>Ga0182007_10001134_pt1 | contig 14417 bp, 9 predicted proteins | sample Sormic07211113_1_FD_123023 | JGI IMG/M metagenome (GOLD analysis project Ga0182007, IMG submission 123023) | Rhizosphere microbial communities from Sorghum bicolor, Mead, Nebraska, USA - 072115-113_1 MetaG | ecosystem: Host-associated > Plants > Roots > Rhizosphere | place: USA: Nebraska... | reverse complement strand
GCCGCCCATCATCAGCACGATCGACAGCGTGAGCGCCGCCTTGCGCCCGGCGCGGTCCGCGTAAGCGCCGATCACCACCGCGCCCAGCGGCCGCATGAAGAACGACACGCCGAAGGTGCCGAGCGTGAGCAGCAGCGAGACCGTCTCATTGCCGGCCGGGAAAAACAGCTTCGCGATGATCACCGCGAAAAAACCGTACACCACGAGGTCGAACCATTCGAGCGCGTTGCCGATCGAGGCGGCGACCACCGCTCGCCACGAGTTCTGCCGGGTTCCCGCCCGGCTGACGGCTGTCGTTGCGTCCATGAAGATCTCCAATTCGCGCGAGCTGTTATGGATTCGGGCTCTTTTACGCCCGATATGGCCGACTGGATGCGCGCGCAGCCAAACGGCCTCAGCGCTCTATGTATCTTAAAAATTAAACGGATGCTATCGCCAAATGACGGCGAGCCGCTACCTCAGGCCCGCGGCGCTTCAGACAGGCAATAAAAAACCGCTTCCTCGCCAAAGCGAATGGAAGCGGTTTTTGTTGCGGCGTAACGTGGACGCCATTCAATGCGATCAGGCAAAAAGGCGTGTCGAGGCGCTTATTGCTTGATGCCCTCGGCCTGAATATGCAGCTTGGTATCCATATTGAAGCCGTACTTCACGCCGGAATCCATGCCGTAATCGGCGCGGCTGAAATGGCCGCTCGCCTCGACGCCGCACACTTCCCGCTTGAGCATCGGATGCGGCATGCACTTGAACGATTCGATCTTCAGATTCAGCGGTTTGGTCACGCCGTGCATCGTCAGGCTGCCGACCACTTCAACCGGCTTGTCGCCGTCGAACTTGATGTCGGTGCCTTTGTAAGTCGCCGACGGGAATTTGGCCACGTCGAAGAAATCCGAGCCCTGCAGGTGCTCGTCGAGCTTGCCGTTGCCGGTCTGAACCGACGCCGGATCGACCGTCACCTCCACCGTGCCGGTTTTCGCCGTGCGGTCGAGCGTCACCGTGCCGGAGCTCTTGGCGAACTTGCCGCGCCACACCGAGAGGCCGCCGAAGTGATCCGCCTCGAAGCTCGGATACGTGTGAGTCGGATCGAGTTGATAGGTGTCGGCGGCGGCGAACGCGCCGAGCGAGAGCGAGGAAGCCAATGCGCCAACGGCGATCAACATGGATGTTTTCAATTCATGCTCCTTGGTCTTTGAAAAAAAGCGGCTGCGCCGGAACAGCGCAGCGAACGTCACTTGCGTGCTGCAACGATATGAAACTTGATCACCACCTCGTCGGCGACCACCGACGTGTCTTTCCATTCGCCGGTGCCGATGTCGAATTGCGAACGCTTGATCGGCAGCGCACCGTCGAAGGTTTCCGTGCCGCCCTGCTGCGTGACCGTGACCGGCACCACCACCGTCTGCGATTTGCCCTTGATGGTCAGCTTGCCGGTCACCTTGAACTGGTTGCCGCCGGCGGGCGCGATCGCGCTCGAAACGAAGGTGGCGCTCGGATAGGTCCTGGCGTCGAACCAGTCCTTGCCGCGCACCTGCTCGTTATAGCTTTCGTCGCCGAGATCGTAGCTGGCGACGTCGATGTTGATCTGCGCGCTGCCCTCGGCGGGCTTCGCCGGATCGAACTTGACCTGCGCGGTGAACTTGCCGAACTTGCCTTCGACCGGCACGTTCATCTGCTTCGAGGTGGCCGTCACCGAACTCTTCGCGACGTCGACCTGAGCGAGCGCGCTGCCGGCCGCGGTCAACGAGGCCGCCGCGAACGCGGCGAGCATGTAGCGGTAAAACGAAACTTTCATGGTCGTCCTTATTTGATGAAAGGGAGCATGCGCGACAGCAGACCGTCGCGGTCCAGCCATTGATGCTTGAGCGCGGCCGCGACGTGCAGCGCGACCAGCACGAGCAACGTGTAATTCAGCGCGATATGCACGTTCTTCAGCAGTTCCTTGAGATGCGGATCAGGCGCGATCAGGCGCGGCAGCGGAATCAGCCCGAGGTACACCACCGGCACGTTGGCCGCCGAACTGTACAGATAGCCCGACAGGGGAATCACGATCATCAGCACGTACAGCAACACATGCGTGAGATGCGCGGCGCCGCGCTGCCAGGCCGGCATGCGGCGCGGCATCGGCGGGCCGACGTGCGTGGCGCGCCAGAGAATGCGCAGCACCGCGAGCGCGAACACCGTCACGCCGATCCACTTGTGCCACGAGAAGTAGCGCAGCTTGGTGGGCGTGAAGCCGGGGATGTCGGTCATCACCCAGCCGAGCGCGAAGCCGCACACGATCAGGAGCGCGATCAGCCAGTGAAAGGCGATCGCGGTGCGCGTGTACGACTCCTGTTCGCCGAAGGAAGGATTGATTGCCATGACAGATCAGCACGAGCCAATAAAGGTTAACGGCGCGGCCGGCCCCGCTATTCCCCATGCGGATGCAAACCGTGCATCCAACGGGAACATTTCACCGGAACATGCCATGCGGCACACGCCAAGGCCGCCATGCTACCCCAAGCGGAAAAAGCTGGCTGCGGCTCGTGTCGAGTGCGCCGCTGGAAGCTTTCAATCGCTGTGCATCCCTATTGAACAATTAGGGACGGAGGTTGTCAGAGCCACGGCGATTCCGTTAGAAACCAGTCGAACGGCGACGCAGCCCGCGTCGCAACTGTATTCGGGGTGCGGCCGGCGCGACGCCCGGGCGCGTTTTGGTACTATTGCTGCAAATTTTGCAGACCCGCGCGACAAGAACCGGTATTGCACGCTTCCCCTCACACCGTAGGCCTTTTGCCGCATGGACCATGAGAACCTGATCGCGTGCCACGAATGCGATACGCTGTTCCGCAAGCCAACGCTTGTCGGGCGCAAGGTCGCGCGCTGTCCGCGCTGCGGCGCAACGCTCTACAGCGGGGTCTCCCGCAAGCTCGACAGCATCTGCGCCATGACGCTCGGCGCGCTGATCACCTTCCTGATCGCTCAGGGCTTTCCCATCGTCGAACTCGAAGCCAATGGCATCACCTCGCAAACCACGCTGTTCGGCGCGCTCGTCGCGCTGTGGAACGAGGACATGCAGATCGTCGCCGTCATGGTGTTCTGCTCGACCGTGCTGTTTCCGCTCACCGAACTGGTCGCGCTGCTCTACGTGCTGATCCCGCTGCGCGCGGGCCACGTGCCGCCCGCCTTCAACCAGGTGCTGCGCGCAATTCAGTTCGTACGCCCGTGGGGCATGATCGAGGTCTTCATGCTCGGCGTGCTGATCACGATCGTGAAGATGGTCAGCCTCGCGCGCGTGATTCCCGAGGCGGCGCTCTTCGCGTTCGGCGCGCTCACGCTGATGTTCGCGGTGGTCGTGACGTTCGATCCGCGCATTCTGTGGGATCTCGCCGACGAGCTGGGCGCCGGCACGCGGCGGCCGCGACCGCGTACCGCCGCCGACAGCGCGGCGGCGGCCATCAGTTCGGTTGCCGGGCCACCCGCGCCGCCCGGCATGCACAATGCCGGGCAAAGCGCGGCCCAAACGCCGGCGTCCCCCGCTTCGCCGCGCGGCGCGCCGCCGAAGCCGCGTCACGGGTGAGCGCACGATGAAATACGTCACCGCGAAGCGCGCGGGTCTCGTCGCCTGCCATGCCTGCGGACGAGTCGAACCCCGTATCCGCTCGGTCACCGCGCAGCACTGCGGGCGCTGCGGCGCGCGCCTTCACTCGCGCAATCCCGACAGCCTCATGCGCACATGGGCGCTGCTGATCGCCGCGGCCCTGCTGTATATTCCCGCCAACCTGCTGCCGGTGATGCACACCTCGTCGCTGCTCGGTTCCGAAGAAGACACCATCATGAGCGGCGTCGTCTATTTCTGGACCTCGGGCGACTGGCCGCTCGCCGTGATCGTGTTCGTCGCCAGCATCATGGTGCCCATGCTCAAGCTGAGCGTGCTGGTGCTGCTCACCGTCACCGCGCAGCGCCGCTCGCGCTGGCGGCCGGGGCAACGCACCACGCTTTACCGGATGGTCGAGCGGATCGGCCGCTGGTCGATGCTCGATATTTTCGTCGTCACGCTGACTGTCGCGCTGGTGCGCTTCAAATCGCTCGCCGTCATCACCGCCGGGCCGGGGGCAATCGCCTTCGGTTCCGTCGTGATTCTGACGATGATGGCCTCCATGCAATTCGATCCACGGCTCATCTGGGATCACGTGGAAGGCAATACCAAAGAACCTCAGGATCCAGACCATGACTAGCCCGCAAGGACCGACGCCCGCCTCCGAGGCGCCGCGCAACGATTCGAACGGACCCACGCTGCCGCCCCAACTGCCCGACCCCGAGATCGAGCCCCGCAGCCGCTGGCTGCCTTCGCTCGTCTGGGTGATTCCGCTGATCGCCGCGCTGATCGGCATCGCGCTCGTGATCAAGTCGGTGACCGAGAAAGGCCCCACGATCACGCTCAGCTTCACCAGCGCCGAGGGCCTCGAACCGGGCAAGACCAAGGTCAAGTACAAGGACGTCGACGTCGGCGCGGTCAAGACCATTACGCTGTCGAAGGATCTTTCGCACGTTCTGGTTCAGGTGCAGTTGACCAAGGAAGGCGAGGACTTCGCGGTCAAGGATTCGCGCTTCTGGGTGGTGCGCCCGCGCGTCGGCGCGAGCGGTGTCTCGGGGCTCACCACGCTGCTCTCGGGCGCCTACATCGGCGCGGACGCGGGTCATTCGTCGGAGACCGAGAAAAACTTCGTCGGCCTCGAAACGCCGCCGCCGATCACCGGCGACCAGAAGGGCCATCAATTCATTCTGCACGGCGAGTCGCTCGGCTCGATCGACATCGGTTCGCCGATCTTCTACCGGCGCGTGCAGGTCGGCCAGGTGGTCGGCTTCTCGCTGGACAAGGACGGCACGGGCGTCACCATGCAGGTGTTCGTGTCCGCGCCGTTCGACCAGTACGTCGGCACCAATTCGCGCTGGTGGCATGCGAGCGGCGTCGATCTGCGGCTCGACTCGAGCGGCTTCAAGCTGAACACGCAGTCGCTCGCGACGGTGATCGTCGGCGGCTTGTCGTTCGAGTCGCCGCCCGGCCAGGGGGTGGGCGCGCAGGCGCCGAACAACATGACGTTCCGCCTCGGCTCCGATGAAGCCGACGCGATGCGCGAGCCGGACGGCGTGCCGCTGCGCGTGGTGATGAACTTCAACCAGTCGCTGCGCGGTTTGTCGGTCGGCGCGCCGGTGGATTTCCGCGGCATCGTGCTGGGCCAGGTGACCAACATCGGCATCGATTACGATCCGCAGAAACGCAGCTTCACCATGCCGGTGACGATGAACCTGTACCCCGACCGGCTCGGCAAGCGCTTCCGCGAAACGGCTCCGGTGCCGGGCAGCATCGCGGGGCAAACCATGCTGCAACAGCTCGTCAAGCATGGCCTGCGCGGTCAGTTGCGTACCGGCAATCTGATCACGAGCCAGTTGTATGTGGCGCTGGACATCTTCCCGAAAGCGCCGCCGGCCACCGTCGACGTCGCAAGCGATCCGCTCGAATTGCCGACCATTCCGAACACGCTCGACGAATTGCAGTTGCAGGTCGCCGACATTGCGAAGAAGCTCGACAAGGTGCCGTTCGACCAGATCGGTGCCAACCTGAACAGCGCGTTGAAGAACGCCGATCAGCTCTTCACCCGACTCGACAAGGAAGTCGTGCCACAGGCCCGCGACACGCTGGCAGCCGCGAAGCAGACCTTCGGCTCGGCGGAGGCGACGTTGCAGCAGGACTCGCCGTTGCAGTCGGATGTGCATCAGGCGTTGCAGGAACTCACGCGCACGTTGCAATCGTTGAACGCGCTGTCGGATTACCTCGAGCGTCATCCCGAATCGCTGTTGCGCGGTAAATCAGGAGATAAACCATGATGTTTGCCCGGCTCCCTCGCCTGCCGCGCGGGCCCGTGCGCGGCGCCGTCTACGCTGGCGCCCTGGCCGGATTACTGGCGATGATGGCCTGTTCGTCGCCTTCGAGCCGCTTCTATACATTGAGCGATGGCGGCGTGACCGGCGCCGCGGCTTCTGTCGGCACGCGGACTTCGGCTGCGCCCGCGTGGCTGATCGAAGTCGCGCCGATCAACGTGCCGCCGCAAGTGGCAAGAAATCAGTTGGTCGTGCAGACGGCGCCGACGCAAGTCAGCGTGCTCGAACAGGAGCGTTGGGCGTCCCTGCCGGGGGACGAGATTCGCCGGGCTTTGTCGACCACTCTGACGCAGCAGCTCGATACCATCGATGTGTACGGCACCGCTTATCCGGATGCGACGCCGGTTTATCGAGTCAGCATGAACGTGCAGCGGTTCGAGTCGTGGCCTGGGTCGCATGCGTTGATCGATGCGGTGTGGAGTGTGCGGGCTGTGCGCAGTGCGGTGGTGATGACTTGCCGGAGTGTGGTTAGTGAGCCGGTTGGCGGTGGGTATGATTCTCTGGTGAAGGGGCATCGGCAGGCGTTGGAGCAGGTTTCCTTGCAGGTTGGGGCTGCTGTAAAGGCTATGGCTGGTTCTGTTTCGCGGGGGAAAGGGGGTGGTGTGGGTGTGCCGGGGTGTCCTTCGGGGGGTGGGGGTTGAGGCTTTTTTTTTGCCTGCTCGGCGGGTTGGGTTGTGGTTGTGCTGTTGCTGGTTGGCCTCTCCTTGTGTTGTTAGTGGTCTATTAGCGTTGCCCCTGTGCGGGGCGGCACCTACTTTCTTTGCCGCCGCAAAGAAAGTAGGCAAAGAAAGCGGCTCACACCGCCAGTTCTGAAGCGGGTCCCCTGGCCTGGAGGGCGTAGTGGTGCATCTGGAATCCGTGTTCTCGCGCACTCCGCGCTCGTGACAAGGCAATCATTCTTCCGGCGGCGCTGCGCGCGCCGTCGCGGTGCTTCGTAACACCTACACACTGGTCTGCCGTCGCGGCACTTTGCAACACCTGTCGCTCTGGTCGGCCGTCGCGGCACATTGCAATACCCGGCACTCTGGTCGGCCGTCGCGGCACTTTGCAATACCCGGCACTCTGGTCGGCCGTCGCGGTGCTTTACAACACCGGGCACTTTGTTGCGGTCGTGGCGTCGGCGCGCGTCGCGAAACTCGCGCGGCCATGTGTTTTGCGTTCGTCTTCTGTAGGGCGGTCAAATCGCGAGGCTTGTCGCGCGATGCGGTGCGCTCGCCGTCGCGTTGCGCGATCTGGCTGCGCGAGTTCCGGCGGCGTGTTCCGGCATCCGCGGGAAACCGCGTGGCCGGCGCGCCGCCGGTCCCACCCCGACCGCGTACAATGGCGCCTTATCTAACGCCTTCCGGCAACTCAATGTCCTTCGATTTCTTCCTCCCCTGCCCACGCGGCCTTGAAGCCTCGCTCGCGGCCGAACTCGCCGAAATTGCCGCGCAACACCTGAACGGCGCGCCGTTTACGGCAGGCGCGCAAGTGCCGGGCGGCGTTCATTTCCGCGGCGGCTGGGCCGCCGGCATGGCCGCCAATTTGCATTCGCGCATCGCGAGCCGCGTGCTGCTGAAGATCGCGCATCGGCCCTATCGCAGCGAGCAGGACGTGTACGCGCTTGCCGTCGAACAGCGTTGGGAGCAGTGGTTCTCCGCGAACGAAACGCTGCGCGTGGACGTCACCGCGATCAAATCGCCGCTGCGTAGCCTCGAATTCACGACGCTGCGCGTCAAGGACGCGATCTGCGACCGTCTGCGTGAAGTCAGCGGCGCGCGACCGAGCATCGACACCGGCATGCCCGACGTGCGCGTGTTCGCGTTCCTCACCGCCACCGATTGCACGCTCTATCTCGACACCTCGGGCGATCCGCTTTTCAAGCGCGGCTGGCGCCTCGACAAGGGCGCGGCGCCCCTGCGCGAAAATCTGGCGGCGGGCATCCTGCATCTGACGGGTTGGACCGCCGGCACGCCGCTCTACGATCCGATGTGCGGCAGCGGCACCTTCCTCGCGGAAGCCGCCCAAGTGGCGTTGAATATCGCACCGGGCGCTGAACGCCGTTTCGGCTTCGAAAAGCTCAAGCAATTCGACGCCAGGACCTGGCAAACGCTGAAGGCCGCCGCGCTCGACGCGAAGCAGGCGGCCCGCAATTCGCGCGCCAATATCCAGATCTATGGCAGCGATATTTCCGGCGACATGCTCGACAAGGCTCGCGCGAACTTCCAGCGCGCCGGTTTGCCGACCATTCCGCTCAAGCAGGTCGACGCGCGCGGCATGACGCCGCCGAGCGCGGAGCCCGGCATCCTCGTTGCGAATCCGCCGTATGGCGAACGAATCGAAGTGCGCGGCCGCAATGCGCGTGGCGAAATCCGCGAACGCGGTAATCGCGAGAACCGCGACGACGACGGTTTCCGTCGCGCCCAGGAAGAAGCACCTGACAGCGAGTTTTTCCAGTCGCTCGGCGACGCGCTGAAGCAGCGCTTCACCGGCTGGCATGCGTTCATTCTCACGTCGGATCGCAAGCTGCCCGGGCAGTTGCGTCTGCGTGAATCGACCAAGACGCCGCTCTTTAACGGCGCGCTCGAATGCCGGCTGTTCCGTTTCGATTTGATCGCGGGCAGCGTGCGGCAGCGGCCGCAAAGCGATACGCCGGCGCAATGACGCAGCGATTGCGCGTCGATCCAGCGAACGCGGACCTAGGTCCGCGTTTTTTTTCGAGGTGCTCCGGTTAGGACCGCGCTCACGATCGCGGCTCCTCTCCGCTCTTCCTGTTGCTTTCCGTCTCGCCGGGCGCCCTGCCGTTGCCGTCGTGGAATCCAATGAGCAAATCCGGCGACGCTCGCTCTTGGGTTGGCTTCGAGGCTCGAGGACATTCTTTAACGCCGCCGCGGACCGCCGTCGCTGCGACGCGCCGATCCTCTGCTCTTCCTGTGCGATGAAATCCGCCGCGATGCGGTTGTATGCGGCGGGCAATCGGTCGCGCATGTCCCCCGCCGTCAGCAATTCGCCATAGCGGACTGCGCCGTCGTACTCGACGTAGGTCGAGCTATTGGATGAGAAGTGGTGGGCGACGGGGCTCGTCGATGCGAGTTCTGCCTGAGCCGGTTAGAACTGCGCGGTGAGTTGGAAGCCCACCGTCACGCGCGCGGTGGGAAAGCCGGACGGCTTGTAGATCGGCGTTGCCGCGAACAGGTCATACGCGAGTCCCGCGTATTTCGCCGGTATGCCGCCTCGGATACCGATGACCGCGCCCGCCAGTTGCGTTCCCGCCAGGAATGCCGTATTCGGGCCGAACACGCGCCCATAGTCGATGCCCGCGTACAGCGACTGTCCTGTCTGTCCGATCGGCATCTGCAGTTCGTTGCGCCAGTAAAAACCTTTCTCCGCCGCCAGCATCGTTTCACCGTCGAAGCCGCGCACCGTGTAGCGGCTGCCGATGGTCAGGTCGTCCAGGTAGAACAGCGTGTCGTTCGTGAACTGGCCGTGAAGCGTCGTCACGTAGCGGAAGTTCTGTTTCGCAACGGAGAACGGCACCGACAGGTTCGCGTCGAGCACGGCCATGTGGAAGCGGTAGGTGGGGCCGCCCGGATACGGGTCCGGCGTCGCGCCGAGTCCGCCGATACCTTGACGGTAGGCGAGCGTGCCGTCGAACTGCGATGCGCCGAAGTAATGGCGATCGGTCAGGCCCGCTTCGATGAAGGTGTTGTTGCGCCGCTGCGTCGGAATGCTCGCGTCATTGATGAAGCTTTCGCCGAAGCGCTTCGAGAGCTGGAACTCGACGCCGAACACGTCGTTCTGGCTGCGGCTCAGTACACGCGTGAGACGTAGCGCGGTTGTCTGCGCGTTGCCGCTCGACACGAATGTCTCGTTCGCGCCGGCGAGAGGCTGGTAGTAGGTGTTCGTGCTGCCCGACAGGGTTGCCGTCCAGTAGCCCCACGGCACCGAGTACGAACCGTTGAAACCGTGCGAACCGAGCGACTTGTTATGCAACGACAGGTCCTGGTTCGCGCCGACCGTGAACACGTCGTTCAGGCCGAGCGGGTTGTAGATGCCGAGGCTCACGTTGCCCTGCCATTTGCCCGTCGCTTCCGTGCCGGAGTTATCGACCGATGCGACGAACGTCCAGGGCTTCGAGCGCTTCACGCTCACCACGACATCGCTTTCGCCCGGCGTGTCGGTCGGTTCGATTTTCATGTCCACGTCCTGCGAGGCGACGCGCTTCATCTGCTCGAGTCCCTGTTCGAGATCGCGCAGGTTCAGCAGGTCGCCGTTGTTCGCGGGGAATGCGGTTTTCCATGTGCCGCGCGTCTCAGGATCGGCGAAGCGGATCTGGCGCACGACGCCGGGCACCAGTGCGAAGGCCAGTGTTCCGGTTGACAGGTCCTGTTGTGGGACGAGTACGCGTGTGGTGATGTAGCCGCGTGAAAGGATCGTCTGCTGCAATCCTTTCGTGAGCGTGTCGATGCCGCCCTTGCCGACGCACTGGCCCCGGTAGTGGTCGAGCCATTCGCGCGCGAAGGCGAAGCGGTCGAGCGGCAACGCCGACGCGCCGTGCTTGCGCACGGTATCGGGCAGGGTCGCCGGGACGTCGAGCTTGAACGACTCGATGCGGAAGCAGGGTTCTTCATGCGGCAGTTCGGGATACACGCCGGCCTTCGGTACGGTCGAGCGCACCGCAGGCGCGTTGATGGTCTTCTCGCGTTCCTGCGCCTCGCGCTGCTGCTGGACCTGCTGGTTCTGTTCGGCGTTCGCGCGGGCGGCGGCGGCGGTGTCGGCGGGAGTCGGGGCGTGCTGCGCGTGAACAGCCTGACCCGCCAGCGAGGCAGAGGCTATCAACGGCAGAAGCGATAGCCTCTTGCTGATTTTCATTGTTGTTCCAATCTTTTGATTCTGTTCGTTACGCGGGCGAAGCGAACATTCGTCCCACCAGCGTGTAATTGCCGGTTGAAGTGATCCACGTTCACACCTTCATGTGCCCACAGTGCTACTGGATCGTCTAGAGATGCGGGTGACTCACTGTGGGCGCAAAGAAATAAATACCGAGCGCAACAACGACGAGAATCGTCAGCATAACGAGCAATAGATTTCGCCAACCTCTGCCAGTTGTTGGAAGGTCGCTTAGGCCCCCGCCTGTGCCCACGCCCCCACTGAAAAGTTCGAGAGCAACAAGAAGCAAAACGGCAATGACCATCGTCGCCTTCGCAATCGTAGCGAAGAACAATTCGGCAAAGCGGTAGGGCCACGTGGAACGATGCGGCCCTACCGGGGGACGACGAAATTCTGGATGCATGATATTTCCGCCGCAATGCCGCCTCGTAGAAATGCCAAGTTGCTGCGCAGTCAGCTTGGCCTTCTATCATTTGCTGGAGTAGTTCACGGCTTATCAGCACGTTCGGATGCCACGAAGCCGGACAAACGTGCAATCCAGACCAAAAATACCGTTGCGCAGCCGAAACCCACCATAATCAAGATGCCTTCGAGAGTTAAAACCCGAGGTAAAACTTCATCGACGGAACGAGCCCATCCCGCTCGTAGTCCCATCGATACAAACGCGGATACCGGGATTCCAAGCGCACCACAAGCGAAGAATGTCCAGTAGCTCACTTTACGAGTCCAATATGCAATGAGCGGCATAACAATGGGCACAATCAGTCCGTACATCGCACCCGCAAGTACATCCTGTTTCATGATGTTCTCCAAATCATCTATTCTGCTCGTGCTGATTTATCGCTGCTTGAGCCGCCTTACCTGCCGCCTGCCCCTGTACCATCCCATTGAGGCGAATCACTGCACCAGGTATCGTTATTACATTCGTGAGTTTGTTTGGAATTTCCGCCCACTTGAACATCGAGGCACCAAAAATCCCATTCATTGCGCCAACTGTAGTAGCAGCACCAAGGCCCAATAGCGAAAAGTGTTGATCAAATGCAGTTCCGGCGTCGCCGCCTTGGAACTTCGCGATAGCCGCAGCAGCAGCTCCAGTAAATGTATACGCTCCCGCGGAGACGGCCCCACCAGTGAGCGCCGCCGTGTAAAGCGAATATCCCGCCTGCGCGGCCTTGTACGCAGCGAGCGCCTCCGGTCCAGCAATTGCGGCCGCAGCAAGAGCCGCTGTTGCACCACCCACGGCGACCACGCCCATCGCGTTCTGGTTGACCGCCTGCGAAAGTTCGCCCTGCGCCTGGAGAACTTGCTTGTATTGCGCATCGGTGCAGACATTGCCCGCGCCGCAATAGCGGTTCACCAGATCGACCCGGATGGCATTGAGCGGATCGCTGCCCTTGCCGATTGCATTGCTGTCGTCGCAATGAGCGCCGTCGCACGAAGTGCTCCGGTTGTACAGATCGGTATTCGAGCCGGTGAACGCCCCCGAATTGCCGCCGACCAGTGCGCCAGCGCCATCCGCCAGCGCATTCGCCAGGACGTTCCCGAGCATGCGGTTCGTGTCAGCGTCGCCGGTCGGATTCGCATCATAGACGGCGTTGCTGACCTGGTTCAGGTTACCCGCTAGGGCTGACGACAGACCTGCGCCTGCCGCGCCTGCCAGCGCGTTGCCACCACCCAGGCCTGCGATCAGACCGCCGCCTGCCGTATGCAGCGCCACGCGATACGTGCCACCTTCGCCCCAGTTAGCCGCTTCCTGCGCGTACTGCGCGGCGAGTTCTGTGTCATTTGCGTCAAGGGCCTGCTGCTTGGCGGCCAAGGCATCTTTCTGCTTGCTGTCGGCATATTGCCCGATCTGCGTCGCCACCGCTTCGCCCGCCGCGCTCGACGCGTTCATCATGTCGGCCTGCCGGTTCAGCAGATCGTTCACGTCCGGCGTCCTTGCGACCGTGCCGTTGGTGTTCGTCGTGTCGCGATTCAGGCTGGCCGCGTCCTGCGTCTGGTGCGCACTGTCCGTGACATTGATCGTGCCCGCGCTGATGCCGCTCTTCGTCAGCGCGCTATCACTGCCGCTGTCGTGCTGGCTCAGCATCGGCGTGACGCCGCCCGCATTGCCGACCGAGGATACGCCCGTGCCTCTGGCCGGCGCACCGATGGACGCGCCCGCGCTGAACCCGCTGCTCGACGCACTGTAGTCCGAGCGGTTCTGTATATCGGAGAAGGTAAGCGTGCCCGTTGTCAGCGTGTTCCTCGACGCGTCGGCGTCACCGGCGATCACGGCCCCCTTGAGGTCCGTGTTGCCCTTCACGTTGATGTCGAACCCGCCCGAGCCCGCCTGAATGCCCGCCTGCTCGTTGACGCCCGCATAATTGCCGTGCGCGTCGCCGTGCTGTGAACTGAAACTCGCGCCACCGCCGCCCTGACTGAGGCTGAAACCGCCGCCCGAGCTTTCCTGATGCGCGCTGCTGACGGTCGTGTCCTGCACGCTTGCGACATTCAGGTTGCCGCCCACGCCAACGGAAATCTGTTTGCCGCTCACGTTCGAACCGATGATGTTCGTGTCGCCGCCCGATGTGATGCTCACGCTGTTCGCACCATCGATGTGCGTATTGTTCTGCATCGCCGCGTCGCTGTTCGCGTCGCCGTGCGCCTTCGACATCGACGCCGACACGCCAAAGCCCTGCGTGCCATACGAGACGCCCACGCTCGCGCTACTCGACTGGTTCGTGCTGCGCGTCGTGTCCGTATTCGTCGTATTGACGAGATTGACGTGATTCCTTGCGGCGAGAACCACGTCGTTTGCATTCACGTCCGAACCGGCAATCGTCACGTCGCCACTTCCCGGCGTACCGTTGCCTGTCGCGGCAAACGCGGCTGTGCCGCCCGCGCGCACGGTCGAGCCCTGCTGGGATGCCGAGTCTTCCGTGAAGGTATCCTTGCTGTGGCTGCTGCCGTAACTCAGTTCGATCTTCATGTCGGGCGCACCGCCCGCAGCCATTTCGCCCGCCGAAGCCACGCTCCCGACTGCGGCAATCGCGTGCAGGGCGGAGGCGCGGGAGTCTTTGCTATCGCCCGCCGCATGCGCCTGATCTACTGCGCCCTGCACCGCATCCACGAGTCCGCCCTTCACAGCCAGCGTAAAACCGCTCTTGCTAACCTCATGCACCTCGTCGTGATGACTAGTACCGGTGGCCGCATCGATGATCACATTCGCGCCCGTCCCCGTCACGTTGCGCGCCGCGATCAGATCGCTGCCCGTCACATGCAGGTCCGCCCCCGCGGACAGATTCACGCTGCCACCCGTGCTACCGACGAGACTCCCGTTCTGCGTCACCGAACTGTCGTGCGTCGTGTCCTTCTGGTCGACCTTGCCGTAGGAGATGCCGACCCCGCCCGAACTGCCCAGACCGGTTTTCACCTCCTGATGGAAGTGGCTGCTCTCACTCGTGTCCTGCGTGGTGTTGATGGTCAGGTTGTTGCCCGCCGCGAGCGTCACGTCGCGCGTGGCCGCGATCGTCGAACCGCTGACCGTCATGTCGTGACCGGCCGCGCCCGTGACCGTATCGCCCGATACCGTCGAGCCCTGCGCGATCACCTGGTGCGAACTGGCCGCGTCGGTCGTTTTCTGTTTC
>Ga0182007_10001133_pt1 | contig 14425 bp, 10 predicted proteins | sample Sormic07211113_1_FD_123023 | JGI IMG/M metagenome (GOLD analysis project Ga0182007, IMG submission 123023) | Rhizosphere microbial communities from Sorghum bicolor, Mead, Nebraska, USA - 072115-113_1 MetaG | ecosystem: Host-associated > Plants > Roots > Rhizosphere | place: USA: Nebraska... | reverse complement strand
TGCGGTGCCGGTCGCGGTTGCGAAGAGCGCGGCCAGACCGGCGGTCGCCGCGGCCTTGGTGACGGTGCGCCGGGACGGTCCGGCGGAGCGCGGGGACGCGTCCGGAAGGTACGTGGACGCGTCGGCGGTGCGACGGCGGCGGGACATGGCGGCTCCTCGGGGTCCGGATCAGCGGGTGGAGTCGGCGAGGGCGAACTCCCGCCGGAGCAGGGCGGCGAGCTCCTCGACCTGCGGCGGGTCGAGGAGCGAGTCGTCGAGGTCGACCACCGCCATCGCACCGCCCCGCAGACGGCTGAGCAGGCGGGCCCGTACGGCGACGACACGTGCCGCGTCCGACAGGTCCAGCGCGCCCGCGCACACCGCCGCGGCCACCTCGCCCAGGGAGTGGCCGATGACGGCGGCGGGCTCGACGCCGTAGGAGCGCCACAGCTCGGCGAGTGCCACCTGGAACCCGAACAGGACGGGCTGGGCGACCTCCAGCCGGTCGAGGGGGCCGCCGGAGGCGAGGTGGTCGTAGAGGGACAGCCCGCACTCCGCGGCGAGCTGGGCGTCCGTCTTCTCCACGGCGGCGGCGAACGCGGGTTCCTCGGCGAGGAGTTGCCGTCCCATGCCGACCCACTGGCTGCCGTACCCGGAGAACACCCACACCGGTCCGCGCCCGACACGGGCCCGGTCGTCGGCGACCACCCCGGGATGTGCCCGACCGGCCGCCAACGCGCCGAGCCCGTCCGCGAGTTCGTCGCGGTCGCGGGCGACGACCGCTGCCCGTACCGGCCCCCGGCCGACCCGCCCGGCGAGGGTGTGTGCCACATCGGCCAGGGGGGCGCCCGCGCCCTCGGGTGTGCGGAGCCAGCCGGCGAGCCGGGACGCGGTGTCCCGGAGCCGTTCCCCGTCGAGGTCGGACAGCAGGTGCAGCCGGGCGGTGGGCTCGTGCGCCGACCGGAGCGGCGCGGGCCGCCATTCCTCCAGTACCGCATGGGCGTTGGTGCCGCCGAAGCCGAAACCGGAGACGCCCGCCATGGCCGTGCCGCCGTAGCGCGGCCACGGCTCGGGATCGGTCACGACCCGCAGCCGCGGGTCGTCGAGCGCGCTGCCCTCGGCGCAGTGCAGGGACGGCGGAATGCGGTCGTGGTGCAGTGCGAGGACGGTCTTGACCAGTCCGGTGATGCCCGCCGCCGACTCCAGATGCCCCAGGTTGCCCTTGACCGAACCCAGCAGCAGCGGCTGGTCGGGGTCCCGGTCCGCGCCGAGGACCCGACCGAGCGCGCGGGCCTCGATCGGGTCGCCGAGGGGGGTGCCGGTGCCGTGCGCCTCCACGTAGTCGACGTGCGCCGGCGCGGCACCGGCTCGGGCGTACGCGGTCGTCAACAACGCTTGCTGGGCGGCCGGGTTGGGGGCCAGGAGACCGTTGGAGCGGCCGTCGGAGTTGACGGCCGTGGCGCGGATGACGGCCAGCACCCGGTCACCGTCCCGCTCGGCGTCGGACAGCCGCTTCAGCAGGACGGCCGCGCAGCCCTCGCCGCGTCCGATGCCGTCGGCCGCCGGGGAGAACGGCTTGCAGCGGCCGTCGGCCGCGAGCGCTCCCGCCCGCCGGAAGGCGACCGTGACGGTGGGGGACAGGAGCAGATTGACCCCGGCGGCGATCGCCAGGTCGCTCTCGCCGGTGCGCAGGCTCACACACGCGTGGTGCACGGCGACCAGCGACGAGGAACACGCCGTGTCGACGACCATGCTCGGTCCGCGGGTGTCCAGGACGTAGGAGAGACGCCCCGCGGCGACGCTGAGCGCGGCTCCCGCCGGTGCCCAGGGGTCGACCGATGCGGTGTCGGCGCCGGTGAGCTGGCCGTACTCGGGGGCCGAAACCCCCACGAAGACGCCGGTGTTGGTGCCGGCCAGGGAGGCGGCCGGGACGGCGGCGTGGTCGAGCGTCTCGTGGACGACCTCCAGCAGGATCCGCTGCTGCGGGTCCATCACGGCGGCCTCGCGCGGGGTGATGCGGAAGAAGTCCGCGTCGAACCCGGCGATGTCGTCGAGGTAACCGCCATAGGGGAGCGCCTCGGTGGGGGGAAAGGGGGTGAAGTCCCGCCAGCGGTCCTCCGGGACGCGCCGGATCGCGTCGACGCCGTCGCCCAGCAGCCGCCAGAAGTCGTCGGGGCACTGCACACCGCCGGGCAGCCGGCAGCCGACCCCGACGACGGCCACGGGCTCGCCGGAGATCACCTGCGTCCGCACCCGCGCGGGGGCCGGCTCCGGGGCGGCGCACAGGCGTCCGACCAGCGCCTCCCCGGTGGGCGTCTCCCACACCAGGGTCGCCGGCAACTCCCGCCCGATCAGCAGCGACAGCTCCCCGGCCAGCACCACCGCATCCCGTGAGGACATCCCCAGATCCGCCAACGGCCGGTCCATCGGGGCGAGTTCGGCGGACGTGCCGCCCCAGGCGGCCACCCGTTCCGCGATCAGCCGGCGTACGGCCTGCTCGTCGACGGCTCTCACCGCACACGCTCCGTCGCGTAGGCGCCCGCCAGATACCGCTCCCGCGTCCGGGCCCGGGACACCTTGCCGCTGGAGGTCCGGGGCACGGTACCCGGCGCCACCACGACGACATCGGCCAGCCGCAGCCCGTGCCGGGCCGACACGGCGGCACGCACGGCACGCACCAGGGCGGGTACGTCGATCTCGGCGAGGGGGGTGGTGCGGACGTGCTCGGCCACGACCACCACCCGCTCGCCCGAACCGTCCGATGTCCCGAAGGCGGCCAGCCGGTCCGGCCGTATCGCCGGGTGCGCGTCCTGGGCGGTCTGCTCCACGTCCTGCGGGTAGTGGTTGCGGCCGTCGACGACGATGAGGTCCTTCAGCCGGCCGGTCACGATCAACTGCCCGTCCAGCACGGTCCCGAGGTCGCCGGTCCGCAACCAGCCGTCCGGGTCGAAGACATGGCGGGTGTGCCTCACCTGGTTCCAGTAGCCACGGCCGACGTTGGGCCCCTGCACCCGGATCTCGCCCACCTCCCCCTCGGACAGCACGGCACCCGTCACGGGGTCGGCGATACGGACCCGCTGGCCCGCGGGAGTGCCGCAGCCCGCCAGCAGAACGGCCCGGGGGTCGTCGGGGCGGGTGGGCAACGCCTTCCCCCCGGCCAGGGCGTCCCGGTCGAGGGAGAAGCGGCGCAGTGGCTCGCCCGGACGGGCGGCGCTGACGAAGACGGTGGCCTCGGCGAGCCCGTACGACGGACAGTGCGTCCGCGGTGGGAGCCCCTGGTCGGCGAAGGCGGCGTGGAAGCGGTCGGCCGTGCCGGGGCGGACCGGCTCGCTGCCGTTGATCAGCGCGGCGACGTCGCCCAGCCGCAGATCGGCCTTCTGCGCGTCGGTGACGGCGGAGGCGCAGTAGTCGTAGGCGAAGTTGGGGGCCGCGCTCAGCGCGCGCGGATGCGTCCCCAACAGCCTCAGCCAGCGCACCGGTTCGTGCAGGAACGCCACCGGGTCCATGAGCACCGACGGCATCCCGCTCACCACGGGGGCGGCGACGCTCAGCACCAGCCCCATGTCGTGGTAGAGCGGCAGCCAGCCCACACAGGTGATCGGGTGGGTGTCGGCGCCGTAAGCGGCCAGCGCCTGGCGGGCGTTGGCGACGACGTTGGCGTGGGTGATCTCCACGCCCGCCGGGGTGCGGGTCGAGCCGGAGGTGTACTGGAGATAGGCGACGGCGGCGGGAGCCACCGGACGCCCCTCGTCGGCGGCGGCGTCCGGCACCTCGTCGGCGACGACGATCCGCACCCCTCTGCCCGCGCAGAGGTCCCGTACCTGCTCGACGGCCCGGCTCGTCGTCACGCCGACCGCCGGGCTCGCGTCGGCCAGCACCGCCGAGAGCCGGTCGCCGTGACCGGGCAGATCCGGTGGATACAGCGGTACGGCGACCAGCCCGGCCGCGAGCGCGGCCAGGAAGCCGGTGACGTACTCCGTGCCCTGCGAACACAGCAGAGCGACCCGCGACCCGGGCTCGGTGTCCTCCGCGAGCCGGGCGGCCAGGGCCCTGACCCGGAGGTCCAGACGGCGCCAGGTGAGCGTGCGATGGACACCGCGCGAACCCGGCTCGGGATGATCGACGAAGGTGAGCGCCCGGCGGTCGGGGGTGGTCTCGGCCCAGTGCCGTACGAACTCCGGCAGACTCCGGTGGGCGGGCGCGAGTGGGGGGCGGCGGCTCTCCACGGGCATGGCTCCTCACGTGATCGGCTTGCGGGGCACGGCAGTTGGAGCGGCGGGGCGAGTCAGAGAGGGATGTTGCCGTGCCGGCGCTCCGGCATCGGGGCACGCTTGCCGCGCAGTGTCCGCAGCGCGCGGCAGACCTGGTCGCGGGTCTCGCGCGGGGCGATGACGGCGTCGATGTAGCCGCGCTCGGCGGCGAGGTACGGGGTGCCGTGAGTGCTCTCGTACGCGGCGACCAGCCGGGCGCGCAGCGCCTGGGGGTCGGTGGCGGCGGCGAGTTCACGCCGGTGCAGGATGCCCACCGCGCCCTCGGCCCCCATCACGGCGATACGGGCGGTGGGCCAGGCGAGGTTGACGTCGGCGCCCAGGTGCTTGGAGCCCATCACCGCGTATCCGCCGCCGTAGGCCTTGCGCACCACGACGGTGACCTTGGGGACGCTCGCCTCGGCGTACGCGTACAGCAGCTTGGCGCCCCGCCGGATGATCCCGGCCTGCTCCTGGCGGACGCCCGACAGATAGCCCGGCACATCGGCGAAGGTCAGCAGCGGGATGCCGAACGCGTCGCAGAACCGTACGAAACGCGCGGCCTTCTCGGAGGCGTCGATGTCCAGCACTCCGGCCGCGTGCAGGGGCTGGTTGGCGACGACGCCCACCGAGCGGCCCTCGACGCGGGCCAGCGCGCAGATGATGTTCGGCGCGAACAGCTCCTGGATCTGCAGGAGTTCACCGTCGTCGACGACCGTGTGCAGGATGTCCCGCATGTCGTAGGCCTGCCCGAGCCGGTCCGGTACGACCTCGTCCAGCCATGCGCCGTCGCGTGCGGGCACGGGGGCGTACTCCGGCGGCCGTTCGAGGTTGTTGGCGGGCAGATACGACAACAGGTCCCGTACGGTGTCCAGCGCGTCCTCCTCGTCGGTGGCGAGGAAGTGCGCGTTGCCGTTGAGGGTGTTGCTGGTGCGGGCGCCGCCCAGGTCCTCGGCGGTGGTGCGCTCGCCGGTGACCGCCTCGATCACGTCGGGTCCGGTGACGAACATGTGCGCGGCGCCGTCGACCATGACGGTGAGGTCGGTGACGGCGGGGGAGTAGGCGGCGCCGCCCGCGCAGGGGCCCAGGATGACCGAGAGCTGTGGGATCACCCCGGACGCGCGGACATTGCGGCGCACCAGCTCGGCGTAGAGGGCGAGCGAGGCGACGCCCTCCTGGATGCGGGCCCCGCCGCCGTCGTTGAGGCCGACGACCGGGCAGCCGATCTTCAGCGCGAGGTCCATCAGGGCGACCGTCTTCTCGCCGAAGGCCTCGCCCATGCTGCCGCCGAAGACCGTGGCGTCCTGGGCGAAGACGCAGACCGGACGGCCGTCGACGGTGCCGTGACCGGTGATCACCCCGTCCCCGTAAGGGCGTTGGGCGTCGTCCCCGACGGGCCGGGCCCGCACGAACAGCCCGGTCTCGGTGAACGAGCCGGTGTCCAGCAGCCGTTCGATCCGCTCCCGTGCGCCGAACTGTCCGCGTCGTCTCGCGCCGCCCGGAGCCACGGCACGCGCCCGACGTCTCTCCAGCCCGGCCAGGCGCTCGGCGGTACGGTCGGGCATCTGCGCAACCGTCTCTTCGGGACGGGATGTTGTCGCCTCTCGCGTCACGACCACCTCCGAAATGGCTTTCGAATATGGCAGTGGTCGAGCGGCAAAAAGAGTGGTTCGGCGTTCTCTTTGCGGGAGTTGAGTCCTGCGGAGGCGGTGTTAGTCAGGCTGTGACAAGGAGTCGCCTCACGGCTCCCGGTGCTCGTGCGCCGCCTGCTCCAGTATCGCGGCCTCCTCCTCGGCGACGCGCTGCTCCGCCGCCACGTCGATCGAGCGGGTCAGCCACCAGTAGAGGGCCGCGGCGACCGGCAGACCGATGAACAGGGAGATGTCGGCGCCGTCGAGGGCGTCTGCGACGGGGCCGGTGTAGAGGGTGCCGACGGAGAAGAACGGGACCATGACGGCGAACCCCACCAGGTACGCGATGATGCCGTGCCAGCCCCAACGGCCGTACAGACCGCGGGGGTTGAAGATCTCGGCGATGGCGTAGTGGCCGCGGCGCACGACGTAGTAGTCCATGAGGTTCACCGCGGTCCACGGGATGAAGAGATACAGGACCAGCAGCAGGAAGTTGTTGAAGTTCTCAAGGAAGTGGGAGGTCGCGGCGAGCGCGCCGACCAGGGAGAGCGCCGCGGTGAGGCCGATGGTGACCAGGCGGACGCCGAGCGTCGGGCGGACCCGTTTGAACGAGTCGATCGCGCTGATCAGCGTCAGTGAGCCGCCGTACATGTTGAGCGCGGTGACCGACACCAGGCCGAGCGCGGCGAACAGCAGCACGATCGCGCCGAACCCGCTGAACACCTTGTCGCCGGCCGCGTTGATGGACCTGATGGTGTCGAAGTCCTTGCCCGCCCAGGCGGCGAGCAGCGCGCCGAGGACCATCAGCCAGATGCCGCCGAGGGCCGAGCCGAAGTAGGTCCACCAGGGGCACGTAGTCGATGGAGCGGACCTCCAGGCCCTGCACCCGCGGTTCCGATGATGTCGTCACGGCGCCTCCAGAGTGTCCCTCCACCCCTGCGGCCGGATTCATTCCCTGGAACTGTCTGGCCAAAGGTCATATTGCCGACCCTTGACCAGACAGGTTCCCCCTGGTCAGGCCGCCGGGCTCGGGAAGGTCGGGTACTCCACGCCGGAGACGTGCTGGACCACCCGGATCACCTGGCACGAGTAGCCGAACTCGTTGTCGTACCAGAGGTAGAGGATGGCGTTGTCGCCCTCCACCTTGGTGGCGCCGGCGTCGACGATCGAGGCGTGCCGCGAGCCGATGAAGTCGCTGGACACGGCGTCGGGGGCGGTGGTGAAGTCGATCTGCCGGCGCAGCGGAGAGGTCAGGGACACCTCGCGCAGGTAGTCCAGGACCTCCTCGCGGTCCGTCTCGCGCGCGAGCTGGAGGTTGAGGATCGCGATCGAGACATCCGGCACCGGCACCCGGATCGAGCTGCCGGTGATCGGCGCCTTGAGGCCGGGCAGCGCCTTGGCGACGGCGGAGGCGGCGCCGGTCTCGGTGATGACCATGTTCAGCGGCGCCGAGCGGCCCCGGCGGTCGGCCTTGTGGTAGTTGTCCAGCAGGTTCTGGTCGTTGGTGAACGAGTGGACCGTCTCCACATGGCCGCGCAGCACGCCGTACTCGTCGTCCATCGCCTTCAGCGGCGGCACGATCGCGTTGGTGGTGCAGGAGGCGCAGGACAGGATCCGCTCGTCCGGCTTGATCGTGTCGTGGTTGACGCCGTGCACGATGTTGGGGACGTCGCCCTTGCCCGGCGCGGTCAGCACCACCTTGTCGATACCGGGCCGCAGGTGCTCGGACAGGCCCTGGCGGTCGCGCCACTTGCCGGTGTTGTCGATCAGGATCGCGTTGCTGATGCCGTACGCCGTGTAGTCGACCTCGGACGGGTCGTTCGCGTAGATCACCTTGATCGCGTTGCCGTTGGCGTAGATCGTGGAGGTGTCCTCGTCCACGGTGATGGTGCCCTGGAACTGGCCGTGGATGGAGTCCCGGCGCAGCAGCGAGGCCCGCTTGACGAGATCCTCGGGGGCCCGGCCGCCACCGCCGCGCACCACGATCGCGCGGAGCCTGAGGCCGTTGCCGGAGCCCGACTTCTCGATCAGCAGCCGGGCGACCAGCCGGCCGATGCGCCCGAAGCCGTACAGGACGACGTCCCGGCCCTCGCCGCGCTCGATCTTGTTGGTGCCCATGGCACCCGCGACGGCTTCGGCGGTGAAGTCCTCGACGGTCAGCCCGTGGTCGTCGCTCTTGTAGGTCGCGGCGAGCCTGCCGATGTCGATCTGGGAGGCGCCCAGGTCGAGGGCGGTCAGCGCCCGCAGGAACGGCATGGTCTCGGTGACGGACAGCTCCTCGCCGGCGATCTGCCGGGCGAACCGGTGGGTCTTGAGGATGCTGACCACCGACTTGTTCACCAGGGAGCGGCTGTGCAGCAGGACCGTCACGTCCCGCTCGCGGTGCAGCTTCCCGATGATCGGGATCATCGACTCCGCGATCTCCTCGCGGGTCTTCCAGTTGGTGAACGAGTCGTCGTTGACAGCAGACACAGATCCATCTTTCGAGCTAGGCGGCGCTCATATGTTAAACCCAGGTTGATCGATCGTTTGAGCGGGGTTCGTCACAGGCGTCCCGCCGGAAATCGAGACGATCCGGCCGCCCGTCCGTACCTGACGGGCATGGGGCACGCCCGCCCCGCCACCGCACCGACCGAGGGACGAACACCATGAACGCAACCGCAGCCATCGGCGTGACCGGCCTGGGCGTGATGGGCCGCAACCTGGCGCGGAACTTCGCCAGGAACGGCTACACCGTCGCGGTCCACAACCGCTCCGCGAGCCGCACGCGCGCGCTGATCGAGGTGTACGGCGACGAGGGCTCGTTCGTCCCCACCGAGTCGCCCGAGGAGTTCGTGGCGGCCCTGGAGCGCCCCCGCCGTCTGATGATCATGGTGCAGGCGGGGCCCGCCACCGACGCCGTCATCGACGAGTTCGCGCCGCTCCTGGAGCCCGGCGACATGATCATCGACGGTGGCAACGCCCACTACGCCGACACCCGCCGCCGCGAGGCCGCCCTGCGCGAGCGCGGCATCCACTTCGTGGGCACCGGAGTCTCCGGCGGCGAGGAGGGCGCCCTGGAGGGCCCGTCGATCATGGTCGGCGGTTCGGCGGAGTCGTACGACGTCCTCGGCCCGATGTTCGAGAGGATCAGCGCCAAGGTCGACGGCGAACCCTGTGCCGCGCACATCGGCAGCGACGGGGCCGGGCACTTCGTGAAGATGGTCCACAACGGCATCGAGTACGCCGACATGCAGCTCATCGCCGAGGCCTACGACCTGCTGCGCCAGGTCGCCGGATACACCCCGGCCGAGATCGCGGACGTCTTCCGCCGCTGGAACCGGGGGCGGCTGGGCTCGTATCTGGTCGAGATCACCGCCGAGGTGCTGGCCCACACCGACGCGGAGACCGGCGCCCCGTTCGTCGACATCGTCGCCGACGCGGCCGGCCAGAAGGGCACCGGCCGCTGGACCGTGCAGACCGCCCTGGACCTGGCCTCCCCGGTCACCGCCATCGCCCAGGCCACCTTCGCGCGCGCCGCCTCCGGCCAGCACGAACTGCGCGCCGCGTACGCCGGTCTCCCCGGCGGCACCCGGCCCCCGCTCAGCCGCACGGAGGCCGAGCGCTTCACCTCCCAGGTCGAGCACGCGCTGTACGCGTCGAAGGTCATCGCCTACGACCAGGGCTGGAAGATGATCCAGGACGCGGCCGCCGAGTACGGCTGGAAGATCGACCTCGGCACGGTCGCCCGGATCTGGCGCGGCGGCTGCATCATCCGCGCCTCCTTCCTCGACCGCATCCGGGCCGCCTACGCCTTCGACCGCGACCTGGTCAGCCTGCTCGGCGAGATGGAGTTCGCGATGGAGATCACGGACGCGCAGGTGCCATGGCGGGAGACCGTCGCCTCCGCCGCCCGGCGCGGCATCCCCGTCCCCGCCTTCTCCGCCGCGCTCGCCCACTACGACACCCTGCGCGCCGACCGCCTGCCCGCCGCGCTCCTCCAGGGCCAGCGCGACTACTTCGGCGCCCACACCTACTCCCGCACCGACCGCCCCGGCGCCTTCCACACACTCTGGGGAACCACGGACCGCACGGAGACGCCCGCCTGATCGCACGCGCGGGGCGCCGGTCCGGCCCCGCTGGGCACCAGGGCCGACGCGCCCCGCACCGGCCGTGACCATCCGCCCGAACCGCTCGTTGCCGTTTGCATGATCCACATCAAGCGCGGACTCGCCATGGCCGCCGGGGCGCTCGCCGCCCTGGCGGTGCTGACCGCCCCCGCCGCCCGGGCGACCGACAACGTGCCCTGCCACGGAACCACCAAGAGGGACCTGACCGATCCGCTCTCGGGGCGGGTGTGGCGGGGGACGGACGTGATGTTCTGCAACCTCACCCAGGGCCATGTCCCGGTGTACGCCACGCGCTCACCGGGCGCGCCCGTCGTCGGCGAACTCGAACAGGGCGGCGACGCCAACTGGTTCGTCACCGAGATGAAGGGCGAGACCTTCCGGAAGGGGTCCGCGGAGAACTTCTGGTGGGGCAGCACCATGGCCGACAACGGCCGCTGGGGCTGGGTTCCCGAGGTCTACTTCGCCGGCGGGGACAACAACGAGGACGACGCCGGCCTCCTGATGCCCGGCGGCTACACCTGCGCCGACGTCTGCCCGCCGCTGCCGTTCTGGGCCCGCTAGGAGACCCGGACCACCTTCGGCAGGATGCGCGTCCGCGCGTCCCGCGCCAGTGATCATTGACGCCCGACCGGGTCCCACCTAGCCTCCAGCAGACACCCCCGGACAGGCAGGGCGACGATGGCAGACACCCCCGACGACAGAGCGACGGCCCGGCAGCTCCAGGTGGAGACGCACGGGCTCGACGTGATCGCCGACGCCGAGCGCAAGGGCACCCCGCGAACCCTGTTCTGGCCGTGGTTCGGGGCCAACGTCTCCATTCTGGGCCTGAGTTACGGCTCCTTCGCACTCGGCTTCGGCATCTCCTTCTGGCAGGCACTGGTCTCCGGCGTCCTCGGCATCGTCTTCTCCTTCCTGCTCTGCGGCTTCATCGCGGTCGCCGGCAAGCGCGGCTCCGCGCCGACGATGGTCCTGAGCCGGGCCGCGTACGGGGTGCGCGGCAACCGTCTGCCCTCGGTCATCTCCTGGGTCCTCACCGTCGGCTGGGAGACCGTCCTGTGCGCCCTCGCCACCATGGCCACCGCCACCGTCTTCGGACGGCTCGGCTGGGGCGGCGGCACCGAGACCAAGGTGGTCGCGCTGGTCGTCGTCGGCACGCTGACCGTCGTCGGCGGTGTGATGGGCTTCGACCTGATCATGCGGCTGCAGACCCTGATCACCGTGGTCACGGGTGTACTGACCGTCGTCTACGTCGCCCTCGTCGCCGACCACATCCACTGGAGCACCGTCAGCGCGATCCCGTCCGGCTCCGCGCAGGAGTTCATCGGCGCGCTGGTGTTCATGATGACCGGCTTCGGCCTCGGCTGGGTCAACGCCGCCGCCGACTACTCCCGCTATCTGCCCCGCAGTTCGTCGAGCCGAGGCGTGATCGGCTGGACCACCTTCGGCGCCTCCGCGGCCCCGCTGCTCCTGCTGGTCTTCGGCCTCCTGCTGGCCGGCTCGTCCAGCAAGCTCGACGCGGCCGTGGCCGCCGACCCCATCGGCGCGCTCACGACCCTCCTGCCCACCTGGTTCCTCGTACCGTTCGCGGTCGTCGCCGTACTCGGCCTGGTCGGCGGGGCGGTCCTCGACATCTACTCCTCCGGCCTCGCCCTGCTGTCGGCGGGCATCCGCATCCCCCGCCACGTGGCCGCCTTCGTGGACGGCGTCCTGATGATCGCGGGCTCCATCTACATCGTCTTCCTCGCCGACGACTTCCTCGGCCAGTTCATGGGCTTCCTCACCACCCTGGGCGTCCCCATCGCCGCCTGGTGCGGCATCATGCTCGCCGACCTCCTGCTGCGCCACCGCGACTACGACGAGGGCGACCTCTACCGCCCCACCGGCCGCTACGGCGACGTCCTCGCGGCCCCCCTCCTGCTCACCCTCGCCGCCACCGCCCTCGGCTGGGGCCTGGTCACCAACTCGGCGGCCGGCTGGCTGACTTGGCAGGGCTACCTCCTCGGCCCCCTCGGTCTCGGCGGCAAGTCCGGCGCCTGGGCCTACGCCAACCTGGGCGTCCTCGCCGCCCTCGCCCTCGGCTTCCTCGGCACCCTCGCCCTCGGCCGCGCCAGGGTCCGCGGCCAGGAGGCACAGGCGCCGAGCCCGACGGACGAAGGAGCGGCCGTATGACGTCCGGGCTGCTCGCCGTCATCGACATGCAGCGTGTCTTCGCGGAGCCCGACAGCCCCTGGGCGGCCCCGCGTTACGAGCAGGCCGCGGCGGGGGTACGTCGTCTGCTGCCGGCCTACGGCGACCGGGTCGCCTTCACCCGCTTCCTGGCCCCCGCCGAACCGGAGAGCGCCTGGCGCTCCTACTACCGGCAGTGGCCGTTCGCCCTCCGACCGCCGGACGACCGGCTCTGGGACCTGACCGACGGCTTCGCCGCCCGGGCCCGGCATGTCCTGGACGCCACGACCTTCGGCAAATGGACCCCGGAACTCGCCGAACTCGTCGGTCCCGAGCGCCGTTTGACCCTGGCCGGCGTCAGCACCGACTGCTGTGTCCTGTCCACCGCGCTCGCCGCCGCCGACGCCGGCGTGGAGGTACTGGTCGCCGCCGACGCCTGCGCGGGCGCGGACGACGACGCGCACGCCAAGGCGCTGCAGATCATGGACCTGTATCGGCCCCTCGTCCGGGTCACCACCGTCGCCGAGCTGCTGAACGGGTCCGGCTGAAAGGGTCCTGCTGAAGCGCGTCGCCCTCCCCGGCGGCAGCGACACGGCGAACGCGCTGGGACGGGTGTGCGACGGATTGGCGCGCGATCGCGCGAATGGGCCGCTCGGGACCGGGTACGCGACCAGGAACGCACCCCGGGACGATCTTGCCCCCGGGTGGACCGTACGACCGCCGCTACCAGGGAATCTGCCATGGACACACCTGCCCACGACCCCACCACCTCACCGGCCCGGCAGGCGCTGGACGCGCTGGCCGTGAACACCGACGACACGGCGGCCCTCGACACGCTCGCCGGCAGCGAGGTGCTCGTCCCGGTGCCCGACGACGCCGACCAGGACGACGCCGCCGATCCGGGCGCGGTCGCCCTGCCCGTGCTGGAGCAGCCGGGCGGCGAACCGGTGGTGCCCGTGTTCACCTCGGAGGTCGAGCTGGCCGAGCTGCTGCCGTTCGTCTCGCGCTACCGTCTGGTGCCGCTGGGCGCGCTCGCCTCGCAGTGGCCGGCCGACGACCTGTCGCTCACCATCGACGCCGGCTCCGAGCACCCGCTGACGCTCACCTCGGAGGGCGTACGGAGCCTGCTGGCCCGCCCGTAGGAAGGCACCCCCGCGGAACGTCCGGGCGGGCCCGGCCACCTGCGTACGGAGAGGGAGCAGCCGGGCCCTCACGAGGCACGGGCGGTCTCCCGCTCCCGTACCCCGGCTTCCGTCGGCAACCCGGACGAGCGGCGCCGACCCCGCTCCTCCTCGGGCGCCCGCGGTCGCCGTGCCACGACGATACGTCCGCCGGCTCCCTTTGTCGCCGGGCGATACGCGGTGAGTGTCCCGAGGGGCGGCACCCCGTGCTCAGAGACTCTTTCCGGGGTTGAGGATGCCCCCGGGGTCGAACACGTCCTTGAGCCGCCGCTGCAACGCGTGGGCCGCGGACCCGAGTTCCTCGGCCACCCACTGCCGCTTCAGCACCCCCACGCCGTGCTCCCCGGTGAGCGTCCCGCCGAGCCGCAGGGCCAGCGCGAAGATCTCGCCGGCCGCCTCCCAGGCCGCGTCGGGCAGCCGGTCCAGGGACGGGTCGACCACGATGATCGGGTGCAGATTGCCGTCCGCCGCGTGCGCGACGGTGAAGACGGGCACCCCGTGGCGCGCGGAGATGTTCCGGATCTCCCGCACGGCCTCCGCCAGCCGGGAGCGCGGCACGGCGATGTCCTCGATCAGCGGCCGGCCCAGCCGCTCCAGCGCGGGCAGCGCGAGCCGGCGCGCGGCCAGCAGGGCCTCGGCCTCCACCGGGTCCTCCGTGCTCCGCACCGCCTTGGCCAGCGGCGCCAGCACCCGCGCGACCGCCGCCGCCTCGGCCGCCGCACCCGCCCCGTCGCACTGCACCACCAGCAGCGCCGCGCCCCGCTCCCGCAGCGCCGGATCGACGGCGTGCAGCACCGGCCCGTCGACCAGTTCGGCCAGCGCCGGGACGACACCGGCCCGGGCGATGGCGTACGACGCCTCGGCCGCCGTCTCGAACGAGTCGAACCAGGCCGCGAGCGTCGCCGTCGCCACCGGCGTCGGCCGCAGCCGCAACGTCGCCGAAGTGATCACGGCGAGGGTGCCCTCGGAGCCGGTGAGCAGCGCGGTGAGGTCGTAACCGGTGACGCCCTTGACGGTACGGCGGCCGGTCGTGGTCACCGTGCCGTCGGCGAGGGCCGCCCCCAGACCCAGCACGCGGTCCCGTGTCACCCCGTACTTCGCGCACCGCAGCC
>Ga0182007_10001132_pt1 | contig 14428 bp, 14 predicted proteins | sample Sormic07211113_1_FD_123023 | JGI IMG/M metagenome (GOLD analysis project Ga0182007, IMG submission 123023) | Rhizosphere microbial communities from Sorghum bicolor, Mead, Nebraska, USA - 072115-113_1 MetaG | ecosystem: Host-associated > Plants > Roots > Rhizosphere | place: USA: Nebraska... | reverse complement strand
TGGCTTCCTGAGCGAATTACCAAAGATGCACCCGTGAATCTGGAGGACGCATACTACGCTGGCAATGGAGCCATTATTTACTCCCAGTTGCTCGCCAAGGCATCGCGCTACAGCGAGAATGCCGCCATGATCAAAGAGGATATCCGTTGGATCGAGTCTGCTCCTGTGCACGAGCCGGCGTGACGATCCTGTCTCTTACGCAGGCGTCCGGCTTGTGGCGTCTGCATCCGGAAAGCGTCTCGGCGGTTGGCCGCTTGGAATGATCAGACTCGCGCAAGCTGCGACAGGCGGGAACTGACCCATAGCGGACATAGTTCGAACAGCGAGATGGTCATCTCAAAAGAGGGAGGGGGACAATAGCGCTTCATGCCAATAGGTGGGGCCGCGCCTTTCTCTGGGGCCGCAATATATCCGGGTCCTCGAGGTTTCCGTTCAGCCGAGGTCAGCGGGTCTTGCCCTCGTGGCTGATCCGTTGGCGCCCGTTCGGGCGCTCCTCTTCTTCGGCTTCGTCAGAATGAACGACGGCAAACGTTGCACTCGCGAGTAGCGCCCCGAAACGGTCCCGGGTTGTAAGCCGATAGAGACCTTCCTGTTTCGGAGTCGAGATCCGGATCTCGGCGCGGCCGACGCTGCCGATTGTCATGGTCTGCGCAGGGCCATTGTCGATCTGGAGGGTTACGGCCTCACCGGGGCGGAACCCGCGCGCGGCGACCCTCATGATTTGGCGGGGGGTGAAGTAGGTTCCGCCTTCCGGGTTGCGAAGTTCGATGTAGGGCTTGTCAGCAGTCGGCGAGCGTGTGGTCCCGACGACTCCCGGATTGAACGGTGGTCCGCGGGGGGGCACAGGCGGAGGCGGGGAGGGAAGCTTGCCCTCGGAGGCGATCGGATGCGGCGAGGTCACGAAGCCGATCGGCACATCCTTGTCGCCCAGAGCCAAGGCGACCAGCGTCCGGGAGGTCCTGGGCGCCCGCACGTCGCGAGGGAAGCCGACCCACCGGGCCGACGGTCGAATGGCGATCCGGGGCGCAGGTCCGTCGCCGCGCCAGACCAGGCGCGCGCCCGGAGAAACGAAGACGTCCGTCACCCGGCCCCCGGCGGTCCGCATGCCTTGGATATGGCCGTCGAGCACGACTAGGCTCCTCGCCAGCTGCTCGGGAACGGGATCCCAGAGAGGATCGGCGCGCCCGAACGGGCTACCGTGGCAGAGGATCCCGCAATAGCTCCACGATCTTGGCAGATTGAGCAGGTGTACGACGCTCCAGAGGCCACGCCCGTACGTCCCCACAATCAGTTGGGTTGGGTCCGCCCAATCCAGGGACGAGACGGAGGTCGCCTGCTCGGACCCGTCCACCCTGGCGAAGGTGGCGCCGGCGTCCGAAGAGATGAAAATCCCCGCCTGGATCGTGCCCACGGCCACCAGGTTGGGATCGTCCCGAGAAAAACTGATCGCTGAGACCTGGGAATAGAGCCCATCGTTGAATTTGTAGGTTCCGCCGGCGCTGAAGAGGCCGGTGAGATCGGTCCGGTCGCTCCAGTTGTCGCCGCCGTCCCAGCTTTCCTTGATCTGTTTGGAGTCGACATCTGACGCGATCAGATGGTTGGGGTGTCGCGGATCCACCGCGAAAACGGCGTGCTCGATAAATTGGCCCCGGCTGGTCCCAATTCCCCCGAAGTTGTTCATGAAGGGATAGGAGGCCGTGGCGGTCTCCTCGCCGCTTTGAATGGTGCGGACCAGCCGAAGCGTCTCGTGGTCCTCGCTCTGTCCAACCCTGATCGCCTGGTAGAGCACTGTCCGTCTCGATGCGGGAGGGACCAAGAGGTCCGATTGCTTCGGAAGATCGGTCATTTCTTCCGGGAACGTCGCATACTGCTTCCAACTGGCGCCGAGGTCTCGGGTGTAGGCCAGCCCTTTGGCGAATCCTGTCGTATAGTCCACCGCTTGGACGTGGAAGGATCGCCGGACGATCTTGGGGAGCCCCACTGGGGACGGTGAGATCCACGCGCTGCTGTAGCCAGCGAACAATCTCCCGGTGAGGGCCACGCGGCACGGGCCGCACAGAAGAAAGGTGATGTGCGAATCTGCCGCGGCCGGGACTTGTTGCGACGCCTGAAGGGCGCCTCCCTCGCCATAAACGCGCGCCGGCCAGGTTGCGCCGAAGTCAGGAGATGCCCACAAGAAGTTGTCCTGGGTGCCGAAGTAGAGGTCGGTGGACTTGGGCGCGCTCACCCGCTGACTGGCGACGTCATAGATCTGCAGCGCATTGAACCCGGATTTTCCGGCACCGATGGTCGTCCAGGTCGTCCCGTGATCGGTGGTTGTATGCAAGCCGCCATCGGTCGCCAGCAGTAGCGGCCCGCCATGACGGCTGAGACCGATGTCGCGCGCGTCGAAGTGATCAACCACCAACTTGGCCCAGGGGCCGGACAGGTCGAGAAGGTCTGTCCCGGCGACCGTCGAAGGCGTTTGCCGGTACACCTCGCATCGGTTGCTCAGGTAAAGGGTCACACCGACCGTTCGGAACCTAACCACGTGCGGTGCGGCTCGAATGAAAGTAATACCGCCGCAGTTCCCAAGAAGCGGAAAGGTGGCGAGGAGCGCCCAGTGGTCACCACCGTCTTGTGACTCGGACAATCGCCCGTCGCCATCGACAACGAACACTTGCCGCGCGCTCAGGGGCGAGCCGCCGAAGGCATGAATGTCGTGGACGCCGTTCATGGCCGTAGTCGGGGCGGTCCAGCTGGCGCCTCCGTCGGCGGATCGGCGCACACCTTGTCCTCCGCCAGCCAGCACTACGCCGTCCCGCTGGGCATGGACCGCTGTGACCTTGAAGTCCCGCGGCCCAAAGAGGGGCGAAATATGCCAGCTCGCTCCGTCGTCATTGCTTATGGCCACGCCGAAGCTGGTCGCCACATAGATCGCGCCCGTGTCCGGGGCAACGGAAATCTCATTGGCGCTGAAAGGGTCGAAGCCATTGAAGCTAATGTAAGGCCAAGGGGGATTGTAGGCCTGGGTCCACGTGACACCACGGTCCGTGCTCCGCCAGATTCCGCCACCGTTCGCGACGCGATAGTCGGTTTCCACGGTGGCAATGGCGATGGCGGGATTGTTGGGAAGGAAGACCACCGAGACGGTCTTGTATTCCGGCAGCGAGTCCACGTGTGACCACACGCTGCCGCCATTGGTGCTTCGAAACAGGCCGCCGGACTCGGAGGCGACGAGAATGACGTTCTCGTCTGCTTTGTTCACTGCGATTGTATTTGCCCGTCCCGCGGTCGGAATGTCCAACTCCAACTGGCTGAGCCTCCAGTACGACTGAGCCACAACAGGACGAGCAAGTGCGACTACCGCTGCGAGCATCACGACGAATGCAAGACTCACCCGCACGACGATCCCTCCAGCTCCACCTGAACGAGTATTCACGCACATCTTGCGCCCGAGGTTGAGGTTGGCGTCGGAGAGGTGAGCTGGTGCAGTTGCGCAGTCGGGGAGCCACAGGGCCCCAAATCCGAGGAGCGCAATCGTCTGTCGCATGCATGCCTCCCAAATCGCCATTAGAAACAGGCTGACGAATCGTTTGGCGATACTGCCAACGCTTGAAATTACGCCAGCGGATTGCCCGCGCAACCCTCCTGGGGATGTATCACTAAGGCCCTACATACTACGGATACCGAGTGTGGTTTCGAGATTTTTCACGTATCACTCATTGAGCCTGTTGCTCTAGAAAGCGACAGGTTTGTGCTGCAACAGGCTGCGTTAATCGGCACAAATATAGACGACATTGAAACTTACTTGGCACGGATGGCACGAGGCGGGGCACCTTACGTAAGAGCCATTGACTTACCGCGATCCGAGCGTGACAAGATAATGAAGGAGCTGCACTACATGGACATTTCTGCGGGGGCACTTTTCCCCGGCCTGGATGGTGCCTGCGAAGAACTGAAGGAAAAAAATTTCCGCCTGGTCTAGCCAACAAGCAGTCGCACGACCGCCCGGTATGAATCTTTACCGTGCCGGGCCTTGGTTTCGCTCTCCAGCGTAGTCTCTGCAAGGTGGCGGCAATGTGAAAATTGGTTGTAGACGTCCGCTTCCGACCCAAAGTCGCCGGTCGCGAGGAGGACGAGAAAGCTATGTCGGAACCCGTCACGACTTTCTTTCCCGCGAAAAGAGGTACACCTGCCGATAGTCGGTGCACAGATACTTAAATCGTCGACGTCCAGCCTGGAGAACTGGCAACTTCTGAAGCTGCTTAGGATGCCTGATTGACAAAATGGCTTGCGAGATTAATGATCGCGCGCGACAGGGGCGGACCTAGGGACTTTTAGACGTGGGGCATCCGCAACGGGTCCCTTCAGTGCGAGGAAGTGTAATGAATAAGATCGAGGTCTCGGCTTACGACATTGCACAAAGATTCGTTGGAACGAAAGAGGTTCTAGGCGCTACATCAAATCCGCAGGTGCTTGCTATGTTGCGGCTCGATGAATCTTCGGCCATAGACGATGCGGTGCCGTGGTGTTCGGCGTTCATTAACTACGTCGCCTGGCTCCTTCGGCTTCCCCGCTCAAAAAGTCTTCTTGCCCGATCATGGCTCACAGTCGGCGAAGTAATTTCACTTGAAGAGGCCGAGCCTGGTTTTGACGTGGCCATTTTCAAGCGGGGCAGTGGAAAACAGCCCGGACCGGAGGTAATAGATGCGCCCGGCCATGTTGGATTCTTCGCAGGCATCGACGGACAAAAAATTCTCGTGCTGGGCGGAAATCAAGCAAACTGCGTCAGTATTTCTACTCAGCAAAAGGCTGATTTGCTAGGCGTCCGACGATTGGCCTAGCGCTCCCCATCTACGAGGTCATCCCGACATCTCGTCTCAAAGCAGGCTTTCGAGCCGAATCATATCGCTGCGGTCGACGCGTACCATGTTATGGCAGCGGTTAGCACTGCGGTATCGATTTTGTTATCGCCGATCATGGAGGAAAACGCTCATGCGTGTTTTACCAGATTGCTCCTGCGCTAATGGTGACAGCGGCATGACGCGCACTGGCCTCGTGACAATGCGGCTAGCTATATTTTCGATCGTGTTCTTGGTGGCCGCATGCGCCACCCCGGTAGCAAAAATTACAGGGTTAGATCCCGCGAGGCAGACGGATATTGCAAACGAGGTTTGGTCGGAGCAACTGAAAATATGCGAGGCTTCGTTGGATAAGCTCGATCAACAATCGCTCTCCAGCAACAAGGCGAAATTGGCCATTGCTGTGTTGGGCACTCTTTCGGGTAGCGTGTTCTCGCAACTCGCCAAAGGGTCAGGTAAAGATGCTTGGTCGGGTTTGTCGGGTTCCGCAAACGCCCTCCAAACCGCGCTCGACAAAAGTTTCTCGGCTAATCTCATGCTAAGCGAGGCACTGGCCATTGGGACCGCAGTGGTCGAAGTCAATGTGAAATTCATTGATGAGCCCAATCCTGATAAGAAGCTGCAGATTGCATACAGCCTGCCCATGGTCTGCCGTGTTGCACGCCTCACCGCGATTGATGAGGCCAACAAAGCCGTGAGCCAGAGCAACATCGAAGTGCGGGAAAGAGTTACACAGATGCTGAAATAGTCGAAGTGCATGCATGCACCATCGGGAGATATGGCGATTCGCCTTGGCATACTGGCGATGATCCTGGACATCGGCACCTTTCAGGTGCGCACCGAAGCCGCCGCCGGAAGCGTGCCGCGCGTTGGTCGACAGGTTGTCGCAGGGTCATGTCACGGTCGCGGCTACCAACGCAGTTGCAGAGGCCATGGGCGCGTCACGTAAAGACCTCATGAGGTGGCTTGCATTTCGTTCAAGCGGACGCACACATAGACGCGCGCAGCTGAACTCAGGCGATAGCACGCACGAGGTGAGCCGACTGCCTGTTCTGCTTCTGGCCGAAAGCGCCCCGTGTCCGCCCAGAGTGGGCATGATAGCTAGGCGGACATGGGTGGAGGAGAGTATGCGCTGTCGACAGATGCACGTGTTCCTATTGGTCGCTTCATTGCCTGGGATCCCTTCTTACAAAGCGTGGATGGGATCAACGCACTTCTTGATGCGCTCGCTGAAGCATGTCTGCACGGCGATGAGCCTGAACGTGCTCGCCTACAACCTAAAACGCGTGATGCGAATCTGGGGAACCGCCCCGTTGATGCAGGCGATGGGCGCCTAAGGGCGCGTTGCACCCGAAATACGTCTACTCAGGGGCCGATGGAGCCCTTCGGTGTCGATCAGTTGTACGAATTTCCAGAAGTGATCTCTTCGCGGCAGCGTATCTAGGCGATGGCTGGCGCTTAGCAACGCACTCGGCGCGGCCATTGCGCGGTCATTTGCGACGAACACGCGTTCTCACACAGCCTGAGCCCTAAGCGGACGTTCTATATGCGACTTATGGACGGTGGCTTAGACGCTGCTGTCCCCCGCACCTTATAGTTGGCCCATCTTTAGAAATCGGGAGGAAACATATGGCAAGGAAGCAACGCATCTTTATCGGCTCATCCGTTGAAAGCCTTCCAATTGCGCAAGCGCTGCAGCGGCAACTGGATCACACCCACTTAGTGACGATCTGGAGTCAAGACACCTTTACTCCGGCGCGCAATGTTTTCGACTCGATCGCCGCCGCTGTTCGAGGCCATGCATACGGCGTTTTCATCTTCGGTCCTGACGACGTCATCGAGACTCTTGATACGAAGATTATGGCTCCGCGTCTTAATGTTGTCCTCGAGGCTGGGTACTTCGCTGGCGTCCATGGGATGCATCGGACTTTTATTCTGCAACCACGAGGTGGAAAGGTTCGGACGCTTTCGGACTTGGCTGGAATTACGCCAGTTGAATTTGACTTGGAACGATTCCCGTCTGAACCAGACGCTGCGCTAGGAAGTGCGGCTTCATCGATAGCAAGGGCAATCGAGCTAGACATGCTGACGTATCCGGCTAAGCGGCTCAATCTCAACAATCTACTTTCAACCAGTCACAACGCTATTGTTGCGACCACAGTTGACGAGGGTGAAAACAGTTGTCTTTGCGTTGAGCTTGGAGCCGGGCAGTCCATTCGCGTTGAACTTGTGATCGAGCCAACGCAGGAAGAAATTGAGAACAAGGCGCGTGACTTCGTTACTTTTAGGCTGTCTGCACACAATTCACTTTGGCTTCTCAATGCATTCAACTATGTCAACGTGTGGCGTCAAGGCTTGATCGCAGAAGGCCCCGGAATGGCAGTTCAAAGCCTCCGAATCGGGAGGTCTGCCAAAGAGGTCCGCCTCGACGTTTACGAGAACGATGACGATCAACCGACGTGGTCAAAGTCCCTTCAGGTCCTTCGCAGTTAATTATTGATGTCTCAACCATGGTTCGCTTTCGACCCGAAGCAGACATCAATTCGCCGAGGACCAGAGTCAGCTTTATGCAGTCAGTCCCTACGCCGAGTCCATCCTGCGCGTGCTTCACGAGGCGTGACAGTGGCGCAAAGCTTAGGCTGGAACAGGGTCTCGCCAAGGGAAGTGGGGGAGCATGAAAGACACGGGTAACGAACAGTCGCATCTTGGCCGCTTCTGGCTGCCAGGGCAGGGCGAGGAAACCGCAGTTGCCGGCGTCCTGGACCTCAGTGACGCGGGCGCGTCAGTACGCCTGGAAGGCGCACTGACCGAAACCGGCTTGCTCGCTGACGCCGTCGTCTTTGCCAAGCTGCAGGGTCGTCACGAAAAGGCTACTTTGTTCAATTGCTTCGCATCCGCTAGCAAGAAGGGTGATGGAACAGTGGTGTCCTCGACGATCAACTCCACGCTCATTGCGCTCGGTTCATTGCGCAAGGACCTTGGCGGCCACGCGGTGCAGTTTCGACTGCTTGGCAGCCTGACGTGGTTCCATGAACAATGCTTCGACGCCGATTTCAGAGACGAATTCGATACGGTTGTCCGCTTTAAGGCGTTCGAAACGACGCGTTATCCGTTGCCAAACGACCTGGCGCTCGAAAGATTCTATTCGGCCACCGTACCGCTCGGTAACTGGGGTACGGAGAATTTCCACGTGCACCGCCCCATGAGTTTCCGCATCCTCTCACTCCCCCGGCAAAATTTCGATGAGCTGTGGGCGATGATGAACTGTTTGCGGAGGTTCCTAGAGTTCCTGTCGCAACAGCACCTCCCTCATACACACCTGATGGTCTTCGACGAATCGGATACCGGTCGAGGAACCCCGGACATCGATATCAGGCATTCGTCGCTACATACCGTCAAACCAAAGACGTTCGAGTGGGACGACCAGTTGGTGCAGTTCAATGACATACAGGATCGCCTTCCGGCGCTTCTGTTGCGTTGGTTCGAGCTGCACCAGGCCCATCCCGAACCATTCAGTCGCTATTTCGCCGCGTTCGATCGCGACAGATCGGACATCATCCTGCACTTTCTCTGGAACGTCGCGGCATTGGAAGAACTGCACAAGCTGCGCACCACGCGCATAACGAAGAAAGAGTACTACTTGCTAGATCGTCTCCAAGACATCCGGGAACGATGGTTGAGGGCGTTCGATGTGGCCCCGTCGGACGATGTCCTCCGGGAGATCAAGAATAGCCGGCACTATTACGCCCATGCCGCCGGCGATCTCAGGGGCAAGGCTGCAAAGGACTGGGTGCTGCTTCGTTACGGGGATTTCGTCGCGGCACTGTGCAATCTGGAGATACTGGCGCTACTTGGCCTGAATGACGATGACGCGATCAGGCTGGCGAATCGCTACTGGATGAGGGAAACGCTCGCGTTGAACAAGTATCCGGCCCATACCGGCGATACATGAGCAATCTTCGGCTCAGGATGGGCCATTTCCTGAGTACGCTCCAAGGGCCGCTCCTAGCCGATGTCTGCCGCTGCTGGTTCCATGACGCGCGGCCAAGCTGCGACAGGTAAAGGCCCACGCGAAGCTTCCGGTCAGTCACTGATACTGCCCTTTACGCTTGACAACGCACGCGCCTCCCTCATCTTGATGAAGCTCTTCAGACCGTATTGGGTGAAGCAGCAATAGAGAAAAGGCCGCTTCCGCGGCCTTATTCTTCATTCCTTTCCGTAGAGCTCCGCGAATTCGACGAGCTCCCAGCACATGCCGTCTTTTTCCCAGGTCTTTTTCGGGCTCGCCTTTTTTGCACGTTCAAGGGCAGGCAGCCAAGATTTCAGACGACCTACTGTGAACCCTGGGATCTCGGTAGGCTTCACGAGCGTCAGCGATCCATAGGTGTTCGGCTCCGCAGGGGAGTAATAGACCGGGGGGCTGTCTATATCCAAGCCTTCGCCTGGATAGTCGGAGAAGCTGATCAACTTCGCATCGAGCGGAATGGTGGGCCATTTCTGCCAGAAGTAAGGCGCTTGTCCCGTCTGTTCCATGAGCTCCTTTTCTTCTCGGGCGCCTGTGGCGTCCATATCCAGCGTCGTGACAACGACGAAGATGCCGCGGTCCCTCAACGCCTCAGGATTTTTCAGGGCTGCGTCCAAGATGTTCTTCTGGGTGACAATGGGCTTCGGTCTGGCCTTTTGCCTCAGCTTCCAGTCGATGTCCGCTTGTTTGAGAATGTCGCTTGATACGGGTTCGGCGCCTTTCCACGTTTTGTCGAACCAGTTCTTAGCCTCATCGACAGCGTCTTGATCAGCGGTGAGCAGGCCTAGCTCGTGCCAGCGGGTCGCTTCACTGCCTTCAAGGCCCAAGCCATTGGTCGATGCATTCGCACTTCCGATAAGAGCTTCATGAGCAGTGATGTAAGCCTTGGAATGAAGCCGGTTCACACATTTCACTGTGGCGTTCGGAAGCTTTCTCAGGGCCCTGACTTCCGTAGGGTTGGATGCGCCGGCCGACATGTCGAGCAGGACCCGGAACTTAGTGGTTCGTGTGTCCAATCCCAAAGCCTTGATCGCGCCCTTGCCCCAGAATGCCACCGCGATGTCGATGGGGCCTTCATGCCCGCGAACCCATTTCACCAGATGTTGTTGGTTCTGAATCAGACGTGTCATGCGGCATTTCCGTATGAATGATGAATTTGGATTTTGGCTGGTTTCGAGCGACTTAACGAGTGCCATATGCAACGCGTTCTCAACCAAGCCTAATTCCGTAAGCCAGTTCGGCCGGATCCTTGCTGCGCTTGGTTCCGCACGTATGTCGGGATCGCCTAATGGATGAAGGTAATATCCAGGCATTTCGCGCAGGCCGCGATGGTCGTTTGGGCGTTTATACTTACCTAAGCACCTTGAGCAACAGGCGGGGGTACCCGCTTCGTCGGAAGCTTGCCCTTGAACGACAGCTTTATGCTTTCGTGCTGAGCGATGTGACTGTCTTAAATTGGCCGACAGCGACCCTCGCGCCCGCACTCGGACGATCAAGCTCCGAAGGACACAAACCGACCCAGAGCGGACATCACGGATTTCCCAACTGGGCCAAAGTGCACACATGCCTCAGCGCCGTCCGCTTCCGGACCATCCCGGGTAGCCATCCAGTGGCTTGAGCAACGCATCGTCCTCCTCGTTGCCCTCGCGGTCGGGGATGCGAGCGCGCGGCAAGTCGTCCAGCTCGTCTTGGTCCGTGCAGTGCAGCAGGGTCAGGGTCTGGTCGTACTCGGGGATGAAAATGCTCGATTCGCTCAGTTCCACATCCTGCCAGCCTTCGAACCACGCATCGCCGCTGTAGGTGGCCGACCCGGATCGGCCTCTACCGCTGCGTAACGCGGCCGCCACCGAGCCCGTTGGCAGGGCCGTGCCGCTGGATACCCAGCCGTGGGCGTCACGAAGCACGGGCGACCGAACCATATGGCGCACCTTGCCGCCTTCGCTCAACACGTAGGCGCAGGCCAGACGGCAGGTGGCGGCCAGGCGCGAGGCGGTAGCCTCGCGAGAGGCGAAGAACTTCACCCGCAATTCGTCGACCGCGTCGAAGTCGGGCGCCATCCCGCGGGCAAGGGCAGTGAAGAAAGCAACCGGCAAGAGCAATTCGGCCGCGAAAACGTCACAGCACACCTCGTTGGGCGATCGCTTCGAGTAGCTCCAGTCGGGACCATGGCCGTGCTCGGAAGGCAAGTCTAGGACCAGGTGGCCGATTTCGTGGCACACGGTAAAGCGCCGGCGAGTGGCGCTATCCATTTCATTGATCGTGATCAACGACCCGGCGCCCGTGACCATCGTGTACCCGGCTTCTCCCGGGTCGAGCACATCCAGCGAGACCTTGCCAGCGACCTTGGTCAAGTACAGGCCCAAGTCGACCGGGACCGCCGAGATCCCGGCGTCCCGAACGAAACGCCGCGCCTTTTGCTCGGCCTCGAACTCTGTCACTGACCTTCCATGATCCGCTTCGCTCGGCGGGCGCGCTCGATCAAGTCGGCGGGGGACGGGCGGGCCGCCCCGCGATGCACAACGGTGGCGGCGATCGCCAGGATGTCCGGTGTCGCCTCGGTGTCGGTCAGCGCATATAGCGCCAAGGCAGGATCGATGGCATTGCTCGTACGCAAGAAGCGCAGCACCGCGACCTGATGCGCCGTCGCCTTAAGGTGCCGGACCAGCCGGGTAAATGTTTCCTCCGGCGGCGGCTCCTTGTCACCGCGCTCGATCTTGGCGATGTACGCGTGGTCAACCTCGGCCAGCGCGCCTAAGTCCCGCAAGGAAAGCTGTCGGCCTTCCCGTAATTCGCGCAGGACCACGCCAAACGCCGACTCAGCCACGACGGGGCTTGACCGCGGGGAGTCTGTTTGTGGTACAGTCTGGACCACAGACGGCACGGATGGTCGCAACTCCATGGAATGTTAATGACATAGTGTTCTACCTGAGCTGTGGCCTGAACTAGGCAACGATTATCGCATGCCCCAAGCACCCTTTCAACGCGCTCGCCGCTGGGGTGCATCTCGATCCACCCACTTTGCGAGGATTCTCCATGAACACCCAAGACAAAAAGCCGCCGGACGACAAGGATTTCACCATCAAGATCAACACCCGCACCTACAAGGTTCCAGGCCCGACCATCAGCTTCGAGGACGTCCTGCGCCTGGACGGCATCGATACCGCCGGCCAGGATCCGAGCCTGTTCGACGTCGATTGGCGTCACGGCAACGAAGGTGGAACGCTCAAGCTTGGCCAGAGTGTCGAACTCCAGAACGGGATGCGCTTCGATGCCGGCAAGTCCAACCGCTCCTGATCCGCACATCCAGCGGCTGGTCGACGAGCGCTATGAGGTAACCATCGATGGTGGTTACCTCATCGTCGATCGCATTCCCTACGTGACGTCCGCCCGGGAAATCGCGTGGGGCGCCTTGATCTGCGCGTACCGCAACGTCGATGGTGTCCCGCAGCTGGACAACGATCACCAGTGCTGGTTCACCGGCTCGATGCCACACCGGGCGGATGGCACGTCGCTGGAAGGTCCGCTGGTTTCGGAGAAGCAGCCGCAAGAGGTGGCTGGCCGCGCGGTGCAGATGCGCTTTTCGAACAAGCCCGAGCCCATCGGCGACTTCTTCGACAACCACTACAACAAGGTCACGCACTACATCCGCAAGCTGTCCCGGCATGCCAGGGACATCGATCCAGCCGTGAGCGCTACCTCGGTGGGCTCTTACCGTCGTAGGGAGGTGCCTTCGGTGTTCCACTACGCGAACGACGCCATCGCGCAGGGTGGCCTGGATGCGGTTGCCGACAAGCTGCGCCTGCGGCGGGTGTGCATCGTGGGCGTGGGCGGCACCGGCAGCTACCTGCTCGATGCCTTGACGAAGGAAGAAGTCGAGCGCATCGATCTGTACGATCATGACGTCATCGAACCCAAGAATCCCTTTCGCATGCCGGGAGCAATGAGCCGGGAGGATGCCTGCGCCGGCCACAACAAGGCCCTTTGGCTCGCGTCGTGCTACGCCGCCATGCGTACCGGCGTCACGGGCCACCCGCAGCGTATCGACGCCGACAACGTGGCCGAGCTGGCCGGGGCGGACTTTGTTTTCATCGCCGTGGACCACGGACCCTCGCGAGGAGTCATTGCGCGCTTCCTGGTGGGGCAGCGCATTCCGTTCATTGATCTGGGTATCGGCGTGGACAAGCGCGCGGACGTGGCGGCGCTCATCGCCCGGGCGCGGGTGACGCTGGTCACGCCGGACACGGCGCATCTGGTCGACGAGTTGCCGATGGCTGACGATTCGGAGGATGCGGTGTACAACAACATCCAGGTGCTTGAGATCAATGCGATCAATGCCATGCTAGCGGTGATCCGATTCAAGCAGTATCTGGGCTTCTACGTCGCCGACGAGCACCCGGACGTCCTCAAGTATGTGTCCAGTTGGAATGCCCTGGTACTGCGCGGATCGACCCAGACATGAAGATCTTCGAGCTGACCCCGCGAGATTTGGACGAGTTCCCCCGGGTGCTGGAGGAGGGCGTCCTTTACATCAGCGAAGAATGCGAGCTGGCCGCGCACAAGTGTTGTTGTGGCTGCGGCGAGGATGTGATCACGCCCTTGAACCCAGCACGCTGGCGACTGGATCGCCATACTGGGCGCGTGTCGCTGCACCCCTCGATCGGCAACTGGAAGTTTGCGTGCCGATCGCATTACTGGATCCGCAACAACCGCGTGATCCCGTCCTACGGGATGGACGACGAGGAGATTGCCGAGGTCATCGAGCTGGACCGGGTGGACCGGGAGGATTTCTTCGCGCAGTTGCAGCAAGAGCTACCTTCCCGCAGTTCGCAGGCCAGCGCCCCGAAACCTCAGCGCTGGCTGGCGCGGCTGTTCAAGCGCCTGCGAAGCTGGTTCTAGACGCCGTTACGGCCTAGCCGGGGTGCGGTCGGGCGGCGGCCGCACCGCCTTTTCGCGCCGCCACCACTTTCGAAGCGATCTGCAGCACCGAGACCACCGGCACGCGAAGAGACGCGGAGTTTTTGGGAGAGATCAACGCGCCGAAGAAAATCTTGCGAAATGCCCTCCACCTCCGGCCACAATCTCGCGAAACGCTACCTGAGAAATCTCGCGCGCATTAATGAATGCGCGCTTCGGCCGCGAACCGGGGCGGCTGTTGGTGGCGCGACTTGGTAGATCCCACACGCACTACGCCATGGGCCGCGCGTCCGCTTCTGGCCGATGACAGCCTTGCGGCCCCGGTGGTGTCCCAAGCAGGGCTGAGGCCGACCCCAACGGGCGATGTGTGAATCATCACCCGCCGTGCAGAGTACGGACTTTACGAAATTCCCGTAACTCACTGATCTGGCGGTGGGTTTGGCCAAAAATCGCAAACACCATAGTTTGTAGAGCTACGAAAAGCCAAAGTTTGTAATCCGATTACAAACTATGTGCCTGGGAACACGCTGAAGAGCCGTCCGTTCGCTGGATTGGCACCAATTTGCACCAAGACGAGACATTGTCCATGATGGTGCAATGAGCGACCTGGCGTGGCGGACGTGGGCGGAGCAGATGGCGACCGGGC
>Ga0182007_10001131_pt1 | contig 14464 bp, 14 predicted proteins | sample Sormic07211113_1_FD_123023 | JGI IMG/M metagenome (GOLD analysis project Ga0182007, IMG submission 123023) | Rhizosphere microbial communities from Sorghum bicolor, Mead, Nebraska, USA - 072115-113_1 MetaG | ecosystem: Host-associated > Plants > Roots > Rhizosphere | place: USA: Nebraska... | reverse complement strand
GTGGGCTGGGTGGTGTTGAACTCGCGCGCCGCCTTGGAGAAGCTGCCGGTCTCCACCACGCGCACGAACATCTCCATCGCCAGCAATCGGTCCATCCCCGGATGGTAGCCAGTTATTCCACCCAGGAATAGGCTTTATGGCCGCGGGCCGTCTTCTGCAAACCGGCCCGAATTCCTACAGTCGAGTCCAACCCAAGGAGACTCGCATGGCAAAGATGACCGCGGCCCAGGCCGCCGTGCTCGTGATGGAAAAGGAAGGCGTGACCCAGGCCTTCGGCGTTCCCGGCGCCGCCATCAATCCGCTGTATTCCGCCTTGCGCAAGCAGGGCAGCATCGCCCACATCCTCGCGCGCCACGTCGAGGGCGCCTCGCACATGGCCGAGGGCTACACCCGCGCGGTGGCCGGCAACATCGGCGTGTGCATCGGCACCTCGGGGCCGGCCGGCACCGACATGATCACGGGCCTCTACTCGGCCTGGGCCGATTCGATCCCGATCCTGTGCATCACCGGCCAGGCGCCGCGCGCCCGGCTCTACAAGGAAGATTTCCAGGCGGTCGACATCGAGTCGATCTCCAAGCCGGTCACCAAGTGGTCGGTCACGGTGCGCGAGCCGGGCCAGGTGCCGCAGGTGTTCCAGCAGGCCTTCCACCTGATGCGCTCGGGCCGCCCCGGCCCGGTGCTGATCGACCTGCCCTTCGACGTCCAGATGGCGCAGATCGAGTTCGACATCGACAGCTACGAGCCGCTTACACCCTACAAGCCGGCTGCCACTCGGGCCCAGGTCGAGAAGGCGCTGGCGATGCTGAATGCCGCCGAACGGCCCTTGATCGTCGCCGGCGGCGGCGTCATCAACGCCGACGCCAGCGACCTGCTGGTGCGCTTCGCCGAAGCCACCGGCGTGCCGGTGATCCCGACCCTGATGGCCTGGGGCGCGATCCCCGATGACCATCCGCTGATGGCCGGCATGTGCGGCCTGCAGACCAGCCACCGCTACGGCAACGCGACCATGCTGGCGTCGGACTTCGTGCTCGGCATCGGCAACCGCTGGGCCAACCGCCATACCGGCTCGGTCGAGGTCTACACCAAGGGCCGCACCTTCGTGCACGTCGACATCGAGCCGACCCAGATCGGCCGCGTCTTCACGCCCGACTTCGGCATCGTGTCGGACGCCAGGGCGGCGCTCGAACTCTTCGTGCAGGTGGCCGAGGAGATGAAGGCGAAAGGCCAGCTGCCCGACCGCGGCGAATGGGCCGGCGAGTGCCGCGGACGCAAGAAGACGATGCTGCGCAAGACCAACTTCGCCGACGTGCCGATGAAGCCGCAGCGCGTGTACCAGTGCATGAACAACAACTTCAGCCACGACACCTGCTATGTGAGCACCATCGGCCTGTCGCAGATTGCGGCGGCGCAGTTCCTGCACGTGTACAACCCGCGCCACTGGATCAATTGCGGCCAGGCCGGCCCATTGGGCTGGACCATTCCGGCGGCGCTGGGCGTTCGCGCGGCCGACCCGACCCGCAAGATCGTCGCGCTCTCGGGCGACTACGACTTCCAGTTCATGATCGAGGAGCTGGCCGTGGGCGCGCAGTTCAAGCTGCCCTACATCCACATCGTGGTCAACAACTCCTACCTCGGGCTGATCCGCCAGGCGCAGCGCGGCTTCGAGATGGACTACTGCGTGCAGCTCGGCTTCGACAACATCAACGCGGCCGAGGATGCCGGCGTCGAGCGCAGCTATGGCGTCGACCACATGAAGGTGGTCGAGGGCCTGGGCTGCAAGGCGATCCGGGTCTACAAGCAGGAAGAGATGACGCCGGCGATCCAGCGCGCCGAGCAGCTGATGGCCGAGTTCGGCGTGCCGGTGGTGATCGAGGTGATGCTCGAGCGCGTGACCAACATCGCGATGGGCACCGAGATCGATGCCATCAACGAATTCGAGGCGCTGGCCGAAAGCGCCGAGGACGCACCGACGGCGATCGCGGCCGCGATGTTGGACTGACCGATTCACGAGGAGACAAACACATGCCCAAGTTCGCAGCCAACCTCACGATGCTGTTCACCGAGCTGCCCTTCATGCAGCGCTTCGAGGCCGCCGCCAAGGCCGGCTTCAAGGCCGTCGAGTACCTGTTCCCCTACGCCTACGAAAAGAAGGAGCTGGCCGCCGCCCTGCGCGACAACGGCCTGGCGCAGGTGCTGCACAACCTGCCGGCCGGCAACTGGGATGCGGGCGAGCGCGGCATCGGCTGCCATCCGGACCGCGTGGGCGAGTTCCGCGAAGGCGTGGCGCGCGCGATCGACTACGCCACGGCACTCGGCTGCCCGCAGGTCAACTGCCTGCTCGGCAAGCTGCCCGAAGGGGTGACGCATGCGGATGCGCGCAAGGTGGTGGTCGACAACCTGCGCTTCGCATCGAAGGAGTTGCTGGGCGCCGGCATCCGGCTGCTGATCGAGCCGATCAACACCTTCGACATCCCGGGCTTCTACCTGAACCGCACCGACCAGGCGCTGGCACTGATCGACGAGGTCGGCTCGCCCAACCTGCGGGTGCAGTACGACATCTACCACGCGCAGCGCATGGAGGGCGAACTCGGCAACACGCTGAGCCGGAACATCGCCCGGATCGGCCACATCCAGCTGGCCGACAACCCGGGGCGCGGCGAACCGGGCACGGGCGAGATCAACTACCCGTGGCTCTTCAGGCACATCGATTCGCTGGGCTATGCCGGGTGGATCGGCTGCGAATACAAGCCGCGCGGCACGACGCTCGACGGCCTCGGATGGCGCACGGCGCTGACCCAATAACCAAAGACCGAAGACAAGGACATCTCGCGACATGACGCAAACGAACGCACAAAAAATCGGCTTCATCGGCCTCGGCATCATGGGTGCGCCGATGGCGGGCCACCTGCTCGACGCCGGCCATGCGCTCTTCGTGAACACGCGCGGCGATGTGCCGCAGCCGTTCGCTTCGCGGGCCAAGGTCTGCGCGTCGGCCACCGAGGTGGCGCGGCAGGCGGACATCGTCTTCATCATGGTGCCGGACACGCCGGACGTCGAGAAGGTGCTGTTCGGCGAAGGCGGCGTGGCCGCAGGCTTGTCCAAGGGCAAGGTGGTGGTCGATTGCAGCTCGATCGATCCGATCGCGACCAAGGACTTCGCGCAGCGGATCATCGGTCTGGGCTGCGGCTACGTCGATGCGCCGGTCTCTGGCGGCGAGGTGGGCGCGAAGGCAGCAAGCCTCACGATCATGTGCGGCGGCGACGAAGGCACGTTCGGGCGCGTGCGGCCCTTGCTCGAAAAGATGGGCAAGAACATCACGCTGGTCGGCAACGTCGGCGACGGGCAGGTCTGCAAGGTGGCCAACCAGATCATCGTGGCGCTCAACATCGCGGCGGTTGGCGAGGCGCTGGTGTTCGCCTCCAAGGCCGGCGCCGATCCGGCGAAGGTGCGGCAGGCATTGATGGGCGGCTTCGCGTCGTCGCGCATCCTCGAGGTGCACGGCGAGCGCATGATCAAGCGCACCTTCGCACCGGGGTTCCGCATCGCCTTGCACCAGAAGGATCTGAACCTGGCGCTGCAAGGGGCGCGTGCGCTGGGGGTGGCGCTGCCGCAGACTGCGAGTGCGGCGCAGTTGATGAACGCATGCTCTGCGCTGGGGTACGGGCAGGAGGACCACTCGGCACTGGTGCGGGCGCTGGAGGCGATGGCGCAGCATCCTGTGGCGCCTGACGCTGGTTGACGGACAGGGGCGGCGGTGGTGGGCGGTATGCGCCGGGCCGGCCGACGTCACCGGCCGCTTCGCGGCTGCCCTGCGCTGCTCGCGACAGGCGGGGTCCGCGCAAACTCGCTCCACTGCGTTGCGCTCAAACACGCGCGGCCCTGATCCGCCTGCCACTCCGCTGCTCGGCGGTGCCTCAACGGCCGACCCGGCGCATACCGCCCACCACCGCTGAGACGCGGGGGTTGCATCGGCGCTGGAGACGTCGCAGCTCTTTGAACACCCCCGAGCCCGGCCAGCGGCCTCCCCCAGCGACGCCCCCATCACACCCCCCACGCTTTCCCGAACCCACCCACCAAACCACCTCCGAGAGCTAACTTTGGGGTAGCCTCTACCCTGAGCCAAGACAGCAAGGAGACACCGATGGCAAACACCCTCTCCCCCGCCGAAGAAGCATTGCGAGATGCCGCGCGGGAATATCACCGATCGCCCGTCAAGGGCAAGATATCGATCTCGCCGACCAAGCCGCTGCTGAACCAGCGCGACCTGTCGTTGGCCTATTCGCCCGGCGTGGCCTATCCTTGTCTGGACATCGAGGCCGACCCCTCGCTGGCGGCGGAGTACACCTCGCGCGGCAACCTGGTGGGCGTGGTCACCAACGGCACCGCCGTGCTCGGCCTGGGCAACATCGGCCCGCTGGCCAGCAAGCCGGTGATGGAGGGCAAGGGCTGCCTGTTCAAGAAGTTCGCCGGCATCGATGTCTTCGACATCGAACTGGCCGAGAACGACCCCGACAAGCTGGTCGAGATCATCGCGGCGCTCGAGCCGACGCTGGGCGGCATCAACCTCGAGGACATCAAGGCACCCGAGTGCTTCTACATCGAGAAGAAGCTGCGCGAGCGCATGAACATCCCGGTGTTCCACGACGACCAGCACGGCACCGCGATCATCTCGGCGGCCGCGCTGCTCAACGGGCTGGAACTCGTCGGCAAGAAGATCGAGGACGTCAAGATCGCCGTCTCGGGTGCCGGCGCCGCCGCCATCGCCTGCCTCGACGTCATGGTCGGCCTGGGCGCCAAGCCGGCCAACATTTTCGCGGTCGACTCCAAGGGCTTGATCTACATCGGCCGGCCCGGCGGTTTCGACGACTCCAAGACACGCTACGCCCAGAAGGACACCGGCGACCGCACCCTGGCCGATGTCATGAAGAACGCCGACGTCTTCCTCGGCTGCTCGGCGCCCGGCGTGGTCGACCAGGACATGGTCAAGAGCATGGGCAGCCAGCCGATCATCCTGGCGCTGGCCAACCCCGAGCCCGAGATCCGGCCTGAACTGGCCAAGGCCGTGCGCCCCGACTGCATCATCGCCACCGGCCGCTCGGACTACCCGAACCAGGTCAACAACGTGCTGTGCTTCCCCTACATCTTCCGCGGCGCGCTCGATTGCGGCGCCAGCAAGATCACCGAGGAAATGAAGCTGGCCTGCGTGCGCGAGATCGCCGATCTCACCAAGGCCGACATCAGCGAGGAAGTGGCCACCGCCTACGCCGGCCAGGAACTCGCGTTCGGGCCCGACTACATCATCCCCAAGCCCTTCGACTCGCGGCTGATCCTGCGCATCGCGCCCGCGGTCGCCAAGGCGGCGCAGGCCTCGGGCGTGGCGACGCGGCCCATCGAAGACCTCGACACCTACCGCCAGCACCTGACCCGCTTCGTCTACCAGACCGGCATGTTCATGCGGCCGGTGTTCAGTGCCGCCAAGGTGGCGAGCCACAAGCGCGTGGCCTACGCCGAAGGCGAGGACGACCGCGTGCTGCGCGCCGCCCAGTTGGCGGTCGACGAGGGGCTGGCCAAGCCGATCCTGATCGGGCGCCCGGCGGTCATCGAGGCCCGCATCAAGAAGGCCGGCCTGCACATCACCCTGGGCAAGGAGGTCGAGTGCGTCGACCCCGAGGACGATCCGCGCTTTCGCACCTATTGGGAGACCTACCACCAGATCATGGGCCGGCGCGGCATCACGCCCGAGGCCTCGAAGGCCATGGTGCGGCGCTCCAACACCACCATCGCCTCGCTGATGCTGCACCTGGGCGACGCCGACGCGATGCTGTGCGGCCTGGTGGGGCGCTTCGACAGCCACCTGAAGATCCTGAACCAGGTGCTGGGCCTGAAGCGCGGCGCGCCGGGCTTCGCGACGCTCAATGCGCTCACGCTCGAGAAGTACACCCTCTTCATCGCCGACACCAACGTCCATGAAGACCCGAGCGCAGAGACCCTGGCCAACATCGCCATGATGGCCGCCGACGAGGTGCGCCGCTTCGGCCTGCCGCCCAAGGTCGCGTTCCTGTCGCATTCCAACTTCGGCTCTTCGGAACGCGCCTCGGCGCGCAAGATGCGACTGGCCCGCGACCTGTTCGCCAAGATGGCGCCCGACATCGAATGCGACGGCGAGATGCACGGCGACGCCGCCCTGTCCGAAGACGTGCGGCGTAAGGCGCTGCCCGAGACCCAGCTCACGGGCGAGGCCAACCTGCTGATCTGCCCGAACCTCGACGCCGCGAACATCCTGTTCAACGTGCTCAAGATGACTGGCGGCAACGGCGTGACCGTCGGCCCGATCCTGATGGGCGCGCAGGGCTCGGCCCATATCCTGACGCCGTCGTCGACGGTGCGCCGGGTGGTCAACATGACCGCGCTGGCGGTGGCCGACGCCAACTCGACGCGCTGATCTCCGCACCAATTTGGACGCCCCGCCGCGGTGCACGCGGCGGGGCGTTTTTTCGTGCGTTCTCCTCTGGCGGGTGGAAACCCGCAGTTACCGCATGCACCCGCATGGAGACATCGAGAGGGTTCGCACCAAGTGCGTGCCGGCACCGTTTTTGCTTGAATCCCGTGCATCCACCCTTTCATGGAATTCCTGAATGAACAAGCGCCATCTGCTCCAGACCTTCCTCGCCGCCTCCGCCCTCAGCTTCGGGCTGGGCACTGCGCATGCGCAGACGACGCCGATCAAGTTCCAGCTGGACTGGCGCTTCGAGGGACCCGGGGCCTTCTTCACGCACCCGGCCGCCAAGGGCTACTTCAAGGCCAGCGGGCTCGATGTCACGGTCGACGCCGGCAACGGCTCGGGCGGCGCGGTCACGCGGGTGGCCTCGGGCGCCTACGACATGGGCTTCGCCGACCTCGCGGCGCTGATGGAGTTCCACGCCAACAACCCCGACAGCCCGAACAAGCCGGTGGCGGTGATGATGGTCTACAACAACACGCCGGCCTCGGTCATGGCGCTCAAGAAGAGCGGCATCGCGAAGCCCACCGACCTGACGGGCAAGAAGCTCGGCGCCCCGGTGTTCGATGCCGGCCGCCGCGCCTTCCCGATCTTCGCCAAGGCCAACAACATCGGCGCGGTGAACTGGACCGCGATGGACCCGACCCTGCGCGAGACCATGCTGCTGCGCGGCGACATCGACGCCATCACGGGCTTCACGTTCACGTCGCTGCTCAACCTCGAGGCGCGCGGCGCCAAGGCGGCCGACATCGTGATCCTGCCCTACCCCGACTTCGGCGTGAAGCTCTACGGCAACGCGATCATCGCCTCGCCCAAGCTCATCAAGGAGAACCCGGCGGCCGTCAAGGCCTTCCTCTCGGCCTTCACCAAGGGCGCCAAGGACGTGATCGCCAACCCGGCGGTCGCGATCGAATCGATCAAGGCGCGCGACGGCATCGTCAACAGCGAACTCGAGACGCGCCGCCTCAAGCTCGCGATCGACACCGTGGTCAACACGCCCGACGCCCGCGCCGAGGGCTTCGGCCAGGTCAACGCCGGCCGGCTGTCGCTGATGGCGTCGCAGGTGTCGGACGCTTTCGGGACCAAGACCCGCGTGAACCCCGATGCGGTGTGGAATGGTTCGCTGCTGCCGCCCGCCGCAGAACTGAACATTCTCCGCAAGTGATGGCGGAGAACGCCAACGCGCCCTTCGTCGATTTCCAGGACGTCTGGCTCGCCTACAACGAGGAACTGCTGCGGGCCAACCACTTCGCGGTCGAGGCGATCGACCTGAAGGTCCAGCGCGGCGAGTTCATCGCCATCGTCGGGCCCTCGGGCTGCGGCAAGTCGACCTTCATGAAGCTCACGACCGGGCTTCGGATGCCCTCGATGGGCAAGATCCGGATCGATGGCCAACCGGTGACGGGGCCGCTGAAGATCTCGGGCATGGCCTTCCAGGCGCCGTCGCTGCTGCCCTGGCGCACCACGGTCGACAACGTGCTGCTGCCGCTGGAGATCGTCGAGCCCTACCGCTCGACCTTCAAGGCGAAGCGCAGGGAATACGTCGAGCGGGCCCGCAGGCTGCTGCAGAAGGTCGGCCTGGGCGGCTACGAGGACAAGTTCCCGTGGCAGCTCTCGGGCGGCATGCAGCAGCGCGCGAGCATCTGCCGGGCGCTGATCCACGAGCCCAAGATGCTGCTGCTCGACGAGCCATTCGGCGCGCTCGACGCCTTCACGCGCGAAGAGCTCTGGTGCATCCTGCGCGACCTCTGGACCGAGCAGCAGTTCAACGTGATCCTGGTGACGCACGACCTGCGCGAGTCGGTGTTCCTGGCCGACACGGTCTACGTCATGAGCAAGAGCCCGGGCCGCTTCGTAGTCAAGCGCGAGATCGACCTGCCGCGCCCGCGCGAGCTGGAACTGACCTACACCAAGGAGTTCACCGACATCGTGCACGAACTGCGCGGCCACATCGGCGCCATTCGCAGCCAGGCCATCGCCACCGCCGCGATCCCGCAATGAGCCATTCATGAAGAACAACAAGCAAATCGAACGCTGGTCGCCCTGGCTGCTGCTGGTCGCGGTCATCGTGCTGTGGCAGATCATCTGCTCGGGCTTCGGCGTCTCGGAGTTCATCTTCCCGAGCCCCTGGCGAATCTGGACCCAGTTCTGGGAGTTCAAGGAAATCATCGCCGGCCACGCCTGGCGCACCTTCTGGGTCACGATGGCGGGCTTCGGCCTGGCGATCGTGGTGGGCGTGCTGCTGGGCTTCGTGATCGGCAGTTCGCGGCTGGCCTACGCGGCGATGTACCCGCTGATGACCGCCTTCAACGCACTGCCGAAGGCGGCCTTCGTGCCGATCCTGGTGGTCTGGTTCGGCATCGGCGTCGGACCGGCGATCCTCACGGCCTTCCTGATCAGCTTCTTCCCGATCATGGTCAACATCGCGACCGGCCTGGCGACCCTGGAGCCCGAACTCGAGGACGTGCTGCGGGTGCTGGGCGCCAAGCGCTGGGACGTGCTCATGAAGATCGGCTTCCCGCGCTCGATGCCCTACTTCTTCGCCTCGCTCAAGGTGGCGATCACGCTGGCCTTCGTCGGCACCACGGTGTCGGAGATGACCGCCGCCAACGAAGGCATCGGCTACCTGCTGATTTCGGCCGGCTCGTCGATGCAGATGGGCCTGGCCTTCGCCGGCCTGATGGTGGTGGGCGCGATGGCGATGGGCATGTACGAACTGTTCAGCGCGGTCGAGAAGCACACGACGGGCTGGGCGCATCGGGGTTCGCAGGGGGAGTGAAATCCCGTAACCTTGCGGGTTCTTTTTCAGGAGAGACGAACCCATGATCAAGGTCAGCGTGATGTATCCCTTCTCCCCCGGCGCCCGGTTCGACCACGCCTACTACCGCGACAAGCACATGCCGCTGCTCGCGAACCGGATGGGCGACGCCTGCAAGTCCTACACGATCGACAAGGGGCTGGCCGGCGGTGCGCCCGGCCAGCCGCCCACCTACGTCGGCATGTGCCATGTCTTCGCCGACTCGGTGGAGTCTTTCCAGGCCGCCTTCGGGCCGCATGCGAAGGAGATCCTGGCGGACATCGCCAACTACACCGACATCCAGCCGGTGATGCAGATCAGCGAAGTGGTGGTGGGTTAGGCCCGTTCACACCAGCCGGGTCTCGATCTCGGTCTTGACCTCGGTCATCAGGCGGTGCACCGGGCACTTGCCCGCCACCCGCAGCAGTTCGGCGCGTTGCGCCTCGGTCAGGTCACCCGTGACCCGCAGCGTGCTGTCGAGGCGGTAGACGCCGTGGCGCTCCTCGCTGTCGTCGCGGTCGACCGCGACCTCGATCTCCTCGATCGGCATGCCCTTGCGCCGCGCATAGATCAGCACGGTCAAGGCCTTGCAGGCCGCCAGCGAGGCATCGTAGAGGTCGTGCGGCGACGGGCCGGCATCGGCGCCGCCGCCGTCGGGCGAGGCGTCGACCGGGATCTCGTGGGCGCGGATCTTGAGGATGTGGCGGGTGCCTGTGACGCCGTCGCGCCGGACCGTGAGGGTCATTCGAATTGCTCCTGATTGAAATTCATTCAGCGCCACCATAGCGCTCGGTGCGGATCATGCCCGCTGCGAGCGCGGCATCGGCCAGCCCCCGGGTCACGCCCTCGACGAAGCGGTTCGAGCCGCACACGAAGACGTGGCGCGGCACATGGCCCCAACGCGCGATCAGTTCCCTCAGCGCGGGTGCATCGAGCCGCTGCGTCCGATCGGAGGGGCGGTGGCCGGGACTGCGCGTGATCGCGGCGACGAAGCGGAAATCAGCGCGGCTCGCTTCGAGTCGCTCCAGCTCTTCGCCGAAGGGCAGTTCGTCCCAGGTGCGAGCCGAACAGACCAGCATCAATGGCAGGGCGGCCGCAGTGCACGCCCAGTCGCGCACCATCGCCATCAGCGGCGCGATGCCCGAGCCGCCCGCCACCAGCAGCACGGGCCCGCCGTCCCCGGCGCGCCAGATGAAATGGCCGCCCAGCGGACCGCGCACCTCGATGGCGTCGCCGGCTTGGGCGATGTCGTGGAAATACGGCGAGACCTCGCCATCGTCGAGCTTCTCGATGATGAGCTCGAACGGCCGTCCGGGCGCCGAGGCGATCGAATAGCTGCGCTGGGCCGCGTAGCCGTCGGGCGCGGTCAGGCGCACATCGAGATGCTGACCCGCCACATGCCGCGCCAGGTCCGCCTTCAGCACCACGCTGACGATGCGCGGCGTCAGCGGCGCGATGCGCTCGATCACTGCCTCCTGCCAGCGCGTGGGCCCCTGCGCGCTCACGGATCGTCCGAGTAGCGCTGCTGCTTCCACGGATCGCCGTACATGTGGTAGCCGCGCAGCTCCCAGAAGCCGGCCTCGTCGCGCGCCGTGAAGCGCAGGCCCTTGAGCCACTTGGCGCTCTTCCAGAAGTACAGGTGCGGCACCAGCAGCCGGGCCGGCCCGCCGTGCTCGGCCGTGAGCGGCTGGCCGTCGAAATGGGTCGCCACCATCGCGCGCCCGCCGACCAGGTCGGCCACCGGCACGTTGGTGTCGTAGTCGTCGTGCGAGAGCGCCAGCAAGAAAGCACTGGGCGGCGCGACGCCCGCGGCGGCCAGCAAATCGTCGATGCTCACGCCCTCCCACCGGGTGTCGAACTTGGACCAGGTCGTGACGCAGTGGATGTCGCCCTGCCACTGCGTGCGCGGCAGCGCTGCGAACTCGGCCCAGTTCCAGCTCGCGAGCGGACGCGGACCCTGGCTCAGCGTGAAGCGCCAGGCCGCGAGATCGATCTCCGGCGTCGGCCCCTTGGCCAGCACCGGAAAGTCGTCGGTCTCGAACTGGCCGGGCGGCAGGCGGCGGGCAAAGGCAGCGGTCGGACGTCGTCCTGTGAATCCACGCGTGACCATCGGCACTCCTTCGATTGGAGCGCCATGGTAGCGCCGCTTCAGGCGGCCTGCTGCAGCGGCACGACGCGCATGCCGCGATGCACCTCGACCTCGCCGTGTTTCGCCAGCAGCTGCATCAGGTGCTTGCGGATCAGCATGCCCGGGCGGTCCGACTCCATCGAATACTCGACGCCGCGCCGGCGCGTGTCGACCAGCGCATCGGGGTCGGTCGACTCGAGGATGTCCTTGTCCTCGCGCGTGATCTCCTCGTCGAAGTCGATCAGCATCTGCGCCGCGCAGTCGGCCTCGGTGTCGTTGCGGAACAGCCATTGGCACAGCTGCATGCGACCGTCGTCGATCGGCGTGAAGCAGTTGATGATGATGTGGCGGATGCCAGAGGGGTACTCGATGTCGAGCCGGCGCGAGAACGGCAGGAAGTAGGCGTTGCGCATGTGGCGGGTCGTGATCGGGTCGGTCACGCCGCTGATCGCATGGAACTTGACCGGGTTGACCGCCTGGATCACGGTCTCGGCGTAGAAGCCCGATTCGTTCTCGACCAATTCGTACTTGCTCGGCTTCGGACTCGCGGCGACGCCGAAGGTCGCCCGGTGCACGAAGCTGAAGTGCGAGTTGTCGAAGGAGTTCTCGAGCGCGCGCATCGGGCTGGTCTGCCACTCTTCATAGAACTGGTGGATGGTGCGAAAGCCGGGATCGTCGAACTCCGGGATCGCCGGGATCTCCGCGATCGGCTCCTCGAGCGCGACCCAGGCATAGCCGTAGCGCGCGCTGCAGTGGTAGGCGGTGGTCTTGTACTCGGGCGAGATCTTGCGGTCGGCCTCGTACTGGGGGATGCGGATCACCTGGCCGCTGCGGTCGTAGGTCCAGCCGTGGTAGCCGCACTGGATCGCGCCCTGCCCGCAGGCCTTGCCTTCGCCATCGACGCACCAGCCCTTGGACAGCTTCGCGGTGCGGTGGCAGCAGCGGTCGCGCAAGGCGGCCGGCTGGCCGTCGGCATCGAGGAACAGGACGATGTTCTCGCCGAGCAGCGTGAAGGGCTTCGGGCCCTGCTGCAGATCGGCCAGGGGCATGACGGCATGCCAGAACTTGCGGAAAACGGGTTGCTGCGTGACGAGCATGAAGAGACTCCTTCGGTTGCGTAAGGACCAACTTGAAAGAGCAATTTCCCGCCATGGGCGCTTGCGCACCAAAGCTGAACGCTTCTACTCTGCGCCGATTCTCATGCAAATTGCGGGCCCGCGGCGCTGGCATGCGTCCTGCATGTCTGCGACCAAGAGTAGAAGCGTTCAGCAGCGCACGCACCCACCGTGCGCCGCCCGGAAATTGCTCTTGAAGTGCCTCGCCGGCCCGGCGGGGTGTTCAAGACCCACGAAATCCGGAGATCACTTCATGCAACGCCGCCACTTCCTTACCTCGGGCGCCGCCTGCGCCGCTGCCCTCGCCGCCCCTGCCGTCCTCGCGCAGGGCGGCAAGCCGACGCCGCTCAAGTTCACGCTCGACTTCCGCATCAATGGCCAGACCGCGCCCTTCTTCCTGGCCGAGAGCAAGGGCTACTACAAGGACGAAGGACTCGACGTCACGATCGACACCGGGGCCGGCTCGGTGGCCTCCATCACCCGGATCGCGAGCGGCGTCTACCAGCTCGGGCTCGGCGACATCAGCTCGCTGGTCGAATTCAATGCGCAGAACCCGGGCACCCCGATGGTGCAGGCGGTCTACCAGTACTACAACCGCGCACCGTTCGTGATCATCGGGCGCAAGGACCGCGGCATCAGCGGCGACTTCAGGAGCCTGCAGGGCAAGAAGGTCGCCGCCGCGGCGGTCGAATCGACGCGCCGCGCCTGGCCGATGGTGGCGCGCAAGCAGGGCATGAAGCCCGACGCCTTCCAGTGGCAGACCACCGACTTCAGCGCCCGCGACAACGTGATGGTGCGCGGCGACGTCGATGCCGCCACCTACTTCCACGACTCCGCGATCTCGCTGTTCGCGCGCATGAAGGCCGATGAGCTCTCGGTGCTCAAGTACGCGGACGCCGGCGTCAACCTGTACGGCAACGCGATCCTCGCCAGCAGCAACCTGATCGCCCAGAACCCGAAGGCGGTGGCGGCCTTCCTGCGCGCCACCAACCGCGCGATCGTCGAGACCTTCGCCCAGCCGGCGCCCAGCATCGCGGCGATGCGACAGCGCGAGCCGATCCTCGACCCGAAGATCGAGCTCGATCGCTGGGCCATCACGGCACAGTACGTCGGCGCGCCGGACACGCGCGGCCACGGCCTCGGCGACATCCGCAAGCTGCTGCTCGAGCAGCAGGTCGACGAAGTGGCGGAGGTGTTCGGGCTCAAGACCAGGCCGTCGGCCGACGCCATCTTCAACAGCTCGATGCTGCCGGCGCGCAATGAACGTAGCATTCAGGCATGAGCTCACTTCTTTCAGATAACTTTCCGGCCGAGCGGCAGCTCGACGAGCGCGACGGCCGCTACCTGCGCAAGGCCATCGTCTGGTCGCACGCCGGCCGCCGGCGCGGCAACCGGCCCTTCGGCGCGGTGGTGGTCTCGGCCGCCGGCGAAGTGCTGGCCGAGGCCTACTGCAACACCGCCGAGACCGGCGACGTCACGGGCCATGCCGAGGTCAACGCGGTGCGCATGCTCGGCGAGCGCAAGCTGTCGCGCGAGGAGCTCGCCGGGGCCACGATCTATTCGTCGGGCGAGCCCTGCGTGATGTGCGCGGGCGCGATCTTCTGGGCCAACATCGGCCGCGTGGTGTTCGGCATCGACGCCGAGCGGCTGCGCGTTTTTCGCGGCGAGCGCGGCGACCAGCGCGATGCCGAGCTGTCCTGCCGCGACGTGTTCCGGGCCTCGCCGCATCCGATCGAATGCATCGGCCCGGCGCTGGTCGACGAAGCCGGCGCCGCCCACGTCGGCGCCTGGAAGGCTTGAAGGCCCCCACGCTCCCCCACTGCGTGTGGGTCGCTGCCCCCCGAGGGGGCCGCAGGCCGCCTTGGGGCGGCCCGGCGCCGGCCTGAATCGCCCCCACGCTCCCCCACTGCGTGTGGGTCGCTGCC
>Ga0182007_10001130_pt1 | contig 14467 bp, 14 predicted proteins | sample Sormic07211113_1_FD_123023 | JGI IMG/M metagenome (GOLD analysis project Ga0182007, IMG submission 123023) | Rhizosphere microbial communities from Sorghum bicolor, Mead, Nebraska, USA - 072115-113_1 MetaG | ecosystem: Host-associated > Plants > Roots > Rhizosphere | place: USA: Nebraska... | reverse complement strand
CCCGTCCCCCCGTCACCCCATCCGGAGAAACGCCATGAGCCAGCAGCTCGCCACCCGTCCGGCCCGCCCCAGCGCCCTTGTCGTCGCCGGCGGTCTGATCGGCACCGCAGCCGTCGCCATCGTCCTCAACGCCGTCGTCGCCGCGATAGCCCACGCCGCCGGCGCCTCGGGCGACTTCAAGCCGCTCCAGGTGATGGCCTACGGGCCGCTCACCGTCTTCGGTGTCCTGCTCGCCGCTGCCGCCTGGGCGGTCATCCGCGCGCGGTCCGCCCGCCCCGCCCGTCTGCTGCGCACCCTGGTGCCCGTTGTCGTGATCCTCAGCCTGATCCCGGACATCCAGGTCGGCGTCTCCGGCAGCCAGGCAGGCACCAGTTGGGGTGCCGTCGCCGCCCTGATGGTGATGCACGTCGTCGTGGCCGCGGTCGCCGTCCCGGCTTTCCGACGGCTGCTTCCGCTGCCCGCCGAGCAGGGCTGAACACGGCGGGCGTAGGAGCCGACCGTTCTCGGCGCCGGGGTGCGTCTCGCCGTACCCCGGCGCCACGGTGCTCGGGGGCAGGCCTCCTTCGGGGGGTGGCCACGCATCCCGCCGGCCCCGGGTCTCCGCGGTCAGCGTCCTCGGCCGCCCAGGATGATCTTCCAGACGCGTGTCGCCACCTGCAGATTGAGCCGGGTGTCCACATCCGCCAGGTCGCGGTCGCTGATCCACCCGGTTCGGCGGCGGCGTGCGCCGACCACTCGGGGTTCTCGTAACCCTTGGCCCCGGCATAGGGGTTGTCGACCCGGCTGCCGGTGTTGCCGCCGCCGGTCCCACCGCCACCTCCCGTGCCGCCTCCGCCGCCCGAGCCGCTGCCGTCGTCGACGTTGCAGGTGACACCGTCGAGGGTGAAGGTCGCGGGCACGGCGTTGGTGCCGCTGTAGGAGCCGTTGAAGCCGAAACTGATCGAACCGCCCGGAGCGCCGACGTTGGAAGAGGTGGCCGCCCACGCCGGCGTGGGACGGGGCACGGTCTCCCGGGTCATCAACAACGCGGCCGGTGTGAAGGAGTCGACACGCCGGGCTGTGCAGAGAGCCATTGAAGAACTGGGGTACGTGCCCGATCTCGCGGCCCGATCCCTGGCCGGGCAGCGCGCGGACGCCGTGGCCCTCGTGCTGACGGAGCCGGACTGGAGGCAGTTCGCGGAGCCGTTCTTCTCGGAGATCGTCGGCTCACTCGGTGATGCGCCGGCGGACACGGGGATGCAGCTGATGCTGACCCTGGTCCGCTCGAAGACCGAACGGCAGCGCTTCCTGGAGTATGCGCGCGGTGGCCGGGTCGACGGAGTCCTGCTGATGTCGGTGCACGCGGACGACAGGCTTCCGGACATGCTCGCCGAGGCACGGGTGCCGACCGTGCTGCTGGGGCGCCGCTCGGGCGACGAGTACGTGAGCTACGTCGACGCGGACAACGCGGGCGGCGCCCGGAACGCCGTGTCGCACCTCCTGAAACAGGGCCGCACGGCGATCGCCACCATCACGGGACCACGGGACATGTACGTCGCGCAGTGCCGACTGCGCGGCTATCAGGATGCGCTGGCGCCGGCCGGCCTGCAGACGTCACCGTCCTGGGTCGCGGAGGGCGATTTCTCGGAGGAGAGCGGTCGTCGTGCCATGCGGAACTCCTCCAACGGCACCCGGAGATCGACGCCGTCCTCGCCGCTTCGGACACCACGGCGGCTGGTGCGCTGCAGGCACTGCGCGCGGCCGGGCGGCGGGTGCCCGAGGACGTCGCCGTCATCGGTTTCGACGACTTTCCACTGGCCCAGCGCACAGAGCCGCGCCTGACCACAGTGCGGCAGCCGCTGGAGCAGATGGGGCGGGCCATGATCAGGCTGCTGCTGGAGGAAGTGGAGGAGCAGTCCGTGGCCTGGCGCCACGTCATCCTCCGCACAGAGCTGGTCGTCCGGGAGTCATCCTGACGGTCCCACAGGCCCACAGTCCCGCAGTCCCGGGGACGGACACCGGTGAGTTGTCCGACAGCGCCGACTGCCCACGCCGTGCAGGAAGGGCAGGTACGCCTGGCAGCATTGTGTTCGAGGTGGCCGCACAGAGCTTGCTGCGCGGCCACCCGCTCAAGACGCCTCACTCGTGCCGCAGGCGGCTTGGGCCGCTGTCGGGATCAGTGCTGGGCGAACTGGACCCGCGTGGGTTGGACGACGTTCGCCCGCACTGCGAGACCGCTGACGGTCAACTGTTCCCCGTAGATGTCGGTGACCCTGATCGCCTTGCCGCAACCGCTGCCGTGTGCGGAGATGAAGTAGTTGTAGTTGGCGCGTGGCAACGACAGCCAGCCGCCCCCGGTGTTCACCTCCAGCCGTGCGACCGGGTTGCGGTGACCGATCACCTGGATACCGCACCAGTAGATGCTCGACCCCGTCATGTACCGGATGGACATCGTCCCGATCGAGGCGGGACTCACCAGGCTCCACGTGATGGGGAGCCTGCCGACCTTGAGGTCGGCGAGCTTGGCGAAGGCCTGTTGGCTGAGGTCGATCTGCCCCGGTGCACAGGGCAGCGGGCACTCGTTGGTGATCCGTACCGTGACCGACTTGCCGTTGGCCGCGTGGACGAGCACGTACGCGCCGCAGGCCCTGGCGGTCTCGTAGTCGGTGGTGTTCATCGCCGCGATCATCATGTTCGGGCTCGGACCGAACAGACAGGCCCCGTCCCCGACACCGGCCTCGTAGGCGGTCGCGACGCCCTGGTACGTGGTGTTGGGACGAATCCGCCCGGCCGACGGGGGAGTGGTGGACGTGCGTGAGGTCTTCTGGGTCCCCGTGGGTGATGACTTCGCCGCCTTGGGCGTCGGTTTGGCCTTCGGGCTGGCCGAGCCGCTCGCAGACGGGCTTGATGACGGGCTCGGGGACGTACTCGGAGACGTACTCGGGGAGGCTGTGCCTGCGGCCTTCGATTGGGCGGTGACGAGGGGGGTGGCCGCGGCCGGCCCCGCATCGACCTTGCGGCCTGGGGCCAGTGCCATGACCAGGTAGACGAGAACGCCCACGGCGGTCAACGCTACCGTGGCGCCCGTCACGAGTCTGCGTCTGCGCCGACGCTGCCGTGCGACCTGCCTCGTTGTCATCATTACCTGTCCGTTCAGGATCGAGCCGATGGTGGTGCACTGGTCAGTGGCCGCCCACGGCGAAAAGGTTGCCGACGAGTTTTCGATCTCCGCACCGCCCGAGCGGACCGGCCGGTCGCGTGCGGAGGCGTCCAGGCGCCCGACCGGCACCCGCACCCGCACCCGAAGTTCAGCCGGGGCTTGGGTAACACACCTCACTCAACCGACTCCATCGTTCGACTTGAGCGAGTGATAAAGTCTAGTGAATGAGGTAGGCCGCACGGCGTGCGACACGGTCGATGAGAAGTTCGGCCCGGGATTCAACGGACCACTCCTGTTCCTGACGCGGACCGACCAGGGCTCCGGGCAGCGGGCAGGCGCCCGGGTGGCGCGCGAACTGCAGAACTTCAAGGGCGTCAAGGCCGTACTGCCACCTGAGGCGACCCGGGACCCGCAGCGGTCCATCGTGCAGATCGTCCCGGTGTCGGGGCCGGACAGCCCCCGTACGAGCCGGCTCGTGAACGACATCCGCAAGGCCGCTCCCGGCATCCGTGCCGCCACCGGAGCCTCGGTCGCCGTCACGGGCGCCACTGCGGTCAACATAGACATCTCGGACCGGCTCAGTGACTCGCTGCTGCCCTTCATCGCGATCGTCGTCGGACTCAGCCTCATCCTGCTGACGATCGTGTTCCGCTCACTGGTCATTCCGCTCAAGGCCGCCGTCGGATTCCTGCTGTCGGTGGCCGCCTCACTCGGTCTGGTCGTGGCTCTGTTCCAGTGGGGCTGGCTGGCGGATGTGTTCGGCGTACCCCATACCGGCCCGGTGGTGAGCTTCCTGCCGATCATCCTGATCGGCGTCCTCTTCGGGCTGGCCATGGACCATGAGGTCTTCCTCGTCTCCGGCATGCGGGAAGAGTGGGTGCACACGGGCCAGGCCCGCACCTCGGTGATCAATGGCGCACGGCACAGCGTGCGCGTCGTCACCGCCGCAGCACTGATCATGTTCACCGTGTTCGCCGGGTTCTTCCCGCTCGACGATCCATTGATCAAGCCCATCGCCTTCGCCCTGGCCGTGGGAGTGGTGATCGACGCCCTGATCGTCCGCATGACACTCGTCCCGGCGATTCCTGCTCTGGCGGGGCGCCACGCGTGGGGGCTGCCGGCATGGCTGGACCATGTGCTTCCCGACCTCGATATCGAGGGAACGAAGCTCGAGCAGGCGTCGCCTTCCCAGGCCAAGGAACCTCAGACGGTTTCCTGAACCAGCGGCATGCGGGGCCCGGCCAGGAGCGGATCACCTGAGTGCCGGGCCCCGTCGTTCGCCCAGGAACCGGCCCCGCCCAGGCCCACGGCGGAAGCAGCACCAGTGCTTTCGCCGTGGGCTCCATCCCGGCCAGGCGGAGGCGACAGCCGTACTCGCGAGTAGGACGCACCTCGCCATCCCGTCCCGCGAAGATGCTCAGGTCGTCGCTGAAGCCTGGAGGTCCTCCCGGAAAGCGCCGGCACCTCCAGAGCACCGGATGACCAAGGGCCGCGCGGCCGCCGCAGGCGCCGGCGGCGGCGCCTGGTTCGGCCTGCTGATCGGCCTGGTCGTGGGCATGTTCACCCCCGACCGAGCCTGGCTGACAGTTCTGCTCAACAGCGTGCTCATCAGCGCCGTATGGGGGGCTCTCCACGGTTACGTCACCCATGCCGCCACCGGCGGCCGCCGGGACTTCTCTCGGTGCGTACCCTCACCGCCGCTCGCTACGACCTCATCGCTCGCAACGGCTACGCCGACCAGGCCCGCGAAACCCTCAACGCGGGGACAGCCCGGACCTGTTGACCCCTCCCGCGCCGCCCGTCCGCACGGACGGGGCGCCTGCCGCGCCTGCCCGCAGACATCACTCCACCGTGGTTGGTGAGCCTCGGGAGGCGGCTGGACCTGCAAAGTTCGACTTGTTCGAATGACCTATTCGGGGGATTAAGTCGGTACGATAGGCGCATGGCTCATGTTTCAGCGGCCGAGCGCCGCCCTCAGTTGATCAAAGCGGCAATCGACCTCATGGCGAGACAGGGGGTCGCCGCCGGAAGTACTCGTGCGATCGCTGCCGAACTCGGCGTGGCGCAGGCCACCGTGCACTACACCTTCGGGACGAAGGAAGACCTCTATCGGGCCGTGATCGAGCAGCTCACCCAGGATCTGGTGGAACAGGTGCGCGAGGCTGCGCCTACCGATGCCGGCTTCGAGCAGACGCTGGGAGTGCTCGCCTCCGCGCTCTGGCGCACGGTGCGTGAGCAGTCGAGCAGCTATCAGCTACTGAACGAACTGACCCTCTTCGCGCTCCGCTCCCCGCAGTTGCGTGAGGTCCTCAGGGCGCACAGCGTCGGCGTGGCCAGGGTGACGGCGGGACTCGTGGTGGAAGCGGCCGAGCGGACCGGGGAGCAGCTCGCGCTGCCGGCGGAAGTGATCGCGCGCTTCTTCCTCGCCGGGTTCGACGGACTCCTGCTGCAACGGCTGACACTTCCCGACGACGAGGCGGAGACGTTCTGCCTGCAGGCACTGGTTTCCTCCACGGTGGGTCTGGCCCGCGGGCAGGTGCAGATGGTGGAGATGCCTCAGTACTAGGTCGCGGGACGCCAGACGGTTCCATGTGTTGCGCTGTCCTGGCTCGGCCGGGGTCGGACCCCGGCTGTGGATCGGCGAGGCGCGGCCTCAGGCACTGCGGTCTTGCACCGATACCGTGATCGATGGCGCGGTTGCCCAGTTCGGCCATGATGCGTGGGCGGCGGCCGGCCTGGGTCTTGGAGTCGGCCGTATTCGGCGCCGTGGCGCCGTCGTGTCCGTTCCACCCCCGCCGAGGGGTGTCGCTGCCCGGACAGGCCAGCCCGTCTTTCAACGTTCCGAGATGGCGTTCCGCAGGGTTTCGGTATCGTCCCAGAGCGGTGTGATCTTAGGGGGGCGTGTGAAGGATGCGGGCGCGGAGACGGAGACCGGGATACCCGAGTCCAGCTGTTTGGTCGGGAGTTGGCTGGTCGGGGGCAGGAATCCGATGCAGGCCGTGATGGGCGAAACTCTGGCACTCGCCGAGGACGGCTATCTGCGGGCGACAGCGTACAAAGACGGCTACGTGATACTTCCCGGCACTCGGTCCGCCGCCGGGCTTCCCCCGGACCGGACCGCCCTGCTGGACGCGATCCTCGGCAGCGAAGGTGAGCTGCGGCTCCGGCGCGAACCCGGTCCGCCGGCTTCCCTCCGCGGTACCAGGATCAGCCTCGCGCGGATTCAGGAGGGCGTTACCAAGGCCGCCCGGGAGCGCGGTTACTTGGCCCGACCGTATTACGTGCTGTTCAGCATGGTGATTGCCGTACTGTCCGGTGGGTTCCTGCTGTGGAGGGGGAACACTTCCTCGGCTCTCCTGCTGGTCATGGCAGCGGCCCTGCTGGGCACGTGGTCGCTCCGGAAGGTCCGTATCAGCAAGGCCGGTGCCGCCGAGCAACGACGTCTCCTCGCGCTGCAGGACAGTCTCCGGCATCCGAGCCGGCCCGCACCTCCGGAGGCGGAAACCTCGCTCGGCTATCGTCTGCTGCCCTGGGCCACTGTTCTGCTCGACGGTGACGATTTTGGTCGTTGGTACGCCGACAACCTGCTCGACGTCGAGTTGCCCCGGTGGTGGGCGCAGGAACCGGACGGCCAGGACCCGACCTTGCGGTTCGCCTCCCAGGAAGGGATGAGGGGGCTCCTGCATTCACTGCTGCACCACGTCGGCCCGTAGACCGGACGCTCGCATCTCGGTACCCCGACCGGTCGGCCGCGGACTTCGAGAGGCCGAAGAGCGAGGCAAGTTGACGCTTCGTCAGCTGCGGAAGATCACGGTGCCCTTCTTCTCCGTCTCCTGCCGGCGGTGCCGTACTGACACGGACCGGCATCCTGGACGACCCTGAATACACCAGCGCGGTGGCCGAGCGGGGAGAACGGAGTCCGGAGTCTGCTCGAACTCGCCACGCTGGTCGGCTGATACGCGCTGCTCGTCCTTCAACTGCGCGTATTCGCCGGGAGGACACCCCACCTGCCAACCGAGAGCGGGACACCATGAAACTGGTCACCTACGACGACGGTCGCGTCGGCAGACTGGAGCTGGAGGAACGGCTCGTCATTCCGCTGGCGACCGGATCCACGCGCGAGTACTTCGAGCGGGACGGCAAGGTGGCGGAGGCCGGCGAGCGGCTGCGGCTCGACGACGTGACCCTGCGGGCGCCGATCGTGCCGAAGAAGTTCTTCCACACCTCCGGCAACTTCCGCGAGCACGAGGACGAGTCGAGGAACGTCGACTGGTCCCACTCCATGCACAAGGGCATCGTCTTCTTCCAGAACGTCGACGCCATCGTGGGCCCCGACGAGCCCGTCATCTATCCCGAGCACCTGACCAGCGAGCTGGACTACGAGCTGGAGATCGCGGTTGTCATCGGCAGGCCCGGCAAGTTCTTCGGCGTCGACGACGCGCCCGACCACATCGCCGGGTACGTCGTCTTCAACGACATCACCGCCCGCGACATCCAGCGCAGGGAGACGGAGTCCGGGGTGTTCTCGTTCTGCAAGGCCATCGACACCTTCTGCCCCGTCGGACCGTACATCGTCACCGTCGACGAGATACCCGACGCGCAGAACCTGGACATGGAGCTGCGGGTCAACGGGCAGGTCCGGCGGAAGTCCAACACCAACCGGATGTCGGTCTCCATTCCGCACCTGGTCGCCTACCACTCCCCGCAGGGCTACAGCGCGGGCGACCTGATCACGACCGGCACCGTCCAGGGCGTCGCCGGCTTCAGCGGTGATCCCGACCTGTACCTCGAGCCCGGCGACGTCGTCGAGGCGGAGGTCGAACGCCTGGGCGTGCTGCGCACCCCGGTCGTCAGCTGGGAGCAGGGGCACGGCACGCCCGTACCGAAGAAGGTGGACTGGTGAGACTCGGCCTGCTGCACGGCCGGGCCGTCCTCGTCCGCGGCGACCGGGCCGCGGACGTCCGCTGGGCCTCGAAGGGCCGGCTGCATCCCGACCCGATGGTCCTGCTGGAGAAGTGGGACCACTTGCGTGAGTGGGCGCTGACCCTGCCCGACGACGCCTACGACATCGACGTCGACCCGGACGCCCTGCAGGCACCGGTGCCCCGGCCCCGGCAGGTCTTCGCCGTCGCCCTCAACTACCCGCCGCACGCCGCCGAAGCCGGATTCACTCCGCCCGGCGAACCGCTGGTGTTCACCAAGTTCCCGTCCTGTGTCACGGGCCCCCGCACCACGGTCGAACTTCCCACGGGCAACGTCGACTGGGAGGCCGAGCTGGTCGCGGTGATCGGCCGTCCCGCTCACCGGGTGTCCGCCGACCGGGCCTGGGACACGGTGGCCGGACTCATCATCGGACAGGATCTGTCCGAGCGGATCACCCAACTCCAAGGCAGACCGGCCCAGTTCAGCCTGGGCAAGTCCTTCCCCGGGTTCGGGCCGACCGGGCCGTTCCTCGTCACCGCGGACGAGTTCGACGACCCCGACGACCTGGAGATCACTTGTCTGCTCAACGGTGAGGTCGTCCAGCACGACCGCACGAAATCCATGATCTTCCCCGTCCCCGGGCTCATCGCCCGGCTCTCCGCCGTCGTACCCCTCCTGCCCGGCGATCTCGTCTTCACCGGCACACCCGCCGGTGTCGGCAACCGCCGCACCCCACCCCGCTACCTCACCGAAGGCGACGAACTGGTCACCCGCATCGAGGGAATCCGCGAGATGCGCCAGCACTTCACCTCACCCGCCTCCTGAACACCCGCGACGTAAGGACTCCTCGTGCCCGAGCAGAGCCCCGCACCGCACCGCCGCTTCGAAAGCCGCACCGTCCTGGTCACCGGCGCAGGAACCGGCTACGGAGCCGAGATCGCCGTCCGCGCCGCGCAGGAAGGCGCTCGGGTCGCCGTCCACTACCGCAGCAGCGCTGCCGGAGCCGAGCAGACGGTCGCCCGCGTCAAGGATCTCGGCGGCCAGGCCTTCACCGTGCAGGCGGACATCGCCGTCCACGCCGACGTCATCCACATGGCCGAGGAGGTCTTCCGCCGCTTCGGCGGCCTGGACGTGCTGGTCAACAACGTCGGCGACATGGTGGCCGACCAGACGTCCTGGCGGGATGTCACCGAGGAGTCCATCGACCACGTGCTCGCCGTGGACGTCAAGGGAACCATGCTGTGCGTCCATGAGTTCGGCTCCCGGATGCTGGAGCAGGGCCACGGCGCGATCGTCAACATCGGCTCCACCGTGATCGTGCGGGGCAGCGCCCGCGCTCCGCAGTACGCCGCCGCGAAGTACGCCGTCCTCGGCATCACCAAGTCCTACGCCCAGGCCCTCGCGCCCGTCGTGCGGGTCAACACCTTCGCCCCCGGTTTCATCGAGACCGAGAGGCTGCGCAGCCGCGCGGACTGGAAGGCCGGCCGCCGCGAGGACATGATCGCCAAGACTCCGATGGGCCGTATCCCCGGCCCGGCCGAACTGGCCGGCACCGCCCTCTTCCTCGCCAGCGACGACGCCGCCCATATGACCGGCGTGTACCTCAACGCCGACGGTGGCTTCAACATGATCGGCGCCTGACCCGCGGAAAGGGGCACGGGCGCAGCAACAAGGGGGCGACGACCTCGTGGCAGTGGACCGTGGACCGTAATCTTCTGATCGGCGATCTCCCATAAGGGGTCCGGGACGGCCGCCACTCGCAACCGGGCCAGATCAGCGTCCGTGAAATGTATCCGGAGCATTGGATTCCCCCCGCTGTGCCGCGGATTTCGAGCCGTGCGGCCAGCATGGCCGGTTGCATCCGCGCGGGCAACAGGCGACCGCCCACCAGTTCGAGTGGCGGGCGGTCGGGGAATTTCGCGCCGGACTACCAGACCCTCAGGCAGGGCCAGGTGTTCGGACCCACCTCGCCGTCCCACTCACTGGAGTCCGAGAAGCAGACCTTCTGCGCGTTGATCACCGCGGCTTCCGTGTTGTTGCCGAACTGGCCGTCGATACCCTTCGGGTCGAACTTGCTGTCCCCGACCCGGTTGGCCCAGTAGGTCAGCAGGCACTGCACCTCGATCACGCGGTTGCCGGTCTGGCCCTTCTTCGTGTTGGTCGTGTTGGTGTTGCTGTATCCGGCGTACAGGTACGACACGGAGCCGCTGGACTGCCAGGAGTAGTGGCAGGTGTACGTCGTCGTGGCCGCGGCGGGTACCGCCGCCGAGGCGGCGGGCGCCATGGCGACGAGCGAGGCGCCGAGGACGCCGGCCGTCACGAGCGCCGTCAGCTTGGCGCTTCCCGTCCTGGTACCGGTGGTGTTCCTGATCATGAACTGTTCCCCCTGTTCGAATCGATCCCGTGGGGGCAACGGTGTCAATCTGGTGCACGAGTGGCGAGGCTTTTTGACCGAGCTCTAAAGGCGCAGGTCAGCCTGGACGGAACCGCATGACAGGTGCGCACGGAGGGACGGGAGATGGGGGAGTGACTGAGGTGGCGTCAGCAAGATGCGGAGAAGGGCGCGTTCGCCTGCCTGGCGAAGAGTGGTCGAAGAGTGACGGCGCTGTCCGGACCGACACCGATGCGCTCCACCAGCCGCGGCGCGGGAGCGAAGCCGCCGGAATGTGCGGAGCACGCGGACGGGGGCCGCATTTCCGTTCCGCTGGCGTGAGGTCCTGGTAACTCCGCTTTATTCCGGATGACTTCGTTCGGAAATCCCCGAGGGTTGGAGTTGGTCTCCACGGACAGCGGCGAGGTGTCAAGACCTCGGCGCCCGGCATGGAGGATGTCATGCCCGAGATGTATTTTCATGTGCGCTGGCCCGATGGGGTGACGCAGCGCTGCTATTCCCCCTCCACGGTAGTCGAGGACTATTTCGTTCCCGGCGGTCAGTACGCGCTTGCGGATTTCGTCGAACGCAGCCGTACGGCACTCGGTATCGCCGGGGAGCGCGTGAAGGAGAAGTTCGGCTTCTTCTGTACCGGCGCCTCCGACCAGCTCGCGCAGATCGAGCGGACCGCCGCCGCGTACACCGCCGTCAGCGATGCCAAGGTCACGGTCGAATCCCTGACCGGCGCCGACGGGAGCACGCGGTGAGCTCGGCCCCGGCGATACGGCCGGCCGGCGCCCTCCCCGACAGCCTGACGGGCAGGGGAGGTTCCCCGATCCCGGTGGTCGTGGTCGGTGGCGGTCAGGCAGGCCTCTCGATGAGTTACTGCCTCGGCCGGCGTGGTGTCGACCACGTCGTCATCGAGGCGAACCGGGTCGGGTACGAGTGGCGTGAGCGGCGCTGGGACTCCTTCTGCCTGGTGACCCCCAACTGGCAATGCAATCTGCCTGGTTATCCCTACCAGGGCGACGATCCGGACGGATTCATGGTCCGTGACGAGATCGTCCGGTACCTGGAGGACTATGTCTCCTTCTTCCGGCCGCCACTGGTGGAGGGCGTGACGGTCACCCGGCTGCGGCGCTCGCCGAACGGGGTGTTCGAACTCTCCACCACCGCAGGGGACTTCACCGCCGAGCAGGTGGTGGTCGCCACCGGCCCCTACCACACGCCGTCCATCCCGCCGATGTCCCAGCGCCTGCCCGACGGCATCACCCAGGTCCACTCCTCCCGCTACCGCAGCCCCGACCAACTCCCCGAGGGCGCCGTCCTCGTGGTCGGCACCGGCCAGTCCGGCTGCCAGATCGCCGAGGACCTCCACCTCGCCGGGCGCCAGGTGCACCTGGCCGTCGGCAGCGCCCCTCGCGTGGCCCGCTTCTACCGCGGACGCGACTGCGTGGCCTGGCTCGACGACATGGGCCACTACGACAAGTCCATCGACGATTTCGACGACGCCGGCGCCGTGCGCATGCGGGTCAACCACTACGTCACCGGCCGCGACGGCGGCCGCGACATCGACCTGCGCGCCTTCGCCCGCGACGGCATGCGGCTGTACGGGCGGCTCACCGCGATCACCGGTACCGGCCTGGAGTTCGCCGACGACCTGAAGGTGAACCTGGACCACGCCGACGCCGTCGCCGAGGGCATCAAGGACGCCATCGACGCCCACATCACCGCGCACGGCATCGACGCCCCGACCGAGCCCCGGTACGTCCCGGTCTGGGAGCCGAACGAGCAGCCGCGCGAACTGGACCTGGAGGCCGCCGGCATCACCTCGGTGATCTGGTCGACCGGCTTCCGGCGCGACCACCGGTGGATCGAGGCACCCGTCTTCGACGGCCGCGGCTACCCGATGCACTGGCGCGGCGCCACCAGCACGCCGGGCCTGCACTTCCTCGGTCTGCCCTGGCAGTACTCGTGGGGCTCGGGCCGCTTCGAGGCTGTGGGCCGGGACGCCGAGTTCCTCGCGGACCACATCGACGCCTCGCGCCGCCTGGCCGACGTGTGCGGCACGCTCACCGGCGCCCCCAGCGAACTCGCCTCGGCCCTCCCGATCGGCTGAGGAACCACACCACGCGGTTGAGGAACCACACCCTGCGGCTGAGGAATCCCACCATGGTCCACGACGCACACCGCCACATCGGCGTCCTGCCCGCCTATCCCTTCTACGGCGGCCCGCCCGTCAACCCGGACACCACCGCCCGCGCCACCGTCAAGCAGCTCATCGCCGACCTGGACGCGGAGGGCACCGAACGAGCCCTGGTCATCCCCAACTACGGCGTCCCGGACCCCGCGATCGCCTTTTCCTTCAACGAACTGGCGCTGGAAGCCGCGCAGAGCGACGACCGCATCCGTGCCGGGCTGTGGGTGTCCCCGCGCCCCGAGGACACCCAACGCACCGAAGCAGCACTCCAGTTGGCGGGCGAGCCAGGGGTCAAGGCCCTCAAGCTGAGCTTCCTGCTGGGCGGCCGCCCCACGGACCCCGCCTGCCGCCCCCAGCTGGACCGCATCTTCGCCGAGGCCGCCCGGCACGGCCTCGTCGTCCACGTGCACACCTCTCCCGGCGCCGCCTCCGACATCGACGAGGTCGGCCATCTCGTCGACTGGTACGCCGACCAAGTCCCCGTCCATCTCGTGCACTTCGGCGGCGGGATGAGCGGCCACATCAAGCTCGTCGGCTCCCGGTTCTTCGACTGGATCAGCGCCGGCAAGCGCGTCTACACCGATCTCTCCTGGGCCATCGGCTTCACTCCCCGCTGGCTGGCCCAGGAGATCGAGCGCCGCGGCATCGGCCACGACCGGGTGCTCTTCGCCAGCGACCAGCCATGGGGCGACTTCACCGGCGAGTACGCCCGCCTCGCCGAAGCCACCGGCGGCGGCGAACTCGGCGACCTGGTCTTCCGGGACACGTTCGCCACGCTCTACGACTGACCGACCCCCACTGCCTGACCGACCCCACTGCCCGACCGACCCTCACCGTCCGACCGACGCTCACTCCCTTCCCGTACGCACAAGGAGACAGCCATGTCCGAATCCGTCGTCACCGCCGAACTCTCCGACGTCGAGCAGAAGTCCCTCGACGAGATCCCGCACCCCTCGCTCCCCGAGGGCACCAGCATCTACGGCTCCACCAAGGTCTTCCCCGACTACCAGGCCGAGAACGGCGAGACCTACTTCACCCTCGTCCACGGCATCGCCCACGAGTCCTCGGTCTCCTTCGTCGCCGTCCTCCAGGCCACCCGCGCCCTGCGCAAGGGCTTCGAGACCGCGATCTACTTCTACGGCCCCGGCTCGCTCAACTGCCTCGCCACCCGCGGCTTCCCGACCACCGGCAACTCCGCCTTCCCCGGCGAGCACAACATCAACAACCAGCTCAAGACGTTCATCGCCGAGGGCGGCAAGGTCTACTGCTGCCGCTTCGGGCTGTCCCTGCACGGCGCCCGTGAGGAGGACCTCATCGAGGGCGTCATCCCCACCCACCCCCTCGACGTCCAGGACGCGCTGATCCACTACGCGCGCAAGGGCGCCATCATCAACTCCACCTACCAGCTGTAGGGAGAACGACGTGAGCGTTGGCACCGGGAACAGCGGTACGGCGGTGGACGTGCGGATCATGACCCGCGCCGAACTCGCCCTGCGCGGCGTCGCGTCGGACGCGCCCGTGCGGCGGCCGGACGGCGCGGGGCCCAGCGACGACGGACACGTCCTCGTCGACGGTGCCAACGCCGCGCTCCCACGCAACCCCGACAGCCCCTACTCCGTGCGTGACGGCAAGGTGTGGCTCGGCGACGAGGACACCGGTCTCACCTACACCGCCGTACACCGCCCGAAGTTCTACGACCTGACCACGGCCGACGGCGTCCGCTACGAGCAGATCGCCCGTCTGCACGGCTCGGACGTCCTGGCCACGACTGTCGTGCAGACGTGCATCCGCTACGCCGAGTCCGACCGCTGCCGCTTCTGCACCATCGAGGAGT
>Ga0182007_10001129_pt1 | contig 14468 bp, 15 predicted proteins | sample Sormic07211113_1_FD_123023 | JGI IMG/M metagenome (GOLD analysis project Ga0182007, IMG submission 123023) | Rhizosphere microbial communities from Sorghum bicolor, Mead, Nebraska, USA - 072115-113_1 MetaG | ecosystem: Host-associated > Plants > Roots > Rhizosphere | place: USA: Nebraska... | reverse complement strand
GCCCATCCAGTACGACGCCGCCGTGGAGCCGTCGGTCGCGGCCACCAAGCTGCCCGGGTCCGAAGTCGCCGGTCAGGCCAGCGTGTTGATCTTCCCCGACCTCAACACCGGCAACAACACCTACAAGGCCGTGCAGCGTTCGGCCGGCGCGATCGCCGTCGGACCGGTGCTGCAGGGTCTGCGCAAGCCGGTCAACGACCTCTCCCGGGGCGCTCTCGTCTCGGACATCGTCAACACGGTCGCCATCACGGCGATCCAGGCCCAGTCCCCTCAGTCGACCCAGTCACCTCAGTCGGCCCAGTCACCTCAGTCACCCCAGTCACCTCAGTCACCTCAGTCACCTCAGTCACCTCAGTCACCTCAGTCTGCGAGCGAGAAGGCACCCCTCCTGTGACCGCGTCCCGCGTCCTCGTCCTCAACTCCGGCTCCTCGTCGGTGAAGTACCAGTTGCTCGACATGCGCGACAGCGGCCGGCTCGCGGTGGGCCTCGTCGAGCGGATCGGTGAGGAGACCTCGCGGCTGCGGCACACACCGCTCGCCTCGGGCGGCGCCACGCGGGAGTGGAACGGACCGATCGCCGACCACGAGGCCGCCCTGAAGGCCGTGTCGGAGGAGCTGGCGAAGGACGGACTCGGCCTCGACTCGCCGGAGCTGGCCGCCATCGGGCACCGGGTCGTGCACGGCGGCAGGTCGTTCACCGAGCCGACCGTGATCGACGACGCGGTGCTCGCCGAGATCGAGCGGCTGATCCCCGTCGCCCCGCTGCACAACCCGGCCAACCTCACCGGTATCCGCACCGCCCGGGCCCTGCGCCCCGACCTCCCCCAGGTCGCCGTCTTCGACACCGCCTTCCACACCACGATGCCGGAGGCCGCCGCCCGCTACGCCGTCGACGTGCGGACCGCCGACGCGTACCGGATCCGGCGCTACGGGTTCCACGGGACCTCGCACGCCTTCGTGTCCCGGGCCACGGCCGAGCTGCTGGGCAAGGCACCGGAGGAGGTCAACGTGATCGTGCTGCACCTGGGCAACGGCGCCTCGGCGTCGGCCGTCCGGGCGGGCCGGTGCGTGGACACCTCCATGGGGCTGACCCCGCTGGAAGGGCTCGTCATGGGGACGCGTTCCGGGGACCTGGACCCGGCCGTCATCTTCCATTTGGCGCGCGTTGGCGGAATGTCCACGGACGAGATCGACACTCTTCTCAACAGGAAGAGCGGCTTGATCGGCCTGTGCGGGGACAACGACATGCGGGAGATCAGTCGCCGGATCGACGAGGGCGACGAACAGGCGCGACTCGCCTTCGACATCTACATTCACCGGCTGAAGAAGTACATCGGCGCCTATTACGCGGTGCTCGGCCGGGTGGACGCGATCGCGTTCACGGCCGGGGTCGGGGAGAACTCGGCGCCGGTGCGGGAGGCCGCGGTCGCGGGCCTGGAGGAGCTGGGCCTGTCGCTCGACGCGGAGCTGAACGCGGCCCGCGCGAACGGCCCGCGGCTGATCTCGCGGCCGAACTCACGAGTAGCGATCGCGGTGGTGCCGACGGACGAGGAATTGGAAATCGCGGCACAGACTTACGCACTGGTCGAAAGGAACAACTGAGCACCCCTTCCCTCATTTGTATCTTCCGCCAGACGGAATATTCCGCAGGGAAACAAACCGATAGGATCGTCCCATGCGCCGTTCGAAAATCGTCTGTACTCTCGGCCCCGCGGTCGACACCCACGAAATGCTGGTCTCGATGATCGAGGCCGGAATGAACGTGGCCCGGTTCAACTTCAGCCATGGCACGCACGCCGAGCACCAGGGGCGGTACGACCGCGTCCGTGCCGCCTCCAAGGAGACCGGCCGGGCCATCGGTGTCCTGGCCGACCTGCAGGGGCCGAAGATCCGTCTGGAGACCTTCGCCGAGGGTCCGGTGGAGCTGGAGCGGGGTGACGAGTTCGTCATCACGACCGAGGACGTCCCCGGCGACAAGCAGATCTGCGGGACGACGTACAAGGGACTGCCGGGTGACGTCTCCCGCGGCGACCAGATCCTGATCAACGACGGCAACGTCGAGCTGAAGGTCCTGGACGTCGAGGGCCCGCGGGTCAGGACGATCGTCGTCGAGGGCGGTGTCGTCTCCGACCACAAGGGCATCAACCTGCCCGGCGCGGCCGTGAACGTGCCGGCGCTGTCCGAGAAGGACGTCGAGGACCTGCGCTTCGCGCTCCGCATGGGCGCCGACATGGTCGCGCTGTCCTTCGTCCGGGACGCCAAGGACGTGGCCGACGTCCACCGGGTGATGGACGAGGAGGGCCGCCGGGTCCCGGTCATCGCCAAGGTGGAGAAGCCGCAGGCGGTGGACAACATGGAGGACGTCGTGATGGCGTTCGACGCCGTCATGGTGGCCCGTGGCGACCTGGCCGTCGAGTACCCGCTCGAGAAGGTCCCCATGGTGCAGAAGCGCCTCATCGAGCTGTGCCGCCGCAACGCCAAGCCGGTGATCGTGGCGACCCAGATGATGGAGTCGATGATCACCAACTCCCGCCCCACCCGCGCCGAGGCCTCCGACGTCGCCAACGCGATCCTGGACGGCGCGGACGCGGTCATGCTCTCGGCGGAGTCCTCCGTCGGCGCGTACCCGGTCGAGACCGTGAAGACGATGTCGAAGATCGTCACCGCGGCCGAGCAGGAGCTGCTGAGCAAGGGCCTGCAGCCCCTCGTCCCCGGCAAGAAGCCGCGTACGCAGGGTGGTTCGGTCGCGCGTGCCGCGTGCGAGATCGCCGACTTCCTCGGCGGCCGCGGTCTGGTCGCCTTCACGCAGTCCGGTGACACGGCCCGCCGGCTCTCGCGCTACCGCGCGCAGCAGCCGATCATCGCCTTCACCACCGACGAGAACACCCGCAACCAGCTCACCCTCAGCTGGGGCGTCGAGTCGCACGTGGTCCCGTTCGTGAACAGCACCGACGAGATGGTCGACATGGTCGACCAGGAGATCGCCACGATCAACCGCTTCAACCCGGGCGACATCGTCATCATCACGGCCGGCTCGCCCCCCGGCGTCCCCGGCACCACCAACATGCTCCGCGTCCACCACATCGGCGGCAACCCCGGCAACTGACGGGCGCGCGAAGGGCCTTGAAGGCTCCTGTACGGCGCTGAGGGCGCCCCCTGGATCAAGGGGGCGCCCTCAGTTTGTGCGCGGCTCCCGGAAGGGCTTGTGGCGGCGGTCAGTCGATACCGTCGGTCGTGTAGAGGTGCATCCCGGACACGTGCAGGGAGCCGCCGAACTGGGCGACCTGGACGATCTTGACGTTGGTGAAGTAGATCAGCGGGATGTTCAGCGGCGGCGGGTTGTCGGGGCTGAACGTGATCGGGATCAGACCGAACAGGTTCCCGGAGATGGACTGCGTGTACATCGTGGTGACGCCGTCGCGGATGGTGGACGTCGACCCCTTGGAGGCCTGGACGTGGTACGTCTTGCCCTGCTGCCTGTCCTTGACCGTCTGGTTCAGGTCGCCGATGTCGGTGCCGCCGGAGACGACGTACTTCAGCACCCTCTTGGTGGCGCCGCTCGCCGTCCTCACCTCCACGACGCCCTGGTAGTCGGCGCCCTTGAGGAGCAGTGAACTGGCGGTCAGGTACCAGGAGTCGTCCGCCACCGGCACCTTGTTGTCGACGCCGCTGACGTCGTCGGTGGCCGCCGGGCAGTCCGTCGCGGAAGTGCTCGGGCTCGCCGACGGGCTCGGGGAGGACGTGGCGTCCGCCGCGGCCTTCCCGGCGGCCCCGGTGGCGCTCTGCGCCGCCTTGGTCGCGGTGTCGGTCGTGTCCTTCACGGCCTTGGTCGCCGTGTCGGTGATCTTCTTCGTCGTGTCCTTGACGGTGCCGGACACGCCGGAGCCGGAGGAGTCGCCCGACGGCGACGCGGAGGCGGACGGCGACGCGGAGGCGGACGGCGACGCGGAGGCGGACGGCGTGGTGGAGCCGGAGTTCGACGAGCCGCCGGTGAGGATGCCGGAGATCGCGTTGCCGATGTCGTCGAGCAGACCGCCGACGCCCGTGCTGCTCTCGGACGCCGAGGGGGTCGGCGTGGCGGTCCCGCCGCTCGACTTGCTCTCGGACGCGGACGGCGTGGGCGTCGCCTTGTCGCCGGAACCTGAACCCGACGAACCCGACGATCCCGATGAACCCGTCTTGCCGGAGTCCGAGCCGGTCGAGGAGTCCTTGGACGTGCCCGCGGACGCCGAGGGCGAGGGCGTCGCCTTGGCGGCCGAGCCGTCGGACGCCGAGGCGGACGGCGACGGCGAGGCCGAGGAGCCGTCCAGGGCCGTGACACAGTCCTTGTACTCGTCGGCGGTCAGGCTCTTCGCGGGCGAGGAGCCGCCGCTGTCGGCGAGCGCGAGCGTGGACGTGAAGCCCATGCCCATGAGGACCGCCGTCGGCATCGCGACCGTGGCTATCGCCTTGCCGGCCGGCATGTGGAACCGGGTGAAGAGCGGCTTCTTGGGTGCCGCATGGCGCGGCCCGGTTCTCACACGGGACGCGTCCACATCAGTCCCGTGGGTCACCTCGTCAGCCGACACTGTGCCTCCCGTTCGCCCCGTTGTTGGCCGGGCTCGTTCCTGACAGATCGTTCGGCTGGTCCACCACGGGCTTGAGGATCGCGGTGTCCGGGTCGGCGCCCGCGGGGGCGTCACCCGTGCCGGTGGTGTCCTGCTCGGCCGGTTCCTCGGCGGGCGGTACGCCCGGGGCCCAGGCCACGGCCATCGCGCCGCCCACGAGGGCGAACAGGAAGCCGATCAGGAAGCCGCCGAGGTTGGACACCGGGATGGACACGAGGCCCAGCAGGATGGCCGCGATGCCGGCGAAGGTCCGCACGTGCTTCTGGTACCAGAGGCTGAACCCCAGAACGACGAGCAGCACACCGATGATCAGGGATCCGGCGCCCGCGGTCGTCGCCATCGCCAGCGTCAGGTGGCCCACCTGAAGATGGGCGTACGGGAAGTACGCGATGGGAAGTCCGGCGATCATGACGAACAGACCGGCCCAGAATGGCCGTGTGCCCCGCCAGGCGCGGAACTGCGCCCTGCGGCGGCTGAACTGGCCGACAGGGGCGGCAGAAGTCTCGGCGCTCATGGAAAACAGCTCCCTGGTGCGGCGTTGCTGTGGTGATGGTGCTGTGTTGGTGCTGTGTTGGTGCCTTGCGTTGCCTGTGAAGAGGGCTCGTGAAGGTGCACGGGCGGGGGCGCCTTCAGCTCCCCCGCCCGTTCACCGAGTGCCTAGTAGCACTCGTGGGTGCCGGCCTGCACGGACATCTTCAGTCCGCTCAGCTTGAAGGTTCCGGCAGTGGTGGCCCACGCCGTCTGCTTCACGCCGGTCAGCGAGGCGTGCTCGGCCTGCTGCGCGAATCCGTACGGGTTCGCGGTCTCACCGCTCTTCATGCCCGGACCCTTGCTGGTGTCCTTGGCGGCCACACCGATGTCGATGTTCGTGAACGTCGCGTCGGCGCTCAGGTCGTCGACGTCGATGTACAGGTTGCTGGCCTCGACCGACTGGCTGCCGCCACCGGCCTTCAGGACCAGGCTGACACTGCCCAGAATCGGGATGTTCGGGGTCACGACCGACTGGCACAGGCCCTTGATGCTCGCGGACTTGAAGGCCGAGACCGCGACCGGGTGGACCGTCTTGCTGCCGTCGAGGTTGTACCCCGAGTCGAGGGCTCCGTACTGGGAGAAGCCGTCACCCTCGATCTGGTCGGCCGACACCTTGAACTGCTGGCCGGACACGCTGAACGACGCGGCGAGAGCGCCCTGCGCGAGGGCGACACCTATCGCGGCCGTAGCGGCGACGCTGGGCACCATGACCACAGCGAACCGCTTCCATCTGGTCCCGCCACGCACCTGGGACTCCATATTTCCTCCTTCTCGGACGTACATCTCCTGACCCTGGCTGCCCCCAGTCGGCGGCTCAGCCGGGCAGGGATGGGAGAAGTGCTACGTCCTCGGGAAGGGGAGCGCCCGCACTCGGAGGCGCTGAAACCGCGCACCGATCGCCGACGATCACCCCCGAGCGACAACCACTGGTCGCGCCTGACACGCATCACGCACAACCTTGCTGGACAGGCTTCGCCGAGTGGGCGAAGACCCCCCTGTCCAAGAGCCGGCACCAGTGGCGCCGTCTCTGCTCGGTGGGGACCCAGGAACTCCCGCGGCCCGACCGGCTGTCGGGGTACGGGAATGGACCGAGCGTCGCCGATCGTGGTGCATTCTCGCCGCCGACACAAGGGGCTCGTTACCGGGTAGTAACGGCCGGATAACCGAAGCACGACCCACAGGTCTCGGACGGCGACTCAGGGTGCGGAAACAGGGGTGGACAAAGCTGTTGATCGTTGGACAGAAACCGACAGATCAACGGCCGAAACCTACTCCCAGTAACAGCGGCCGCGATTACCAAGCTTTGGTAAAGCGCGGCCGCAGTGAAGCTACGTCGGCAAATCCTTCACTTGGGCATCACATGCCGTGATGTTTAGCGACTGGTCAGAACAAGGCCCGCGCGAGCGCCCGTCGGGCCGCCGCCACACGCGGATCATCCGCCCCGACGACCTCGAAGAGCTCCAGCAGTCGCAGACGTACCGCGTCCCGGTCGTCACCCGTGGTGCGCTGGACGGTGTCGATGAGCCGCCCGAAGGCGTCCTCGACATGACCGCCGACCAGATCCAGGTCCGCCGCGACGATCTGCGCCTGCACATCGGCCGGCTTCTCGGCCGCGTCCCGGCGCACCTGCTGCGGGTCGAGCCCCTGCACCCGCTGCAGCAACTCGGCCTGCGCCAGCCCGAGGCGGGCCTCCGGGTTGCCCGGGTCGTCGCTCAGCACGTTCTTGTACGCCTGTACGGCACCGGCGAAGTCCCCCGAGTCCAGGGCGCGTACGGCCGCCTCCAGCAGGGCGTCGTACGGCCCGGCCGGCACCGCCTCGGTGTCCGAAGGGCCGGCGCCCGGCTCGGCGTCCGGGTCGACCGTCAGGCCGGTGAGGCCGAAGCGCTGCTCGGCGACCTGCACCAGCTGGTCGAGGGTCTGCCGGATCTGCGCCTCGCCGGCGGCCCCCTGGAAGAGCGGCAGCGCCTGCCCCGCGACGACCGCGAACACGGCCGGGATCCCCTGGATGCCGAACTGCTGCATCAGCATCTGGTTGGCGTCGACATCGATCTTGGCGAGCAGGAAGCGTCCGTCGTACTCGACGGCGAGCCGCTCCAGCACGGGGCTCAACTGCTTGCAGGGCTCGCACCACTCGGCCCAGAAGTCGATGACGACGGGCACCTCGGTGGACCGCTGCAGGACATCGCGCTCGAAGGAGGCCTCGTCGACGTCGATCACCAGGTCGGCCGGGGAGACGGCCGACGGGCCGCCGCCCTGCCGGGCCGCCTCGGCCCGCGCCTGCTCCGCCTTCGCCTTGGCCTCCTGCGCCGCCTTCACCGCGCCGAGGTCGACGACTCCGCTCATGGACATGTTCCGTGGCTGCATGCGTCTATCCTCCCCCGTGAGCGCGCGTGCGCGAAAAGCGTCGTGAAAGTCGGTCCTACTGTTCGGCGCCGGGTCCCCACCCACGCCTCAGTGGTTTCGCTACGAGTCGTAGCGTAATGGCACCGAGTGCCTCCCGGACACCACCCCCCGGTGATCTCCCTCACTGCCTCACAGGAACTGGCGGTTATGGTCGTGGGATGCAGAGCAGCAGCCCCGCACCCCGTGCCACCGGACGCCCCCGCAGCACCGAGGCGGACGCCGCGATCCTGGCGGCCACCCGGCAGGCTCTGGTCGAACTGGGCTGGTCCAAGCTCACCCTGGGAGACGTCGCGGCGCGGGCCGGGGTTGCGAAGACCACGCTCTACCGCCGCTGGTCCGGGAAGAACGAACTGGTCGTCGACGCGGTCGCCGAGCTCTTCGACGAGCTGACCCTCCCCGACCGCGGCAGCCTCTTCGACGACATCGAGGGTGCGGTCCTCCAGTTCGCGGCGATCCTGGCCCGCCCCGAGGCCGCGAGCGGACTGATGGCGGTGGTGGCGGAGTCCACCCGCGACGAGGCCCTGCGTGAACGCATCCGCGCCTCGATCGTGGAGCGCCAGAAGCGCCTGGTCCTGGAGGGCCGCCGCCGCGCGGAGGAACGCGGTGAACTCCACCCTCAGGCGGACCCGTTCGAGTCCGCCCGCACGGTCGACCTCATCTTCGACGTGATCGCGGGTGCGGTGGTGCACCGCGCCCTGGTGAGCGGCCACCCCGCGGACGAGGACTGGGTGCACGACTTCACGGCGCTGCTGCTGGGGGGCCTCGGCGCGGGTACCCAGGAACCGTGACGGCGGCCATCACGACCGCCCCGCGGTGCTACGACGTCGGGTTCGCGGGCGGAGCGCCGGAGACCGCGTCGCCGTAGAGGTCCCGCACGTTCTTGCCGAAGTAGGCGCTGTAGGAGACCTGCGGGGTGTAACCGCCGGTGTGGTAGCCGCCGATGATCCCGATCACCGCCCAGCCGCCCGGCCAGGGCACGAGCATCGGTCCGCCGCTGGTGCCGCCCACGAACGCGTCGCAGGCGATGCGCGGGTAGCTGCCCGGCTCGGCGGGGTCGTCGCTGTCCCAGCGGGTGGTCCGGCTCCAGCACTCCACCGGCTTCTCGGCCCCTCCGGGGTAACCGATCATCCGGACGGGAGCGTGCCAGTACCCGGTGCCGGTCAGCAGCTGTACGCCGCCGGTCGCCTCCTCCAGCCGCTTGCCGTCCTGGTTGGTCTCGGTGACGGCGAAGCCGTAGTCGTACTCGGCGCCCTCGTGCTCGCCGTGGTCGTAGTACTCCTGGGGGACGTAGACGCCGTTCACCCGGACCGGGAAGACCCCGAAGGGCTTCTGTCCGTCGTGGTACTGGGGCACGAAGGCCAGATTGCGGCGCGGGGAGTTGCCGGAGTAGCCCCGCAGACAGTGGCCGGCGCTGAGCACCAGGTCGTGCCCGGGGCTGCGCACCACGGAGCCGCTGCAGGTGCGCCCGGCGCCGCTGCCGTCGGTCCAGAAGAACGTGCCGGCCTGGGGCATGCCGTCGAAGCTGTGGCTGGGCGGGATGAACTCACCCGGCCGGGGGCCGTCCACCTCGGTGGAGGCCGCGGCGAGCGCGGTCCCGTGCCCCGAGGACGAGGTCCCCTGTCCCGAGGAGGCGGAGTCCGCCTCCGGGCCGGCGTCGACCGGCAGTGCGGCCGTCAGCCGGTCCGCGCTCCAGTAGGCGTCGAGCCGTACGGCGACCGGGTTGGCCGGGGTCAGACCGCCATGGGCGGCCGCGACCGGCGCGAGCACGGCGCACGGCAGCAGGGCCGCCGCGATGGCGGCGGCGGCCCGGGCCGCCCTGGGTCTGAAAAGGCTACGCACCGTCAGTTCCCCTAGGGATTCGGCGGAGTCGACGGGCCGATGGTATGCACGGGAACGATCGCGGAGAAGGGCGCAGGTCACATTTCTGTCACGCTCTTTCGCCGGGAGGCTAGAATCCCGCCGGTTCGGTGTAAACGCCCCACTCGTCCCGCAATACCCCGCAGATCTCCCCGAGAGTCGCCTCGGCGCGTACGGCGTCCAGCATGGGCTCGATCATGTTGGCGCCCGAGCGGGCGGCGCCGAGCATGGCGTCCAGGGCGGCCCGGACAGCGGCCTCGTCCCGTGCGGCCTTACGGGTGCCGAGCGCCCGTACCTGCTCCCGCTCGACCTCGTGGCTGACCCGCAGGATCTCCAGGTCGCCGGTGACGGAGCCGTGGTGGACGTTCACGCCCACGACCCTCTTGTCCCCCTTCTCCAGGGCCCGCTGGTACTGGAAGGCCGACTCGGCGATCTCGCCGGTGAACCAGCCGTCCTCGATCCCGCGCAGGATGCCGGAGGTGACGGGACCGATGGGGTGCTTCCCGTCGGGGTGCGCCCGCAGCCCCCGCTCCTTGATCTGCTCGAAGATCTTCTCCGCGTCGGCCTCGATCCGGTCCGTCAGCTGCTCCACGAACCACGAGCCGCCCAGCGGATCGGCCACGTTGGCGACGCCGGTCTCCTCCATGAGCACCTGCTGGGTGCGCAGCGCGATCTCCGCGGCCTGCTCGGAGGGGAGCGCGAGGGTCTCGTCGAGGGCGTTGGTGTGCAGCGAGTTGGTCCCGCCGAGCACGGCCGCCAGCGCCTCCACCGCCGTACGCACCACGTTGTTGTACGGCTGCTGGGCGGTCAACGAGACCCCGGCGGTCTGGGTGTGGAAGCGCAGCCACTGCGCCTTCTCCGACCGCGCGCCGTAGACGTCCCGCATCCAGCGCGCCCAGATGCGCCGGGCCGCGCGGAACTTGGCGATCTCCTCGAAGAAGTCGACGTGCGCGTCGAAGAAGAAGGACAGACCGGGGGCGAACACGTCCACGTCGAGTCCGCGGCTGAGGCCCAGTTCCACGTATCCGAAGCCGTCGGCCAGCGTGTAGGCCAGCTCCTGGGCGGCCGTGGCTCCGGCCTCACGGATGTGGTAGCCGGAGACGGACAGCGGCTTGTACGCGGGGATGCCGGCCGCGCAGTACTCCATCAGGTCGCCGATCAGCCGCAGATGGGGCTCCGGCTGGAAGAGCCACTCCTTCTGGGCGATGTACTCCTTGAAGATGTCGGTCTGGAGCGTGCCGTTGAGCACGCGCGGATCGACGCCCTGCCGCTCGGCGGCGACCAGATACATGCAGAAGACGGGGACGGCGGGCCCGCTGATGGTCATCGAGGTGGTGACGTCCCCGAGCGGGATGTCCTTGAACAGCACCTCCATGTCGGCGGCGGAGTCGATGGCGACGCCGCAGTGCCCGACCTCGCCGAGCGAGCGCGGGTCGTCGGAGTCCCGCCCCATGAGGGTCGGCATGTCGAAGGCGACGGACAGCCCGCCACCGCCGTTGCCGAGGATCATCTTGTAGCGCTCGTTGGTCTGCTCGGCGTTCCCGAACCCGGCGAACTGCCGGATGGTCCACGTCCGCCCCCGGTAGCCGGTCGGGTACAGCCCGCGGGTGAAGGGGTACTCCCCCGGCCACCCGATCCGCTCGAACCCGTCGTAGGTGTCCCCCGGCCGGGGCCCGTACACCGGCTCCACCGGATCCCCGGAGAGCGTGGTGAAGTCGGCGTCGCGCTTGCGCGAACTGTCGTAACGGGCCTGCCAGCGACGGCGGCCCTCCTCGATGGCGTCAGCGTCCATACCTTCGAATTTACTAGGACGTCCTAGTAAATGTCGATGGGACACCGCCGCACACATACCGGTGCGGCGGTTTGTTACGCCTCGACCACCGCCGGTGACTCCTCGGCGACCTTGGCCTCCAGCTCGTGGGTGACCTTGCGCTCGACGAAGAAGGCGGCCGTGGGGATCGTCCCGGCGAGCAGGACCCACAGCTGCTTGCCGACCGGCCACTTCGCCTTGGAGCCCAGGTCGAAGGCGACGACCAGGTAGACGACGTAGAGCCAGCCGTGCGCGATGGCGACGACGCGGGTGAAGTCCGCGGCGCCGTTGATGTCCAGGCCGTACTTGGCGATCATGCTCAGGCACAGCAGGACCAGCAGCACGCCGGTGGTGTAGGCCAGGACGCGGTAGCGGGTCAGCACGCTCTTGTTCATGGCGTCGAGCGTAACCGCACGTTCCAGGAGATCTTGGGCGGGGTCGGCCTCATGGGCCGCTCCCGGCTCACTCCTCGTCGAAGTCGCTCGCCGCCACCCGCAGCGGCCGCAGCATCGCGAAGATCTCGCCGCACTCCTCGGCGTCGTAGACCCCGAGCCCGAAGTCCATCGCCATCAGGTCCCTGGTCGCCGCCTCGACCACCTCGCGGCCCTTGTCGGTGATGGAGGCGAGCGTCCCGCGGCCGTCGTTGGGGTTCGGGCGCTTGGCCACCAGGCCCGACTTCACCAGGCGGTCGACGGTGTTGGTCACGGAGGTCGGGTGGACCATCAGCCGCTCGCCGATCTTGGACATCGTCAGCTCGCCCTCCTTGGAGAAGGTGAGCAGCACCAGCGCCTCGTACCGCGCGAACGTGAGCTCGTACGGCTTGACGACCGCGTCGACCTCGGCGAGCAGGATCTGGTGCGCGCGCATGATCGAGGTGATGGCCGCCATGGACGGCACGTTTCCCCAGCGCTGCTTCCAGAGTTCGTCGGCGCGGGCGATGGGATCGAAGGGGAGACTGAGCGGCTTCGGCACGCCTTCGACCTTACCGGCCGGTCATATGCCGGTCAGCCCCGTCTCGCCTTTCGGGCCGATTCGCCTTCGCGGGTTCGCCGCCAGGGGCCCCGACCGCGCGCGGCCGGTTGACCGTCGGTGGGTGAAACACCAGTTCACAGGGGTTTCCCTGATGCCCCGCGGACGGGCAACAGGAAACCCGTCGACCCCGGGCACGGTCCGGCTGTGGGACGTCCGCCTTGGCCTCCCTGACTGGTCACGCCGGATCGGTCCGCGGCATCGCCTTCTCACCGGACGGCCGACTCCTCGCGAGCAGCGGCAGCGACCGTACGGTTCGGCTCTGGGACGTGCCCGGACGGCGGCCCTGGGCCACCCTCACCGGGCACACCAACGCGGTGTGGGGCGTCGCGTTCGCCCCGGACGGACGGACGGTGGCCAGCAGCAGCGACGACGGGACCGTACGCCTGTGGGACCTCGACCCCGGTGCCCGGCTCCGCCGGATCTGCCGGCTGCGCGCGACGATCGGTCCGCGGGAGCGCCGGGCACTGGTGCCGGGGCTGCCCGACGCGGGGTGCTAGTCGGCGAGGTGGCGCTCGATCGTCTCCACCTTCGAGGTGAGGCCGTCGGTCACGCCGGGGCGGATGTCCGCCTTGAGGACCAGGGAGACGCGGGGGGCTTTCTCCTCCACGGCGGCCACGGCGCGCCGTACGACCTCCATGACCTGGTCCCAGTCGCCCTCGATGGAGGTGAACATCGCGTCGGTGCGGTTGGGCAGGCCCGACTCGCGGACCACGCGGACCGCGTCGGCGACGTACTCGCCGACGTCCTCACCGACCCCGAGCGGGGTCACGGAGAAGGCGACGATCATGCGTTGACCACGCCTTCCTTGCGGGCGCGGGAGGCGATGACCTCGTCCTCGGCGGCGCGCTTGAGCTTGCGCTCGGCGAAGAAGCCGCCGGTCGGCAGGACCGAGAGGACGAAGTAGAGGGCCGCCGTCCGCAGGGGCCACTTGGTGCGGTTCCAGGCGTCCGCCCAGAAGATCACGTAGAGGATGAACAGGACGCCGTGGACCATGCCCATCACCGGCACCGCGTTGAAGTCCGTGGTCCGCTTCAGGACCGAGCAGACCAGCAGGAGCAGGAACGATACGGCCTCGGGGGCCGAGACAAGGCGGAGGCGTCGGAGGGCGGTGGCGGTCTTGATGTCCACGGGTCACCTTCGGTGGGAGACAGGTCGCTCTTTGTGAACGGATGCACAAGCGTTCGCCCATTGTGACAAACGCGGCCCCTAGGGGTGCGCTCAGGGTCCCTCTCCACCCGCGGGTCCTGTTCGATCCACCGGTCCGGCCGCTACCTTCGCAGCGTGGCGATGTTCCGACTTCAAGGCAGCAAGGTGCTCGCCGTCGACATGACCGGGGACGCCGTGAAGGCGAAGAACGGCTCGATGGTCGCATACGACGGGCAGATGGCGTTCAAGAAGCTGAGCGGGGGTGGCGAAGGGCTGAGGGGGATGGTGACACGGCGCCTCACCGGTGAGCAGATGACCGTGATGGAGGTGCGGGGGCAGGGGACCTGCTGGTTCGCCGATCGGGCTTCGGAGATCAATCTCGTCAGCCTCCAGGGGGACAAGCTGTTCGTGGAGTCGAGCAATCTGCTGGCGACCGACGCGGGGCTGAGGACGGGGACCACCTTCACGGGGCTGCGGGGCGCCTCGCAGGGCAACGGCCTGTTCACCACGACCGTCGAGGGCCATGGACAGGCCGCGATCATGTCGGACGGGCCGGCGGTGGTGCTGCGGGTGAGCGCGCAGTACCCGCTGATCGTCGATCCGGGGGCCTATATCGCCCATCAGGGGAATCTGCGGCAGTCGTTCCAGTCCGGTGTGACGTTCCGCACCTTCTTCGGGGAGGGCGGGGGCGAGGCCTTCCAGATCCGGTTCGAGGGGGACGGGCTGGTGTACGTGCAGCCGAGTGAGCGCAACACCATCGCGGGGGATGTGTGACATGGCCTTCCGTGAGATCAACTCCAAGATGGTCGAGGCGACGGTCCTGCCCGGGCAGCGCCTGTTCAGTCAGCGGGGCGCCATGCTCGCCTACAAGGGGGAGGTCTCGTTCACGCCCGACATCCAGGGTGGGCAGGGCGGGATCATGTCGATGATCGGGCGCCGGGTCGCCAACGAGGCGACTCCCCTGATGAGCGTCGAGGGCAGCGGGACCGTGCTGTTCGGGCACGGCGGGCATCATGTGCAGATCATCAACCTCACCGGGGACACCCTGTACGTGGAGGCGGACCGCCTGCTGGCCTTCGAGG
>Ga0182007_10001125_pt1 | contig 14497 bp, 14 predicted proteins | sample Sormic07211113_1_FD_123023 | JGI IMG/M metagenome (GOLD analysis project Ga0182007, IMG submission 123023) | Rhizosphere microbial communities from Sorghum bicolor, Mead, Nebraska, USA - 072115-113_1 MetaG | ecosystem: Host-associated > Plants > Roots > Rhizosphere | place: USA: Nebraska... | reverse complement strand
TCCCGCCGGGCATCCGCGACAAGGACGACTGGTGGGGCAGCACGCTGTTCTCCGAGGAGGCGTAGCCCGTGTTCTCCAACTATCTGATCGGTCTGCGCGAGGGCCTGGAAGCCAGCCTCGTCGTCTGCATCCTGATCGCCTACCTGGTCAAGACGGGCCGCAAGGACGCCATCCGGCCCATCTGGATCGGCATCTCGGTCGCCGTCCTGATCGCGATGGGCTTCGGCTGCGTCCTCGAATTCGGCTCCCAGGAGCTGACGTTCAAGGCGCAGGAGGCTCTCGGCGGCTCCCTGTCGATCGTCGCGGTCGGCCTGGTGACCTGGATGGTCTTCTGGATGCGGCGCACCGCCCGCCACCTCAGGAGCGAGCTGCACGACAAGCTGGACGCGGCCCTGGCGATGGGCACGGGCGCGCTGGTGGCCACCGCGTTCCTCGCCGTGGGCCGGGAGGGCCTGGAGACGGCCCTGTTCGTGTGGGCGTCCGTCCACGCGGCCAGCGACGGCACCCCGCGCCCCCTGATCGGCGTGGCCCTGGGCCTTGCGACCGCGGTCTTCCTGGGCTGGCTGTTCTACCGCGGCGCCCTGAGGATCAACCTGGCCAAGTTCTTCACCTGGACCGGCGGCATGCTGGTCGTCGTGGCGGCGGGCGTGCTGGCGTACGGCTTCCACGACCTTCAGGAGGCCGACATCCTGCCCGGTCTCACGCGCCTGGCCTTCGACATCAGCGACACGATCCCGCCGGACAGCTGGTACGGCACCCTTCTGAAGGGCGTGTTCAACTTCCAGCCCGACCCGACCGTCCTTCAGGTCACGGTGTGGCTGCTGTACTTGATCCCGACGCTCGCGCTGTTCTTCGCCCCGGTAGGGTTCGCCTCCGGGAAGGCGAAGGTGAAGGGACGCGATGAGCAGGGATCGCAGCCGTCCGAGGCGACGAAGGCTTGACCGTCGGGTACTGATAGCAGCCTCGGTGACCGCTTTGTCGTTGACGGCGAGCGGTTGCGTGGTGGTGCACGGGGAGCGCGAGGTGCTCCCCTCGGCCACCCGCGCCGAGGCCGCCAAGGCGCTGACGGCGTTCACGACCGCGTACAACAAGGCGGACAAGGCGTACGACAGTTCGCTGGACGCCGACCATGTCACGGGCGCCCTCGGTGACATCGACGCGGGCAGGCTGAAGGCCGGGCACAAGAACTACCCGGGCGGCAACCCGGCTTACTCGCCGCTGGAGTTCTCCGACCCGAAGTTCACGATCCCGAAGAAGGCGGGCTGGCCCCGCTGGTTCGTCGCCGAGGCGCGGGGCAACAAGGGCGGCGACGCGCACTGGCTGCTGGTGTTCACCCGTGACGACCTGGGCGATCCCTGGCAGGTGGCGTACCTCACCCTGATCACGCCCGGTTCGCTGCCGGAGCTGAAGAAGGACAAGGACGGCTGGGCGGAGGCGGTCCCCGTGAACTCCACCGGACTCGCCGTCCCGCCCGCGGACTTGAGCCGGACCTACACCGCCTACCTGAAGAACGGCGGCAGGACCTTCGCCGACGGCCCGCACACCAGCAACTGGCGGGCGCTGCGGGCGAAGGCCGCCAAACAGCCGGGTCTCGCCACGCAGTTCATCGACGAGCCGCTGACGAGCGGGGACTACGGACCGCTGGCGCTGCGCACCCAGGACGGCGGCGCGCTGGTGTTCTTCGCCCACCGCCGCTACCAGAAGCTGACGGCGGCCGCCAACGCCTCGATCCCGACGCAGAAGCCGGATGTGCTGGCCCTGGTGAGCGGGGAGATCAAGCAGTCGCTGACCATGGAGTTCATGTCGAACGAGGTGGCCCTCGATCCGAAGGGCGGCGGCCAGGTGTCGGTCCTGACCCGCCTGGAGGGCATGACCTCCGGCACCGGAAGCTAGGGCACCGGAAGCTAGGGCACCGGAAGCCGGAGCACCGGAAGCCGGGGCCCCTCTCCCCCGAGGGCGCCGCCTACCGGCGCAGGGGCCAGGCCGCGCTCGCGTGGTCGGGCTCCTCGCCGGCGTAGCGGGCGCAGGCGTCGGTGAGGATCTCCAGCAGGCTCAGCGGGTCGGGCAGCGGGTGCTCCGGACCCCGTACCCAGTGCACGCTCTGGTCACCGGGCAGCCGGGCGGGCGGTACGAGGACGTAGGACCCCCGGCAGTGCCAGCGCAGCCCCGGGTGCTCGTCCATGGTCTCGGGGTGGCAGTCCAGCTCGCAGGGCCACCACTCGTCCTCGTCCTCGGGGGTGCCCCGGGTGAGGGTGAAGAACATCAGCCGGCCGTCGTCGCTCACGGCGACGGGACCGACCTCGATCCCGGACGCGAGCAGCCGCTCCAGCGCCTCGTGCCCCGCCTCCAGCGGCAGGTCGAGGACGTCGTGCACCATGCCGGTCGCGGTGATGAAGTTGGCCTGCGGCTGGTGCCGGGCCCAGCGCTCGATCTGGGCGCGGTCGGTGGTGGACTGCGTCTGCCAGGCGAAGGACACGGGATGCCGGGCGGGTGTGGGGCATCCGACGCGGTCGCAGGAACATCGGTAGCCGGGCGCGGGGTGCGCGGCGGGCGCGAGCGGCAGACCCGCACCGGCGGCGGCCACCAGCAGGGCCTCTCGACCGCCGTCGTCGGCGGCCTCCTTCGGGCGGCGACCCGCGCGCAGCCACTGGGAGAGTTTGCCCTGCAGGCCGGACCGGCCGCCTACGTCCGCGCTCATCTGCCCCTCGCCTCGCTGTTGTGCGGAACAGCATGCCCTATGGTCCCACCATTCCGTGCCCCGGGGGTCCAGAGCCGACATCCGGGGCAGGTGGTACAAGGCGTCAAGGCGTCAGCGGGGCGCGAGGCCGTGCAGGGCGTAGTCGACGAGGGTGTCCGTGTAGTCGTGGGAGATCGGTCCCGTGTGCTGCAGCCAGCGCTGGGCCAGCGGCGACACGAACAGCTCCAGGGCGATCCGCGGGTCCAGGTCCGGACGCAACTGCCCCGCGGCCTGGGCCGCGTGCAGCCGGTCCACGTACAACTGGAAGGCGGGCTCCATGAGTTTCGCCACACATCGGCGGCCGAGCTCCTCGTCGACCAGGCCCTCGGCGGCCAGCGCCCGGGACGGCGCCTCGAACCTCGGGTCCCGCATCTGGTCGACGGTGGCCCGCAGTACCGCCTTGAGATCGGCGGCGAGGTCCCCGGTGTCCGCGATGGCGTACGGCTCGCCACCCGACTCACGCATCGCCTGCTCGCTCAGATCGAGGAACGCCTCCAGCAGTACGTCCGCCTTCGACCCCCACCAGCGGTAGATCGTCTGCTTGCCCACCCCGGCCCGCGCGGCGATCCCCTCGACGGTGGTCCGCGGGTAGCCGACCTCCACGACGAGCGCGAGGGCGGCGTCGTAGATGGCCCGGCGGGACCTCTCGCTGCGGCGGCTGGCGTCGGGGGCGGGTCTGTCGGACGCGGGCTCTGTGACCATGGGCCGACCGTACCGCCCGTCGGTCCCACGACTCCTTCGCCCCTCCCACGACTCCTTCGGCCCTCCCACGACTCCTACGGCGGTCCTACGACTCCGGTGTGTACGGCGGCCAGGGGTCGCCCCAGTCCGCGTCCCGGGCGGCCTTGTAGAGGTCGCCGTGGCGTTTGGTGACCGTGCTGCGCCCGAGCCGTTCGTCCTGCTCGCAGAGGTCGAGGAGGACCTGGCCCTTGCGGATCTGCGGGCGGCGCACGATCCGGGAGGGCGCCGGGGCGGCGGTGGGAACACGGGTGGCGGCGACGTAGCTGAACTTCTCGTCCTCGTAGGCGAGGGAGCCGCCCTTGACCTTGCGGTGCAGCGAGGAGCGGCTGACCCGGGCCGAGAAGTGGCACCAGTCCTCGCCGGGGACGATGGGGCAGGCGGCGCTGTGCGGGCAGGGGGCGGCGACGCGGAACCCGGCGGCGATCAGCCGGTCCCGGGCCTCGATGACACGGGCGTAGCCGGCGGGGGTGCCGGCCTCGACGATCACGACGGACCGGGCGGCGGAGGCGGCACGGTCGACGAGGGCGGCGCGGTCGGGTTCGGCCAGCTCGTTCAGGACGTACGACACGGTGACGAGATCGGTGCTCTCGATGGTGAGCGCTGCTCCGATTCGAGAGCGCTGCCAACTGGCGTTGCGCAGGGCCGGGTTGGCGGCGGCCAGTTCCCTGCCGAGGGCGAGGGCGGGCTCGGCCCAGTCGAGCACGGTGACATCGCGCTCCCCGGGCCAGGTGGAGGTGACGGCCCAGGTGGCGGCGCCGGTGCCGCCGCCGACGTCGACGTGGCTCGCGGGAACCCACCCCGGAACGCTGTCGGCGAACGCCTCCAGCGCCGACCGCACCGCCTCGAAGGTCGCCGGCATCCGGTAGGCCGCGTACGCGGCGACGTCCGCCCGGTCCCGCAGGATCGGCGCGTCGGTGGGGGTGGCACCCCGGTAGGTGGCGATCAGCCGCTCGACGGCCTGCGCGGCCTGCTTGGGCGGAAGGCCGTCGAGCAGGGTGGCGAGGGTCGAGCGGAGGATCTCGGCCGGGGAGGCGGGGTGGTTCACCGGGCGATTCTAAGCGGGCGGCAGGAGGAGGCCCCTTCAGGGCCGTTGGGCGTCCGGGGCCGGAGCCCCCAGCACGGCCCGCGCCAGACACGTCGCCGCGGCCGCCCGCGGCCCGCTGTCCGCCTGCCGCCGCACCGGATGCACCGTGTTCGCCAGCAGCACCAGGAACGTGTCCGTCCCCGGGTCGAGGACCACCGACGTCCCCGTGAAGCCCGTGTGCCCGGCCGCCCCCCGCCCCGCCAGCTCCCCCATGAACCAGGGCTGGTCGATGGCGAAGCCCAGCCCCGGCGGCGTCAGCAGCAGCTCCACGAAGTCCGGGCCGAGGATGCGGGCGGGGCCGTAGGAGCCGCCGGCCAGCAGGGTGCGGCAGAAGATCGCCAGGTCGCGGCCGGTCGAGAACAGGCCGGCGTGACCGGCGACGCCCCCGAGCGCCCAGGCGTTCTCGTCGTGGACGACCCCGCGGAGCATCCCCCGGTTCACCTTCGCCCACGGCTTGCGCTGGTCCTCGGTGGCCGCCGCGCCCGGGGACGGCCCGAAGTCCGTGGACGTCATGCCCAGCGGCCGGGTGATGCCCTCGTGGATCAGGACGTCGAGCGTGCGACCGGTGAGGCGCTCCAGGACGTACTGCAGGAGCAGCATGTTCAGGTCGGAGTAGGTGTACGTGCCGGGCACCCCGACCGGGGCCTCCTCACGCAGCCTCGCCATGCGTTCGGCGTCGTCGGCACAGTCGTAGAGCGGGAGTTCGGGCCGCAGTCCCGAGGTGTGCGTGAGCAGTTCGCGGACCGTGATGCCGTGCCGGGCCGCCGCCCGGAACTCGGGCAGGTACGCGCCGACCCGGGCGTCGATGCCGAGCGTGCCGCGCTCGATCTGCTGCACGGCGGCGACGGAGGTGAACAGCTTGGTCAGGGACGCGATGTCGAAGGGCGTGCCGACGGTCATCGGGACGCCGGATCGCTTCGGCAGCTCGATGCCCCGGTCCGTCTCGGGGTCGTATCGGGCGTAGCGGACCGCCCAGCCCGCCGCCTCCTCGACGGCGATCACGGGTCCGCGCCCGGCGACCACGACGGCGCCCGCGGCCCAGGGGTGCTCCCCCGCGGTGAGGTCGTGGACCTGCTGGACGAGATGACGGAGTTCCTCGGGGTCGAGCCCGGCCTTGTCCGGTGTGTCCCCGCGCAGTCTCGGCGCGCTCAGCTCCCTGCTCCCTCCGCACCCGCACGTGTGTTCCAAGGACGGCACATTCCCATGAAACATGCCAGCGCTACCAGTGCTGCCACCAGTTGGACCACGGCCATGGGGACGGCGGTGTGGTCGCCGGCGATCCCGACCAGCGGGGAGGCGACGGCGCCGATGAGGAAGGAGGAGGTGCCGAGCAGCGCGGACGCGGAGCCCGCGGCGTGCTGGGTGCGCATCAGGGCGAGGGCCTGGGCGTTGGGGAGGGTGATGCCCATCGCCGACATCAGGGCGAACAGGGCGGTGGCGACCGGGGCGAGCCCCACCTCGCCGAACACGCCCGTGGACATCAGCAGCAGCGCGGTCGCGGCCGCGACGACGACCGCCAGCCCGGCCCCCATCGCCTTCTCCAGACTCACCCGGCCCACCAGCACCTTGCCGTTGATCTGACCGACCGCGACCAGCCCCACCGAGTTGACGCCGAACAGCAGGCTGAACGTCTGCGGGGAGGCGCCGTAGATCTCCTGGATCACGAAGGGCGAGGCCGAGACGTAGGCGAAGAGCGCGGCGAAGGCGAAGCCGCCGGTCAGCATGAAACCGGAGAAGGGCAGGTCGGCGAGGAGCCCGCGCATCGAGCGCAGGGCCTCGCGCACGCCGCCGGAGTGCCGGTCGGCGGCCGGCAGCGTCTCGGGCAGCCTGATCCACACCACCACGGCCAGCAGCAGTCCGACGACCGTCAGGACGGCGAAGACGCCCCGCCAGTCCGTCACCCGCAGGATCTGTCCGCCGATCAGCGGTGCCACGATCGGGGCGACCCCGCCGATCAGCATCAGCGTGGAGAAGAAGCGGGCCATGGCGACACCGTCGTAGAGATCGCGTACGACGGCGCGTGCGATGACGATCCCGGCCGCGCCCGCCAGACCCTGCGTCAGCCGGAAGGCGACCAGCAGCTCGACCGTCGGCGCGAAGGCGCACAGGGCGGTGGCGACGACGTACACCGCGAGCCCGGCGAGCAGCGGACGTCTGCGCCCCCACCGGTCGCTCATCGGACCGACCACCAACTGCCCCAGCGCCATGCCGAGCAGACAGGCGGTGAGCGTGAGCTGGACGGTCGCCGCGGGGGCGTGCAGGGAGCGGGTGACCGCCGGGAGCGACGGGAGGTACATGTCCATCGACAGCGGGGGCGTGGCGGTGAGCCCGCCCAGGATGAGAGTGACCAGCAGCCCGGTACGGCGCGCGGCGGAAGTGGCGGCCGGTCCCGTCTCCGGTCCGGCCGCCGGCCGTATGCCGGGTGTCGACGCCCCCTGCTCGTGCATGAGCCCCTCCCTTTCCGCTCGATGCGCCACCTATGCTCTCAGCTCGAACACGGTGCCGGGCATCACGTGAGCGAGGGCGAGGGCTGCGATGGCCGCTTTGGCTGCTGGGGCTGCTATGGCTGGGGAGAAGGTGCGGTGGGGGGTTCTCGCCACCGGGGGGATCGCCGCCGCGTTCACGGCGGATCTGGTGGATCTGCCGGATGCGGAGGTCGTGGCGGTGGCGTCGCGGACGGAGGCCTCGGCCAAGGCGTTCGCCGAGCGGTTCGGGATCGAGCGGGCGTACGGGGAGTGGGGCGCGCTGGCCGAGGACGCGGACATCGATGTCGTGTACGTGGCCACCCCGCACTCGGCGCATCGGGCCGCCGCGGGGCTGTGTCTGGAGGCCGGGCGGAACGTGGTGTGCGAGAAGGCGTTCACGCTGAACGCGCGCGAGGCCGAGGAGCTGGTCGCGCTGGCGCGGGGGCGTGACAGCTTCCTGATGGAAGCGATGTGGATGTACTGCAATCCGCTGGTGCGGCGGCTGAAGGAGCTGGTGGACGGGGGTGCGATCGGTGAGGTGCGCAGTGTGCAGGCCGACTTCGGGCTGGCCGGGCCCTTCCCGCCCTCGCACCGGCTGCGCGACCCCGCGCAGGGCGGCGGCGCGCTGCTCGACCTCGGCGTCTACCCGGTCTCCTTCGCCCATCTCCTCCTCGGTGAACCGTCCGACATCGCCGCGAGAGCAGTGCTCTCGAAGGAGGGCGTCGATCTCCAGACCGGAGCACTGCTCTCCTGGGAGAGCGGCGCTCTCGCTTCGGTGCACTGCTCCATCATCGGCGGTACGGCCACCTCGGCGTCCGTCACCGGCTCACAGGGCCGCATCGACATCCCGTACGGCTTCTTCTTCCCGGACCGCTTCGTGCTGCACCGGGACGGCCGCGACCCGGAGGAGTTCGCCGCCGACCCGGCCGACGGGCCCCGCAACAGCCTCAAGCACGAGGCCCGCGAGGTGATGCGCGCGCTGCGGGCCGGCGAGACCGAGTCCCCGCTCGTCCCGCTCGACGGCACCCTCGCCGTGATGCGCACCCTGGACACCGTCCGCGAGCAGGTCGGCGTCCGCTACCCCGGAGAGGACGCCGAACCGGCACCGCGGGAGGTCACACCCGTCTGAGCCCCGGCGCCCCCGCCTCGGTCACGAAGGACGCCGCGGTGGAGAGCGGGGCGCCGGGCGTGGTGACGTAGGGGACGGTCTTGAAGTCGGCCCGCGCCCGGGCGTCGGTCAGGGAGACCGTCACATAGCCGCGCCGGCCGTCGTAGAACTTCAGGTGGGGGTTGGCGGTGGTGTAGGTGGCCCAGTTCGAGGGCCTCTCCGTGCCGTTCTGGCCGCTGGCGATCGAGGTGGCCACGATCTCCGTGCCGAGGGTGCGGGAGGCCGGGTCGTCGAAGTCGTCCTTGATGTCGAAGGCGTACGCGACATGGACGTCGCCGCTGAGGACCATCAGGTTCTCGACGCCGGCCGCCTTGGCGCCGTCCAGGACGCGGCGGCGGGAGGCGGGGTAGCCGTCCCAGGCGTCCATGGAGACCTCGGCGACGGTGTTCAGGTCCATCTTGCGCTGCGCGAAGCAGACCTGTTGCGGGACGACGTTCCAGCGCGCGGTCGAGGCCTTCCAGCCGTCGAGCAGCCAGGCCTCCTGCGCCGCGCCGGTCATGGTGCGCGCGGGGTCCTCGGACTCGGGTCCCGGGATGTGCTTGCCGTCGCCGTAGGCCTGGTCGGAGCGGTACTGGCGGGTGTCGAGGACGTCGAACTGGGCGAGCCGGCCCCAGAACAGGCGCCGGTAGAGCTGCGCGTCCGGGCCGACCGGGAGCTGCGGCATGCGCAGGGGCTGGTTCTCCCAGTAGGCGCGGTAGGCGGCGGCGCGGCGGATCAGGAACTGGTCCGGCGGGACGGCGTTCTCGGGGATGGATCCTGCGTAGTTGTTCTCGGTCTCGTGGTCGTCCCAGGTGACGACGAAGGGATGCATGGCGTGCGCGGCCTGGAGGTCGGCGTCGGTGCGGTAGAGGGCGTACCGCAGCCGGTAGTCCTCCAGCGTGCCGGTCTCGTGGTCGAAGAGCGCGGGGAGCGCGCGGTCGGTGTACTTGCGGGCGCCGCCGGCCGCGTCGACGGCGTACTCGTAGATGTAGTCCCCGAGATGGAAGACGAGGTCGACGTCGTCCTCGGAGAGGTGGCGGTGGGCGGTGAAGTAGCCGTCGGTGTAGGCCTGGCAGGAGACGGCGGCGAAGGTGAGCGCGGGGGCGGCGGCGCCGGCCGCCGGGGCGGTGCGGGTGCGGCCGGTCGGGCTGAGCCAGGCGCCCGCGCGGAAGCGGTAGTAGTAGACGCGGCCCGCGTCCAGGCCCTGGACCTCCACGTGCACGGTGTGGTGGAACTCGGGGTGCGCGGTCGCGGTGCCCTGGGCGACCGGCACGGCGAACGACTCGTCCTGGGCCATCTCCCAGTCGACGTCCACCGGTTGGGCGGGCAGTCCGCCGTCGGGTTGGTACGGGGCGGGCGCGAGCCGGGTCCACAGGACCACGGAGTCCGGCAGCGGGTCCCCGGAGGCGACGCCCAGCGTGAACGGAAAGACGTCGATGCGGGCCGCGTCGAGCGTGGCGGCCGCCGCCGCGCCGGCCGCGGGCAGGTCCACGGCGAAGGCGAGGGCGGCCGCCGCGGCCGTCAGGGTCAGAAAACGGCGGCGGCCGAGGTGGCGGGCGGCGGCACGGAGTTCCGGGCCCTGCCACTGCGAGCGATATTGAGTGATGGTCACACTTCCTCCCGGAACAGTTCAGGGAGGAAGCGGCCGGGAAGGCGGGGACGACACGGGTTTCCGGCCGGGCGGCACCCGGATGGCGGACGTCACGTCCCGCGCGCCGGAAGCTCGCCGGGGACTTTCGCGACAGGACTTTCGCGACAGGGACTTTCGCGACAGGCCATAGCCTCCTGGTCATGAAGACGAACTCGAAGGTCGCCGTCGTGACCGGCGCCGGGTCCGGGATCGGGCGGGCGGTCGCCGTGGAGTTGCTGGGTGCCGGGTGGTCGGTGGCGTTGGCGGGGCGACGGCCCGAGACGCTGGCCGAGACGGCGGGAATGGTCACCGAGGGCGCGAGTGTCGCCGTACGCGCCGATGTGTCGAAGCCGGAGGACGTCGCCGCGCTGTTCTCCGCGACCGTGGAGCGGTTCGGGCGGGTGGACCTGCTGTTCAACAACGCGGGGACGTTCGGGCCCGGTGGGGTGCCGGTGGAGGAGCTGCCGTACGACGCGTGGCGGCATGTGGTGGACACCAACCTCAACGGGGCGTTCCTGTGCGCCCAGGCGGCCTTCCGGCAGATGAAGGGGCAGGACCCGCGGGGCGGACGGATCATCAACAACGGGTCGATCTCCGCCCACACCCCCCGCCCGCTCTCGGTCGCCTACACCGCGACCAAGCACGCGCTGACCGGCCTCACCAAGTCGCTCTCCCTGGACGGGCGGCCGTACGACATCGCTGTCGGGCAGATCGACATCGGCAACGCGGCCACCGACATGACCGCGCGGATGCAGACGGGTGCGCTGCAGGCCAACGGCGAGATCGCGCCAGAACCGGTGATGGATGTCGCCGATGTGGCGCGCACGGTGAGGCACATGGCGGAGCTGCCGCTGGCGGCGAACGTGCAGTTCGCGACGGTGTTGGCCACCGCGATGCCGTACATCGGGCGCGGCTGACTCGATTTGCACAAGCGGAATTTGAGCATCCGAACCGTTGCGGCCGGTCATCAGCCTATGCTCAAATCTCCTACACAAGAGCTTCACACTTGGAGCAGTGAAGTTCCGTGGACCCGCAGGGCCCTTGCGGCCCCGTCGAGCCAACCCGAGGGGGGGAGGCGGCAGTCGTTCCACCGCATCGGGTGGGGGTGGATCTCGCGTGGGACCGCGAGGTACGCACCGGTGCGTGGAACGGCTGCCGTCGAGCGTCAGTCCCCCTGCGGGGTCTCGCCCTTGCGCCGTCTGCGCAGCGCCCATCCGCCGGCCGCCAGCAGCGCGACCGTGCCGCCCGCACCCTCCAGCAGCCCCCACGGCGAAGGGTCGCCCACGGCACCGGAACCCGGCGGACCGGCCGCAGCGGTGGCCGCCTTCCCGGACGGTTTCGCCTTCTTCCCGCCCTCGCTGAGCGGTTCGACCAGCGCGCCGACCGCTCCCGCCGAACTCCCCTTCCTGAAGCCCCAGTCGAGCAGTGCCGCCGTCTCCTCGTAGACGGCGTTGTAACCGCTCCTGGGATGCATGACCGTCACCAGCAGGGTGCGGCCGTCGCGGGTGGCCGCGCCGGTGAAGGTGTTGCCCGCGTTGCTGGTGTAGCCGTTCTTGACCCCGATCAGGCCGTCGTACGTCTTCACACCCCACGCGCCCGTCAGCAGACGGTCGGTGTTCTGGATCTGGAACGTCTTCCTGCCGCCGGCCGGGAAGTTCGCGGTCCTGGTGTGGCAGTAGGCGCGGAAGTCGGCGTCCTTCAGGCCGTGCCGGGCGAAGAGGGTGAGGTCGTAGGCGGAGGAGAGCTGGCCCTTGCGGTCGAAGCCGTCGGGGCTGACGACATGGGTGTCGAGGGCCTGCAGATCCTCGGCCTTGGCCTGCATCTCGGCGACGGTCTTCGCCACCCCGCCGTTCATGTGGGAGAGGACGTGCACGGCGTCGTTGCCCGAGCGGAGGAAGACGCCCTGCCACAACTGCTCGACCGTGTAGGTGATCCCGGGCTTGATGCCGACCAGGCTGGAGCCGGACGGGATGTCCGCGAGCTCGGCCTCGGTCACCTTGTGGCGCTCGGCGCGGTCGAACTTCTTCAGGACCGTGTCGGCGAACAGCATCTTCAGCGTGGACGCGGGCGCCAGACGCCTGTGCGCGTTGAAGGAGGCCAGTACCTCTCCGCTGTCGCAGTCGGCGACCAGCCAGGCGGCGGCGGTGAGCTTCTTGGGCACGTCCGTGCCCTGGACTCCACCGCGCGCGAGACGTGCGCCGCCGACGGCGGTCGAAGCATATGCGTCGGTCGCCGTGGCGAGCGGAAACACGGCGGCTGCCAGGCCGAACACGGCACGCCGGGAGAGCGGAGAGGAACCGTCCATCCGCGGACCGTACTGCATCTTTCTGAGCAGCTCTGATACACCCCTTACCGTTTCATGATCCGGTTGATCTCGGTCAGCTGGTCGGCGGTGAGCGGCCCTTTCTGGATCGCGCCCGCGTTCTCCTCCGCCTGCTCGACCGAGCGGAAGCCGGGGATCGGGATGCTCCGCGGGCTACGGGCCCACAGCCAGGCCAGGGCGCCCTGGGCGAGGGTGCGGCCGCCGGAGGTGAGGACCTCGCGCAGGGACTCCACCCGGGAGAACCACTCCTCGTCCACGCCCGTCCCACCGACGAACCCCTCCAGCCAGGCCGGGGGCCTGCTGCGCACATCCCCCGCTTCCAGCGCCTGCCCCGGGCGGCGCCTTCCGCCGAGCAGTCCCATCGCCAACGGGCTGCGGTTGACGCTGGCGAGCCCCAGCTTCTCGCACAGCGCGAACATCTCCGGGGCGTCCTCCAGGACGTTCACCGAGTGCTGTACGGCGGCGCAGTGCGGGCCCTCGGCGAACACCGCGGCCCGCGCGGGGTCGTCGGTGCTCCACGCGTAGGCACGGATCAACCCCTCCCCCACCAACTCCTCGCAGACGTCACGGAGTTGGGCGGCCCGGTCCGGATCGGCGTCGGAGATGTGCAGCTGGTAGAGGTCGACGTGGTCGGTGCCGAGGCGGGCGAGTGAGGCGGTGAGGGCGCGGCGCACGTACTCCGGGGAGTCGTCCTGACCGGTGCGGGTGCGGGTCCTCTCGTCGAAGACGTTCCCCCACTTGGTGGCGATCACGACCTCGTCGCGCCGCCTGCCCAGCGCCCGGGCGAGGACACGCTCGCTGTGCCCGGCGCCATAGGTGTCGGCGGTGTCGAAGAAGGTCACACCGAGGTCCAGGGCACGGTGGATCGCCCGTACGGACTCCTCGTCGTCGACCTTGCCCCATCCAAGGGGCTGCCCCTCGGTGTTCTGCCACTCGCCGCCGATCGCCCAGCAGCCGAAGCCGAGAGCGCTCACGTCGATTCCGCTGCGGCCCAGGGTCCTGACCAGGGTCCTGTCCAGGGTTCTGTCCAGGGTCCTGTTGGTCGTCTCCATGTCCTCGATGCTCTCCATGTCCGCAGACGCTAGACGTTGGAGCGCACACCAAGGCAAGGGCTTTTGCGGCTCGGCCCGTCAGGCCTGCCCGGTCTCGAAGCGGGCGATCCTGCCGTCCTCGGTCACGTCGAAGCTCCACCGGGTGCGCATCTCGCCCCACGTGTCGTTGCGGTAGTGGGCGAGGAGGGCCCGGCCGCCCTGGGACTCGTTGTCGACGTCCAGATGGCCGTTGGAGGAGAAGATCTCCCGGTCGATCCAATCGGCGAGGTCACGGTCCGAGCCGTCGTCCGCCATGGTCGCGTCGTCCGTGAGTACGGCCATGAACGCGTCGCGGTCATGGGCGTTGACGGCGGTGACGAAGGCGCGCACGGCCGGATCGCTGAGTTTGGCTGGCTGAATCGTCATGCCAGCCAGACTCACACCGCTCCCCTGCCTCCGCCACCCGTACGGCTGCGCGGACGGGGCGGTCGGGTGTCGGTGGGGTGTGGGGAGTGGGACGGTGGGAACTGGGGGGGAATGTTCTCGGTGGTTGTTTCTAGCGGTTGCTTCTGGTGCTGGTTTCCGCTTTCTGTCTCTGTTGTCTCTCCGGGAGTCATCGTGAGTGCATTTGATCGACGTGATCTGGGCCTGCTGCTGCTCCGACTGGGGACCGGGGGTGTGCTGGCGGCGCACGGAGCGCAGAAACTGCTCGGCTGGTTCGGTGGCCATGGGATCGTGGGCACCGGCCAGTTCATGGAGTCCGTCGGGTACGCGCCGGGCAAGGCGAGTGCGACGGCGGCCGGCCTCGCGGAGATGGGCGGCGGGACGCTGCTGGCGCTGGGCCTGGCCACCCCGGCGGCCGGTGCGTCGGCAGCCGGTGCGATGGCGGGCGCGGCCGCGGTGCACGCCCCCAACGGGTTCTTCAACCAGGAGGGCGGCTACGAGTACGCGGCCACCCTGGGCCTGGCCGCCGCCGGCCTCGCGGTGACCGGCCCCGGCCGGCTCTCCCTCGACCACGCTCTCGGCCATGTCCTCGACCGCGGCTGGATGGTGCCGGCCGCGCTCGGGGCGACGGGGCTCGCGACGGCGCTGGTGGTCGGGGCACGGAACCGACGGCTGCGGAAGCCGGAGCAGGACCAGGGGGCGGACCAGTTCGACGCGCAGGAGGCGCTGTTCGAGGAGTGAGCCCGGGAGGGGATGCGGGATGGGATGCGGGATGTGCGTGGGGGACCGTTCGCGGGCGGCGGCCGTTCGCGGGCGGCGGCCGTTCCCGGGCGGCGGCCGTTCCCGGGCGGCGGCCGTTCCCGGGCGGCGGCCGTTCCCGGGCGGCGGCCGTTCC
>Ga0182007_10001122_pt1 | contig 14519 bp, 12 predicted proteins | sample Sormic07211113_1_FD_123023 | JGI IMG/M metagenome (GOLD analysis project Ga0182007, IMG submission 123023) | Rhizosphere microbial communities from Sorghum bicolor, Mead, Nebraska, USA - 072115-113_1 MetaG | ecosystem: Host-associated > Plants > Roots > Rhizosphere | place: USA: Nebraska... | reverse complement strand
CAGGCCCCTGCGCGACGGCCTGCGCTTCCTGCTGATCATCTTCAAGATCGCCACGCTGTACTCGCCGCTGAAGCTGTTCGTGCCGGCGAGCGTGGTGTTCTTCCTGCTCGGTTGCGCCAACTATGCCTGGACCTTCATGCACGAAGGCCGCCTCACCAACATGAGCACGCTATTGTGGAGCGCCGCGGTGATCGTGTTCTTGATCGGACTGGTGTCCGAACAGATCACCGGCTTGATGTATCGACGCGATGCCTGACAACCGTCGCTCAACTCCGCTGGCGTTGCTGGTGACGCGTAATTTTCCACCGCTGCTAGGCGGCATGGAAAAGGTCAACCAGCATCTGCTTGCCGCCTTGCAGCCGACTTGGCGCACTGCACTATGTGGGCCGGCCGGGTGCGCTGAATACGCCCCGTCAGAAACAGAGGTGAGGCAAAGCAGGGTAAAACCACTGCCGGCGTTTCTGGCCGTCACCCTCTGGCATGCGGTTCGCTTGGCGTGGCGGCGCAAACCCGAGTGGATCATTGCCGGCAGCGGCCTCGCCGCACCGATTGTCTGGTTGGCGGCGCGATGTGCCGGGGGTAAGGCGGCCGTCTATCTGCACGGGCTCGACATCATGGCTCCCAGTCGCGTGTACCAATGGTTATGGCTGCCTTTCATCCGGCGCTGCGACCTCGTCCTGGTGAATAGCGCAAACACGGCGCGATTGGCGCAAGGTAATGGGGTGCGATCCGACAGCTTGCACGTGTTGCATCCGGGGACCGATCTGCCCACGCTGGATACCAAGGCAGCGCGTGACTTTCGCGATCGTCATGGTCTCGAACGGCGGCTTCTGCTGCTTTCGGTGGGGCGGTTGACCCAACGCAAGGGGCTGGCCGAGTTCGTGGCGAAAACGTTGCCGGCCGTTGTTTCTCATTACCAGGACGCGTTGCTTCTGATCATCGGCGATGAAGCCAGTGATGCCTTGCATACGCGGACAGGTTCGGAGCGCGAACGCATCCTCGCCGCGGCTCGCGATGTCGGCGTCGAGCAGAACCTGTACTTCCTCGGGCGTTGCGACGAGGCAACCCTTGGCGCGGCCTACCAGGCCGCCGATCTCCATATCTTCCCTGTGCTTGAATTGCCTGGCGATGTGGAAGGCTTTGGCATGGTGGCGCTGGAATCGGCGGCATACGGCCTGCCCACCATTGCCTTTGCAGTGGGTGGCGTGTCCGACGCCGTGCAGGACGGACAGACCGGCACCCTGGTCGAGCCGGGTGACTATGGCAGGCTGGGCGAGGCCGTGATTCGCCAACTCGCGCAGATCCGCGATGGATCGGCTACAACCATCTGTCGCGATTTCGCCGCCGGCAAGGCATGGCCGGTCTTCGGCGAGCGCCTGCGCAAGCTGCTGGGTGCGTCGTATGTCTGATGCCGCATCGAACAACCATGGCCGTGACGCAGGCGACATGTCAGTGGCGCGTCAGCCCCATGCCGTACTCGATCTGCCATCACGCCGCTTCAAGGGATTGAAGATCGAGCGCCTGCTGGATCTGGCCAATCGGCCGCAGCCGATGCGCATGCTTGAAGTCGGCACGGGCTCGGGTGGTATCGCCCATTACTTCGGTACACACCCGCAGTTGCGCTGCGAGGTGGATGCCGTGGACGTCCATGACAACCGCTTGGTCATCGAGGGTTATCGCTACCACCAGGTGCAAGACACGCAACTGCCGTTTGCCGATGAGTCCTTCGACGTCGTGCTGAGCAACCATGTCATCGAGCACGTCGGCGACGGGAAGGCGCAGCGTGCACACTTGGCTGAACTGCGTCGCGTGTTGCGTTCCGACGGTGTGGGTTATCTCGCTGTACCCAACCGCTGGATGCTGGTCGAGCCGCACTACAAGCTCGCCTTCCTCAGCTGGTTGCCGCATGCATGGCGTACTCCGTATTTGCGCGCGATGGGCAAGGGCCGCGCGTATGACTGCGAGCCGCTTCAGATGAAGCAACTCGAACGATTATTTGCCGAGGCCAAGTTGGATTGCTGCAATCTGTGCATTGCGGCGTTGCACGCCACGTTCGACATCGAGCGTATCCAGTCGCCGGCTGTCAGGCTCCTACGACACATTCCGGACCGGGCGCTGGTGCAGCTGCGGCGCATTATTCCGACACTGATCTACCGTTTTTCGCGTCCGATGTCCGAGAGTAGATAGTCGAAGCGCCGTGCGTGATCGCTCCAGGTCGGACGCGGTCCATATTCCGCGCGTGGCGCGGCTAACAGATCGAGCATGCGTTCGGCAAAGCTTGCGGCATCGCCGGGTGGGGCCAGATGCTCGCTGCGCTCGCCGAGCATCCAACGCACTGGTTCCGTGGCCGTCGCGACGACCGGCACGCCACAGGCCATCGCCTCGCATAGTTTGGCGGGGTGGCTGTAACGCCCAAAGCTGGTGTCGGCAGTAATCACGCAGGCAATGTCGAGTGCATTGATCAGTGCAGGCAGTTGCGTATCGGCCACGTAGCCGGTACCCATCACTCCCGGCTCGGACAGCACCTCTTGCGGTGGTCTACCGCTGAGCAGGAGATGGATGTCGGGCTGTGCCGCACGCGCACGCCGGAATGCGTCGATCAGCATGGTAGTGCCACGGTTCCTCGCCCAACTGCCCACGTAACCGATGAAGCGGATGTCGGCTGGTAGACCAAGAGCTAGACGGCATGCACGCCTGTCGAGTGGCCTGAACTCGGGGTCGGCCGCCATCGGGATGACCTCGACCGGGCGGCCGCCACGACGGTGCGATTGCAAGCGCTGAGCGAGCTGTGGGCCAGCAGCCGTGACCAGATCCGCTTTGCGGATGGAACGTCGCCACAGTGCATGCAATGGCAGGTTCCAAGGCATGTAGGCCTCGTAATTGTCGTATGCGTCCACCGCGGATAGGGCGTCGGTGCTGTAGGCGATCCGCTGGGCTAGCCAGCCGTAGTAGGTGTCGGACATGCCGATGACCCAGTCGGGCCGGAACGCATGGGCGTGTTGGATCAGGCGGCGATAAAGCGTACCGGAGCTCAGGTTACGCACGTCCTCACAGAGCCAATCCACCCCCGTCATGCGGATCTGGGTGGAAGGTAGGTTGCGATGGCTGCACAGCAGCACCTGCACCTCATGGCCAAGCTCAGCAAACGCCACCGGCAGATGGTGGAAACGACCATATGGCCTCTCGATCAGGTCACGTTGTTGGGGATGACGTTTGCAGACGAAGAGAAGTCGCACTAGCGGGTTTCCGTAGATCGCAAGAGCGATTGGCTAACTTAACCTCAATGCGAAATTTTGAATAGTCGTGCGATTGGATAACGCCAGAGTTTGTCTAGCCAAGCTAGATAAGCACGGATGGGGCCGTAGCGCGAGCAACGAGCCAGTATGTCGCGCTGCTCGTGCAGACGCATGAGTACATTTTTTCGGCTTACTCCCCCGGCCTCGATGAGAACGCTTATAGCATCTACGTGGATCGTGCTTATATCAGCAGGAAGGCGTAGCAGGAAGTCAAGGTCGCCAGCGATACGATACCTGGTGTCGAATGTCCCATAGTGTGTGAACAGTGTGCGTCTGTGGAGTAGCCCCGGATGGCATACGACCATGTGGCGACCGATGCGTCGGTAGTTCCATTCTGAGCCGAAGCGCACGTTGTTGCCCGTGATGGGGTCGAAGGCGAGTCCAAGTGACGTCACCAGATCATATTTCTGCGTGTCGATTGCGGCGTGCAATCGCGCTAGTGCGCCATTGTCAGCCAAAGCGTCGTCGGCACCTAGAAAGCAAACATACTCACCTCTTGCATGAGCAAGGGCATGGTTCCATGCATCGTAGATACCGTTGTCTTGCTTGCTCTGCCACCACGAGATATGTGATTCGTACTGGTGGATCAGTTCGATGGTGCCATCGTTCGAAGCACCGTCAGCAACCAGTAGTTCCCATTGCATGAACTCCTGTTCGATGATCGATTGCAGGCAGCGCTCGAAGGTCCTGGCTGCATTCCATGTCGCGACTATGATCGAAATTTGCGGGATGGCTGCGTGGGGTAGGTTCACAACGGAGGTACCTGTGATCAATCACGAAAAAAAGTTGCATCGACCTGAAGCATGCGACCACTGTGAGGATCGCAAAAGCCTGGCCGGATGGCCCAGATCGTGAATCCTAGTTTGCGTAGACGTTCGACCAGCTCATCGAACAATTTTTGCCCTTCGTACAAAGGTACGAAAGAAAGTTCCAGTTGCAATCCTCTGGTCTTGGTGAGTAATTCGCTTGCACCATCAAGTACCCGATCCTCATAGCCCTGAGTGTCGATCTTGATGAAAGGCGTCACCCCGGGTTTTATGTAATCCAGAGCCATGGTGTCGAGCCGTGACAGCGGGGCACGCTCGGTGCCTACGTAGGCCGAACCCGGTGCGGCCGATGTATGGCTGTCGAGCATATCGAGCACTGAACTGCTGACGGAATTGCCGGCGATGTGCATTTCGATCTCGCCCTCATGGTCACCGATGGCGGTTCGCGGGGCAATCTCCCACTGCGCATCATTTCGGCTGACTTGCAGCAATTGGGCGTGTGCAGTCGACAGCGGTTCGAAGGAGACCAGTCGCCGTGTATAGCCAGCGTTCCGTAATGATTCGGCGAATTGGCCAGTGTTGGCGCCGACGTCAAGCACGAGGTCAATCTTCTGGTAAGTGAGCATGAGTGACAGCCGCCCCATGTCCGATGTCTCCGGGCGGTGGCGCTGAATATCAATGCCGAATCGGTTCGCAGTTTGTCGAATCAGGCTCTCAAAGCTGCTGGAGCTCATGGGTGCACCCTCTTTCGAGCCAAGACAATAAATAAGTGGTCGGTGCTGATCCCGTTGCCTGGGACGCTGGTCAGTCCCGGACGGCTCAGCATCATATTTCTAAGCATGTTGCAGAGGCGCAGGTAGGTGGAAGGTAAGTAGCCGTAGATATAGGTAAGCGCGGTGGTAAAAAAAAGACGCGCGGTTGAAAGTTGGCAATAGCGGAACCTGTCGCAATGTTCGATGGATAAGCCTCGGGTGCGAGAGAAATGGCCAAGCCAGGTCCTTGAAAGAAAGGAAATGTGTTCGGGATAGAAGCAATACCACCAGTTGGCACCAAAGCGATTCCACAGACGATTGTCTGCATCGCCTGTGGTAATGATCAGGATGCCACCATCCGCGAGCAAGGCGAGAAGTCTGTCAATCAGATGACCCGGGTCAGGCATGTGCTCGATGACATCGGACGCAATGACGACATCGAAGCGCAATTTGTTGGGGATATCATCGATCGACGGCCACACCTGAACGAGTTGTTTGTCAGACGCGATGGCGGCGGCGGCCTTGTTGATTTCGACTCCGTGCCGCTCGTAACTGGAGCCCAGTCGAGCCAGCAATCCACCTGTGTAACAGCCAAAGTCGAGAACCCGCCCGCCTTGCGGTAAACGCTGGAGAATGTGGTTGATGATCAGATCCCAGTCGGGTCTGGAGGCACCTACAGGCCAAGTCGAAACGGCTGCGTTGTCATATAGCCGCTGGTAGGTAACCGCGTCGTGCACTGGATATCGGAACTTTAATTGACAATGGCAACAACGATATAGAACTCCGCCCGATAAGGGTTTTTCGAGGTGTTTTCCAGCAAACCAGCTGCTATCCGGAAGCTTGCCCAGCGAACAAAGTTTACGAGCTGCACAGTGCGGGCAGGATGGATTTGAAGTCGCGTTCAAGGCAGAGGTCCGCGGTTCGAAGCGAGAGAAATCCGTTGGCTGGCATGGCGAATACGGCGCTCTTGGGTAAAGTGTCGAATCAACGGAAAAATCAATGCAAATGACAGGAGTGCATAGATGCCCCTGCCAGCGGGGGCGCCACGCAGTCCTTCGTGGGTGATCGCGAAGTACATGGTAGTTACGGCGATGATGCCGCATGACAGTACGGTAAGGCCGACAAAGCGCATGCGCCCCATGCCGAGCAAGATGTAATAAGGAACGACGTTCAGCGCCAATACCCAGTAGGCAAGGGCAAGCCAAGGAAGTATTTGTGCAGTTGGAGCAGCCGAAGCCGCCCCGATCCAGCTTCGAAGGATGGTAGGACCAAGTAGAAGCAGCACCAAGGCAAGGAGACTGCTCAGCAGCAGGTTCCCCGCCATGGTCAGTTTGGTTACCCGCCAAAGCGAAAAGTGCCCACTGCTCTCTAGTTTGCGGCTCACTTTGGGAAAGATCACGCTCAGACCAGCCGCGGAGACGGCATGGATCTGCATCGCCAGCTGCGAGGCAATCGAATAATAGGTGAGGCTAGAAGCGCCGAGCAGCGAACCCACCAGCATCCGGTCGGCGACACCAAACAGCATGCCGCCGACGCCCTGTAGCCAGCCCCATTTGGCAAAGTTCAGGATGGTGTTAGCACCGATCAAGGTCGGGCGCAGGTTGGTCAAGCCGAGCAATCGTCTTGCAATGATAGTCTTCGCAATCAGTCGCAGCACAGCCACGACCAGGAGTGCCGCATATAGCGCCCACAGGGCTGGCCACATCCACAGAATGATCCCGGCGGCAATGATTTGCGTGGTCTTGCTCGCAATTTCAATTCGCGCAGCCTGGCCGAACTGCTCGGCGCCCTTGATCGCCGAACTGAACACGTTGTCCAATTGTTCCAGCCAAATCAGTGCAGCCGCCGCGACGCCAGTTAGTCGTATCAATGCAGGGTCGCCCATGCGGCTAAGCAAGGTCGGACCCGCAATCGAGAATACTGAAAACACCAGCGACGCAAGGGCGCCACCACCCAGTATTGCGATGGCAAGTGAAACCTTGACCGTATGCTCGACATAGCGGTCTTTACTGCGACCGATTCCGGCTGAGACGGCCTTGATAGTCGCCGCCCCCGTTCCGGCATTGAGCACGCCGCCGAAACCCACTGTGGCCGTGAGCAGCATCCAGTGCCCGTATCCACCTGTGCCGAGTTGGTGCAGGAACCATGGCGTGGCTATGAACAGCAACAACGGATACGAGCCGTACTCCAGCATCGCCCAGGCGGGACTGGCGAGTTTTTTCCACATTACGACGCGCTCATCGACAAAAACTCATGCGCGGGAATGGGTTTGATGGGCAGTGAACCAACGATAGGCATCCGCGATGCCGGCGTTGAGTTCAAACTTGGCACTCCAGCCGAGCGTGCGAACCCTATCGATATTCAGAAGTTTGCGTGGGGTGCCGTCAGGCTTGCTACGATCGAACGTCAATTCGCCTCGATAGCCGACGACATCGGAGACGATGCGTGCAAGATCTGAGATGCTGACTTCCTGCCCTGAGCCTATGTTGACAATGTCGCCACCGCTGTAATTCCTCATCAGGAATAGCAGTGCATCGGCCAGGTCGTCGACATGCAGAAATTCGCGCCGTGGCTGGCCACTCCCCCAAATAACGACTTCAGGTGCGTTGGCCAGCTTGGCTTCATGGAAGCGTCTGATCAGCGCCGGCACCACATGCGAATTTTCGGGATGGAAATTGTCGGCCGGACCATACAAATTGGTCGGCATCGCACAAATGGCGTCGAAGCCATACTGCTGACGATAGGCTTGGCACATCTTGAGGCCGGCGATCTTGGCTATGGCGTACCACTCATTCGTTGGCTCAAGTGGCCCGGTCAACAGATACTCTTCCTTGATTGGTTGTGGGCAGTCGCGTGGATAGATGCAGGATGAGCCCAGGAACAGGAGTTTTTTTGCTCCGTACTTCCAGGCGTTGTGGATGACATTTGTCTGGATAGCTAGATTGGTGTGGATGAATTCGGCTGGATAAGTGCTGTTGGCATGGATGCCACCTACCTTGGCGGCTGCGAGGAATATGTACTCCGGACGCTCGCTCTCAAAAAAGCGCTCGACGGCGACCTGACTGGTCAGGTCGAGTTCCTCGTGCGTACGCAAAAGAAGATTCGTTGCGCCGTCATTGTGTAGGCGGCGGACTATGGCATTGCCGACCAAGCCGCGATGTCCGGCGACGTAGATACGGGAATCGGGCTTCATCGGCTTATTCCTGTGGCGAGTGCGCGCTGAAGCCAGCCCCAACGACCAGCGCATCCCGCTGCGCCAGCGCCAAATCGTGGTGTGTCATCTCCCGTACCAACTCGGCGAAGCTTGTGCGGGGGCTCCAGCCGAGACGCTCGCGGGCCTTGCTTGCATCGCCCAGCAACGTTTCCACCTCGGCCGGGCGGTAATAGTGAGGATCGATGGCGACTACGCACTGCCCGGGCTTCGCGGCCGACTGAGCAGGCGTGGACGTGATCCGTGCATGTTCCTCGGCGCCGGTGCCGTGCCATTCCAGTGTAATGCCGAGTTCTTTCGCTACGTGTACCACGAACTCACGTACTGAATGCTGCACTCCGGTCGCAATCACGTAATCTTCGGCTTCTGGCTGTTGCAGCATCAGCCATTGCATTTCGACGTAGTCGCGCGCATGCCCCCAATCACGGCGAGCGTCCAGATTGCCTAGATACAGGCAATCCTGCAGTCCGAGGTGGATACGCGCCAGTGCCCGGGTGATCTTGCGCGTGACAAATGTTTCGCCGCGGAGTGGCGATTCATGGTTGAACAGGATGCCATTGCAGGCGTATAGACCATATGCCTCACGATAGTTGACGGTGATCCAATAGGCATACAGCTTGGCGACCCCGTACGGCGAGCGCGGATGGAACGGCGTTCGCTCGGTCTGCGGAGTCTCGACCACCCGCCCATACAACTCGGAAGTCGAAGCCTGGTAGAAACGGGTCTTGTGATCGAGACCAAGAATGCGGATCGCTTCCAGCATGCGCAGGGTGCCCATACCATCGGCGTTGGCCGTGTACTCGGGTGTTTCGAAAGACACCTGCACGTGACTCTGTGCACCAAGATTGTAGATTTCATCCGGCTGAACCTGCTGGATGATACGAATCAAATTGGAAGCGTCGGTCAGATCGCCGTAGTGCAAGAAGAATCGACGATCGGGATCGTGAGGGTCTTGATACAGGTGGTCGATGCGATCCGTGTTGAAGGACGACGCGCGGCGTTTGATGCCATGCACCTCATAGCCCTTCGCCAGGAGGAATTCGGCAAGATAAGCGCCGTCCTGCCCCGTAATTCCAGAAATGAGTGCGCGTTTCACTGGTATCCCATTGCCTCAAGGTGGCCGCAAGGCAACAGTCTAAACGCTGCCTGCCCTTACGCGTAGTAACACTTTGGATCAGCCATGTGATGGGTCGCCCAATCGTATACGTAGCGCATGGATCTCTTCGTCCAGTCGGCCGCCGACGTTCAATTTCTGCAGTTGCTGGATGGCTTGGTGTGCCTCGTCCGTTCGACCTTGCGTGGCGAGCATGCGGATCAGGGTGATTTGATAAGCGGGTTCATACGGACTGGCCTTGACGGCTTCCTCAGTCATGCGCTCACCGAGTGAATGATCCTCAAGCACGTTCCAGGCGTAGTCGCCGTAGGTGGCTAGCAGGCGAGCACTAGGGTCGGGATGTGCGAGCGCAGCCATGAATGCATCCATCATGCGCTGCTGTGGCAGGTCACAATGACCTTCGTGCGCACACTGTGTCAATGCGCCCAGCGAGCTTTCATCCTGTACGCCGGGTCTACGCGCCCGGAGCTTGGCAATCATGCTGTCCCACCAGGCGTCCTTCAGCGGCAGCTTCATGCGCGCATTCATGAAGATCAGCGCCTGTTCCGGCAGGATCGATGAGTTGGGTAGTGACGCAGATTTTTCCAGCGGCGCGTAGGCCAGTCTGGTGAAGGGCGAGGCGGGGTCGTAGTGCGAATAGATGATGTAGGTGCGGCCCAGTTCGTACTGGGCCCGCGGGGATTGTGGTGCGCGCGCAGCCAGATCCTCGGCAAGTCGCAAGGGATTGCCCCAGGCGTAAGCTGTCATCGCAGTAAGCACTGTCCAGCACAGCAGAAGCCCGGCAAGCAGAACGTGGCGCGGCAGCGCGAGTGGCTGGCCGCGCGGAACGGCGAGCAGCGGTGTAATCGCAAGCAATAGGCCGAAGCTGGCGAAGTAATTGCGATGCTCGTAGATCAGCTCCAGTGGAAGGACGGTCCCGGTGAGCAACTGGCAGCCGAGGAACAGAGCGATGCCCAGTGTTGCCAGCGGCCGGCGCGGGCGAAGCCACAGCATCAGGGCAACCAGAGCGGCAAGAAAGACTATGCTGGTCAGCGTGCCCAATGGGGCCAGTAGTCCGGTCGAAACTCTGAAATCGTCGTGATAGAACGATAGGGCGTCTGGCGTGGGTAGTAGAGTCCATGCGATGTAGTCAGTGATGATGCGGGCTTCGCTAAGCAGGCGGGTGCCGAGGGTGAAGTCGCGCGCGGCCCAGGTTTCCGGCCTAAGTACATTCGGCAGCAGCCATGCCAGCCCCGTGACCATGGGCAGGGCGAGTACCAGCAGGAACAGGCCAATTACACGCAGGTCCGGTTGTCGTGGGAGCATGACGTCGTGTGATGCTTCCGGCGGTCTATGAAATCTAAACAGCGCCCACTCAACCAGCAGCGCATACAAGGGAAGCATTACCGCGGTTTCCTTGGCCAGGATGCCAAGAACCGTCGGCACCGTGATGCTGGCCGCACAGAGGATGAAGCCATCCCACGTCGCTCTGTCGGTACGGCAGGAAAGCGAGGCAGGATGGTTGCCGAGCATGCGGCGGCGGCCTACCACGTAGCCGAGCAACCCCAGCAGCACGAACAGGTTGGCCATGCTCTCCATGCGCTGCACCACATACAACACGGCGGTGAGGTTGATCGGAAGCAGCATCCACCCGGCTGAGACCAGCACGGCAACAAGGGAAGCATGCGAATGCCGGTGAGCAGGATCGGATCGCAGCAGCGCCAACGAGAGTAGATAGACCAGCCATCCGTTCAGCAGATGGATCAGCAGGTTGGTCAGCTTCATCCAGTAGGGATCGAGCCCGGTTGCCAGATAGTTGATGGCAAAGCTCAACGAGGCCAATGGACGCTTGAAGTCGCTGGCCGGTGAAGACAGCGCAGCGCCGACCAGTGTAGGGAAGCTGGCATCATGTGGCTGCACCCCCTTGTTGTCGACGATGTTGGGGTAGTCGTCGAACAGGAATCCCCCAGAGAGTCCCGGCCAATAGACGATCAGGGTGATGGCGAAGGCGGCAAGCAGCGCCAGGAGACGCCATGGTGGGCGGCGAAGAAAGTCCGTCAAACTGGGGCACCTGGTTGGAGGGAACAACTGGAAGTATTCCCGGAACTCACCTCGGCGTTGAGGGTGAGCTGATGCCGCAAGTGATCCAGCTCATGCGGCCAGTAGTGTTGGCGTTTGAGCACCCATTCGTGCAGCCATGGCATGCCGAAGCCGGGCTTCATGACCTTGCCGCTGACGGCCTCGTAATGGTCAAGCAGGTGCAGGCCATGTGACGGGTAACCGGCGCGCCCCAAGGTTGCGGCGGCTTCGAGGGCCATGCCGGGTCGTACCTGCAGGTCGAGTGCGCGGGTGAAATCGGCCAGGGCGGCATCTGGCTGGCCCTGCGCGAGCGCGATCTTGCCGCGCAGGTAGGTCAGATCCTGTTGCGGGCCGGCCGTGGACAGTTTCGGATTCTCCAGTCCGGTGTCGATCAGCCTTTGCAAGCCTTGTGCGGTCAATCCCGGGCATCTGCCCGACATCGCCGTCGGCAGCGTACGCTCGAACCAGTTGGCGAATAGGGTGCCGGTATTCGGCGTACCTTGCATGGCTACCTGCGCGGCGGCGAGATCGGCAGCCGTGATGCCGCCGCTCATGCAGCGTGCGCCGATCAGATTGAAGGCGAGTTGCACCTGATCCGGCTGGCGTGCCAACAGTTTTTCCAGGCGCTGGATGGCCGCTTGCGGTTGCCCGGCCTGCATTTCGATCTGTGCAGCGTTGGTCTGGGCACGTGCCGAATTGGAGTTGATCCTGGCCCACTGCAAGGCCTGGCTGTGTACGTTGCCCCACAGCTCAGCGCGGGCATGGGTCATCCAGGCCAGGCCCAATGGGAGTACCAGCATCAAGGCATATTTGAGCAGGTGCAGCTTGCGTGTGTCGGCCAACCACAGACCGAGCGGCCAGAACATCAGCAAGGCGGGTAGGTAGTTGCGATGCTCGAAGTAAAGTTCCAGCGGTATCGAGGTGGATTCCAGTAATTGGCCCGCGAAATAAAACAGCACCGCCAAGGCAAGCGCGGGGTGCTGCCGACGTTGCCACCAGGCGAGTCCGACCAGGCCGAGTACGGCCAACATGGCGGGCAGGGTAGTGATTGGCTGCAGCCACGAGGTGGAGGCTACGTACTGGTCGTTGAACAGTCCGCTGGAGAACGGGCGTGGCAGCCAAAGCAACTGCAGGTAGTCCAGCAGCACACGCGGCTCGGTAAGCAGGCGCTGGCCGATGCTCCACGGACGAGACCCGACCGGGCCGCCAGTAAGCGTGCCATGGAGACCGGTCCAGAACAGGTAGCCGAGGATGGCGGCTGAGGGAGCGATGACGAAGGCAAACAATACCAAGCGATACGCTTGCCGCGCACCGCCGTAGTGCATGACGTGCCGTGGTGCTAGCACAATCAGTTCGATCAGCAAGGCAAGTATCGGCAGCAAGACGCCGTTGGCCTTGGCCAGCACTCCAAGCACCGTGAAGCCTCCCAGGCCCAGCGTGCTCCAGCCGAGTCCGGCCGCGGTTCTGCCCTGAGTCAACTGATGGCGGCCATGCAACCAGATCAGCAGGCCAGCCATGACGCATGTGGCGGGCAGCATGGCCTCGCGCTGCACGATGTACAGCGTGGTGGAAACCAGCAGGGGATGCAGCAGCCAGAGAGCGGTTCCCAGCAGGGCGGCAGTCCGGCTGCACCGGTTGCTGTAACCCAGCAGGCCAGCCAGCCGGGTCAGTAGGGCATAGAGCAGGACCCCGTTGAGCAGGTGCAGGATCAGGTTGGTGCGCTTGAACGGGAAGGGATCCGCTGGCCAGTCGCGTGCGTCGAGCAGAAACGTCAGCAATGTCAGCGGCCGTCCCGTGGGATCGGCGGCGCCAGATGTGATGTAACGCCAGAACGTTGCCCAGTTGTCGATCGGGCCACTTGCGCCCAGCGCAGGCAGGTTGGCGAAATCGTCGAACAGGAAGCCACCGCGCAAGCCCGGAGCGTAGGCAATCCATATCAGCACCAAGATCGCGAGCAACACAAGCAGTGGTATCAACGCAAGGCGGCGCATCCCGAGTTCCTGAAAAAAGAAGGGCCGCCCATGGCGGCCCTTCGGATTGGCGATCGTGCCGAGGATATTACTTACGGCACGAGGTCGGCAGGTACTTCGTCAGGACCGTCGACTGGGTGCAGGACCAAGCGATCGAGCCTGCGCCGGTGATCGGCGAAAGCACGAAAGTGTTGTTTGCACCCGTGATCGCGGTGTTGGCTTCCTTGCCGAACGTCGCGGTGATTACGCCCGTGCTGGCTACGTTAACATTGTCGACGTACTTGCCGCTGATCGAGGCTGCGGTTGCCAGGCCAGCTGATTCGTTGCCGGGGGGCATGCGCCCCGTATTGCTGTAAAACTCTGCAACGGCGGTTTTGGCACCATCGGTCAGCACGGCGCCTTCGGACACCTGCGTGCGAACCAAGTAATCCTGGTAAGCCGGAATGGCGATGGCGGCGAGGATCGCGATGATCGCAACCACGATCATTAGTTCGATCAGGGTAAAGCCATTTTGCACGTTCTTCATGGTGGTTCCTCTGTTTTGGTTAGCTAACCGTGTGATGCCCCCTGAGCTCCAGTCCCGTATCCCCCTAGGCGGGATCGGACCCCATCTGCATGGTCGGAAAGACCAGGAAGCTCGCGGCAAAGTCAAGCAGCTTGTATGCCATGTTTGCCGCAGGTGTATTCCCTCACAACTGTAGGCCCTTGGATTGTGCCCGCCGTCACGGAAGCCTGCAAGCACAGTGCCGCTGATACCCTCCGGACTTCGAAACTGTGACCTGCATGGTGCGCCGATAAGGCGCGTCGCCAGTGGGCGATAAGTGACGCTTTTTGTCAGTTTGTGTATGGCCTTGCCTATCCGTAGGGCTATTTGCGGCAAGAGCTAGGCAGATACTTCGGATTCACCGTGCTGCCCGTGCAGGCCCAAGTGATGCTGCCAGCGTGAGTGGTCGGAGACAGCAGCAGGTAGATACTGCCGCCGCTGATGTGGGCATTGGCTTTGGGCCCCTGATAAAGCACCTTGATCGCGCCGCCTGCCACGTCCACATTGGAAACGTAGTTGCCGGTAATCGACGTGTTTTTGGACAAACCAGCGGACTGGTTGTTGGCGGGGAAGCGCCCCGTATTCGATACGAAATCCCACACCGCACCCTTGGCACCACTGGCCAGGCTCATACCTTCAGTGACCTGCGTCCGGATCAGATAATCCTGATACGCCGGGATGGCGATGGCAGCAAGGATCGCGATGATCGCCACGACGATCATCAGCTCGATCAAGGTGAAACCGGCGGAAATACGCTGGCGCAACATGGTGGACTCCCCTGTGAGTGCACCATGGACAGGCACGTTT
>Ga0182007_10001121_pt1 | contig 14524 bp, 13 predicted proteins | sample Sormic07211113_1_FD_123023 | JGI IMG/M metagenome (GOLD analysis project Ga0182007, IMG submission 123023) | Rhizosphere microbial communities from Sorghum bicolor, Mead, Nebraska, USA - 072115-113_1 MetaG | ecosystem: Host-associated > Plants > Roots > Rhizosphere | place: USA: Nebraska... | reverse complement strand
CGCGAACTCGCGCATCGCCTCGCGCGGGCTGCAGGTTTCGGCGAACGCGCCGGCCATGTCCAGGAAGGCGCCCATCTGCCGCCCCTGGTCGGCCAGCACCTTGCGACCGAGCAGGTCCATCGCCTGCACGCCGTTCGTGCCCTCGTAGAGGCCCACGATGCGCACGTCGCGCAGGTGCTGCTCGACGCCGTTCTCGCGGATGTAGCCGTGTCCGCCGAACACCTGCATCGCGAGCAGCGTGCACTCCACCGCGAGGTCGCTCGACAGCGCCTTCACGAGCGGGGTCAAAAGGCCCAGCAGTTCGGCGGTCTCGCTGCGCTTGGCCGCATCGGGATGAAGGCGCTGCAGGTCGCTGAGCTGCGCCGCCCACAGCGCCAGGGCGCGCGCGCCCTCGATGTTCGCCTTCTGCGTGAGCAGCATGCGGCGCACGTCGGCATGCCCGATGATCGGGTCGGCCACTTCGCTGGACGACCTTGCCCCGCTGGCGCGGCCCTGCAGGCGCTCCTTCGCATAGGCCAGGGCCTTCTGGTAGGCCGCTTCCATCAGGCCGATGGCGATCATGCCCACCAGCACGCGCATGTGGTTCATCTGTACGAACATCCCCGCCAGCCCCTTGTTGGGCGCACCCAGCAGCCAGCCAGTGGCACCGTCGAAGTTGATGGTGCAGGTCGAGTTGCCGTGGATGCCCAGCTTGTGCTCGATGGAGCCGCAGACCACCGCATTGCGCGCGCCGGCCATGCCGCTTGCATCGGGCAGGAACTTGGGAACGATGAACAAAGAGATGCCCTTCACGCCGGGCGGCGCGTCCGGCATGCGCGCGAGCACCAGGTGCATGATGTTCTCGGTCAGGTCCTGCTCGCCGCCCGAGATGAAGATCTTGCTGCCGGTGATGCTGTAGCTGCCATCGGGCTGCGGCACGGCGCGCGTGCGCATCAGGCCCAGGTCGGTGCCCGCATTGGGCTCGGTCAGGCACATGGTTCCGGCCCACTCGCCCGAGGCGATCTTCGGCAGGTAAAGCGCCTTCTGCTCCTCGGAGCCGTTGGCCGCCACGTTCACGTAGGTGGCGTGCGACATGCCAGGGTAGGACGACCACGCCATGTTGGCGCCGCCGAAGACTTCATAGACCGCATTGGCCACGACCGAAGGAAAGCCCTGGCCGCCGAACTCGGGGCTGCACGCCAGGCCAGCCCAGCCGTTCTTGGTGAACTCGTCGTACGCTTTCTTGAAGCCGGGCGGGGTCTGCACCACGCCGGGCGAGGGCATGCTGCACCCGTGCTCGTCGCCGGGCCCGTTGAGCGGTGCGATCACCTCGGATGCGAACTGGCCGGCCGCGGCGAGCACCTGGTCGATGGTTTCGGCGTCGAACTCCGGCTGGCCGCAGGCCTCCAGCAGGGCGGGCACCTGGAGCACCTCGTGGAGCACGAATTGAATGTCCCGCATGGGAGCCTGATAAGTCATCGTGATCTTCCTTGTCTCAAGCCACTTCGAACAGGCCCGCGGCGCCCATGCCGCCGCCGATGCACATCGTCACGACGACGAAGCGTGCGCCGCGCCGCTTGCCTTCGATCAGCGCATGTCCCACCAGCCGCGAGCCGGTCATGCCGTAGGGGTGGCCGATCGTGATGCCGCCGCCGTTGACGTTCAGCTTTTCCGGATCGATGCCCAGGCGGTCGCGCGAGTACAGCACCTGGCAGGCAAAGGCCTCGTTCAGTTCCCAGAGGCCGATGTCGCTCACCTTGAGCCCGTGGGTCTTCAGCAGCTTGGGCACGGCCAGGACCGGGCCGATGCCCATTTCTTCCGGCGCGAGCCCGGCCACCGCGATGCCGCGGTACGTGCCCAGCGCCTTGAGCCCGCGGCGCTCGGCGACCGCGCGCTCCACCAGCACGCAGGCCGATGCGCCATCCGAAAGCTGGCTCGAGTTTCCCGCGGTGATGACACCGCCTTCGATGACCGGCTTGAGCTTGGAGAGGCCTTCTAGCGTGGTGTCGGGGCGGTTGCCTTCATCGCGGTCCAGCGTGACGTCGCGGTAGCTGATCGCGCCTGTCTGCCTGTCGGCCATGGCCATGCTGGCCGTGATCGGCACGATCTCGTCGTCGAACAGGTGGCGCTCCTGGGCCAGCGCGGTGCGGCGTTGGGCTTCCGCGGAATATTCGTCCTGCGCCTCCCGTGAAATGCCGTACTTCTTCGCCACGATCTCGGCCGTGTTCAGCATCGGGATGTAGGCGTGCTGCACGCGCGCGATGAGCAGCGGGTCGGCCTCTTCACCCACCCACTTGACGAACGGGTTCTGCACGGCGGAGATGTTTTCCTGCCCCCCGCCCACGGTCACGTCCATGCCGTCGACGATGATCTGCTTGGCCGCCGTCGCGATGGCCATCAGGCCCGAGGCGCATTGCCGGTCCATGGTCTGGCCCGGCACCGACTGCGGCAGTCCTGCCGCGAGCGCCGCAAGGCGTCCGATGTTCATGCCCGCGGTGCCGGCGGCCATCGCGCTGCCGATGACCACATCCTCCACCTCGCCGGGATTGACGCCCGCCCGCTGCACGGCGTGCTGGATCGCATGGCCCATCAGCGTGGGCGACTTGATGTTGTTCAACGCGCCGCGAAACGCGCGGCCGATGCCCGTGCGCGCGGTGGAAACGATGACAGCTTCTCTCATGGTTCAGACTCCAGGGGGGCGTTAAAAAGGTTGGCGTAGCGGCTCGCCACAACCCTGCGGTTTGCCTTGCGCCATCAACTGGGTCAGTTGGGTCATCGGATGACCCGCTTGACTTTAAATAACGATCGTTTGATAAACGATGGTGAACTATAGATTTGCAACACGGGCAGCGTCAACACGCTGGAGTGGGTTTGCAGCAGGGAGAAACCCTCGCCCGGAAGGTCGATGAACTGGTAAAATTACGATCGTTTAACAAACGGGCGAAATGCTATGATGGATGCTCCACGATCTGTAGAGGCCTATTCATGCGCTATCCGGCAAATCACAAAGAGGAAACCCGCAAGAAACTGCTCGCGAATGCCCGCGCCATCGCGAAGAAGGGCGGCTTCGGAACCACTGGCGTCGATGAATTGATGGCGAGCATCGGCCTGACCGGCGGTGCCTTCTACGGGCATTTCCCGTCCAAGGAGGCGCTGTTCGCCGAGCTCCTCGAACACGAGATCTCCAACAGCACCGACATGCTGGCCGGAGACCGAGACTCTCCACCCGATCATGTCGCCAAGCGGTTGCGCAGCTACCTGAGTTCGTACCACGCGCTGCACCCTGAAACCGGGTGCGTTCTGCCGGCCCTCGGGCCGGAGATCGCAAGGGCGGGGCCCGAGGTGCGTGCTGCGGTCGAAGACGGATTGAAGCGCCTGCAGAAGAGTTGGAGCTCGCGCATCGGCGACCCGGATGCGGCATGGGCGCTGATTGCCCAGTGCGTCGGCGCACTGGTGCTGTCGCGTGCGGTCGAATCGGAGCGCACCCGCAAGGAAATCCTGGCCTCCAGCCGCCGCTTCATTGACCAGACGCACACATTGGACGAGATCCCCGCAAAGCCGTCCAAAGCATCCTGACAGCCGACACCGATGTTGTCTCGGCGCGCCACTCCTGCAATTGCGCTGATGCAAACGCTTTCTGCACCGCAGGTAAGCGTGGTGGCTGCCGCGGGCCTTCAGCGGTCAGCCTGCACCGACACCAAGGCGCATCAGCTCGCCCGCCTGATCAGGCAGCACTATGACGCGGAACTCGGCAAGGTCGGTCTCAGAATCACGCAGTACCGGCTGTTGACGGAAGTCCTGGCACACGGGCCGGTGCGCCCCTGCGATCTGGCCGAGACGATGTCGCTCTCTCCATCAACGCTGACACGCACTCTCAAGCCCCTCATCTCGACAGGTTGGGTGGATCTTGGACCGGGTACTGACGGGCGCACTCGGAGCGTGCGTATCACCGCTGCGGGCCGCGACAAGTGTGCCGAGGGCATGCCTCACTGGAGCATGGCCCAAGCCAAAGTGCACCAGTTGATTGGGAGCCGAAATGCCAGCGCATTGCATGCGCTCATCGGGGAGTGCTTGATGCGCATTTCAGCAATGGAATGAACGACATCAAACCATGTCCCGGGTTTGCCCCGCACATCGTGCTGCGCGAGGCCGGCCTGAGCGCGGAGATGGTCGACTTCGAGACCAAAACGCTTCCCACCACCGGCCAGAGCTATCTGCCGATCAATCCGATGGGCAAGGTGCCCGCGCTCGAACTCGACGACGGTGCGGTGCTGGTAGCGGACACCCGGGCCTCGACTTTTCCCCCCGGCCGGCAATCGTCCGCTACATGGAATCGACCGCGAAACGCCCCGCCGTTCGCGCCGCGATACTGGCCGAAGGCGTGATCGAAGGCGGATCCACCAAGGCCTGAAGCGACCGCGTTACATCCGGGCTCTCGCAGTCGAATAAACTCCGCCCCGCTTGCAGCTTGTATTCGTGCTGCGCCGCCATAGGCAACATGGCGAAATCAAACCTATCAGGAAACTCAGTTGAACCGCATCGAACTCGTCGAAAAAATCGTCACCGCCCACAACGTCAGCAAGGCAGAAGCCGCGCGCATCCTCGAGACCGTCACGGGCTCGATCGTCGCCGCAGTGAAGAAGGGTGACCCCGTCCAGATCGTCGGCTTCGGCACTTTCAAGCAAGTGGCGCGCGCCGCACGCTCGGGCTTCAACCCCAGCGCCGGCACCAAGATCAAGATCGCCGCACAGAAGGTGCCGAAGTTCGTGCCGGGCGCCGCCTTCAAGGCCGCCGTGGACCCGAAGGCTGCAAAGCGCAAGGCCGACAAGGCCGTGGCCGCGAAGCCCGCAGCGAAGAAGGCCGCCGCACCCGCCAAGAAGGCCGTCGCTGCGAAGAAGAAGTAAGAACCGGCTGTGATGCACCGCAGCCTCGCGCTGCGGATGCAGAACAATGAAGAACGGCCCCTCGGGGCCGTTTTTCATTGGCGGTGCGCATGCGCATCGCTTCAGTCGGTCTGGATCACGCCCTCGCTCAGGTAGCGCTGGTATTCGGCAAGCGGAATGGCCGTCGTCTGAATGTTGCCGGCATCGCCCCAACTGATGACCGCGCTGTCGGGTGCCAGCTCGACCTCGATCGGTCCTTGGGGAATGAGGATCAGGGGGCCGTCGCCGGCCCGGTATTCGACATTTCCTGTGACTTTCGCGTTCGCTGCCATGGGTTCGTTCCTCGGGATGTTTGGGGAATGCGGGAGGCGGACCTCGAGCGTATCGGATCCGGCTCGGCTCGGGGTCATCGCGGCGCCGCGATGCGTGTAGGCGGGGCGGCCGTCACACCGGCGTCACGCGTGGCGTGGCACGCTCGCGCCTCGAAATGACGAATCCCCTCGGCAGAATTCTTGCGGCGTCGATCGCCTGTCTCGCGATCCTGGCGGCCGCCGTCGCGTGGCACCCGACTGCCGGCAGCAACGCTCAGGTCCGCATGGCTGATGCAGCTCCCCCGTCGCTGGAAATCCGCTGGCATGGCGGCGGCATCGTGCTGCAAGGCGCGGTGCAGGACGCCGCCACGCAGCAAACGCTTGCCGAGGGCGCGGCCGCGCGCCTGGGCGGCGAGAGCGACCAGGTGACCGACTGGCTCGACATCACGCCCACGGCGCTGCCCGTGGCCGACGCAGCGTCGCTCGCGCGGCTCATCAGCCTCGGGCAGGAGGGCTGGCACCTGCAGCGCGGGCCGACCGGAGGCTGGCTCGCAGTGCAGTCGCTGACCGACGAGCGCAGCGTGCAGGCGAGGGCGCTGCTGCAGGCCGCCTTCGGCCCCGGGGTCGCGGTGCGCCTCGTGCCGTTGCCCTGAGCGGCCGATCCCCTTGCGCAGCCGAGGGGCCTTCACGGTCTCGTCATGTGCCGTCCCCAGCATCGGCTGCATTCCAAAACAGAGGAGAGGTCCATGCATCCATCGTTGAAGCACCTTGCCGTCGCGGGCGTGGTGGCCGCCACCCTGGCCGCCTGCGGAGGCAGCGGCAGTTCGAACAATTTCGTTCCTTTCGTGCCGCCACCCGCGGCCAGCAATCCGCCTGCGCCGGCACCGGCGCCCGCACCTGCCGTGCCCGGCACCGTGGACGTGAAGCTCATTGCCTTTAACGACCTGCACGGCAACCTCGAACCGCCGAAGCTGTCGATCAACGCGCCCGCCAAGGGCGGCGGCACGGTGCCGGTGCCGGCCGGCGGCGCGGCCTACCTGGCCTCGGCCATCGCTTCGCTCAAGGAGAAGAATCCGAACAACGCGGTGGTGTCGGCCGGCGACATGATCGGCGCCTCGCCGCTGGTGTCGGCGCTGTTCCTCGACGAGTCGACCATCGAGGCCGTGAACGCGATGAAGATCGATTTCAACGCGGTCGGCAACCACGAGTTCGACAAGGGCCAGACCGAACTGCTGCGCATGAAGAACGGTGGCTGCGCGAAGAACACCGCGCTCGAACCCTGCCGCGTGAACAAGAATTTCCCGGGCGCCAACTTCGGCTTCCTCGCGGCCAACACCGTGAAGGGCGACGGCAACACGTTGTTCCCCGCCACCGGCATGAAGACCTTCACGAAGGACGGTGCCACGGTGAAGGTGGCATTCATCGGCATGACGCTGAAGGGCACGCCGAACATCGTCACGCCCGCCGGCGTCGCTGGCCTGAGCTTCAAGGACGAGGCTGACACCGCCAACGCGCTGATCCCGCAGCTGAAGGCGCAGGGCGCGGATGCCGTCGTCGTCGTGGTCCACGAGGGCGGCACCACCACCGTGGGCTACAACGACAAGAGCTGCGCCGGCCTGAGCGGCGACATCCTGCCGATCCTGAACAAGCTCGACACCGCGGTGGACGTCGTGATCTCGGGCCACACGCACCGCTCGTACGTGTGCGACTACGGCAAGACCAACCCGGCCAAGCCCTTCCTGCTGACCAGCGCCGGCCAGTACGGCACGCTGCTGACGGACATCAACATCACCATCGACACCCGCACCCGCAAGGTCACGGCCAAGGCGGCTGACAACGTGATCGTGCAGGGCGAGTCCTACACCAGCGGCGCCACTACCGTCGCGCTGACCGACCAGTACCCCGCCTTCGGCAAGAACCAGGAAGTGGCCGCGCTCATCGGCCAGTACCTCGCCATCGCGGGGCCGCTGGTGCAGCGCGTGGTGGGATCGCTCACCGCGACGGCCACGCGCACGCAGACCGCGTCGAGGGAAAGCGTGCTGGGCAACCTGATCGCCGACGCGCAGCTCGCAGCCACGAGCCCGGCCGGCAAGGGCGCCGCGCAGATCGCCTTCATGAACCCGGGCGGCGTGCGCGCCGACCTCGCACCAGCCGGCGACGGCAGCGTGACCTACGGCCAGATCTTCGCGGTGCAGCCATTCGGCAACAGCCTGGTGGTGAAGACCATGACCGGCGCGCAGATCAAGGCGGTGCTGGAGCAGCAGTTCAATAGCGGTTCCAACACGGTGGCCTCGCCCAAGGTGCTGCTGCCGTCGGCCAGCCTGAGCTACAGCTACAGCCTCTCGGCGCCTGCCGGTTCGCGCATCGGCAACATGGCGCTCAACGGCACCGCGATGGCCGACGCCACCACCTACCGCGTGACGATGAACAGCTTCCTGGCCACCGGCGGCGACAACTTCACCGTCTTCAACCAGGGCACCGACGCGCTCGGCGGCGACCAGGACGTGGACGCTCTGGAGGCCTACATCAAGGCGAACAGTCCGCTGGCGCCGCCGGCAACCGGCCGCATCACTGTTCTGCCCTGAGCGGACGCTGACGAGAAGGGGGGCACCGTTCGCCGACACCGTGACTTCGCGTAGGCCGATGTCGCAAGCCGGATTTGCCCCTCTTTGGCGGATTTAGCATGGAACTTGTCTGCCGCCGACGGCAGAGCTTTGTTTGCCGATCCATGTTTTTTTGCAAAGGAATCCGCCATGAAAACCATGAATCTCCGCACGCTGGCGCTTTCGTCCGCCGTGGCGGCGTGCAGCCTGGCTTTTGTCGGGTGCACCACCACGCGGCCGCAGGATCAGGCCAGCAGCGCGTCTTCGCGCACTTCCATCGACGCCCAGGTCGATGCCTCGCTGTCCAAGCTGTATGACTCCGTGAAGGGCTCGCGCGATCTGGTCGCCAGGTCGAGCGGGGTGCTGGTGTTTCCCGCCGTGGTGGGTGCCAGCATGGGCGTGGGCGCCGAGTATGGCCGAGGCGCGTTGCGCGTGAACGGTCGCACGCAGTCCTACTACAGCACCACCGCCGGATCGGTGGGCTTCCAGGCAGGTGCGCAGTCGAAGGCGGTGATCTACGTGTTCACCACGCAGGCGGCGCTGGACAAGTTCCGCAGCAGCAAGGGCTGGACGGCAGGTGCCGACGCTACGGTGGCGCTCGCGACCATCGGGGCCAACGGCAGCATCGACACGAACACGCTGCGCCAGCCCGTGGTGGGCTTCGTGATGACGAACGTCGGTCTAGAAGCCGGCGTCTCGCTGTCGGGCGCGAAGATCAGCGAGATCCAGCTGTAGGAAAACGCGTCGGCCGGCCTCTGCAGGCCGATGCGCTCAATGGCCGAGCTGCGCCCGCAGTTCGGCCACCTGCCGGCGCAGGGTTTCGTTCTCGGCCGTGAGTTCGGCCACGCGCTGCTGCAGCGCCTGTACCGTGTCAGGCGCGTCGTGCGTATCCGCTTCGGCGGACTCTTCTCGCGGCTTCTTCTTCGACTCGCGCACGCGCTTGGCGGCCTGCTTGAGCTCGTCCTTGCCGGCGTTCGCGGCCGAGATCTGCTCCTCGGCCGGCAGCGTGGCGACCGCGGCCGCGGTGTTGATCGAGATCACGCCCGACTTCACGGCCGCCACCAGTTCCGGCGCGGCCTGCTTCTGGATCTTCTCGATCATGCCCACCTGGCTGCTGCTCAGCCGCGCGGCGCGGGCGATGGCTTCGCGGCTGTTCAGCGGGGCGGGTGGGGGCATGGGAGCGCCGTCGGCGGACGGATCGACGTCGAACGGCGGGTCGGACGGATCGTGCGTGGCGTCCGGCGGCGAAGCCGGCTGCGCCACCGCGCGGGTGCGCTGCTGATCGACGATGTCCTTCTTGCGCAGCGCGAGCACGCCGCGCAGGAAGTCGGAGATGCTGCGCCTGCCCAGGTGCTGGTCGATCATCCAGAGGTGCACGTCGTCGATGCTCTTGAAGCGAGTGTTCTGCACCGTCTGGAAGGGCAGCCCGTGCTTCTGGCAGATGCCGTAGCGGTTGTGGCCATCCACCAGCACATCGCCCCACAGCACCAGCGCGTCGCGGCAGCCCTCGGCGAGGATGCTGCGTTCGAGGGCTTCGTGTTCCTCCGGCGTCAGGGGGTCGATATAGGCTTTGAGGTCTTCGTTGACGACGATGTTCATGGGCAGGGGGACGCGGCGGGAAAAGCGAGCAAAGGGGCGGGATTTTAGATGTCTCTGTTTGGTGCGCCCAAACGTCTATGGAAGTGAGGGCACATCGCAAATCTTGGGTGTCGCTCCTTCCATAAATAGTAATGATTCTTATTTAAATATGCAGCCCATGTCTTCGCCCGAGTCATCGTTGGGAGATGTCTTCGTCGCCAACCGGGCCCAGCTCTGGCACGTTGCCCGCAGGATCGTGCGCACCACCGACCTCGCGGACGACGTGGTGCAGGATGCCTACCTCCGCATCGCCGACGGCGCCTGCCGCAAGATCGACAAGCCCATGGGCTACTGCTGCCAGGTGGTACGCAACCTGGCGCTCGACCATTGCCGCCGCCAGTCGCTCGAAGCCACCTACCGCACCTTCGACATCGATGTCGAGACATTGGACGTGCCCGGGCCGTCTTCGCCGGACTGCCTGATGCGTGACCGCCAGGTCGTCGGCCTGATCGAGCAGGCGCTGTCGCGGCTTCCCGCGAGAACGCGCGCGGCGTTCCAGCTCTACCGCCTCGAAGGCCTCACGCAGCGCGGCATCGCGGTGCAGCTGGGCTGCGCGCTCGGGCTCGTGAACCGGCTCATCGCCGAGGCCGACGAAGCCGTCGGCGCCATGCGCCACCTGATCAACGATTGACGCGCGCGACACCCCGGGGGAGTGAACAGATTCGCTCCTGAACCGTCATGTTGATCAGAAGCGCAGCAATCGACCGCCCGCCGGTCGGGTTGCCCGCCCGCTTTCCTGCCGCTTCCCCGATAACCGCACAAGGACGCACCATGTCTACCAGCTGCTTCGACCGCGAAGACGAAACCTTCATCGTCCTGGTCAACCACGAAGACCAATACTCCATCTGGCCGCATTGGAAGGCCGTGCCCAGCGGCTGGATGGCCGTCGACGGCGTCAAGGGCGACAAGAAGACGGCGCTCGACTACGTCGAGAAGAACTGGACCGACATGCGTCCGAAGTCGCTGCGCGACTGGATGGCGGCGCAAGAGGATGCGCCTTCCGCGCTCTGATGGCTGTGCCGGCGAGGGTGTCGCTGCTGTGCCTGCCGTGCGCGGGCGCCAGCGCAATGATGTACCTGCGCTGGCGGCCCCTGCTGCCGCGCTGGATCGAGATCGTGCCCGTCGAGCTGCCGGGCCGAGGCATGCGCATGGGCGAGTGCTTCGTCGAAAGCTTCGACGCCCAGGTCGCGCGCATCTGCGCCGAACGGGCCGATGCGATGCAGGGCAGCTTCATGCTCTTCGGCCACAGCATGGGTGCGTTGCTGGCCTACGGCGTTGCGCAGCGGCTTCGCGCGCTGGGCCGGCCGTTGCCGCGGGCCTTGCTCGCATCGGGCAGTTCGGCGCCGTCGCAGCGCGATCCCGGCCGCTTGCCCGGCGCGCACGACGACGCCGCGCTGACCGCCGAGCTGCGCAAGCAGGGCGGCACTCCCGAAGAGGTGTTCGCCAGCGCCGAGCTGATGCGCATCACCCTCGACACGCTGGGCGCGGACTACCGCGTCTGCCGGAGCTTCGCGTACGCGGCGGATGCGCCGCTGCCGATGCCCCTGCATGTCTTTGCGGGCCGCCGGGACGACATCGACGCCCCGCGCATGGAGGCGTGGTCGGCGCATGCCGGCGACGCGTTCACGCTCGACTGGTTCGACGGCGGCCATTTCTTCATCCGCCAGCGCGAGGCCGCCTTCCTCGATGCATTGACGCGGCGCGTGGGCCAGGCCATGGCCGGAGGACGGCATGCACCCCATGCAGTTGCATGACGCCTTGCCCGAACGCAGCCGGCCCGACGCCGGCTGCGCCCTTTCCGACTATCTGGAGTGAGCGAGATGGCACGCACAACGACAACCGCGGTGGCACCGAACCAGGGGCACCCCGAATCCGCGAACTTCGTGGAACACCTGCGGGCATTGGCGCGGGCGCGGCCCGACGACGTCTGGCTCACGGTGGCCGGAGAAGCGAACGGCGCCTGCTTCGAGAAGCCCTTCAGCTACGCAGTCTTCGAGACGCGCGTGCGTGCGCTGGCGGCGCGCCTGCAACAGCAGTTTTCGAAGGGCGACCGCGCCCTCGTCATGCTGGACAACGACGACCACTACGCCGTGAGCATGCTGGCGTGCTTCTATGCCGGTGTGATCGCCGTGCCCGTGTTTCCGCCTGAATCCATGCGGCCCCAGCATCTCGCGCGCCTCGCGGGCATTGCGGACGATTCGCAGGCCCGCTGCATCCTCACCTCGTCGGCGATGCAGGCTGCAATGGGGCGTGCCGCAGAGTCGTTCGCGCAGGCGTCGACGATCGCCGTGGACGCGGTGGACAACGATCTCGCCGACGCATGGACCCCGTTCTCGCCGGCGCAGGACGACCCCGCATTCCTGCAATACACCTCGGGCTCGACCTCCGCGCCCAAGGGCGTGATCGTGACGCACGGCAACCTCATGGCCAACGAGCGCGCCATCCGCGAGGGCATGGGCATCGGGCCGGACGACAAGTTCGTGTCGTGGGCGCCGCTGTATCACGACATGGGCCTGATCGGCGGCCTCATGCAGCCGCTCTACAGCGGCATTCCGCTCGTGCTGACCTCGCCGCGCTATTTCCTCGAAAGCCCGGTGCGCTGGCTCGAACTCATCTCGCGCCACCGCGCCACGCTGAGCGGCGGCCCCGACTTCGCCTACCGCCTGTGCCTCGACCGCGTGAAGGGATCGCGGCTCGCGGGCCTCGACCTGTCGAGCTGGCGCGTGGCCTACACCGGCGCCGAGCCCGTGCGCGCCGACACCGAAGCCGAATTCATCGAGCGGTTCGCGCCCGTGGGCTTCAACCCCCGCGCGGCGTACCCCTGCTACGGCCTGGCCGAGGCGACCCTGTTCGTCACAGGTGGACAACGCGGCGGTGGATTGGTCGCGCGCAGCTTCTCAAGCAGCGCGCTCGCAAGAGGCGAGGGCGTCGAGAGCGCGGAAGGCACCCTGCTGGTCGGCTGCGGCGCCGCGCCTGAAGGCCACCAGGTGCGCATCACCGACACCGCCTCGCTGGCCGCGCTCGGCACGGGCCGCGTCGGCGAGATCTGGGCCAGCGGAGCGAGCATCTGCGCCGGCTACTGGGGCAAGCCCGCCGAAACCGGCGAGACCTTCGCCGAGCATGAAGGCCGGCGCTGGCTGCGCACCGGCGACCTCGGCTTCCAGCACGACGGGCAGCTCTACGTCACGGGCCGCATCAAGGACTTGATCATCGTCCGCGGCCACAACATCTACCCGCAGGACATCGAGCGCACCATCGAAGCCGAGGTCGAGGCCGTGCGCAAGGGCCGCGTCGCCGCGTTCGCGGTCGCGGGGCCGCAAGGCGAGGGCATCGGCGTGGCGGCCGAGGTGTCGCGCAGCATGCAGAAGCTGGTGGCGCCAGATGTGCTCGTCGAGGCGCTTGGTGCCGCCGTGAGCGAGGTGTTCGGCGAAGCGCCGGCCGTTGTGGCGCTGCTGAACCCCGGCGCGCTGCCCAAGACCTCCAGCGGCAAGCTCCAGCGCCAGGCGTGCCGCGCGGGGCTCGCGGCGCGCAGCCTCGATGCCTACGCGATCCGCGAGCAGGGGGCTTTCACGCTCGGTGGCGGCGGTGCGCCGGTGCCGGCCGAGGCGCCGGTGCTCGACGATGTCGCGCAGGCGGTGGCAGGCATCTGGCGCGAAGTGCTCGGGTGGCCCGAAGGGCGCACGCTGGCGCACGACACTCACTTCTTCGCCTCGGGCGGCAATTCGCTCGCGGCGGTGCAGGCGGCCGCGCGCATCGCGCGGCGCTGGAACATCGAGTTCGGCATCCGTGACCTGTTCGAACAGCCCCGGCTGAACGCCTGTGCGGATGCAGTGCGCAGCCGCAATGCGAACCCGGTCTCTGCTGCGCCCGGCGCGGCCATCGAACCGCTGTCCGCCGAGCGCCGGCTGCAGCCATTGCCGCTGTCGCATGCGCAGGAACGCCAGTGGTTCCTGTGGAGGCTCTCTCCGCAAAGCACCGCGTACCACGTGAGCGGTGCGCTTCGCCTGTCGGGCGCGCTGGACGCCGCAGCGATGCACGCCGCATTCGAAGACATCGCCGCGCGCCACGAGTCGCTGCGCACGGTGTTCCTCGCCGGCGCGGACGGCTCAGCCGAACAGCTGATCAGTCCGTCGTGGGAGCCGTTGTTGAGCCTTGTCGACCTGCGCCACCTCTCGCCCGGCGAACGCGAAGCGCGCGCCGCCGGGGAAGCGAGGCGCCTTCACGCCACGCCCTTCGACCTGACGCAGGGGCCGCTGCTGCGCGTGGCGCTGGTGCGCCTGTCGGACACGTCGCATCTGCTCGTGGTGGTGATGCATCACATCATTTCGGACAGCGCGTCGATGCAGGTGCTGCTCGACGAACTCGCGGCCGGCTACGCCGCACGGCTGCAGGGCGATACGCAGCGCCGTGCCGGCGCGCGCGTCCAGTACGTGGACCATGCCGTGTGGCAGCGCGGCTGGCTGGCCGCTGGTGAAGCCGAACGGCAGTTGGCCTGGTGGCGCGAGCAGCTCGGCGACGAGCACCCTGTGCTGGCATTGCCGACCGACCGTCCTCGCACCGCGCAGGTCGGCTACAGCGCAGCGCGGCACAGAGTCGATGTGCCCGCCGCGCTGCTGGCCGGCCTGCGCCAATCCGCGGCGTCCGAAGGCGCGACGCTCTTCATGGTGCTGCTGGCCGGGTTCCAGGCGCTGCTGCATCGCTACACCGGGCTCGAGGACATCCGCGTCGGCGCGCCGGTGGCCAACCGCAGCAGGGTCGAGGCCGAAAGCGTCATCGGCTTCTTCGTCAACACGCTGGTGCTGCGCAACCCGATCGGCGCGCGCATGCGCCTGTCGCAGGTCGTCGCGCAGGCCCGGGAGGCGGTGCTGGGCGCGCAGACGCACCAGGACCTGCCTTTCGAGCAACTGGTCGAGGTGCTGCAGCCGCAGCGCAGCCTGGGCCAGAGCCCGCTGTTCCAGGTGATGTTCAATCACCTGGCCGAAGACTACCGGGCGCTGGCGCAATTGCCGGGGCTCGAAGTGGCGCACTACGCACTGCCCGATGGAGAGGCGCAATTCGAGCTGGTGCTCGAAGCGCGCGAGACGCCCGATGGCAAGTTGACGCTGGGCTT
>Ga0182007_10001120_pt1 | contig 14534 bp, 7 predicted proteins | sample Sormic07211113_1_FD_123023 | JGI IMG/M metagenome (GOLD analysis project Ga0182007, IMG submission 123023) | Rhizosphere microbial communities from Sorghum bicolor, Mead, Nebraska, USA - 072115-113_1 MetaG | ecosystem: Host-associated > Plants > Roots > Rhizosphere | place: USA: Nebraska... | reverse complement strand
GTCCCGAAGCCGTTCTCCTTGCGGAACGACTCGTAGATCTGGAGCAGCACCTGCTTCTGCCGCTCGTTCAGCGTCGGGTCGGCGAGGATGGCCGCGCGTGTCTCCACCTCGACCCGGTCCCGCTCGGCGTCGAGGATGCCGGCACGGACGTACAGCGTCTCGGCGGAGATCCGCAGGGCCTTGGCGACCTGCTGCAGCACCTCCGCGCTCGGCTTGCGCAGCCCGCGCTCGATCTGGCTGAGATACGGATTGGACACCCCGGCGGCGTCGGCGAGCTGCCGCAGGGACAGCTGCGCGTTGCGCCGCTGTTCGCGCAGATAGTCGCCGAGATTGCCGACGTTGAGCGATGCCATGACTCCACTGTGCACCCCCTCGCTAACTATTGCAAGCAGCTGCTTGCAAAAGTGCGCCACGCCACTGCGGTGGTTGGTTGAGCCTGAGCACGATAGGTGTCGTATTTGCAGGACATCTGTCGTCATCCCTGCCTGACCTCCTGGTGGAGGTGCTCTTGGGAAAGTTGGTACAGGGGGTAGGCTGCGCGCTGTCCAGCTTAACGATCTTGAGGTTGTCCGCGCGTTCGAAGGTGAAGCGTTCCCAGCCGCCGATCTTGTCGGCACGTGCGCGCAGCCGGCCGTTGTCCCCCCGGATCCTTGGTGATGTACTTGCCGTTCTTCATCGACTTCGGTCCGCAGATGCCACCGAGCGGGTGCGCAGCGCGCCTTCGTGCGTGCTGGTGCTTTCGGCGTCGAGGCGGCCGACTTCACCAGTCGCCCGGAAGACCAGACCAGTCTGAGCGCTGACGACATTGCGAAGCCCGCCAGGGGCTATGACACCTACAGCAAGGCCGACCACCAGGACGCTCTGGCTGTGCGCGTCAGATTCACTTGGCAGGTATCGCCATGCTGGTCGGAATCGGCGCATCTCTGTCCGGATGCCAGCCCGTCCCACGAACTGCAGTTCTTCCTTCAGGCTGGGCTGGCGCCCGTGACGCCCTTCGACCAGCCTTCCCGCAGCGCGGTCCGCCCGGCCCCGACCGTGGGCGCATCACCGAAGGGGCACGGGCCGATCTGCTCTTGGCCCACGAATCCCCTCCCCTCCTCGGGGCCCGCATGTCCGGCGAGGACATCACCAGAGGGGCGGGCGGCGAGTGTTCCAGGGCAATGCCTCCTCAAGCTGCGCGGAGAGGGAGAGGAGCAGCGCGTCGCTGCCGTGGGCTGTCGCGAGCATCACGCCGACGGGTAATCCGTCCTCCGTCCAGTACAGCGGGAGGCTCGCGGCGGGCTGGCCTGTGACGTTGTACAGGGCGGTGAACGGTGAGCGGAGCACAGTGGCGAGAGCTTCGGCGGGCGGGTCGTCCTCGTTACGCAGAGCACCGACAGGTTGGGGCGGCTGGGCAAGGGTGGGTGTCAGCAGCACGTCGTAACGCGCACGGAGGGCGTCCATGGCTCGGTCGACGGCGTGAAAGGCGCGCAGCGCCTCGGCAAGGTGGACCCCGGAGACGTCGCGTCCCTGTCGACGCACATGTCGGGTGAGCGGCATCAGGGCGGATTCATCGCGTTCGGGAACCAAGCGGGAGGCGGCCAGTACCGTCCAGACCGGTGGGAACGCCCGGGCGATCGACGCCCCTGTCGGCAACTCGGCCAGCTCCACGAGGTGGCCGAGCCCGGCGAGGAGCACCGCCGTCTCCTCTGCCGCCGTCCGGCAGTCGGGGTGCACTTTGGCACCGGGGACGGTGGGTTCGGTGATGAGCCCGACACGCAGCCGGTCGGGCCGGTGGTCCGTGAGGGCGAGGAAGGAACTGTCGGACTGCCAGGCCGGTGTTCCGCGATTCGGCCCGATCATCGCGTCGAGCAGAGCGGCGCCGTCCCGGACGGTGCGAGACAGCGCGCCGCTGGTGCTCAGCCCGCTCACGTCCCACGGAGTCGGCCCGGTGGCCACCACGCCGCGGCTCGGTTTGAAGCCAAACAAACCGCACACCGAGGCAGGACCACGGACGGAGCCGGCCGAGTCGCTGCCGTGGGCGATCGGCGCGAGGCCGGCCGCCACGGCTGCCGCGGCGCCGCCGCTAGATCCACCCGCCGACCGGTCCGAGGCCCATGGGGTTCGGGCCGGAGGAGCCACTCGGTTCTCGGTGTGCCCGGACAGCTCGAACTCTGGGGTGTTCGTCTTTCCCAGCAGTACTGTCCCGGCGTCGGCCAGCCGGGCGGCGACGTCGTCGTCCTCCTCGGGCGTGTGGTTGGCGAACACGGCCGAGCCGTACGTGGTACGGACACCAGCCGTCCGAATGGAATCCTTGATAGGGACCGGTACCCCGTGGAGGGGCGGCAGTGGTGTGCCCGAGCGGCGGGACATCGCAGCCTGTTCCTGAAGTCGGCGGGCCCGTGTGAGTGCCGAGTCTGCGGCCACCGTGATGTAGGCGCCGACCTTGTCGTCGAGTACCTCGACACGCCTGAGGTAGTGCTCCACGAGAACTACCGGGGACAGTTCGCCGCCGGCCACGAGAGCGCCTTGCTCTAGCGCGGTCAGATCGTGCAGTTCAGGCATTCGATACCCCCAGGGAGGCGTTGGCTTCGCTCCGCGAAATTTCCGGCAGATACGCATGTGTGAGACCTGGGGCTGTCGCGGCGAGTGAATTACCCCCGAGAGTTGTTCGCGCGTTAAATCCCCGGCAAAGTCTTCAAGGATATTTCACCAGCCATCTACCATCGCACATTGCACTGCTTTGCACTACCGGAAAGATCTTAATCTCCGAGGAGTGGGCGTCAAGCTGTTTATCGGGGACCGCAAAAGTCGCGCCAACACCCGGACCCACCCGTTCACCCTTTCGTTCGACCAGGCGAACTCACATGCCGCATGAAACTCCCAGTTCATGCGGTTTTTGATGGGTTTCCGGTCCTGAGTCGACAGCCAGCGAACGTGAGGAACAGCAGGTGCCGCACCGTGCACTGACTGGCTCATTCTCACACATGGATCGACATCTAAATTTCATGTTCCGCATACACCTACCGCATCCCCAAGCTTCCCTAAAATATCCGCCGTTCGTAGCAAACCCGCCCTCTCGGTGCCCCTTTCCTTCAGTCAGTCAATGATGCGGTTGACATTCACTGAAAGCGCCTCGTACTGTCCATCACGTTGCGGTCGGGGTGGCGCGACTCACCGTGATGCTCGGAATCTGTGCGAGATATGCAGCGTAGAGACGAACGGGGACGTCAAGTGTCATTCGCGAGTTCTGCCCACTTACGCCTAGCCGTTGAGGAACCCAGCGACCTGCCCCCGCTGCCGGTTCATCAACTGATTGCCCTTCAGGCGACTTCCACGCCCGACGCGGTGGCCGTCCTGTCCAACGGCGAGGAGCTCACCTATAGGGAATTAGGCCGCCGTTCTACGGCATTGGCACGGAAACTGACTGCGCGCGGGGTCCGGCCCGGCGACTTCGTCGCCGTCCAACTGGAGCGATCCGCGCTGTTGCCTGTGGCCCTGCTCGGCATCCTCGCTGCCGGGGCAGCTTATGTGCCGCTCGACACCAGCGCGCCTGCCGCGCGCCGCGACTTCATCCTCGCCGAGACCGGAGCGCGACTGCTCGTGACCCACTCCGGCACGGAGGCTCCTGCCGAGCCCCCCAGGCTGGACGTCGACCTGGTGGAGACGGCCGACGACACGCCATCCGCCGGAGCAGGGATCGACGCACGAGTCGGCGGCGACACGGACGCTTTGATGTACGTCCTCTACACCTCGGGCACCACCGGCGAACCCAAGGGCGTGGTGGTTCGGCACAGTGGGGTTTCCAACCTGCTCACCTGGATGGTCCGCGAGTACGGGCTGAACACGGCAGACCGGATCCTCCACAAAACGCCGTACACGTTCGACGCCTCGGTGTGGGAGTTGTTCGCCCCCCTCGTCGCCGGCGGCACCTTGGTACTGGCCCGACCGGGCGACGAGCGTGATCCGCGCCGCCTCGCCGAGACGATGGTCGCCGAGCGGATCACGGGAATCCAGTTGGTTCCCTCCTTGCTTCAACACCTCCTGTCCGAGCCCGCCCTCGCAGACGCCGACGCCCTGCGTCAGGTGTTCGTCGGAGGCGAAGCCCTCTCGCCCGCCCTGCGGGACGCGTTCTTCCAACGGCTGTCGGTGCCGCTGCACAACCTGTACGGGCCCACGGAGACGACCATCCAGGTCCTCACCCACACCTGCCGCCCGGACGACCGGCTGTCGTACGTGCCCATCGGGCGCCCGATCCCGAACGTGACCGCCCGCATCCTGGACGACGCAGGGCAACCCGTGCCGGACGGCGTCACCGGCGAGTTGTACATCGGCGGGATCGCCCTCGCCCTTGGCTACCTGGGGCGGCCCGAGCTGACCGCCCGCAGCTTCCTCACCGGCTTCGACCCCGACGATCCCGATGCGCGGCTGTACCGCACCGGCGACCTGGTACGCCGTCACCCGGATGGCGTCTTCGAGTACGTCGCGCGCGCGGACGGCCAAGTGAAGGTACGCGGCTTCCGCGTGGAACCGGCCGAGATCGAGGCGCACCTGCAGCGTGTTCCCGGGGTGGGCAACGCCGTGGTGCTCGCCGTCACCTCGTCGGCAACAGGCTCGAAGCGGCTGGTGGCCTACCTGGAAGCCGACGGGCGGCCACCGCGGCAGCGGGAACTGCGTGAGCGGCTCGCCGAGCATGTGCCCGACTACATGGTGCCGTCCGAGTTCCGGCTCACCGAACGCTTCCCCCTCACTGTGCACGGCAAGCTCGACCGCGCCGCCCTACCGGGGCTGGCGTCCACTTTGCTGCAAGCGGAGACCTCGCCCGACGCTGGCCGGGCCCCGGGATCAGAGCTGGAGCGCACCCTCGTCTCGGTGTGGACAGAGACGCTCGAACGCGGCGAGATCGACGTGTCCGAAGACTTCTTCGAGGCGGGAGGCGATTCGCTGACCGGCTTGCAGATCATCGCCCGTGCCCGACGTCTCGGCATCCACCTCACTCCTCGACTGCTGTTCGGCCTGCGCCGCATTGATGCGATTGCGGCGCATTTGTCCGAGGCGGCGGGTGTCACCGCTGAAACGACGACGCCAGCCCCGGTAGTCGCCTCCCCCGCAAGAGCCTGACGGCGCGCCGGGCCTCTCATCCCCTTTCTTCTCCTCTCTGACGTCTTCGTCGGGTTCTGCGGCGGCGCTGCTCTGATGCGAACGCATCGCGGTCTCGCACCCCGACGCCCATGTCTGAGGCATGCCTTCCGAAAGGTTCTTTCCGTGGCTTCCTCCCACTTCTCTACCGAAAGCCCGACCACGAGCTTTGTCCCCTCCTACGCCCAAGAGAGCTTGTGGCTGCTCGACTCGATGGCCCAGAACCCGACTGCCTACAACGAGTCAGTGGCGTTCCGCGTCGAGGGACCACTTGTCCCCGAGGCATTGGAAGCCGCGCTGCTGCGGGCGGTGCGCCGCCATGAGGCACTGCGCACCGTGTTCGCCGAAGGCCCTGAGGGGCTGCGGGCGGTGGTGCTGGATGACGTGCGGTCGAAGCTACTGACGGTCGAGGAACTCACACACTTGGCAGCCCCCGCCGCCGAACTGCGGGCCCGCGAACTGGTGGACGAGGCGCAGAACCGTCCTTTCGACCTCGCCGAGGGTCCGCTACTGCGCGCGGTGGCCGCCTTGCTGCCGAGCGGGATCGCGGTGTTTTCGCTGACGGTCCACCACATCAACGCGGACGGCTGGAGCCTCGGCATCGTGCTTGACGAGATCGGTGAGGCGTACCGCGCCCTGGCCCGGCCTGACGGCTGCGCTGCGGTGGATGAGTTGAAGGACGAACCTGTCGGGCGCTACTCGGACTGGACCCAAGAGCTGCGCGCGGCCTACGAAAACGGGGCCCACGCCGACAAGGTGGAGTACTGGAAGCGCTCGTTGGCGGACAGTCCCGAGCTGCTGAAGCTGCCCACCGACGGGCCCCGGCTGCCGGTGCAGAGCTTCGCCGGCGCCACCGTCTCCACCGTGGTACCGCGCCCCGTGGTCAAGGCGCTCACCGAGCGGGCGCTCCGGGAGACAGGCGCGACCGAGTTCAGTGTGCTGCTGTGCGCGTACGCGGTGCTGCTGCAACGCTACTCGGGCCAGGACCGGGTCACCGTGGGCACAACTGTGCTCAACCGGACGGACGCCGACCACCTGGCCACCGTCGGGTACTTCACCAACACGGTGGCTCTCGGGGTGGACCTGTCCGATCCGCAGCTGACCTTCCGCGCTCTGCTCGGACAGGTGGGCGAATCCACGTTGGACATGATGGAGCACCAGGACGCGCCATATCCGAAGGTGCTGGAAACTCTCGGCGTGGAGCGCGCAGCGAGCCACAACCCGGTCTTCCAGACCATGCTCACAGTGCTCGGCCGCCGTCGTGGCCTGGATCTGGGCCCTGGCACCGTCGCCAGGCCCTTCCCGGTGACCCGAACCGCTGCCAAGTTCGACCTACTGCTGTACGCGGTGGAGGACGAGGAGACCTTCGAGTTCCAACTGGAGTACGCCACCGATCTGTTCGGTGCGAACACTGCCCAGCGGATCCTCGGCCACTACGTCCACCTGCTCGGTCAGCTCGCAACGGACCTCGATACCGAGGTGCGCGGGGTGTCCGTGCTACCGGACGAGGAGCGCACCCTGATCCTCGACGAGTGGAACGGAACTCGGGAGGAGTACCCGGACACGACAGTGCCGGAGCAATTGGATGCACAGGCCACGGCCACGCCAGACGCGGTGGCGGTGCGCTTCGGCGACGATTCACTGACGTACGACGAGTTGCGGCGTGTCACGAACCGGGCCGCCCGCGCCCTGCTGGAGCGGGAGGACACGCGAAACGGCTTCGTCGGTGTCTTCATGGAGCGCTCGATCGACATGGTGGTGGCGCTGCTGGCCGTGGTGAAGGCGGGGCTGGCGTACGTACCGATCGACCCGGAGTATCCGGCGGACCGCATCCGCTACATGGTCGAGGACTCTGGAGTTCCGCTGGTGCTGACACAGGACACGCACCGCAAGGCACTGGCAGCCGTGGCGGGAGTTGCCGAGCCGGTCGTGCTGGCCGAGCTGCTGGCAAACACAGCAGACGACGCGGACGTACCGCAGTCGCTGACCGCCGACTCGCGGGCGTACATGATCTACACCTCGGGTTCTACAGGGCGGCCCAAGGGCGTCGTCAACCGGCACGGCGCCCTGTTCAACCGGTTGCACTGGATGCAGCGCCAGTACGAGCTGAGCGCGGATGACGTAGTGCTGCAGAAGACGCCGTTCAGCTTCGACGTGTCGGTCTGGGAGTTCTTCTGGCCACTGATGTACGGCGCGCAGCTCGTTGTGGCCAAGCCCGGTGGGCACCGTGACACGGAGTACCTCAAGGAGGTGATACGCGCCCGCGGCATCACCACGATGCATTTCGTGCCCTCGATGCTGAACGTCTTCCTGGAAGAGGATGGCCTGAGGGAGGCGACCGCTCCACTGCGGCGGGTGTTCTGCAGTGGCGAGGCGCTGCCGCACAGCGCGGTGGTCGCGTTCCAGGAGCAGCTGTCCTGCGAGCTGCACAACCTCTACGGCCCGACCGAGGCCGCGATTGATGTGTCGTACTGGGCGGCCACGCCGGACTATCCCGGGCGGGTGGTGCCGATCGGACGTCCGGTGGCCAATACCCGGCTGTACGTGGTGGACGACCGGATGCAGCTGCAGCCCATTGGAGTGCCCGGCGAGCTGTGCATCGGCGGCGTCCAGCTCGCCGAGGGGTACCACAACCGGCCCGACCTGACGGAGAAGTCCTTCCGGCCCGACCCGTTCACGGACACGCCCTCGGCTCGCCTCTACCGGACCGGCGATCTGGCGCGCTACCTGCCGGACGGCCAGCTGGAGTACCTGGGCCGCATTGACAATCAGGTCAAGCTTCGCGGTTTCCGTATCGAGCTGGGCGAGATAGAGGCGGTCGTCCAGGGCCTGCCGACTGTCCGCGACGCCGCGGTGGTGCTGCACGAGGGCGACGGCGACAGCCGGATGCTTGTCGCCTACGTCGTGCCCGGTGAGGGCTTCGGGCAGGACGATGCGCGCGCCCTGATCGGCCGGCAGCTTCCAGAGTTCATGGTCCCGCAGGTCTTCGTGGAGATCGCCGCTGTACCGCTCAGTGCCAACGGCAAGCTCGACCGCAGGGCACTCCCCTCGCCGGTACCGGACGACATACGCGCCAGTCTGGTGGACACCGTGCCGACGCCGTTGACCACGCCTGAGCAGCACGCCCTGGCCGAGGTGTGGCGGCAGGTGCTGGGCCACGCCCAGGTGGGAGCGGACAGCAACTTCTTCCGTCTCGGTGGCGACTCGATCCTCAGCATCAGGATGGGCGTACGGCTCCGGGAGCTGGGCTACCGGGTGACGGTGCGGGAGATCTTCGAGCACCCCACCGTCGCCGGGCTGGCCCGCCACCTGAAGCGCGCCTCGCGGACGACAGACGGGGAGGGCACCGCGCCGGAGCCGTTCGCGCTGGTCTCGGCCGCGGACCAGGCACTGCTGCCGGAGGGGCTCGAAGATGCCTGGCCGCTGAGTCGCCTGCAGTCCGGCATGCTTTACCACTCGATGCTGCACCCGGAGACGCCCGTTTACCACGACATCTTCTCGTACGACGTGGAGGCGCCGTTCGACGAGGGGCTGCTGAGTCGGGCGGTGCGCGAGACCGCGTCAGCGCACCCACAGTTGCGCTCATCCTTCGACCTGGCGTCCTTCAACGAGCCGCTGCAGTTGGTGCACCGCACCGCCTCGCCGGAGGTGGAGGTCCTGGACATGGCCGGGCTGTCGGCGCACGATCAGCGGGTCGCGATCGCGGAATGGACTGAAAGGGAGAAAAGCTCCTCCTTCGACATGGAGAGCGCCCCGCTGGTGCGGGTGTGCGTGCACCGCCGGTCGGCGGACGCCTTCACCCTCACGCTCGCCTTCCACCATGCGGTGCTCGACGGCTGGAGCGTTGCGCTGGTGGTGGAGGAGACGCGCCGCCGGTACGCGGCGCTGCTGGCGGGCGGACAACTGGAGGCCGGTGGCGAGCAGTTGCCGTACAGCGCCTTCGTAGCTCTGGAGCGGGAGGCGTTGGCCGACCCGGAGCAGGCCGCCTTCTGGTCCGCGCTACTGGAGGGCGCGGAACCGACCCTGCTGTCCGCAGGTAACCCGGCGTCGGAGACGGCGGCCGGTGCGACCTCGTCGGAGCGTGAGCTGCCGGCGGACGCGGTGGAGATCCTCCAGGACATGGCCCGTGAACTAGGTGTGCCACCCCGCACGGTGTTCACGGGGCTGCATGCGCACGCCCTGGGCCGGATCACCGGACGCTCCGAGGTGTTGACGGGTCTGGTGGTCAACGGGCGCCCTGAGCTGGACGGCGAGGAGTTGGCCGGGCTGTTCCTCAACACCGTTCCCGTCCGGGCCGCGGTGAGCGCCGTGCAGTGGACCGAGGTGTTCGCCGGGATCTTCCGGTCGGAGCAGGCGCTGATGGCGCATCGGCGCTTCCCGCTGGGGGAGATACTCCGCAGTCATGGCAGCGGCGAGGTGTTCGACACCGTCTTCAATTACACCGATTTCCACGTATACGGGAATGTGGAAGAGGCTGGATCGGACGACGCGGTACGGATCAGCGGCGCCCGGTATTTCGAGATGACCAGCTTCCCGTTCATGGTGCATGTTCACCGCGACCACTTCGCCGGCCGCACGTCCCTCATCGTGAACCACAACCCCTCGGCGGTGTCGGAGGGCGTGGTCACCGCTTACATGAACGCGTACAGCGAGGCGCTGACGGCGGCCGTCGGCCGCCGACCGCCGACGATAGGGATGCCTGCCGGGGAGGCGCCGGACGTTTCGGCGGAGAGCGAGTCGGAACGGCGGATCGCCGAGGCCGTGGCGGTCGCGCTGGGTGGCGGCGTGGTCGACCCTGAGGACGACTACCTGGCGCGCGGCCTGGACTCCATTTCGGCCATCCGTGTGGTGGCGCGGGTGAAGCGGCAGGGCTTGCGGATCACCCTTCAGGACGTGTTCGCGCACCGCACGGTGCGCTCGCTGGCCGCCGCCCTGGCCGCCGAGACCCCTGTAGCCGAGAGCACGGACAGTGATAGTCCGGCCTGGGAGGAGACGCTGGAGGACGCGGCCAATGCGTACCCGGCCACCGCACTCCAACTGGAGATGATCCGACGGCACGACGCGGACCCCGGCCAGGCGGTCTACCACGACGTATTCGCCTACCAGCTCGCCATCCCGCTGCGCGAGGAACTGCTGCGGGAGGTATTGGACCGGCTCGTCGCGGCCCACCCGTCGCTGCGCACCTCGTTCCTTATAGACGCTCAGCCGGTGCCGCTCCAAAAGGTGCACGCCCCGGCTTCCATACGGTTGGAGGTGCATGATCTCAGCGGGCTGCCCGAGGCGGAGCGGGATGCGCGATTCGATAAATGGTTCGAGTCTGAGAAGGCGGTGGGCTTCACCTGGTCGCGGCCGGAGCTGATGCGATTCCACGCGCACCGGCAGGGACCGGACGCCTTCACCCTCACACTGAGCTTCCACCACTCCGTCATCGATGGCTGGAGCCTGTCGCGGCTGATCGGCGATGTCGTACGGCTCTACACCGCCGGGCTGACCGGGCGACCGCTGCCCGAGCCGACGAGGTCGGCACTCGGCCCCCGGGACTACGCGGCGGCAGAGACCGCAGCCCGGCAGGACGAGAAGTCGCGGGCGTTTTGGCTGGCCGAGCTGCAGGGCGCCCCGGCCTCCACGTTCCCGGTGCCCGGCCCCGGCTCAGGCACCACGCAGGGCCGGTGGAGCGAGGTGAAAACGACTGTGGACGCCGACGTCCACCGAAGCCTGACCGCGCTGGCCGGCCGCGCGGGCGTGCCGCTCAAGCACGTGCTGCTGGCCTCCCACCTGGAGGTGCTGCGACGGCTCGAAGGGCGCTCCGATCTACTGACCGCGGTGTTCAGCGGTGGCAGGCCGGAGGTCGAGGGCGCCGAGGACATGATCGGCATGTTCCTCAACTTCCTCCCCCTGCGGGCCCAGTTGGAGGAGCACCCAGATTGGGAAGGGCTGGCTGCCCGCGTGTTCGAGGCCGAGCGGCGGGCACTGCCGCACCGCCGCTTCCCGGTGACCGAGCTGTACGTCCCCGGGGGACCAACCTCACCGCGTACCGCATTCAACTTCACTCGTTTCGACGCCTACAACGACATCGCCGTCGCAGTCGACGGGCCGGAGGGTGTCGCGGACGGCGGACAGCGGGTGCTGGCCGGAGTTCGCTGGTTCGAGCACACGCATTTCGCGCTCCTCGCCAACGTCGGACACGATCTGCGACAAGAACAGCTGATCATCACGCTCAACGCTGACGGGCGTGTCCTGCCACAGAGCGCGGTGCACGAGATCGGCCGGCACTGGCAGGACGTGCTCGCAGCCATCACAGCCGATAGCGACACACGCGACGGCTCCTGACAACGGCGGCCCGCCGCACCCGGCCGGGCCGCCACCATGAAAGGCAGAAAGGCACATGGCCATCCACCGCAACCCCGCCACCGTCCACCAGCCGGTGGCGAGCTACGACCACCAAATCGAGGTGGGCGGTCCAGCCCGGTGGCTGGTGCTGTCCGGACAGATCGGCATGTGCCCGGACGGCACCGTGCCCGAGGACCCCGTCGAGCAGCTGAACGTGGCGCTGAACAACCTCCGCCTCAACCTGGAGGAGGCCGGCCTCGGCATCCGCAACCTGGTCAAACTGACCTTCATCCTGGTCGGCCAGATAGACCCGGCGCTGCGCCGAACCACCGTGGACAGCTGGCTCGACGGACACAAGCCGTGCACCACCCTCTTCTACGCCGTTGGGCTGGCCTCTCCCGCCCTGCGCGTGGAGATCGACGCCTGGGCCGCGGCGTCGGCCACCGGCTGACCCCCGCACCCGCTCGGCCCGCCGCGCCGCTGCGGGCACCCATCCCTGAGCCAGGAAGGACCGGTCCATCTCATGACCGACACCACACCACTCACCGAGCATCGCATCGGCACCCACCGTCAGTCGGACGGCTACGAGACGCACTACCGTCACTGGGGCTCCGCTTCGGGTGAGGACGCCGTGGTGCTGCTACACGGTGGGATCAGCCACAGCGGCTGGCAGGCGCCGCTCGCCGAGCGGGTGACCGACACCTCCGAGATCGGGTTCTATGCACTGGACCGTCGCGGCTCGGGCCTCAACGCGCAGCGCGGGCACCTACCGTCCGTGGACCGGGAGCTCGATGACATCGAGTCCTTCCTGCGCTCGCTGACCAGCTCGTTCCGGCGAGTGCACCTGGCTGGCTGGTGCTTCGGAGGTCAGATCGCGTCCATCGCCGCCGCCCGCCTCGCCGGCCAGGAAGTCGTGACGAGCCTGGTCCTGGTCGCGCCGGGCTATGCGTTCACCGAGCGGTACGCGGACGTGCTGCGGCTCTCAATGCAGGGCATCTTCTCGGCCTTGGATTCGCTGGCCGTAAAGCCGAAGCCGGACCTGCCGTTCGTACCGGTTCCCCTGCAGATCATCGACTTCACCGACCGGCCCCAGTGGCGGGAATTCGTCTCAGCCGACAGCCTGCGGCTGGAGCGGGTCACCGCAACGACCGTGAAGGTGTGGGACGAGCTGGCCGCGCTCTCCCGAGGGGGCGTGCTTTCGGAGCTGGGCGGCATACCGGTACTCGCGGTGCTCGGCAACAAGGACCGGCTGGTGGACAACGATGCGGTTGCCGCGCGCCTGGTCGAGGAGGTGCGCGGTCCGGCCCCGGTCATCCACCGCCTGGACACCCACCACGCTGTGCAGTTCGAAGAGCCGGACACGCTGGCCCGGTATGTGACCGAGTTCATCGCCGCGCTGCGCTGACCCAGCCCTCATCGACGCCGCCGCGCCCGGCCACGGCACATCCTCAGGGGCCGGGCGCGGCGGCGAACCCGCAACCATTCACGAAGCACCGGAGTTGGGAATGCCGTCAAGCCTTCAGACCAGGCTCAGGGATCTGCTCCTGATGATCGCCAGCTCCATCACGATCATCGGAACCACCGCGATCGCCGCCTCACTGCCGAGGATGAGTCAGGTTTTCGCCGACACGCCCCACGGGCACTACCTGGTGAAGATCTCTCTGACGGTGCCCGCACTTGCAGCGGGCGTGTTCGCTATCCCCAGCGGACAGATCGTAGATCGTTGGGGGCGTAGACCACTGTTCATCGGGTCCCTGGTGCTCTACGGCGTCTGTGGCTGCGCTGGATTCCTGCTCCACTCCCTATACGCGATCCTGGTCTCCCGCCTCCTGCTGGGCGCGGCTGTCGCGGGCGTGTCCACCTGCGCCACGGCGCTGATTGCGGACTACACACCCAGGGACCAGATCGGCCGAGCTATGGGACGCCAGTCGCTATTTATGGCGCTAGGCAACGTCGTGTTCGTGTTCGCCGGCGGTCTGCTAGCCGACCATGGCTGGCGGTGGCCCTTCCTCCTGTACGGAATCGGCTTCTTGCTCGTGCCGGTGGCCGGAGCACTGATCCGCGAATCCCGCAGTCCCGCGCACGCCGACGCCCCCACCACAGCGAGTTCCCTCGCCTCCGAGGGACCGACCCGAGCCGCGACGGGGACGATCACCCTCACATACGTGCTGCTGTTCATCAACATGATTGGCTACTTCATGGTGCCGGTCTATCTCCCCTTCTACATAACTTCGTTCCACCACGGCAGCAGCGTCCGGGCTGGCGCCCTGCTGTCGGTGGTGGGTGTGGCATGGGCGCTGTCCTCCGTCGTATATCGGCGGCTGGCGCAGCGGATATCGTACGAGCGCATCGCCCTGCTCACATTCGGCCTGTTGGGGGCCGCTTACATGATGCTTGGCACCGCGTCCTCTTACCCGGTGCTGGTGGCTGCCCTCATTCTGACCGGCGCCGGACTGGGATCCATCATCCCCAACCTGAACGCCTGGATGCTGTCCGTCACCCCGCCCGCGACCAAGGGCCGAGTGATCGGGGCTCGGGTTTCCATCACCTTCCTTGGTCAGTTCGTTTCTCCGGTCATCACCCAACCGCTCACTTCGGCGGTCGGTATCGGGCACAGCTACGTGATCGTCGGCTGCACGATGGTTGCCATCGGGGGGGGAATCGGCGCAACGCTTCTCCTGCGGCTGCAGCGTCCCTCGCCGACGCTAGATGCGCCGGGAGACGTGGCGGACGTCGCTCCGCCCGCTGTGAAGCGATGCTCCCCATCAGCATGTGGGACGGACGCACAAACCGCTGCACCGAGGACGAGCTCAGAGAGTGGCTGACCAGCTGGACAAAACGGGCGGGGGCGTACCGGTCCAGGCCGGGAATGACGATCAAATCGGTCGCCGAAGCCCTAGGGTCCAGTATGGAGACGCTGTGCAACCAGATCGGTGCGGACGGACAGCGCCCCGCCGTCCACCCCCTCTCTGTCAGCCTTGGGTGAGACGCCCTGCTTCGGCGGGTTAGCCTGAGAGGGCACGACAGGAGAACCACCCCCTCATGACCAGCACCACCCGCGCCGGATCCGACCCGGCCCCCCGGCC
>Ga0182007_10001118_pt1 | contig 14549 bp, 13 predicted proteins | sample Sormic07211113_1_FD_123023 | JGI IMG/M metagenome (GOLD analysis project Ga0182007, IMG submission 123023) | Rhizosphere microbial communities from Sorghum bicolor, Mead, Nebraska, USA - 072115-113_1 MetaG | ecosystem: Host-associated > Plants > Roots > Rhizosphere | place: USA: Nebraska... | reverse complement strand
TCGGTCAAGCCGAACATCACCTGCAGCGTGATCTTCACGGGCGACTGGTCGATGGCGGTGAAGGAGGCGGAAGCCACCAACAGCCTGGCCGACCAGGGCTGCGACGTGTTCACCATGCACGTGGACGGGCCCAAGGTGGTGGTCGAGACGGCGGCCAAGCGCGGCAAGATGGTTTGCGGCTACCACGCCAGCCAGGCCAAGCTCGCGCCCAATGCGTACCTCACCGGCGCCGAATGGAACTGGCTCACCGCCTACAAGACCGCCATCGAAGCCGCGCAAACCGGCAAGCCGCATCCCAACTTCCTGCGCGGCGGTTTGAAGGAAGGCTACGTGAAGATGTCCGCCTACGGCCCCATGGTGCCGGACGCCGCGAAGAAGCAGGCCGACGACATCAAGGCGAAGATGATCGCGGGCACTTTCGACATCTTCAAGGACGGCATCAAGGACAACAGGGGTGCGGTCGTGGTGCCGGCTGGCAAGGTGCTCAAGCAGACTGACCTGGAGCTCGAGAAGATGAACTACCTCGTCGAAGGCGTCGTCGGCCAGGTCTGAGCCGCGCAGCAACAAGCATCGCCATGCGCCACGCGCTCAAGGAATTCGCACTGCCGGTGTTCGCCATTGCGGCGGCACTGCTGGTGTTCGGCCTGCTGGTGGCCTTCGCGGGCATCGATCCGGTGGAGGTCTGGGCCACGCTGTTCAAGGGCGCGTTCGGCGACTGGTTCTCTTGGCAGAACACGCTGCAGCGCGCTGCGCCGCTGATGCTCACCGCGCTGTGCGTGGCGCTGCCCGCGCGCGCGGGGCTGATCGTCATCGGCGGAGAGGGGGCGCTGGTGCTGGGCGGGCTGGCCTGCGCGGCGCTGGCGCATGCGGTGCCGCTGCCGGGCAACGTCCTCGGCACCGTGGCTGTCTGCATCGCCGGTGCGCTTGCCGGCGCGTTGTGGATCGTGCTCGCTGGCTGGCTGCGCCAGTACCGTGGCATCAACGAGACCATCAGCAGCCTGCTCCTGGCCTACATCGCCATCGGCATCTTCAAGCACCTGGTCGAGGGGCCGCTGCGCGATCCGGCCAGCCTCAACAAGCCATCGACCTACGCGCTGGGCGACGGACTGCTGATCGGCGGCATCGGCGGTTCCGACGTGCACTGGGGGCTGGTGATCGGCATCGTGGCTTGCCTGGGGCTCGGCTGGTGGCTGCGCGCCACGGCCTCGGGTTTTTCGGTGCGGGTGGTGGGCGGCAATCCGCGCACCGCGCAGCTCGTGGGCCTGCCGGCCACGCGGCTCATTCTTTCGGCCTGCGGGCTCGGCGGCGCATGCGCGGGGCTCGCGGGCGCCATCGAGGTGGCGGCGGTGCACACCAACGCGAACGCATCGCTGATCGCGGGCTATGGCTACGCGGGCATCCTGGTGTCTTTCATCGCGCGGCACAACCCGGTGGCCATCGTGCCGGTGGCCATCCTGTTCGGCGGCTTCGGCGCGGCGGGCAGCCTGCTGCAGCGCCGGCTGGGCCTGCCCGATGCATCGGTGCTGGTGCTGCAGGGCATCGCCTTCGTGCTGATCCTCGCTAGCGAAGGCCTGCGCACGGTCGACTGGAAGAAGTTCGGCGACCGCATGCTTCCGGAAGCAAGGAGCTACACATGACGGCCGACCAGTGGATCGCGCTGGTCGCCGGCATCGTCGGCGGCGCATTGCGCGTGGGCGCCCCGTTCCTCTTCGTGAGCCTGGGCGAGTGCCTCACCGAGAAATCGGGCCGCATCAACCTCGGCCTCGAAGGCGTGCTGGTGCTGTCGGCCATGGCTGCCTTCGGCGGCGCCTACCTCACCGACTCCGCATGGCTCGGCGTGCTGGTCGGCGCGCTGGCCGGTGCGGCGCTCGCGCTGCTGCACGGGCTGCTGTGCTCGCTCGATCGCGTGAATGACGTGGCGACCGGCATCGCGCTGATGCTGCTGGGCACGGGGCTCGCGTTCTACCTGGGCAAGCCGCTGATCCAGCCGCAGGCGCCGCAGATCCCGGCTATTCCGCTGGGCTTCTGGAGCGACAACACCGTGGTGCGCTCGGCCCTGCAGCTCAATGCGCTGGTGCCTATCGGCGTGGCGCTCGCGGTGCTGCTGTGGTGGGGCTTCGCGCGCACGCGCGCCGGGTTGCTGGTGCGCATGGCGGGCGACTCGGCGCAGGCGACGCGCGCGCTCGGCTATTCGGTCTCGGGGCTGCGCATCGCGGCCACCACGGCGGGCGGCTTCATCGCGGGGCTGGGCGGCGCGTCGCTCACGCTCTTCTATCCGGGCAGCTGGAACGAAGGCATCTCCAGCGGACAAGGCCTGATCGCGGTCGCGCTGGTGATCTTCGCGCGCTGGAGCCCGCTGCGCTGCGTGGGCGCGGCGCTGCTCTTCGGCGGCGCGGGCGCCATCGGGCCGGCGCTGCAGTCCATCGGCATCGGCTGGGGCTACCACCTCTTCAACACGGTGCCTTATGTGCTCACGCTGGTGATCCTGGTGTTCACCTGCAGGCCGGGCAGCGCCGCCGCCGGCAGCCCCGGCGAACTCTCATCGACAAGGAACTGAACGTCATGACCGAAACGACGACATCGACGAAGACCGTCGCCGCCGAGCCCTACGCCTGGCCCTACAACGCGAACATGCGCCCCGACAACACCGCGCTGATCGTCATCGACATGCAGACCGACTTCTGCGGCAAGGGCGGGTATGTCGACGTGATGGGCTACGACCTGTCGCTGGTGCAGGCGCCGATCCAGCCGATCGCGCGAACGCTGGCAGCGCTACGTCCGCTGGGCTATCACATCATCCACACGCGCGAGGGCCACCGGCCCGATCTCGGCGACCTGCCGGCCAACAAGCGCTGGCGCTCGCGGCAGATCGGCGCGAACGGCGTGGGCATCGGCGACGACGGGCCATGCGGGCGCATCCTGGTGCGTGGCGAGCCCGGCTGGGAAATCATTCCCGAACTGGCGCCGATGCCGGGCGAGGTGATCATCGACAAGCCAGGCAAGGGTTCGTTCTACGCGACCGACCTGGAGCTGATCCTGCGCACGCGCGGCATCGAGAACATCATCCTCGCGGGCATCACCACCGACGTGTGCGTGCACACCACGATGCGCGACGCCAACGACCGCGGCTTCGAGTGCCTGCTGCTGTCGGATTGCACCGCGGCCACGGACTACGGCAACCACCTCGCAGCGCTGAAGATGATCACGATGCAGGGCGGCGTCTTCGGCGCGCACGCCACCTCGCAGGCGCTGCTGGCCGCGCTGGACTGACCGCGATGGGCGCCGCGTCTTCTTCCTCCCGTGCCATCGGAGGCCTGCCGGCGGGCAGCGGCGCGCTCGCGCTGGACACGTATCAACTCACCAAGCGCTTCGGCGACTTCACCGCGATGGACCGCGTGACGATGCGCGTCGAGCCCGGCACGGTGCATGCGCTGCTGGGCGAGAACGGCGCGGGCAAGAGCACGCTGGTGAAGTGCGTGGCGGGCTTCCAGCGCGCGGAGGAGGGCAGCATCCTGATCGACGGGCGCGAGCAGGACATTGCCAACCCGATCGTGGCGCGCGCGCTGGGTATCGGCATGGTCTACCAGCATTTCACGCTGGCGCCGGGCATGACGGTGGCCGAGAACCTGCTGCTGGCGGGCGGAAAGACGCCGGCGGTGATCGACTGGAAGAGCAAGCGCGCGGAGCTGCAGGGCTTCCTGGCGACCACGCCGTTCAGCCTCGACCTCGACGCGCGGCCTGCCGAACTCGCGGCGGGCGAGAAGCAGAAGATCGAACTGCTCAAGCAGCTCTACCTGAAGCCGCGCCTGCTGATACTCGACGAGCCGACCTCGGTGCTCACGCCGCAGGAGGCCGACGAGGTGCTGGGCCACGTGCGCGAGTTCGCGCGCAGCGGCCTGTGCACCGTGCTCATCATCACGCACAAGTTCCGCGAGGTGATGGCGTATGCGGACAGCGTGACGGTGCTGCGCAGGGGCAAGGCGGTGCATCACTGCCGCGTGGCGGACACCAGCCCGGCGCAGCTGGCGCAGGCCATGATGGGCGGCGAGCAGGCCGCATCGTCGGCGCAAGCTTCCGCTGCGAGGAAGCCCGTGCCTGCCAATGCATCGGTCGCATTGAATGTCGAAGGCCTCAAGGCGCAGGGCGACCGCGGCACGCTGGCGTTGCATGACCTGAGCCTGTCGGTGCGCGCGGGCGAAATCCTCGGCGTGGCCGGCGTCTCCGGCAACGGACAGCGCGAGCTTGTCGAGGCGCTGGTCGGCCAGCGTCCGCGCCTTGCCGGCAAGGTCAGCGTGATGGGGCAACCCTACGATGCACACCGCGTGGAAAACCGTGAGCTCAAGGTTCGGAGTCTCCCCGAAGAGCCGTTGCGCAATGCGTGCGTCGGCGACCTCAGCGTTGCGGAGAACATGGCACTGCGGGATTTTGATCAACCGCCGTTGTCGCGCGGCGGCGTGCTGAGCTTTCCTTGCTGGCGCAGCCGTGCGCGCGAGTGGATTGCCGAGTACGGCGTCAAGACGCAGGGTGAGGGCGCGCCGATACGCAGCCTGTCCGGCGGCAACGTGCAGCGCGCCGTGCTGGCGCGGGAACTGGCGGGCGACATCAATGTACTGGTCGCGGCCAACCCCGTGTTCGGGCTGGACTTCGCAGCCGTCGCGGAAATCCATTCGCGCATCGTGCAGGTGCGTGACAAGGGCGGGGCGGTGCTGCTGATCAGCGAAGACCTCGACGAGCTGCTGGAGCTGGCGGACCGGATCGTGGTGATGAGCGAAGGGCGGATCGTGTTCGAGACTTCGGCTGCCGGGGCGGAAAGACACGTGATCGGAGCCCACATGGGTGGCGGGCATCACTAGCCTTTGAAGCGAGAACCGACATGCGAATAGAAGAAGCCAACCCCTTTCCCTACGAATTCGACGTGGCCAGCACGGCGCTGGTCCTCATCGACATGCAGCGCGACTTCATCGAGCCCGGCGGCTTCGGCGAAGCGCTGGGCAACGACGTGTCGCTGCTCGAAGCGATCGTTCCCGCGACGAAGGCCGCCCTGGCGGCGTGGCGAAAAGCCGGCGGTCTGGTGGTCCACACCCGCGAGGCGCACAAGGCGGACCTCTCCGACTGCCCGCCCGCCAAGCGCAACCGCGGCAACCCGAGCCTGCGCATCGGCGACGAAGGCCCGATGGGCCGCATCCTCGTGGCCGGCGAGCCCGGCAACCAGATCATCGATGCGCTCGCGCCGATCGACGGCGAACTCGTCATCGACAAGCCCGGCAAGGGCGCGTTCTATGCCACCGGCCTGCACGAAGTGCTGCAGCAGCGCGGCATCACCCACCTGCTGTTCGGCGGCGTCACGACCGAGGTCTGCGTGCAGACCAGCATGCGCGAAGCCAACGACCGCGGCTACGACAGCCTGCTGCTCGAGGACTGTACCGAAAGTTACTTTCCGGTATTCAAGGCGGCGACGCTCGACATGGTGCGCGCCCAGGGCGCCATCGTCGGCTGGACCGCGCCGAGCGCCGCGTTGCTCGCTGCGCTGAATGGCAACCCTTCGTGACGCTGGCGCCAGCGACTACCATTCCACACGTGTCTACCGTCCGAACCCGCCCCGCGCCTCCTGTCCCCGCCGCCGATACGGCCGTTTTCCGCACGCGGGCCGACGAGGTCTATGCGCAGCTCAAGCGCGACGTGGCCGACTTCATCCTCGTGCCCGGTGACCGCTTCACCGAGAACGAGATCAGCGAGCGGCTGGGCGTGTCGCGCACGCCGATCCGGCAGGCGCTGTTCCGGTTGCAGCAGGAGGGTTTCGTTGAAGTGCTGTTCCGAAGCGGCTGGCGCGTGCTGCCCTTCGACTTCGACCAGTTCGAGCAGCTCTACGATTTGCGCATGGTGCTGGAGACCACCGCAGTGCATCGGCTGTGCGAAACCGACCGCCACATCGACCGCAGCCTGCTCGACGCGCTGGCCAGCATCTGGCTGGTGCCCGCGGCGCAGCGCAGCGCCGACATGGCGCAAGTGGCGCAGTGGGACGAAGCCTTCCACTGCGCGCTCGTGGCGGCCGCCGGCAACGACGAGATGGCGCGCGTGCACCGCGATGTGACCGACCGCATCCGCATCATCCGTCGGCTCGACTTCACCAAGCAGCCTCGCATCGACGCTACCTACGACGAGCACGCGAAGATCCTGAAGGCCATCCGCGCGAACCGCGGCGACCAGGCGGCGATGCTGCTGCGGGCGCACATCGAGACCAGCCAGGCGGAGGTGCGCAAGATCACGCTGCACCAGGTGCATCTGGCGCGGCATGCGGGGAAGGCACGGCTCTGAGCAGCCACGACTTCCCCGCGCGATCACGGAGGGCCGATAGGGACGAATGCCATTTTCGGATCGTCTGTCAGGGCGATGGCGACCATTCCATCTGGCGTGACCACCAGTTGGCGAGGCACTAGTCCATGTGCATAACCCACAAACTTGAACGATTTCAGCAAGGTCCCGTTCGGGGCGTGAAGCCAGATATCAGAGGCCGAATAGAGTCCATTGATGCCACAGATCACGCGACCATCGCTGGTAACTTCGACGTTGTTGGGGTAAGCGTCTCCTCCTGGAAGACTTGCAATGAAAGCCAGGTTGGCGGGGTTCACAGACGAGCAACGATATGGCGCACCTGATGCCGCATAGAGCGCGGTCCCGTCTGCATTCACTGCGATATCTTGGCCATTCGATGCGCCATTGATGAAGCTCGCTTCTGCGGTGAAATTCACTGTCAGAACGCCGTTCGCCATCGCCGAGTAATCGACATCGAATGCGCTGACGCTGGCGGGGCTGAGGCCTGTGTCCTGTACGAAAAATCGTCGGCCATCGGACGATGCGGTGAGACTCCCGTTGCTGCTGTAGGGCGGCGGAAATGCTGCAAAACGGTTGCCATCTATATACGCGGTGCCGTTGCCTGTCAGAACGATATTCTTGCCATTGACACGGATTGCCAGCAAGGTTTGTGGATAGGACTCGCCGGGCTTCAGCATCAACGGCCACGTCGCGATCTTCGATGCGCTGGCGAGGTCGATGACGACTATGGGACCGCTACCTTTGTCGAGCACGTACAGGAGACCCCCATCGGGCGCGACGCTCATGTCTGACAGCCAAGCGCCGACATTCGCGATGGTGCCGACCTTCGTGCCCAGGTGCGCGTTGTAGATGTCGATGGATGTGCCACCGCTGTGCGCATAGACGTAGGGTCGTATCTTGTCGGCGACGACGTTTGTATAGCTCGCGGACAGCGGGGTCAGGGCGGTCAGTCCGCCTTCGGCACGCCATAGGCCGACACGGATGACCGCGTCTGCCACGTTCGGATGGGACGTCTTCAGCGTGACGGTCGCATAGCTGATTACGCCCATCGGCACCTGCTGGGGATCCGCGGTAAGCATCAGGCCCGGGCCGGTTCCGGTGGTCCCGCTGCCCGTCACGGAAAGCCACGGGGCGCTGGAGGTGGCGGTCCACGGCAGGGCGCCTTCGAAGTTGTCGGTGACCCGCAGCGTTCTCGTGAGCACCGATCCGCCAGGGGTGCTTGCAAAGCCGATGCCCGATTCGGAAGGAACAAGTTGCCGCTTGTCCCGGTTCAGGACCAGGGTCAGGGGCAGCGTGGCCGTGTTGCCGTTGACCGTCGCCGTCACCGTCGCCACGCCCGACTGAGTGCCGGGCGTGGCGGCATTGAAGACAGGCGAGAAGCTCAACGAAGTGCCGCTTGCATCGACGGTGCCGGAGGTGGGGGAGGCGGTGACCCAGCCGGGCAGCGGTGCCGAGAGCGTCCAGGGCCACTTGTTGTCCCTGTTCAGGCTCATGAAGATCGATTGCGAGGCCTCGTCGCGCCCATTGGGGCCACCCAGCGTGACGGTCGTGGATAGCGCCGACAACTTGGGGGGTGGGGGCGGGACCGGAAGCGTGGCCCGGGCAGCCAGAGCGTCTGGATCGAAAGGCAGTCGTGACGAAGCAGCGCTCGCCGTCAAGCCGCTGATCGGCCCAAGGCTCGAAGCTTGCAGCGGGACGGTCGCACCATTCACGTCCGTGAAGGAGAGTGCCTTCGTGTTGTTCGTATCAGCAAGGCTGGAAGCTGCTGGAACTGCGCCAGCAAGGCTGGGAGAACCCTCGCCGCCCCCTCCACCACATGCAGCCAGCGCCAGACAAAAGCCAACAATGGCTGTGAATTTCAGCGTCATGTCCCTCTTCCCTCTTCATCTCCATCGCTCGGGGCCGCACTGCGAAGTCATGCACGCATGCACGGCGGTTAATACTTATTGAGAAAGTATCGCAGCTTTCGAACGGCGAAAGTCTTGGCGGCCAAGTGATACCCCCGCCCACCGGTCCGCATCCTTCTTCACTGACGCCCCGAACTCGGCCTGATCCCTTCGTCGTTCGTGGCCGCGGACCTGGGCGCGGGTGCCGGATGGGCAGAAGCTGCTGAAGGCCTGCTCCGCGCCCCGGGGGGCTGCCGGCTTACAGTGTGAAGTCGTAGTCCACCGTGATCGGCGCGTGGTCGCTGAACTTGATGGTCTTGAAGATCTGTTCGGTGCGGGCGAGCGCGGCGGTCTTTGGCGTGGCCAGGTGGTAGTCCAGCCGCCACCCCACGTTGTTCGCATAGGCCTGGCCGCGGTTGCTCCACCAGGTGTAGGCCTCGGCCGTGGTGTCGGGCTTGAGCATGCGATAGACGTCCACCAGGCCCGCGCCCTCGGCGCCGGCGTCGAGCAGCTTCGTCATCCAGGCGCGCTCCTCGGGCAGGAAGCCGCTGTTCTTCTGGTTGCCGCGCCAGTTCTTCAAATCGATCTCCTTGTGGGCGATGTTGATGTCGCCGCACAGCACGAACTCGCGCTCCTTCTTCAGCGCCACCAGGTGCGGGAAGAAGCCCTTGAGGAAGCGGAACTTGGCTTCCTGGCGCTCCTCGCCCGAGCTGCCGCTCGGGAAGTAGCAGCTGATGACGGAGAACTTGCGCTTGGGTGTGTCGAAGCGCAGTTCGAGATACCGGCCCTCGGCGTCGAACTCGGCGTCGCCCCAGCCCACCACGACCTGGCTCGGAGCGTGCTTGGTGTACACGGCGGTACCGGCGTAGCCCTTCTTCTCGGCGAAGTGGAAATGGCCCTTGAGGCCGGCCATTTCCTCGAACCGGCCCTCGATGTCGCTGGCCTGGACGCGTATCTCCTGCATGCAAATACAATCCGGCGCAAGTTCGGCCACCCAGTCGGCCACGCCTTTGGTAGCGGCCGAACGCAGGCCATTGAGATTGAGACTGGTCAGTTTGAACACAAGGAATTCCCGATGGCTGTAGATGGTGAGAAAAGCAGCGCGGTTGCACAGGACTTCGTCCAGTTCGCCCTGGATGCCGGCGTGCTGCGCTTTGGCGAATTCAAGACCAAGGCGGGCCGGATGAGCCCGTATTTCTTCAATTCGGGACTCTTCGACGACGGCGGCAAGATCGCCCGGCTCGCCGGATTCTATGCAGACCGGCTGATCGAGAGCGGGCTCGAATTCGACATGATCTTCGGCCCCGCCTACAAGGGCATCCCGCTGGGCGCCACGGTGGCCGCGGAACTCGCGCGGCGCGGACGCAACTACCCCTTTGCCTACAACCGCAAGGAAGCCAAGGCGCACGGCGAGGGCGGCAACCTCGTGGGCGCCCCGCTCAAGGGCCGCGTGCTGATCGTCGACGACGTGATGTCGGCCGGCACCGCGGTGCGCGAGTCGATTGCGGCGATCCAGGCGGCCGGCGCCACGCCGCATGCCGTGGCCATCGCGCTCGACCGGCAGGAGAAGGCGACCGAGAACGGCGTCGACGTGGACCACAGCGCCGTGCAGTACGTGCGCAACCAGCTCGGCCTGTCGGTGATCGCCATCGCCACGCTGGACGACCTGCTGAGCTACCTCTCGGGCAATGCCGCGGCCGACCTGGGCGCGCACCGCGAGCGCGTGCTGGCCTACCGCACGCGCTACGGCGCCAGCTGAGGCAAGGCCGCCCGATGCACGACGCAAGCGCCCCTGGCATGCCGATCCGCCGGTTGGTGTCGGCCTCCCTGTTCCTGGTTGTTTCTTCGTTCTGCGGCGCGCTGCAGGCGCAGTCCCCGAAAGTGGAGGGCGCCTCCCCCGGCATCTACACCTGCACCGACGCCCGTGGCCGCACGCTGACCGCCGACCGGCCGATTGCCGAGTGCAGCGACCGCGAGCAGCGCGAGCTGAACCCGAGCGGCTCCACCCGCCGCAAGGTCGAGCCGACCTATACCGCGCGCGAACTGCAGGAGCGCGAAGACCGCGCCCGCGAGGCCGCCATCCAGGCCGCGCGCCAGACCGACGAGCGCCGCCGCGAGCGGGCCCTGCTGGTGCGCTACCCCAATGCCGCCACGCACGACCGTGAACGCGCCGAGGCGCTGTCTCAGATCGACGTAGTGACGCAGGCCGCGAAGAAGCGCATCGCCGAACTCGGCGAAGACCGCAAGAAGATCGACGAGGAGCTCGAGTTCTACAAGCAGGACACGAGCAAGGCGCCGGGCGCGGTGCGCCGCAAGCTCGAAGACAACACGCAGAGCGTGGCGGTGCAGAATCGCTTCATCGGTGAGCAGGAAGAAGAGAAGAAGCGGGTGAATGCGCGCTTCGATGAAGAGCGCACGCGCTTGAAAACGCTGTGGTCGCCGCAGAACGGCGGGAATCCCAGGTAACCCCCCAGGCTTCGCGCACTTCGTGTCGCTTCGCCCGCCCCCCCTGCCGGGGGCAACACCGGCGGCCCGGCGAAGCCGGTTCCGCGGTGTTCCCCGAAGGGCCTTAGCCGAGCTTCGCCTTGAGCAACTCGGTGACTTGCGCCGGATTGGCCTTGCCGCCGCTGGCCTTCATGACCTGGCCCACGAGGGCGTTGAGCGCCTTCTCTTTGCCGCCGCGGTATTCCTCGACGTTCTTGGCGTTCTTCGCGATCACCTCGTCGAGGATCCTGTCGAGCGCGCCGGTGTCGGCCATCGGCTTCAGGTCCTTGGCCTCGATGATCGCGTCGACATCGCTGCCTTCGCCGGTCCACAGCGCGTCGAACACCTGGCGCGCGGCGTTGTTCGGCAGTGTGCCGTCGGCGATGCGCTTCACCAGTTGGGCCAGCTGCTGCGCCTTCACCGGCGCGGCCTCGATGCCGATCTCGGCGGCGTTCAGGCGGCGCGCCATCTCGCCGGTGATCCAGTTGCTCGCGAGCTTGGGCGTGGCGCCCGCGTTCACGGCTTCGTCGAAGTAGGCGGCCAGCGCAGCGCTCTGCGTGAGCTGGGCGGCGTCGTATGCCGACAGGCCGTGCTCGCGCACATAGCGCTCGGCCATCGCGCGCGGCAGCTCGGGCATGGTGGCCTTCACGCGCTCGATCCAGTCGGCAGCGATGACCAGCGGCGGCAGGTCCGGGTCGGGGAAGTAACGGTAGTCGGCCGAGTCTTCCTTGGCGCGCATCGCGCGCGTCTCGCCGGTGTCGGGGTTGAACAGCACGGTGGCCTGCTCGATCTTGCGGCCGTCCTCGATCTCCTCGATCTGCCAGCGGATCTCGTAGTCGATCGCCTGTTGCATGAACTTGAAGCTGTTCAGGTTCTTGATCTCGCGGCGCGTGCCTAGCTTGTCGCCGGGCTTGCGCACCGACACGTTGGCGTCGCAGCGGAAGCTGCCTTCCTGCATGTTGCCGTCGCAGATGCCGATCCAGGTGACGATCTTGTGCAGTTCCTTCGCATAGGCCACGGCCTCGGCGGTGGAGCGCATGTCGGGCTCGGTCACGATTTCAAGCAGCGGCGTGCCGGCGCGGTTCAGGTCGATGCCGCTCTGGCCGATGAAGTCCTCGTGCAGCGACTTGCCCGCGTCTTCCTCGAGGTGGGCGCGCACGAGGCGCACGGTCTTCTGCTCTTCGCCGAGGAAGAACGACACCGTGCCGCCCTGTACCACGGGAATCTCGAACTGGCTGATCTGGTAGCCCTTGGGCAGGTCGGGGTAGAAGTAGTTCTTGCGCGCAAACACGCTGCGCGGCGCGATGTGCGAGCCCAGCGCCAGGCCGAGCTTGATGGCGCGTTCGACCGCGCCCTTGTTCATCACGGGCAGCGTGCCGGGCAGCGCGAGGTCGACCGCGCAGGCCTGCGTGTTGGGCTCGGCGCCGAAGGCGGTGGAGGCGCGGCTGAAGATCTTGCTCGCGGTCGACAGCTGCGCGTGCGTCTCGAAGCCGATGATGACTTCATAGCCGCGCACCAGCGGGCCGGTCGGGCGGCCCTGTTGTTGTGCTTCGAATGTGTTCACGGTTTCGCTCATCTCAAAAGCCCCCCGGCGTGCGTGCGTGCCAGTCCGTGGCCTGCTGGAAGCGGTGCGCTGCGTTCAGCAGCTTCGCTTCGCCGAAGTAGTTGCCGATCAGCTGCAGGCCCACGGGCATGCCGCCGTCGAAGCCCGCAGGCACGCTCATGCCGGGCAGACCGGCCAGCGATGCGGGCAGCGTGAAGATGTCGGCGAGGTAGTCGGCCACGGGGTCGCCGCCGTGCTCGCCGATCTTCCAGGCGGTGGTGGGCGCGGCGGGGCCGGCGATCACGTCGCACTGCCTGAAGGCCTGCTGGAAGTCGTCGGCGATCATGCGGCGCACTTTCTGCGCCTGCAGGTAGTAGGCGTCGTAGTAGCCGTGCGAGAGCACGTAGGTGCCGATCATGATGCGGCGCTTCACTTCGTCGCCGAAGCCTTCGGCGCGCGTCTTCTCATACATGTCGGCGAGGTCCTTGTACTGCTTCGCGCGGTGGCCGAACTTGACGCCGTCGAAGCGGCTCAGGTTGCTCGAGGCCTCGGCCGCGGCGAGGATGTAGTACACCGGAATCGACAGCTCGGTGCGCGGCAGGCTCACCTCGACGCGCTTCGCGCCGAGCTTCTCGTACTGCGAGAGCGCCGCATCGATGGCCGCGCGTACGCCGGGCGCCACGCCTTCGCCGAAGAACTCCTTCGGCACACCGATGCGCAGGCCGTCGAGCGAGTCGTTCAGCGAGCGGCCGAAGTTCTCGGCGGGCTTGTCGAGCGAGGTCGAATCGCGGTCGAGGTCGGGGCCGCAGAAGGCCGACAGCAGCAGCGCGCAGTCTTCGGCCGAGCGGGCCATCGGGCCGGCCTGGTCGAGGCTCGATGCGAAGGCCACCATGCCGTAGCGCGAGGCGCGGCCGTAGGTCGGCTTGATGCCGGTCACGCCGCAGAACGACGCGGGCTGGCGGATCGAGCCGCCGGTGTCGGTGCCCGTGGCCGCGGGGGCCAGGCGTGCCGCGACGGCCGCCGCGCTGGCGCCGGACGAGCCGCCCGGAATGCGCTCGCGGTTCCACGGGTTCTGCACCGGCACGGCGGTGTCGTGGCCGACGGCGGGCACGGCGACGTTCTCGTTGGCCGAGCCCATCGCGAACTCGTCGCAGCTGAGCTTGCCAAGCGTGACCGCGCCGGCTTCGGCCAGGCGGCGCACCACGGTCGCGTCGAAGGGTGAGCGGTAGCCCGCGAGCATCTTCGAGCCGGCGGTGGTGGCGAAATCGGTGGTGACGAAGATGTCCTTGTGCGCGATCGGCACGCCGGCCAGTGCGGGGGCATTGCCCTTGGCGATCAATGTGTCGGCGGCGCGGGCCTGGGCCAGCGTGACTTCTTCATTGATGTCGACAAAAGTGCCCAGCGATTCGTGCGCCTTCATGCGGCCCAGGAACGCCTGCGAGGCTTCGACGGCCGAGACCTTGCGTTCGGCCAGGGCGCGGGCCAGGGCGACCACGCCCATCTGGTGCAATTGTTCGCCGCTCATTATTCGATCACCTTCGGCACGAGGAACAGGCCGGCTTCGACGGCCGGGGCGCTCTTCTGGTTGGCTTCGCGGTTGTTCGGTTCGCTCACCACGTCGTCGCGCAGGCGCAGCGTGATGTCTTCGAGCGCGGCCACGGGATGGGCCAGCGGCTCGACGCCGGTGGTGTCCACGGAACGCATACGTTCGACTAAATCGAAGAAGCCGTTGATCTGGCTGAGCATGCGCTCGCTTTCACCGGAAGCAAGCTGCAGCCTCGCCAGCGAGGCAATGCGCGCAATATCTGAAGCGGAGAGTGACATAGGTCGGGACGGCCAAAAAAAGCGGGGGTAATCGCACGCCGAAACGGGTGCTAATACAGGAACCAGAGGGGATTCGGTTATTATCCCGCCTTTGCCGCAACCCCCGCGAACACGCCGGCTTTTGCGCCAAAAACGATCAATTCACCCCGTCACACGACCCAAAAAATAGAGCGACGACCTGCCGATGCGCAGGCCGTGCTCAGAGGATTCCGCACATGTTTGGAGCTTTCCGTCGGTACTTTTCCACCGACCTTGCGATCGACCTCGGCACCGCCAACACCCTGATATTCGCCCGCAACAAGGGCATCGTGCTGGACGAACCCTCGGTTGTCGCGATCCGCCACGAAGGCGGCCCCCACGGCAAGAAGGTGATCCAGGCCGTCGGCCGCGAAGCCAAGGCCATGCTGGGCAAGGTGCCCGGCAACATCGAGGCGATCCGCCCGATGAAGGACGGCGTGATCGCCGACTTCGTGGTCACC
>Ga0182007_10001117_pt1 | contig 14554 bp, 11 predicted proteins | sample Sormic07211113_1_FD_123023 | JGI IMG/M metagenome (GOLD analysis project Ga0182007, IMG submission 123023) | Rhizosphere microbial communities from Sorghum bicolor, Mead, Nebraska, USA - 072115-113_1 MetaG | ecosystem: Host-associated > Plants > Roots > Rhizosphere | place: USA: Nebraska... | reverse complement strand
GCGGCGGTGGTGGGGGCTGTTGCGGCCGGGTGGGCGGCTGGTGCTGGTGGAGGGGGTCTGGGGGGTGGTCAGCCCTGTGGGCATACCGGCCGAGATGCTGATCGGGCTTCTGGCGCCACTGGGTGGGACGGTGCGGGTGGAGCGGCTCTCGGAGGAGGCGGTGTTGTGGGGCAGGGACGTCGAGGACGAGCGGTATGCGGTGGTGGCTGTCGGCGACAGGCCCTAGAGGGGTGGGAAGGTCCGTTGCGCGTCGGCTGCGCCGGCGAGCGCCTCCAGCTCGTCCAGGGCCGCGATGGCCGCTGACGCCGCCTGTGGGTCCCGGTCCGCCAGGCCGCTCGCCTCGAACTCGTCCTCGTCCAGGCGGAGTATCTCCTTGGCGTCGGCGGAGACCCACAGGTCGAGGTCCAGGTCTTCCACGACCAGCTCGGTGCCGGTGCCAGTGCCGGTGCCAGTGCCGGTGCGGGTGGCCGGGCGGGTGATGTCGCAGTACCAGCCCTTCAGGCCGCCCTCGGCGTCGCGGACCTCCTTCACCGCGTACCAGCGGTCGCGCCAGTAGTGCTCGGTGAAGACGTCTCCGGGCTCGAAGCGGACGAAGCCGAAGTCGCGGATGCCCGCGCCTGCCCAGGGGGCCCGGACGGTGATGCGGGTGCCGTCGTCGTGGAGCAGCTCGGACGGGTAGCGGATCTTCGTTCGGCCCGCCTTGACGAGGACGATCTCCATCACGCCCATCACGCCCATCACGCCCATCACGCCCATCACGTCCATCGCGTCAGCCGAGTTCGCGGACATAGCGCACCTCCGTCGCCACGATCCGGTAACCGAACCACTTGTTGATCGCGAGCATCGGGCCGTTGTCGGTGTCGTTGCCCGTGAGGGCCCGGGTGAAGCCGGCGGCGCGGGCGCGGTGCAGGGAGTGGTTCTTGGCGAGCTTGGCCAGGCCCCGGCCGCGGAAGGCGCGGGCCGTACCGGTCATGGCGGTGGCGTAGCGGCCGGTCGCGGCGTCCGTGCAGGCCGTGCTGAAGGCGGCGGGGCGACCGTCGGCGAACGCGACCGTGGTCAGCTCCCGGTCCAGCAGCGGGTGCTTCCAGTTCTCCTCGATCCAGGCCTCGTAGTCGGTGAACTCGGTGTCCACGTCGCTCGGTTCGTCCGACGTGGTCTCCGCGTCCAGCTCGAACAGCGGGCGCGGATCGTCCGCGAGGTCGGCCCCGCTGCGCAACTCGACGCCCGGCGGGAGGGGTTGGAGCGGAGGGAGGGTGTCGGCGGTCAGGTCCAGGCTGAGGAAGTGGGCCGAGCGGCTGGCGCGGTAGCCGTGGCGTTCGGCGAAGGACCGGTTGGCCGGCTCGTCCAGGACCCAGGCCAGCAGCCTGGTCGCGCCGTGCGCCGTCAGATGCTCCTCCGACGCGCGGACCAGGAGTGTGCCCGCGCCCCGGTGCAGATGGTCCGGGTGGGTGTAGATGTTGACCATGCCCACGCCCTGCTCCGGGCTGTCGTTGGCCAGCTGCGCCTGGGCGGTGCCGATGACCTCGCCGTCCTCCTCCGCGACCAGGGACCTGAAACGGGCCTCGGGGTGGGAGTGGACGAGACGGTGGAGGATCGCGGCCGGGGTCCAGATGATGTGCGGAAGAGCCCGGTGCCGTACGTCTGCGAAGGCCGCTACGTCGGCCGGGTCGTCGGGGCGGAGGTCGCGCACGTTGACGGTCATGTGCCCGGACGGTACGTCGCGGACACGCCCCGGCGCCCCTCATTTTCCGGTGGGTGCGGAAGAATCGGAGGCGTGACCTTGAAGATCCATATCGACGACAGTGCGGCGCCGTACGAGCAGGTGCGGGCGCAGATCTCCGAGCAGGCACGGCAGGGGGTGCTGCCGGTGGGGTACCGGCTGCCGACCGTGCGGGGCCTCGCGGAGTCGCTGGGTCTTGCGGCCAACACGGTGGCCAAGGCCTATCGGGCGCTGGAGAGCGACGGGGTGATCGAGACCCGGGGCCGGAACGGAACGTATGTGGCCGCTGTCGGTGCGGCTGCGGAGCGGGAGCTTGCGTCGGCTGCTCAGGCGTATGTCGAGCGTGCGCGTCGGCTGGGGTTGACGGAGGCGGACGCGCTGGCGGCTGTCCGGGACGCGCTGCGGGCCGGTTACGGCGCGAGTTGAGCTGGGTCGGTCACTGCGGGAGCGCGTGGTCACGGGGTGCGGGTGACCGGTACGGACGTCGTGCGGGCCGCGCCCGCGAACGTCGTCGCGTCCTGCACCGCCGCCCCCGTCGGGTCGTTGTTGAAGTACGCGTACACGTCGTCGTCCGCGGACCACGTCCCCTCGATCCGGCTCACCCAGGTCTCCAGCGCCCGTCGCCCGTAGTGCGGCCAGGCCCGGGCCCGGCCCTGGTGGAAGCGGACGTATCCCCAGTCGGTGGTGCGCCACAGGGGGGTCACGGGACGGGAGAGGACGTCGGCCCAGCACAGGGCCGCGCCCCGGTTCTCCAGGACCTGCCGGGTCCTCGGTGTCCACCACGACTCGTGCCGTGGCTCCACCGCCACCCGCGTGCCGGACGGAAAGCACTCCAGGCAGGCGTCCAGCAGGCCGGCGTCGGCCTTCAGCGTCGGCGGCAGCTGCAGCAGGACCGGGCCGAGGCGGTCGCCGAGGCCCTCCGCGTGGCTCATCAGGCGCGCGACCGGCTCCTGCGGGTCCCGGAGCCGCTTGATGTGGGTCAGATAGCGGCTCGCCTTCACCGCCACCACGAAGTCCCCCGGCACCCGTGACCGCCAGGCCTCGAAGGTCTCCCTGCTCGGCAGGCGGTAGAACGCGTTGTTGATCTCCACGGTGGCGAAATGCTCCGTGTACTCCTCCAGCCACAGCCACAGCCGCATCGGACATCCGGCGGGGTAGAGCACCCCCCGCCAGTCCTTGTACTGCCACCCCGACGTGCCCACGAACAGGGTCATACCTCCATCAAAGCACTAGAGGTAGAGCCCGGCGTCCGTCCCCTCCCGCGGCTCCGGCAGCGCCGTCGGCGAGGTCCCGCGGCGCAGGGCGTACAGCTCCGCCAGCGACGCGCCGTCGCGGCCGACGCCCTCCTCCGTGCCGAGCCAGCCGACCGCCTCCCGGCGGGTGAGCCGGCCCACCTCGATCCGGGCGAGGCAGCGGCCGGGGCGGACGACGGCGGGGTGCAGCCGCTCCAGGTCCTCGTTGGTCGTGACGCCGACCAGGACGTTGCGGCCCTGGCCCAGCAGGCCGTCCGTGAGGTTCAGCAGCCGGGACAGGGCCTGGCCCGCCGTGTGCTTCGCCTCGCCGCGGATCAGTTCGTCGCAGTCCTCCAGGAGGAGCAGGCGCCAGCGGCCCTTGCCCGTCGAGTCCTCCTCGCCGATCGCGATGTCCATCAGATAGCCGACGTCGGAGAAGAGGCGCTCGGGGTCGAGGACGCAGTCGACCTGGCACCAGTCCCGCCAGGAGCGGGCCAGCGTGCGCAGGGCCGAGGTCTTCCCGGTGCCGGGCGGGCCGTGCAGCAGGAGCAGCCGGCCCGCGATGTCCTCCGGGGTCGTCTTCATCAGCCGGTCCATCGCGTCCGCGACCGGCGCCGTGTAGTTCTCCCGGACCTCGTCCCAGGTGCCCGCCGAGATCTGACGGGTCGTGCGGTGCGGGCCGCGCCTGGGGGAGACGTACCAGAAGCCCATCGTCACGTTCTCCGGCTGCGGTTCGGGCTCGTCCGCCGCGCCGTCGGTCGCCTGGTCGAGCACCTTCTGGGCCAGCTCGGAGCTGGTCGCCGTGACGGTGACGTCGGCGCCGCGGTTCCAGCGGGAGACCAGCACGGTCCAGCCGTCGCCCTCGGCCAGCGTGGCGCTGCGGTCGTCGTCGCGGGCGACGCGCAGGACGCGGGCATCAGGGGGCAGCAGCGTGGCACCCGACCGGACGCGGTCGATGTTCGCCGCGTGCGAGTACGGCTGCTCGCCCGTCGCGAAGCGGCCGAGGAACAGCGCGTCGACGACGTCGGACGGCGAGTCGCTGTCGTCGACGTTGAGCCGGATCGGCAGCGCGTCGTAAGGGTTGGCAGACATGGCGTCCATGATCCGGCACGAGGACGTCCCGTGCACCCGGTTTCCGTGGTGCGCCGGGTGTGTCGGCCGTGTCCCGAGAGTCCGTTTGCATCCCATCCATCCCGTTACCCGGCTGTACATTCACAACATCTGCCCGCCACGGCATTCACACCGTTACTGTTGCCTTCGATGGGACGTCATGGGTGGACTTCGGGGGCACGGCGGTGGCGGCTCACCGCGCTGCTCGGCGTGGGCGTGGCCGCACTCGCACTGATCGTGACCCTGATCAACACGCTTCCGGACAGCGGCGGAAGCACCAGGGGCACCTCCAAGAACGGCGCCGCGGTGCACGGCACCCCGATGACGCCGAAGGACTCGGACAGGCCCGACGTGGGCTGGGGCTTCACCCACACCCGGTACAGCGCCGACGAGGGCAGCCCGGCCGCCTCGGACCGGGTCGAGAAGCTGATCTCGGACGCCGGCGGGCTGCCGCAGGACCAGGCGATCATGGGCTGGGGCGCGGACAACCCCGAGCCGGTGAAGGGGCGTTACGACTTCGGCGCGATGGACCGCCGGATCGACTTCATCCGCAAGTCGGGCGGCACCCCGGTCGTCACCCTGTGCTGCTCCCCGGACTGGATGAAGGGCGGCAGGTCCGGGGTCGACAACACCGACTGGAGCCGGTCGGCGCTGGAGACGGCCCCGCTGCCCGAGCACTACGCCGACTTCGCCGCGCTCGCCGCGACCGTCGCCAAGCGCTATCCGGACGTACGGCACTTCATCGTCTGGAACGAGTTCAAGGGCTTCTGGAGCGACTCCAAGGGCCGCTGGGACTACGAGGGCTACACCAAGCTGTACAACCTCGTGTACCAGGCGCTGAAGAAGGTCGACAAGAACATCATGGTCGGCGGGCCGTATCTCGTGATGGACAGCGTCGATCCGCGTGCCGACGAGGCGTCGAAGACGTTCAAGGGCCCGTGGGGCGCGATGGACCAGCGGGTTCTCGACGCCTTCGACTACTGGAACAAGAACAAGGCCGGTGCCGACTTCGTCGTCGTGGACGGCTCCAGCTACACCAACGACGACGAGATGCTGCCGAACGAGTTCGGGGCCACCGACAAGCTCACCGCCGTGGGGCAGTGGGTGCGGCAGCGGACCGGCGACCTGCCGCTGTGGTGGGCCGAGTACTACGTCGAGCCCGCCGACGGCAACGACGAACGCAAGGACTGGTCCGAGACCCGCAGGGTCGCCGTGCAGGCGGCCGGGATGATCGCCATGGTCAAGGGCGGTGCGTCCTCCGGCTTCTACTGGAATCCCGAGGGCGAGAAGGGCGGCGACTGCCCCGGCTGTCTGTGGACGCCGACGGACGGTTCGGACGGCGGCGGGAAGCTGCCGATGTTCGATCTGGTCTCCCGCTTCAGCCAGGAGTTCCCGCCGGGCACGAAGTACGTGAGCGTTCCCGTCGCCGCCGACGACGTCCCCAACGTGCGCGTCCTCGCCACCGACAGGACCGTCCTGGTGGTCAACACCCTCGACCGGTCGATCAGCGCGAAGGTCGACGGCAAACGGTTCGACATGCAGGCGTACGAGGTGCGGTGGCTCGGGCGCTGAGCCACCGCACGGTCATTTCATCGTCAGGAACCGCTGGACCAGTGAAGCCAGCAGCACCGCCAGCAGTGGCAGCGAGAACCAGAAGCTGCTCTGCAGCCAGCGCAGTTGGCGCACGCTCGGCCGCATCGCGACCCGGACGACCTCGCGTGCCGTCAGCATCACGATCAGCGCGAGCGCGGCCAGGGCGCCGACGACCGACCACGGCGTCCAGGTGACCTGCGGTCCGATCGGACCCGGATCGGGCCTGGGCACCTTGCCCTCGGGCTGCTTCTTCAGGGCGTAGATCGTCGCGTCCGCGTTGACATAGACCCTCTTCAACTCCGGCCGCCGGTCCAGGTTCTGGATCAGCCGCGGCTCCCAGGTGGCCGAGTAGCCCACGTCCATCTGGAGATAGGTGATCTGACCCGAGTTGATCATCAGATACGAGTTCGGGCCCGCGTCCCTGAGGGCCTTGACCAGGCCGGACACCAGGACCGGGTCGGCCGGTGCCAGGGTGGGCACATAGTCGACGCGCTCCATGTCCTTGGTGCCCCACGGCATCGCCGGCGTCACGTCGTCGACCGTGTCGTTGCTCAGCCACAGCAGCCGTACGGTCGGCTTGTCGTGGGCGTACACATAGTCCATGGCGGCGACCTCGCCGGGCCGTACCCGCTCGAACGGCTCGTTGCCCCAACGGGCCACCAGGAAGCCGCCCATGAGGAGCAGACCCGCCATCAGCGCGGCCAGCGGAGCCAGGCTCACCCGGTCCTTGTCCCGCTCCTCGGCGGTGGCGCCGGTGCGCGGGAACAGGGCGAGTCCGGCCAGCAGGGCGGCGCCGGGCACGGCGAACATGAAGACCCGCAGGGCCATCTCGCCGCCGTACGACTGCATCCCGAAGCCCAGGAACGGGACGAAGGTCAGCACCAGCAGCGACCGCTCGCGGTACTTGTGGTCGCGCCGGCGCCACCAGCCCCAGCAGGCGAACGCCATGATGAAGCCGGCCAGCAGGACGCGGGTGTACAGGACGAGCTTGTGGGTCGAACTGCCGCCCTGGATACGGCCGGAGACGGACGTGGAGACATTGCTGCCGACCCCGCCGACCCCGCCGAACAGCTCCTGGAAGTGACCGGACCAGTACGGCTCGGCCATGAAGCCCAGCCAGACGGCGACCAGCACGCCGAACAGGATGGGCAGGCCGCGCAGTTCGGACCTGCCGATCAGGACCAGCGCCGCGATCACACCCAGCATCACGAACGGGGTGAGCTGGTGGGCCGGCACACTCGCCGCGAACAGGCCGATCAACACACCGAGCAGGACCGCCTGTTGGCGTCGGTCGGCCGGTTCGACCTCCGCCTCGCCGGGGCGCCGCTTCGTCCAGATCACGTGCGGGGCGCGGAACCAGACGAGCAGGATGGCCACGAAGGCCAGGTAGAGGAGATAGGTGAAGCCCTGCGGGGAGAAGTAGTCCTGGCCGACCCAGCCGCTCAGGACGAAGATCCAGATGCCGGTCCACTTGGCCCGCCAGCTCGCCCGCATCGAGCGCACCAGCAGGAACATCGGGGCCAGATAGAGGAGTTGGATGGTCAGCGGCCACCAGCGGATGACCTCGGTGAAGTCGGTGACCCCACAGGCCCTGCCGATGAACGCGGCCACCGCGAAGAACCCCGGCCAGCTCCAGCGGGCGTCCAGGTCGGGCACGGCGGAGCCGGTGCGGTCGATGTAGTCCAGGAAACCGAGGTGCTGGTAGGCCGTCGGGAAGCGCGGCTCGGTCTCGATCACGGCCGGCAGCGCGTGCAGGGAGACGACCGTCGCGAGCAGCGTGATCAGCAGCAGCGCCTTGTGCTCGCGGCCCAGCCACAGCAGCGAGCCGAACACCCCGACCAGCAGCGCCGCCCCGATCAGGGTGGGCAGCGGCAGGACCGAGATCAGGCCGAGCCCGCCCATGCGGTCCAGCTCGGCCTCGCCGAGCCCCAGCGCCGGCACCCAGTACAGCAGCAGCGCGACCACCAGCGCGGAGCCCAGGACGAGCCCGACCCCGCTGGGGTGAAGCCGCTCGCGCCAGGTGAGCGAGGGCGGCTCCGGTTCTCGTACGGCCGCCTCCTCCCGCACCCGCGACGCCTGTGCCTCCCGTACGACCCTCTTGCCCGTGCCGAGATCGAACGTGCCCTCGAACGGCGCGTCCACCTCCGCCCCGGCCCGCTGTGACGCCCCGGCCCGCTGTGACGCCTCGGCCGGTCCCAGGGACGCCTCCGAGCCCGGCTCGCGTCCGTCGGCGGGCAGGTCCGGCGACGGTTCCGAGTCCGGTCGGCGCTTCTCGAACGACAGGCCGGGCGATGCCTGCGAGCCTGCCTTCCCTTCCTCGGCCGACCGGTCGGGCGAAGCCCCGGAGCCCGCCTCGCGGTCGTCGCCGGGCCGCCCCAGCGAGAGCTCGGAACCGGGCTCCCGCTCCTCGACGGGCAGGCCGAGCGGCACCCCGGACCCCGGCGGTCCCGGCTCGGGCAGCCTGGCCCAGGTCGGCCGGCGGTCGGGCCGTACGACCGGGGTCCCCGCGGGCGGGGTGCCCGGACCCGGGCGGACGTCCGGCCGGCGCTCCTGGTGGTCGAAGTCGACGTGGATGCCGAGGGCGAGGGTGTCGGTGTCCAGCGCCCAGGCCGGGCCGCGCCGACGCGGCCTGTCGCCGGCCGGGACCTCACGCGCCCCCAGGTCGGCGAGGTCCCCGTCGGGCGCCGTGTGCTCCGGCACCTCCGCGGGCGGGGCCGCCTTGATGGTCCGCAGCAGCCTGGGCGCGGCGATGGTGACGATCACCGTCAGCGAGGAGATCTCGGCGACACCGGCACCGGTCAGGCCCATCCGGGGCAGGAGCAGCAGGGTGAGACCGAGCACCAGCACACACAACAGGCCCTGCAGCCAGGCGAGTCCGGCGGTGCGGCTCTGTGCGCGCAGCACCGCGAAGTACGTCTCCATGACGACGCGGAGCAGCGCGCCGATCGCGAACCAGCGCAGCAGCGGGGTCGCCGCGTCCGCGTAGCCCTGGCCGAAGACGCCGAGGATCCAGGGCGCGCCGATGAACATGAGCCCGCAGATCGGCAGCATGATCCGGGCCATGCGCTTCAGCGCGGCGCGGGTGTTCGCGGACAGCCGGGCCGGGTCGTGCGAGCCCTCGACGGTCAGCGAGGCGCCCATGTTGATGGCGAGCAGATTGACCGTGCCGCCGATCGTCGTGGTGATGTAGAAGTACGCGTTGTCCTTGGAGCTGACCTGCGAGGCGATGATCACCGGCACCAGATAGACCACGGCGAGCGAGAACAGCGAGCCCGTGTAGTCGCCGGCGAGGAACCTGCCGATCTCCTTGACGGTCGGCGGACGCGCGTGCTCCTCGGTGGCGCCGATGTGACGGGGGACCAGTTTCCGGAACACCAGGATGCCCAGCGGCACCACGGACGTGGCGATCGCCAGGACCCAGGAGACGAAGACACCGCTCGTCGGCATCGTGGTCGCCAGCCCGACCAGCATCCCCAGCTTGACGGCCGAGAACACCGTGTTGCCGACCGGCACCCAGGGCGCGCTTCTGAGCCCGGTCAGCACGCCGTCCTGGAGGGTGAGCAGGTTCCAGGCGGCCACGGCCATGATGAAGCCGAGGCCCTTGACCGACCCGTGCAGGAACCGGTACGACGGCCCCCAGGTGTCGAGGGTCAGCAGGAAGATGCCCGCCGCGAAGCACACGACGACACAACTCGCCGCGTACGTACGGAAGATGAGACGCCCGGTGGAGCGGCCCGCCACCGGGATGAAGCGGGCCAGGGCCCCTGTCAGGGTCACCGCGGTCAGCCCGGCGAGGAGCTTCATCGCGGCGATGGCGGCCGAGCCCTGGCCCACCGCGGAATCGGAGTAGTAGCGGGCGGCGATGAGCCAGTACCCCAGGCCCAGCACGGCGGAGATGCCGGTGTTCAGCATCAGCGCGTAGGCGTTGCGGAACAGCGGGCTGCCGCCTGGGGATCTGCCCAGGCCGGGCAGGCGCAGGCGGCGCCCCGACTGCTCGGACGCCCCGGTCGGGGGTGACGCTGCCTCGGTCTTGGTCGTCGTGTCAGACACGGGAACGGATGGCCTTCCGGCGGACCTGTCGTGCTCTGCGGACCATGGCGTACCCCTTGGTGAGGGCACGGTCCCTGGCGAAGTTGCGGGCGATCGCGCGGCCTTCGACCAGCCGCTCGAACTCCTCGATCCCGGTGCTGCGGCGCACGGTGACCCGCCGCAGGGCGTACGGGCCCTGCCGGCGCCGTGCGAGGCCGTTGCCGACGGCGAGCGCCTGGGCGTACCCCGTCTCGCGGACCGCCTGGCGCACCCGGCGGCTGGAGTAGCCGTACGGGTAGGCGAACGAGGCCGGGACGGCGCCGAGTTCGTCGGCGACGATCTCCTTGGAGTGGATCAGCTCGTACCGGAGCCGGTCGTCGTCGAGCTGGTCGAGCTGGGGGTGGGTGTGGCTGTGGCCGCCGATCTCCACGTCGCCGGCGGCGAGTTCGCGCACCTGGTCCCAGTCGAGCATGGTGTCGAGGCCGCCGCCGGTGTCGTGGGCGCCCCTGATCCAGCCGGTGGAGACGAACAGGGTGGCGGCGAAGCCGTGCTTGGCGAGCACGGGCAGGGCGTGCCGGTGCACGCCCTCGTAGCCGTCGTCGAAGGTGATCAGGACCGGCCGGGGCGGCAGCGGGCGGCCCGTGCGCCAACTCGCGGCCAGATCGGCTGTGTTGAGCGGGGTGAGGCCCAGGTCGCCGATCGCCGCCATCTGTTCGGCGAACGCCTCCGGTGCCACCGACAGCTCGCGCGTGGCGTCGTTCGGCGCGGTGGCCACCGCGTGGTACATCAGGATCGGCACCGGTGCTTCAGCCATGAGATCCCCCCTCGATCCCGACGGCCGACGATCCCCCGTCGATCCCGGCCACCGACGATCCCCCGTCGATCTCGACGACGGAGAACGTCGCTCCGCCCCGGCGGGCCCGCACACTCCCCACCACGTACCCGCCCGCCGCCGTCAGCACCCCGGCGACGATCGCCCCGGCCCGTCCCGCACCGCCCGGCCGGGCCAGCACGGCGTCGCGCAGACCGCGCGCCACACCGGCCGGCAGCACCCGGGTGGTGTACCGGCGCTCCGACTCGAGCCCCTTGTCCGCGCCCACACTGCGCGCCACCAGCGCCTTCGACAGGCCCTCCGCGTAGGCGCGCGTGCGGAAGTACCCGAAGTGCTCGCGCGCCTCGGGCACCCGGTGATGGATCACCGCACGGTCGTCGATCAGCAGGACGGCGTCGGGTCTGGCCCGGGCCAGCCGGATGCACAGCTCCGTCTCCTCGCAGCCCAGCGGCCGCTTGTCGCCGTCGCGCCCGATGCCGGTGGCGAAGCCGCCCGCCGCGTCGAACGCCGTACGGCGAAAGGAAGCGTTTCCGCCGAGGACGTTGCGGACCCGGACCCGGCCCGGTGGAAGCCCCTTGTAGGTGCAGCCCACCACCCAGTCGAACTCCTCGGGGAACCAGGCCGGACGGCGGCCCGACGCCCAGATCGGCATCGTACGGCCGCCCACGGCCATCACCCGCGGGTCCTCGTACCCCTCGGCGAAGCGCCGCAGCCAGTCCCGTTCGGCCACGGCGTCGTCGTCGAGGAACGCGATGATCTCGCCGCGGGAGGCGGCGATACCGGTGTTGCGGCCCGCGGACAGCCCGCGGGGGCCCGCGTTGGCCAGCACGCGGACCTCGCCGGACTCCTCGAACTCCTTGTATTCCTTGGTCAGTCGGTCCAGCAGGGCCGGATTGTGGTCGACGACCAGCAGGGTCTCCAGCACGGGCCGGGACTGCGTCCGCACCGAGGAGACCGCCGCGAGGATGTCCTCCCAGCGGTCCTCGGTGTAGACGCAGATCACGACGGAGACGTCGAGATCGCTCAAGACGCGTCTCCCCGTACCGATTCGAGCATCGGCGAGTGGTGCTCCTGGCGGCGCAGCTCACGCCGGTTGGAGCGCTCCCCGAGGATCACCTTGAGCACCCGGAACCCGTCCCGCACGGCCCGCAGATTGCTCGTGCCGTGGATGCGGAGGTACTCGTAGCTGGGGATCTCCTGCACCTTCAGCCCCGCCTTGACCACTCTGATGTTGATCAGGGTCTCGATCTCGAAACCCGTGCAGTCGAGGCTGATCTTGTCCAGGCAGTGGCGCCAGAACGCGTTGTATCCGTAGCAGAGATCGGTGTAGCGGGCGCCGAACTTGCGGTTGACGATCGTGCACAGCGCCCAGTTGCCGAGCTTGCGGATGAACGTCATGTCGTCGGTGCCGCCGCCGTTGGCGAAACGCGAACCCTTGGCGAAGTCCGCGCCCGAGACCAGGGCGGAGACGTACGACACGATCTCGTTCCCGTCGGCCGAGCCGTCCGCGTCGACCATCACGATGATGTCGCCGGTGCACGCCTCGAACCCCGTGATCAGGGCATCCCCCTTGCCCTTGCCCTGCTGTGAGACGACCTTGACGTTCGGCCACAGCTCGCGGGCCACTTCGACGGTGTCGTCCGTGGAGTTGCCGTCGACGAGGACGACCTCGTGTATCCAGTCGGGCAGCGTCTTGAAGACGTAGGGGAGATTCTCCGCCTCGTTCATGGCGGGGATCACCACACTCACCGGTGGCGCGATGGCCAGGTGAGAAGAGATCGGCCGGTATTTGCCGGCAGTCGACGGGTCTTGGCCCGTACTCGCCGGCCGAAGAACAGAAGTCATGAGTCTTGGTCCCTCTCGTCCGGTGGACCGCCCGCCCCCGGGCGGCCCGGCTACGTGTCCGGTTCGAAAGGGGGGTTCACGCCTACGGCATGCAGAAATGGTTCCTGTGCACGCCGAAGCGAGCTGGCAAAGCTGGCCGTCCGCCGCTGAGCGGCAGCCGGTCGCGCGGCACGACTCGGTCACCAGTGCGGTCACCGAGCACGGCACCCCCCTACCGCGCCCCGCTCCGGAAACCACCGCGGTCCTTGAGCCCTCCCCTAGAGCCGCTTGGTGATGGTCCGATGCGGGTGAGATGTACGACGGTATTGATGATTGAACCCTTATGGCAAGGCCTGGAACCAGGCCTCACGTTTTTGTTGGTTTGACCGTTACGAAACCTGGAAGAAAAACGAGAAGGCTGATCACGGTCACGGCGATCACTCCGCCGCGCCAGGACCAGCGATGGACAGCCAACATGCCTTGTGCGACCAGCATGTTGAGGACGACCGAACCCGCCAGGGCGGCGAGCACACGGCCGAACGGTTCCAGCCCGCGCAGTGCCGCCCCGATGGCGGTGGCGGGTGCCGCGAGCAGGAAGAACAGGGTGAGCGGTCCGCGCAGCGGCGAACCCGAGTCGACGAGGGCGAGCAGCGCCCCGAACAGCCCTACGGCCGTCGCGGCGCCCGCGAGCAGTGGTGACAGGTCCCTCCCCGGTCCCTGCCGCGCCCGCTCCGCGTCCCCGTCGTTCGATGATCTCTTGATGTGGATCGTCTGCATTGGCGACTTTGCCCCCCAGCGCGCCGGATGCCAGATTTCAATGTCGCGCAGTGTCAGACGGGGCGTCAAGACACCGAGGTGACGGACAACAGTTCTCATGCCGTCCTCGGCATGTTCGGACGGATGTTCCCCGGAGGCGCCGACTGCCTCCGGGGAACGGTCGTACGGACCTGGCTTCTCGGTGCTACGGCACGAGCTTCAGCAGCTTGTTCGGCGAGCCGGTGCCCGCGCTGGTGACCGCGCCGGAGGTGGCGCCGCCGACCAGGGCCGAGGCGACCGCGGCCGGGGAGGCCGAGGTGTGGCTCGCCAGGTAGACCGCCGCCGCGCCCGCGACATGCGGGGTCGCCATCGACGTGCCGGAGATGGTGTTCGTCGCGGTGTCGCTGGTGTTCCAGCCCGCCGTGATCGACGAACCCGGGGCGAAGATGTCCAGAACCGATCCGTAGTTCGAGTAACTGGCCCTGGCGTCCGTGCTGGTGGTCGCGCCGACCGTGATCGCCTCGGTGACCCGGGCCGGGGAGTAGGAGGAGGCGTCGGCGCTGCTGTTGCCGGCGGCGATCGCGTAGGTCACGCCGCTGGCGATGGAGTTGCGGACCGCCGTGTCGAGGGTGCTGGAGGCGGAGCCGCCGAGCGACATGTTGGCGACCGAGGGGCCGGAGTGGTTGCTGGTCACCCAGTCGATGCCGGCGATGACCCCCGCGGTGGTGCCGGAGCCGTTGTTGTCGAGCACCCGCACCGCCACGATCTTCGCCTTCTTGGCGACGCCGTAGGTCGAGCCGGCGATCGTCGTGGCCACATGGGTGCCATGGCCGTTGCCGTCGGAGGCCGTGGTGTCGCCGTCGACGGCGTCGTAGCCGTAGGAGGCCCGGCCGCTGATCTGGCTGTGGGTGATGCGGACACCGGTGTCGATGACGTACGCCGTCACCCCGCCGCCGGCGCTGTCCGGGTAGGTGTACGTGCCGGACAGCGGCAGCGCCGCCTGGTCGATGCGGTCCAGGCCCCAGGGGGCGCTGGACTGGGTGGTGTCGGCCAGGCGGACGGTCTGGTTCTGCTCGACGGAGGCCACCGACGGATCGGCCGCGAGTCTCCTGGCCTCGGCGGCCGAGAGGGTGGCGGTGTAGCCGTTCAGCGCCTTGGTGAACGTCTTGTCCACCGTGCCGCCGTACTCCTTTATCAGGCCCTTGCCCGCGCTCGAGGCCGCCTTGAGGCCGGCGGCCTTCTTCAGCGTGACGATGTAGCTGTCCTTGACCGCGGTGGGGGAGCCGGCGGCCAGGACCCTGCCCTCGGCCGGTGCGGCTTGGGCGGCCTGGGCGGGCAGGGCGGTGAGCCCGCCGACGAGGGCGGCGGTCGCCACGGTGCTGACGGCGGCGAACCGGAGTGTGCTGCTACGCAGTTGTGCCATTGCGGGGGAGTCCTCCTCCTGGCTGCGCGCGTCCG
>Ga0182007_10001115_pt1 | contig 14558 bp, 11 predicted proteins | sample Sormic07211113_1_FD_123023 | JGI IMG/M metagenome (GOLD analysis project Ga0182007, IMG submission 123023) | Rhizosphere microbial communities from Sorghum bicolor, Mead, Nebraska, USA - 072115-113_1 MetaG | ecosystem: Host-associated > Plants > Roots > Rhizosphere | place: USA: Nebraska... | reverse complement strand
GCGAACGCCACATCAACACCTTGCTCGACGGTTTGCCCGCCGGCTTCGTACTGGGCTTCGTACTGTCGGCCGGCGGCGAGGTCTCGGCGCTACCGCTGATATGCGGCACGATCGGCGGCTACCTCGTGCAAACGCTGATATTGCGAATGCTGTCCGTGCGGGTCGACCCGATTCGCCACGGGCTGCGTCTGACGCTGAAGGCGCCGCAATGGCAGCGGGTGTACCGGGCGGTGCGGGTGCTCGCCCTCGGCCAGGTGGTCATGTGCTGCACGCCGATACTGGATCAGTTCTTCGTGGTCGCCTACGGCGATGGCGCGGTCGCCACCGTCGGCTACACCAACCGCGTTCTCTCGCTGCTGCTCAGCATGGGTGCGCTCGCGATCGGTCGGGCCATCCTGCCGATCCTGTCGGATATCATCGGCGTCGGCGATTTGTCGCGTGCCCGCCATACCGCGCTGAAGTGGACGCTGCTCATGTTTCTGCTCGGCACGGGCGTGGCGCTGGTGTCGTGGCTGCTTGCTCCGCAAGCCGTCGCGCTACTGTTCCAGCGCGGCGCGTTCACCGCGCGGGATACGGCGGCCGTGGCGGAGCTTTTTCGCTGGGGGCAAATGCAGGTGCCGTTCTATTTCTCCGGCCTCGTGTTGTTGACGCTGTTCGCGAGCGCGGGACGTTACCGGGAAATGGCCATCATCGCCTTGATGAGCTTTGTCGTGAAGGTTGTCGCCAATGTGGTCATGACGCATTGGCTGGCGATTCCCGGCATTTTCGCCGCCACCGCGCTGATGCACGCGACGACGCTCATCTACTATCTCGTCTACGTGCAAGGCTGGCCAACGGACACCGCCACGACGGCGGCAGGGCAGCCATGAATATCGTTCTTCTCGTGAGTTCGATGGGCACGGGCGGCGCGGAACGCGTGGCATCGACGCTCGTCAATGCGTGGGCCAGGCGGGGCGACACGGTGACGCTCGTCATCACGTATAGCGGCCGCGGCTCCTGCTTTTATACGCTCACGAGCCAGGTGCGGCTCGTCTATCTCGCCGATCTCGCGGGGCGGAAGCGCTCGGGATTGCGCGGTTATGCGGCACGTTTGCGCGCACTGCGCACATTGCTTTCCGGCAGCAAGCCGGATGTCGTCATTTCGTTTCTCACCAACGTCAATATTTCGGCGATCCTGGCTTCGAGGGGATTGCGCGTACCCGTCATCGTGTGCGAACACAATGATCCCGCCGCCGACGGGCGCTCCCGTTTATGGCGGCTCGCGTGCCGCTTGCTCTATCCGCGGGCGAGCCTTGCAGCGGTGCTGACGGAGAACGTCGTCGCGCCGTTCAGGCAGATGGTGCCGCGCATGGCGCGCGTCGCCGTGATGCCCAATCCGCTGCCCGACGAACTGTTCGATCGCGCCGACCTCGGCGGGCGCGCCCGTGAGCGAGGCGTGACAGCGCATGGCGATGGCAGGCGACGGCTCATCTCCGTGGGCCGCTTGCACGAACAGAAGCAGTATGACCTGTTGATCACCGTGTTCGGGTCGCTTGCCGATGCGTTCCCTGAATGGGATTTGTGGATCTGGGGCGACGGGCCGGAGCGCGCAAGGCTCGAGGCGCAGGTGGCGGATGCGGCCTTGAAGGAGCGCGTCTTTCTGCCCGGCAAGACCGTCGACCCGTGGGCGGAAATGGCGCGCTCGGACGTCTTCGTGCTGTCGTCGCGTTTCGAAGGCTTGCCGATGGCGCTGATGGAAGCGATGGGACTCGGCATGGCGACGATCGCATTCGATTGCCGTAGCGGACCCAGGGAACTGATGCGCGCCGGTAGCGACGGATGGCTCGTGCCGCCGGGCGACGCGTACGGAATGGAGCAGGGCTTGCGGCGCCTGTTCGCCGATGATGCGTTGCGTGCCGAACTCGGCTGCAGGGCGGCGCACTCGATCCGCGAGCGTTTTTCGGCGCAGGCCGTGCTCGACATGTGGGATGCGCAATTCGAGCGTGTGGGCGCGCGCCCGCGGCGCGCCGGCGCGGCAGTGAGTGCCGCGATGCCGGCCGTCCCGCCCGACAGTTCGTGCGGGGATATACGCCAACCCGCACGCCAGCCCGCGCTCGTAGACATCCGGCGCGTCGACAAGGAGCCGACATGAGCAAGGTGATCCTGTTTGCCAACACCGATTGGTACCTCTACAACTTCCGGCTATCGCTCGCGCGGAAGTTGCGCGAACTGGGCCATGAAGTCGTGCTGCTTTCTCCGCCGGGCGAATACGGACCGCAATTGCGCGCGCTGGGATTTCGCTGGGAGCCGGCCCCGATGGTGCGGCGCAGTCTCAACCCATTGCGCGAAGTGACGCTGTTGATGTGGCTCGTGCGTTTCCTGCGGCGCGAACGGCCCGACCTCGTGCACGGCTTTACCATCAAGTGCGCGGTCTATGGATCGTTGTCGTCCCGTCTTGCCGGGGTGGCGGTGCGCGTCAACGCCGTGGCGGGAATGGGCTATGTATTTTCGAGCCGCGACGTCAAAGCGGTCGTTCTGCGTCCGCTGGTGCGCAGAGTGATGCGCATGGCGTTCGGCGGCAAGCGCAGCATGCTGATCCTGCAAAACCCCGACGATCTCGCGCTGTTCCGCACGGCCAATATCGTCGACGAACGGGCGATACGCGTAATCAAAGGTTCGGGGGTCAACATCAGCCGCTTCAAGCCGCGTTCCGAGGAAGCGGAGCCGCTCGAAGCGCAGCCGTTACGCGTGGTTCTGGCGGGACGGCTGCTATGGGACAAAGGCATCGCCGAATACGTCGAAGCGGCGCGCATCCTCAAAGCGGAAGGCCGCAGCGTGCGATGCATTCTCGCGGGCACACCGGACCCAGGCAATCCGGCTGCCGTCGACGAGAATTTGCTGCGGGGCTGGGTCAGGGATGGACTCGTCGAATGGCTGGGACACGTTAGCGACATGCCCGCGCTCTTTGCCGAAACCGATGTGGCGGTGCTGCCCAGTTATCGCGAAGGGCTGCCCAAATCGATGATCGAGGCGGCGGCGTGTGCGTTGCCGCTCATCATTACCGATGCGCCGGGATGCCGCGAGGTTGTCGGCATCGACGGTGAAGAAGGGCTCATGGTGCCGGTGCGCGACGGCCGCGCACTCGCCGGCGCCATTCGTCGTCTCGACGACGACCGGGCGCTGGCGCGCAAGCTCGGTGAGGCGGCGCGGCAAAAGGCGCTACGCGAATTCGACGAACAGATCATCATCGAGCGCACGCTCGCCGTCTACCGGGAAGTGCTCGAGCCGGCGCGGCAGGCCATGCCCGTGAGCGGGAGCGTCGTCCCGTGAAGATCGTTCACGTGATTACGGATCTGGCCGTCGGCGGCGCGGAGACGATGCTGGTGCGGCTGATCCGAACGTCACAGCGCGAGGGCTTGCAGCATGTCGTCATTTCGCTCTCGCGCGAGGCGCCGCTGGCCGATCGTCTCGTCGAACTCGGCGTGGAGGTGCGTGTACTCGGCATGAGGCGCGGCATACCTGACATCAGGACGTTTCGCCGCCTCATCCGATGGCTCGACGAACTGGAACCGGATGTCGTGCAGACCTGGATGTATCACGCGGACCTGATGGGCGGCGCGGCCACCTATGGGGCGCAAGCCGCGCGGTTTTTGCGCGGCGCGCATGTGAAGCGACCCGCGCTACTGTGGGGCGTCCATCACACGGATCTGCGTTTGGCCGGCAGCGCACGCATGACGCGCTGGATCGCGCGCGCATGCGCGCTGATCTCGTCGCGCATACCTGACCGGATCGTTTGCTGCGCCGAATCGGCGAAAGCGTCGCACCGCTTGGGCGGCTACTGCGCGCAGCGCATGACCGTCATTCACAACGGGATAGACCTCGAACGCTTTCACGCCAATCCAAGGGCGCGCGAGATGTTGCGGCGCTCGCTCGGTATCGGGGCGCTCACTCCACTCGTCGGAATTGTCGGCCGCTACCATCCTGTCAAGGATTATGGGACGTTCATCGCCGCGATGCGCATCGTTATCGACGCCATGCCGGAATGCCGCTTCGTGATGGCCGGTCAAGGGCTCGACCCGAGTAATGACGAATTGGCAGCGCTGCTCAACGCAGCGGGAATCGCTCATGCCTGTAGCCTGGTTGGACCGCAGGCAGAACCGCAGACCCTGCTCGCCGGACTCGACGTGTTCTGCCTGTCGTCGAGCAGCGAGGGCTTGCCGACGGTGATCGGCGAGGCGATGGCCTGCGAAGTGCCGTGCGTCGCAACGGATGTCGGCGACACCGCGTTGCTGATCGGCACGACCGGCCGCGTCGTGCCGCCGCAAGATCCCGAGGCGCTTGGTCGCGCGTTGTGTTCGTTATTCGCGTTGCCGCGTGACGAACTCACGAGGCTCGGATATGCGGCGCGAAGGCGGATTCAAAGCCACTTCTCGATAGAAGCGAGTTGGCGGCGTTACGAAGAGACCTACGTGGAGGCGCTGGGCAAGCGAGAACAGTCGGCGGTTTGAGCGGCGGGTCGCGCATGGCGTGTAGAACTGTTTGTTCGGGAAGTGTTTTAGTCCGCACCGCCTCTCTGCGTAACAGCGCTCTTGTCGAGGGTCCAGCCGTACTGCTTGATCGCCTGTTCCAAGGCGTCTGGGTCGCGAATGTTTGAAAAATCCGCGGAGAGTGCCGGCCGTTGCTGTGGCTGGGGGACGTCGGTGTCTGTAACCGGGTTGGGTTCTACTACTGCCGTTGCCGCGGTTTCCGCGACCGTGCGGTTATCAGCAGGTGATGCGTCGACGCGCACGTCTTTGTCGGTGAGTACCCGGGCGAAGGGGAGGGCCGTATCGGTCGACTTAAGCCCGGAAGGCGGCGCGGTGTCGGACCTGTCTTTGGACATGCCGAGCGTTGCATCGATTTCGCGCAGCGCGCGCGGTGTCATGTAGGCGGTGTCGGCAGACGAATTCTGTTCTGCGGCGGCAGCGTCATGACGGGCAGGCTGCGCTTCCTCGCGAACTGTCTGAGGTGGCGCATAGCGCAGATAGGTGAGGCCGAAGGCGACGGCAGCCGCGACACATGCGCCCAACAAAGCCGTCCTTACGCTGAGCGTTCGCTGCAACAGCGAAGGCGGCCTCGAAGGAAACGTGGACGGGCCGTGAGCGTCGTAGGCGTCGACGCTCACCAGATCGCGCTCCGGAGGCTGAGATTGCTGCACATTCGCTCGTTGTGAGTACGTGCCCAACTGGTCGCGGTTTGCTTCGGGCATGGCGGACTGAAACGCTCCACATCGGGTACAGAAGCGTTGCTCTCGTTGTACGAGGCTTCCACAACGCGGGCAGGCGGCGGAAACCATGGCGACTGGAAACAGCATGCGCTTGTTCATACTCGAACCTTTCGAATGATTCGCGCCCTTGCTGGTGTATGTCGCTTTATGACCAGCGACCCTGGCCATGATGTCCGTCAATACGCTGCGACCCGATGCGTTGAAGGTCGCCGAACGCGGCTGACGGCCGTCGAAGCGCGGATATTGATGTTGTGCTGTTCGGCGAAATTGAAGTGTGGGCTCGACCACATTTCTCGCGGGAATAGCACCGTGATCGATGGACAGCCAGGCTATCGTGTATCTGTGGCTATAAAGGCGCGATCGGATAAAAGACGGTTTTAATAAGCAGCCGGCACCCTGAAGCAAGGCCCCCGATCCTTCCGATTTGAGGAGAACCTGAATGTCAAAGAATCATTTCAGCCGGCGTTCTTTCCTGCAGGGGTCCGCATCGGCTGCGGCTCTCATGTCGCTTCCAATGCCGGCCATGAGCGCAGGGCCGGTTTCGACCCGGCTGGAATGGGAGGTTTTCAAAACGACGCCTCAGTACGCGTCGTTCCTGAATGCGGTAAAACTGATGAAAGCGGTCACGGACGCGACAAAACCGACCTCCTGGGCGTATTGGGTCAACGTGCATATGAACTACTGTCCGCATATGGTGCCGTACTTTCTCGCGTGGCATAGGGGCTACATTTACTACTTCGAACAGCAGTTGAGAACGGTCTCCGGAGACAGCCTGTTGACCTTGCCGTACTGGGACTACTACACCTATCCCACCATGCCCAGTGAGTTTACCGATCCCTCCAGCGGTAACGCACTTTATGTGTCGGGGCGGGCCAACTCGAACGTCTATTCCGCGCTCACGCTTGCGCCGTTCGCACCGACCGTAATCAATTTTCAGCGCGGTACGTCCAACTCGTTTGAGGCGTCCTTCGAATCGGCTCCGCATAATCCGGTGCACAACATCATCGGTGGATGGATGGCCGACATGCAGTCGCCGACCGACCCGATCTTCTATTTGCATCACGCGAACGTCGACCGCCTATGGGACGCGTGGGCGCAGCAGCCGCAAACCACAATGCCTTATCCGAACAGTTCATACTGGTCCGGAACGTTCACTTACGCAACCGGCCTTACGATGAGGAAATCGAAGACCTATATGCCCTCGTTGCTGAACTACCAATATTCGAATCAAAAGGTGCCGACTGCAATGCCGCTGAACGCTCAGGAAGGACGCATCATTCGTGTGCAGGCGCAGCTTTCCCCGATCCTCGTGCGACCGGCGCTCGGCAGCTTTTCAACGACACCCCCGCGTTCGATCGCGACGACCCGCCGGTCGCTTGGTGGCGTCGCGAACCTTACGCTCAACGAGCGGTCCGTCAGTGCGCGTGTGCCGTTGCAGGCGTCAGGCACCACCTCCTTGCAGGATGCAGTGGCTGCGAATGCGTCAACCGTCGATACGGCCAGCACGAGTGAGACGACAACGACAACGTTCAAGTATCCGCGCATCGTGCTGGACAAGCTTGGTGTCACCAGTGCGGGAAAGAAGGGCGGCTATTTCTACAACGTGTACCTCAATCTGCCCGCTTCGGGTAGCGCGGACGTCGAGAGTCAGTCGCATTTTCTCGGCACGTTCGGGCCATTTGAAGTGTCCGGAGCAATACATCATGGCGAGGGCGGCCTGGTATTGCCGGCGACCGACGTGTTGCGCAACGTCGGCGTAGCGAATCTGAAGGAGGTTGTGATCTCGCTAGTACGCGTCAACGGTCCGAACTACCCAACGGGTCCGGTATTGACGGTAGGCGAGATGCGTCTCGAGCTGTCGACGGAAGGCCCGTGACCCGCTGAGAGTGTGAGCGCTGTGACGCGCGGGTAGGGTTGCGCGCGTCGCTGCCGCTCACTTCAGCCTCTTCGCAATGTTGCCCTGGGCCTGGTTGCGTAGCGGCTGGAGTTCGCAGCGTCTTCCTGCTTGTCGATCCAATCCCGCGCCCAGTCCAACGCACACTGCCTGGCAGCCTCCGGCGCGATAAACCTCGGGCCCACGAGGCCGGAGTGCGCCACGCGTTGTCCGTTTTCGATGATTTCCGCCCAGCCTCGAAACAGATCGTTCTGCATGAGGTCCGCAGCCGCGTGGACGACATAGCCTCGTTCGTTGACGACGCTCGTTCCGCTGGCTTCCGACGCGGTCTGCCACGCCCCCTGGGCGTAAACACGCTGACGTTTCGACGAGGCTTCTTCCCGCGCGCTCGCGTCGTCGTTGCATGCTTCTGGAGGACCGGGCTCCGTGTCGCGCGTGCGGCCGATGTCGCCCAATATCCAACTATCGGCATGGTACGCGGTGCGCTCGGTGCTCGTGCTCAGCCACGACTCCTGGCTTTTCCAGACCACATCAGGTGTGCCGACGTCGTCGTCCGTGCCCGCATCATCGAGTGGAGCAACGGCCGGCTTCTGATCCGCTTTCTTGTCTGAAGGCGGTCGGTCGGGGACATATGAAAAATGCCGTCCTGCATGCGACAGGACTCGCATCATTTCCGCCAGTCTTCCGTTTAGCCGCCACTGTTCGAATCGGTATCTGCAGGTGGGCTGCGACGGATATTTCTCGGGCAGTTTCGACCACGATTCCCCCGTCGTCAAAATCCACAAGACCGCGTTGGTAACCACCCGCGGCTGTACCCGGGGACGGCCGCGTTTCGTCATGCGAACAACGGGATCGGCAAGCATGGGGCCGATCAATGACCACTCCTCGTCGGAAAGCTCTTCGAAGAACATTGCAACCTCCAGGACATTGCAACTCCCAGGTCTCACCGCGCGCGAATGCAGCTCGACGGGCACAAGCGGTGACGACGCGTATTGTCTGCGGAAATAGCGGTGACAGAACTTTGCCAAGGGGCCTGGGCTGCTCTGTCGCCCGCTGAAACCGGATAGGTGCGGCAGGACGATGCGAAGTTCCCGCCTGATAGTGATTGACCCATGCCATATTGTTTTTTGCAGTCAGGGTTTGGACACGACTCAACGCAGCGTCCGCTGAATCTTTTGTCAGGATATGCTGACGCAGGATCTGTCCCTTGGCTGAACGCGCGCGCAATAGTGCGGTTTGACGATCTCGCGATGCAGGGGAAGGTGTAGCCATCGACTTGACGGGCTGGCAGGGACGTTCAGGATATCGCGTAGCCTGGACACGGCACATCGCATGCCGGTGGTCGCGCCGCATTGCGCGGGGACGAAGCGGAGAGATTGGCTGCGCCCAACAGGACACTGACGATCATGCCGTGCATGAAGTGACTGGCAACGTTACGGCGGGTTTCAACGTGCTTTGGGTGCACTTCGATCGCGTCATGGTTGCAGTTCTCAGCAAGTCAATCCTGTCGAGTACCTGTGGGCGCAAATAGAGGGTCATGCGCGGGCATGCGATTGCAAATCGATGCCCTGAAAGCAGCAGAGTCGAGCCAATCGCGCACGATAGTCCGACTCTGCTTTCTTCATTTACTGCCGCTTGATTACTGCGTAACCAGGCATCCCGAAACGCAGGTGTTGTTCGAGTACTGCGCGGCTTTTACGCCCCAGTTCCTACCAATGATGGTTCGGCTCGGGATGTTAGCGCCGCGGAAGCCTTGCGCGTTGCTCGTGCCCGACACCGTGTTGTTGCGCACGATGTTGGTTGAGTAGTCGGCACTTGCAGCGACACCGCCGGTCAGCATCACCGAGGAAGACATGTCAGGCGCACCATAGCCATAGACAGCCTTAATGGTGTTGTACTCGATCACGTTATGGCCGGTCTGTTGCGTGGTGTTGTCGTTCTCGATACCCACAGCGCAGTCGGTCACGGTGTTGTGTCCGATGTAGCCGTTCGTATGAGCAACGAACACCGGTCCATAGTAGCCGCAGCTTGCGAAGGTGTTGTAGATGATCTTGTCGCCGCTTCCGCCGTTGGTCGAGCCGTAGGTCTGGAACATCGACTGGCCGAAGAACTGCTTGAAGCTGTTGCCTGCCAGGAAGAAGTTGCTGACCGGACCAACGGTTTCAACCGGAATATCCCAATGCCGTGCGTCGTTGTTGTAATACTGCGGCACCACGGTGTTGGCGCCCACGAAATTACAGTTAACGATACTGTCGTCGTGATAGTAGTTGTTGTAGTCGCCGATGACGAACATCTGGTTGGCGTAGCCGGTGGTGCGCTTGAGCACGGTCTGTTGGCACTGAATGTGTCGGTTGCTCGCTCTCACATTGAGGGTGCCATTGATGACGCACGTTCCGGACGGAACCAACACGTCGCCAGCATTGATCGCCTTCTGGAATGCGGCCGTGTCATTCGTTACACCGTCGCACTTCGCGCCATAGGCCATCGGATTCACCGGGTTCACGAGCGCAGGCGGAGTAAATTGCGTGGACGTCGATGTAGAGGTAGACGTAGCCTTGATATAGCACGCTTTCAGATAGCCAACCGCAGGATCGGCCATGGCGCTATTGTCACAGGGCACCTTGCCGGTATAGGTGCCGTTCACCGCGTACTTAGCCGAGGGTGCGCTCGGGGGCCATGCGCCATACAGTACGTTCTGCGTGCCGGAGAACGAGCAGGTACCGTGCTCGTCTGCACACTTGTTCCACGTAGTGCCGTTCACGACGACACTCGACGGGTTGTTCTGCGCGTACGCCGCAGGCAAAAAGGCGAGTGAAAAAAGGAAAAAAAGCAGGTATTTGAGATGTCTCATTCCGTTACATTCCAAAGTTAGACATGGCGCTATTTCTAGCGAAGAGGCGAAACAAGGGAACGCGTTGACCGCGTTCATTGCTGAAGAAGCTGACGCTTCCGATGTGCCGATATGCGCTCGCAGATACCGTTAGACGAACGTGTATCGACTGCTGCCGGTAGGGCAGTGTTCTAAACCTGTTGACGTGAAAGTAGTCGGCAGGTACATATTTCGTAGTACTTAATAGACGCTTGCATATGATCCATATAGCGAAGTGCTATTAATGATTAAAGCTTTGGATTGCACCACTAGGCCGGAGTACACGATCGGGCGAGATTCTCCCGTATGCACTCGACCTGCGACACGACTCAGTCGACCTCTCAGCTAGGTCGACGACTCGTCCCTCACACGCGAGGCCAAAGGCCAACGCATGAAGTTTATGCATGCGAGGGACCAGCGTGTAAGACTTACGCTAGATTCTCAGCATGCTTGTAGATGTAAAAACAGACTCTTCGACTCGATGCTTCAACTTCAAAAATTGAGGATAACTAAAAGATGACAGATCTCTTTTCCCCAAGATTTCATGCATAACGCCTCGGTGCGAACCAAATAGCCTTGGGCCAGCCCGCGCCGGATTGCGGCAGCGCAGCATCTGCGGCGCGCATGGCCGCGGATGTTTGAAGCTCCGCTTCCATTAGTCAGTGCTGCACGGGACGTCTATCCGACGGTATCCAACAGGGATCGGTAAATATTGCTGATCCTTTGGGCTTCAAGGTATTACTTGCAGAAGGTTTTGGCAGAAGAATTATAAACGTTTCACTTCTGTAACGAGATTGGAAATATTGCTGATAAGGACGGATCGAAACCGGTCGCTTGATATTTACTTCGAATGTTCCGAGTCTCGCGGAAATAAGAAATCGGTACATTGTTTGTGCGGGAAAATGAGTATTTTTATTTTTTTACGCGTTAGTCTGGACTTGACGGACTAATAATTTGAAGCTACGGAGTTTTATATTATTAATATAAATAAGCGTCAGTATATCGGTTTCATTTTATCAGATCAATAATCGGAATCGAATTGATCGATCTCGGCGGAAACCCGGACGGTTCTGCATAGGCGCGGTACGGTGTTCGGTTGGACGCTCGAGTCTCGACATGGGCGTGGCCAAGTATTCCCATGCATTGCACTGCTGTGCTCGAGGCGGTGAAGTTTTCGGAAGTATCGTTTGCGTTACACGACTACGCCCATTGTCTCGAGCCGATTTTGGCATCTGTGGCGCGATGTATGTCTCGATGGACGCGACGACGTCACGGCGATGCGCATAAATCACTATTGCGCTGCTGTTTGTGCGCAACGTCGATGGTTTGCGCTGGAAAAATATTGCGCGCCAATCGCAGCAAGCGAACCATTACCTGAGCAGCAACGGTTGAACGGTGCTCTTCTTTTGTGGCGCGGGGTCTCCAGACGTGTTGGATTGCCGAGCCCCCCTAGTTCGCGACAAGCATGAGCAACGTCTTGTATCACCATTTGAACGATCGGCCCCGTGATGGCGCAGGCCCCCGAGTTGCCATCGCCATTGGGTTAGATTTTCGGGTATTGCAGACAGCATATTCGCCGGCGACGGCCGAACATGAATGCGTTGCTGACAACTCCGCGGGCGGAGATACATCCAATCATGTAGTTGTACCTCGCCTTTCGCCGTTGCTGTCTCAACTCTGTCGTCGTGATCAAAGACTTCGCTTTTGACGTTTGAGCGAGCAGATCGAAAGTAGCGGCGGTGGATCTGGCCGCTATTGCCAACGACAACTGCGGAGGAAGCGCCACACGCGTCGTCTACCGTTACGGCCGCCTCAAGGCTGCAAGAGATGATCTTAATGGATCGTGCTTGTGCCGGGATTGAAGCTCTCGCCATCGGCTCTCATGCACATTTGCCCATCTTCAACTATCCTGCATTCTGTCGCAGCAGGCTTGACGAGATGAGGATTGAAAAGCGGTGTCGTTTCGCGGCTAATGGAAAGTGCAATGAGCATCTGACAAAATCTCTGCGAGAACATCAAAAAATGGAGGTCGAGTGCGGACGGTCGAATACCGCTTTTCCACCATTTGGCGCATCGATGCGCCAGTGCAGGAAGTTTGGGCGGCAATTCACGATTCGGCGCGCTGGCCGGAGTGGTGGATTAACGTCGAGCGCGTGGACCAGCTAGAGGCCGGTTCCGATCAGGGCGTGGGCGCCGTACAACGCTATACGTGGAAGGGCCGGTTGCCTTATCGTCTCGTGTTCGACATGCGAGTGACGCGCGTCGAACCGTTGGTAGCGCTGGAAGGGGAAGCCAGTGGCGACGTCGAAGGCGTCGGCCGTTGGAGCTTTTCGACTGACGGACGCAACCTTACCGTGGTCCGCTATGACTGGTGCGTCCGTACGAACCGCGCATGGATGAATGCATTGGCGCCGCTATTGCGACCGATTTTCCAATGGAACCACGACGCAGTGATGCGCGAAGGCGGCGCGGCGCTAGCGCGGCGGCTGCTTGGCGTCGGGCATGGATGAAGCCAGCGTGGCAATGGATTGAACGCTCTGCACTCGATGCGCTCGGTGACGATGTAAGGCAGTAATCGATGACGGAAGTCACTGTTGGCGCCGAGCGCTCGATTTTGTTCTTTGCACTTTGCCTTATCCAATGCCTTGTCGGCAGCGAGTATTAGCTCCATGGGCTCGCCCACGCTTCGTATCGGCATTCGCTCGTCAACACCTGCGCTTACTGTGACGAAGCCAGTTCGGTTGCCCGAATGTTCAATTTTCAGGCTACGGATAGCGTTGCGGATAGCGTCCGCGATTACCACGGCATGGGCTACATCGGCATACGGAAGAAGTGCTGCAGTCTCCTCTCCCACATAGTATGCGGTCAGCTCTTCAGAACGTCGGGCCGTCAAATCTCTAAAGAGCACAGACCGTCATCGGCTGCTGCGTGTCCCTGGATGTGTAGTATTGCTCGAAGCAATCGACGTCCAGCATGATCGGTGCAAGAGCATTCACGCGACGCATGGCGCGACTGAATTCGTCATGCAATGCGATATCGAATTCGCGGCGATTTGCGAGCTAGGTCAGGCCGTCCTGCAATGAAAGTCGACCAGGAGTTCGATTTGCCGGATCGGATGCCAGCCGAAGAAGCTCACCACAATGACAAGGCACAGGACGCCAGCGGAATGCCAGATTGTGTGCGCCACCACTCATGCAAAATCTCACCTTTCGACGACGCAACTGCGACAAGTGCAATGCGGGTGGCGGCAGGAGGTGTTGAGCCGCATGACGCCACTCTGCGCTGACTGGATGAACGCCGTTCCGGACGGACCGGGCGTGCGATAGAAGTACGGTTCGGTGCCCCGCACGTTCGTGCGCATCACTTTTACGTCGAACGGTCGACGAATCAGCGTCACGCCGCTATTCAGAACGAGGGCAACAGCGCCCGGGTTGCCGATCTGGAGGCTATGGTAAAAGACCTTAGAAAACTAATATCGAGCTTGCAGCAAAACACATGATCAGCACGCCCTGCGGTTGCTTCAAAGGCTGACAAATACTTCTTGCTACCGGTCGCCTAGGGTTTTCCCTGCCAGAATGCTCGCGCATCGAATTGCTGCGCGCTGATTTCCAAATGGCAGCCTGCACCCGAACCGATGACACTTGGCGATGCCCGGCAACCTAAGTGCTTGTCGCGAAAGAATATTATTCGAATGAGACGCCAATTTTTGCCGCAATGCAAGGTTCGAAGTGAAGCGAACAAAGCTCAAAGGCAAGCGGCGGCCCCCCACAATCGCCGCATCCCTTCTTGAATTTGTCACCACCCGTCCATATAATTAGCACTCGCTGCACGAGAGTGCTAACAACATCGCCGGTTGGCTCGGCCAGCCGGGTTTTCTCAGCGTTCTTCAGTCTCAATCAAGAGAGGAGTATGTATGAACCTTCGTCCTTTGCATGATCGCGTGATCGTCAAACGTCTGGATCAAGAAACCAAGACCGCGTCGGGCATCGTGATCCCCGAAGCCGCAGCGGAAAAGCCGGATCAAGGCGAAATCCTGGCAGTCGGCCCGGGCAAGCGTGACGACAAGGGCGCATCCATCGCGCTCGACGTGAAGGTGGGTGACCGCGTTCTGTTCGGCAAGTACGCAGGCCAGACCGTCAAGGTCGACGGCAACGAACTGCTCGTCATGCGCGAAGAAGACATCATGGCCGTGGTGCAGAAGTAAGCGCAAGTCGCTACTTCCCCGGTTATATCCCAAGAATTCAAGGAGTTAGAAGATGGCAGCTAAAGACGTCGTATTCGGTGATTCCGCCCGTGCCAAGATGGTTGAAGGCGTGAACATCCTCGCGAACGCTGTGAAGGTCACGCTGGGTCCGAAGGGCCGCAACGTTGTCCTCGAGCGCAGCTTCGGCGGCCCGACGGTCACGAAAGATGGCGTTTCGGTCGCGAAAGAGATCGAACTGAAAGACAAGCTCCAGAACATGGGCGCGCAAATGGTCAAGGAAGTCGCTTCCAAGACCAGCGACAACGCCGGTGACGGCACCACGACCGCAACGGTTCTGGCTCAGTCG
>Ga0182007_10001114_pt1 | contig 14564 bp, 12 predicted proteins | sample Sormic07211113_1_FD_123023 | JGI IMG/M metagenome (GOLD analysis project Ga0182007, IMG submission 123023) | Rhizosphere microbial communities from Sorghum bicolor, Mead, Nebraska, USA - 072115-113_1 MetaG | ecosystem: Host-associated > Plants > Roots > Rhizosphere | place: USA: Nebraska... | reverse complement strand
CGGCCAACGCCCAATCGCGGCGTGAGCATGCTAGAGGCTGCTCATGCCGCGATTGGCCGGCAGCGGCTCTACGTCCGCGAGCGCATGTGCACGTTTTGTAACAGCCCGACGGCAATCATGGCCGCGAACATCGACGAGCCTCCGTACGACACGAACGGCAGGGGCAGGCCGGTGACCGGCATGATCCCGAGGGTCATGCCGATGTTCTCGAAGGCCTGGAAGGCGAACCAGGCGACGATGCCGGCGGCCACGATCGTGCCGTACAGCTCCGTCGAGTCGCGTGCGATACGGCAGGCCCGCCACAGGACCACGCCGAGCAGGAAGATGATCAGGCCCGCGCCGACGAATCCCAGTTCCTCCCCCGCGACCGTGAAGACGAAGTCGGTCTGCTGCTCGGGGACGAACTGGCCGGTGGTCTGCGAGCCGTGGAAGAGCCCGGCACCGGTGAGTCCGCCCGAACCGATCGCGATACGCGCCTGGTTGGTGTTGTAGCCGACGCCGGCCGGGTCGAGGCTGGGGTTCGCGAAGGCGGCGAAGCGGGCGATCTGGTACTCGTCCAGGATGTGCAGTTGCCAGATCGCGATGCAGCCGACGACACCGGCGGTGATCATGCCGAAGATCCAGCGGTTGGAGGCGCCGGAGGCGAGCAGCACGCCCAGGATGATGGTGACCAGGACCAGGACCGTGCCGAGGTCGGGCATGAGCAGCACGATCATGATCGGTACGGCGGCCAGGCCCAGCGCCTGCAGGACGGTGCGGTGGTCGGGGTAGGGGCGGTCGCCCGCGTCCACCCGGGCCGAGAGCAGCATCGCCATGCCGAGGATGATCGAGACCTTGACGAATTCGGCGGGCTGGAGCGAGAAGCCGCCGCCGAAGACGATCCAGTTCCGGCTGCCGTTGATGGTCGCGCCGAGCGGGGTGAGCACCAGCAGCACCCCGAAAAGGGAGATGCCGTAGAGGATGGGCACGACGTTGCGCAGGGTGCGGTGGCCGAGCCAGACCGTGCCGATCATCAGGGCGAGGCCGATGCCGGTGTTCATGATGTGCCGGATCAGGAAGTAGTACTGGTCGCCCTGGTTGATCTCCGTGCGGTTGCGGGTCGCGGAGTAGACGAGGAGCGAGCCGAGGCCCGACAGGGCGAGCGCCGACAGCAGCATCGGCCAGTCGAGGCGGCGGGTGAGCGAGTCGCGGGCGAACAGCCGTGTCCAGCCCGCCCGTTGCGGCCCGTACCCGGAGACGGAGAAGCTGTTGGCCCCGGTCATGTGAGCATCCTCCGGCTTCCCCTCCTGCGAGGTCGCCTGCGGGTGGTGCGGTTGGTGGCGGTGGGCGAGGGGGTGGTCGCGCCGGGCTGGTTCTGGTCCGGGGGTGCCGTGCCCTGTTCGGCGGCCTTCTCGGCGGCCTTCTTCAGGTCCTCGGCGGGGTCCTGGGCGACCTTCGGGGAGGCGATCGTGCCGTCCGTCTGGATCTTGGGCAGGCCCTTCTGCGGGGTGGGCAGCAGTGCCTGCTTCTTGTCGATCGAGCCGTCGGGCTGGACGCCGTAGAGGGCGCTGTAGATGTTGCGGACGGCCTCACCGGAGGCGCCGGAGCCCGTACCGGCCTGGGCGATGGTCATGACGACCGTGTAGTCCTTGGAGTAGGTCGCGAGCCAGGAGGTGGTCTGCTTGCCGTAGACCTCGGCGGTACCGGTCTTGGCGTGCAGTTCGATCTTGTCCTGCGGCCAGCCGCCGAACTTCCAGGCCGCGGTACCGCTGGTGATGACGCCGGCGAGGGCCTTGTCCATGCCCGCGTGGGTGGCCTGGCTGATCGGGAGCCTGGCCCTGACCTTGGGCTTGATCTCCGTGACCGTCTTGCCGTCGGCGCTGACGATCGCCTTGCCGATGGTCGGGACGTACTCGGTGCCGCCGTTGGCGAGGGCGCCGTAGATCATGGCCTCCTGGATCGGTGTGACGAGGGTGTCGCCCTGGCCGATGGAGTAGTTGATCTCGTCACCCTCGCGCATCTTGTTGCCTTCGAGGCAGTTCTCGTACGCGATCTTCTCGACGTACGAGCCGTCCTTCTTGCCGGTCTTGCACCAGGCGTTCTTGTTGGCCTTCCAGTAGTTCTCCTTCCACTGGCGGTCGGGGACGCGGCCGGTGACCTCGTTGGGCAGGTCGACGCCGGTCTCCTTGCCGAGGCCGAACTGGTGGGCGGTCTTGAAGAAGTAGTCCTTCGGCTCGCCCTTCTTCGGGTTGATGCCGCCGTCCTTCTTCCACTCGCGGTCGGCGAGGCCGTAGAAGACGGTGTCGCAGGAGACCTCCAGGGCGCGGCCCAGGGAGATCGGGCCGAAGTTCTCGCCCTCGAAGTTCTTGAAGACCTGGCCGCCGACCGAGTACGAGCTGGTGCAGGGGTAGCCGCCGTCCCATTCGTAGCCGGCCTCGACCGCGGCGGCCGTGGAGACCACCTTGAACGTCGAACCGGGCGCGGACTGACCCTGTATGGCCCTGTTGAGGAGCGGGTAGTCGGAGTTCTTGCCGGTGAGCGCCTTGTAGTCCTTGGCGGAGATGCCGCCCACCCATACGTTCGGGTCGTAGGTCGGCGCGGAGGCCATGGCGACGATACGGCCGGTCTTGGCCTCCATGACGACCACGGCGCCGGAGTCGGCCTTGTAGTTCTCGCCGGTGATCTTGTCGAACTGGGTGCGGGCGACCTGCATCGCGTTGTCCAGCTGGTACTCGGCGACGCGCTGGACGCGGGAGTCGATGCTGGTGACGAGGTTCGAACCGGGCTGGGCCGAGTCGGACTTGGCCTTGCCGATGACGCGGCCCAGGTTGTCGACCTCGTAGCGGGTGACGCCGGCCTTGCCGCGCAGCTCCTTGTCGTACTGGCGCTCGAGACCGGAGCGGCCGACCTGGTCGGAGCGCAGGTAGGGCGAGTCGGTGTCCTTGGCCTGCTGGATCTCGTCGTCGGTGACCGGGGAGAGGTAGCCGAGGACCTGGGCCGTGTTGGACTTGCCGGGGGCGGGGTAGCGGCGCACGGCCTCGGGCTCGGCGGTGATGCCGGGGAAGTCCTCGGAGCGCTCGCGGATCTGCAGGGCCTGGCGGGGGGTCGCCTCGTCGGTGATGGGGATCGGCTGGTAGGGCGAGCCGTTCCAGCAGGGCTGGGGGGTCTTGGCGTCGCAGAGACGGACCTTCTGCATGACGTCCGCCGGCTTCATGCCCAGCACCCCGGCCAGCTTGGTGAGGACCGCCTTGCCGTCGTCCTTCATCTTCAGCAGGTCGGTGCGGGAGGCGGAGACCACGAGCCGGGTCTCGTTGTCCGCGAGGGGCACTCCGCGCGCGTCCAGGATCGAGCCGCGCACCGCGGGCTGGACGACCTGCTGGACGTGGTTGCCGGACGCCTCCTTCTGGTATGCCGCGCCCTCACGGATCTGCAGGTACCACAGACGGCCGCCGAGGGTGCCGAGCAGGGAGAGGACGAGGATCTGGATGACGACGAGGCGGATCTGGACGCGTGGCGTCCGTCCGGTCTCGGGAATATTGGTCACTGTGGCTGTCTCCCCCTCTCAGTGCGTGTACGAGTCATATACGACGAAGCTGTGCGGGCCGGCCGCCGACTCCCGAGCCCTCACAGCCGCTTGACCCCCTTGATGCGCCCCACCCGGGTCGTGCGGGTGCGTGCCTTCGTCTTCAGGGAGCCGAGGCCGCCGCGCTGGCCGCCGATCCTGAGGCCGGTGCCGCTGGAGATCCAGCCGGAGGAGATGTCGGTGGCCTTCTTGCCGGCGGAGCCGGCCTCCGCGAGGGGGTCGTTCTCCGCGCGCCGGGCCAGGGCCATGATGCCGGGGACCACGAAGGGGGCGAGCAGCAGGTCGTACAGGGCGGCCGTGAACAGCAGGCTGACCAGGCCCACATGGCGTGCGGCGGTGTCGCCGACGAGGGCGCCGACACCGGCGTAGAGCAGGGTCGAGCCGATGGCGGCGGCGACCACGACGACCATGGGGCCGGTGGCCGACTTGAGTCTGCCGTTCTCCGGTTTGATCAGCCCGGCGAGATAGCCGATGACGCACAGGACGAGGGCGTAGCGGCCCGCCGCGTGGTCGGCCGGCGGCGCGAGGTCGGCGAGGAGACCGGCGCCGAAACCGACGAGGGCGCCGCCGACATGGCCGTAGACCATGGCGAGGCCCAGGACGGTCAGCAGGAGCAAGTCGGGGACGGCGCCCGGGAGATGGAGCCGGGACAGGACGCTCACCTGGACCACCAGGGCGACGACGACCAGGGCCGAGGAGAGCAGGATCCGGTTGACACGCATGGGGGAACTCAGCTCCTACTGCTGCTGTTGCTGGCCGTCGGCGGACGCGTTCGCGGACGGGGTGACCGTGACGGTGACCGTCGGCGTGGGAGTCGGCCTGGGCTTGGCGGGGAGCACCATGTCGCGCGGGTCCTTCTTCGGGGCCTCGACGACGACGCCGACGATGTCGAGCTTGGTGAAGGCGACATACGGCGTGACGTAGATGGTGCGGGTCAGGCCTCCTTCGGAGGGCTCCACGCGGGAGACCACGCCGACCGGGACGCCCGGCACGAACGGCTTGTCGGCCTGGGAGCCGAAGGTGACCAGACGGTCGCCCTTCTTCACGTCCGCCTTGCCGTTGAGGAGTTCGACGCGCAGCGGCCGGTCGCCCTGGCCGGAGGCGAAGCCGAGCTCGTCGCTCGCCTCCATGCGGGTGCCGACGGTGAAGTCGGGGTCGTTGGCGAGCAGGACGGTGGAGGAGTCGGGGCCGACGGTGGTGACGCGGCCGACCAGGCCGTCGCCGTTCAGTACGGTCATGTCGCGCTTGATGCCGTCATTGGCGCCGACGTCGATGGTGATCGTCCAGGAGAAGCCCTGGGCCGCCCCTATGGCGATGACCTCGGCGCCCTTGATTCCGTACTGGCCCTCGCCGGCGATCTTCAGCATCTTGTCGAGCTGCTTGAGGCGGCTGGAGTTGCGGTCGTCGCTGCCGAGTCTCGCCTTGAGGGCCGCGTTCTCCTGCTCCAGCCGGGCGAGGCGGTCGTGCTTGGTGCCGGAGTCGCGGATCGCGGAGACGGCGTTGCCGACCGGGTCGACCGCCGACGACACGCCGTTCTCGATCGGGCCGAACACCGCGGCCGCCGCTTGGCGGGCACCGTCGACCGGTGAGTCCTCCCCGCCGCGGATGTCCACCGTGATCAGTGCGAACGCGATGGCGATCAGCAGCACCAGGAGCAGCCGGCTCTCTCGTGTGTCCCTCACGTGCGGCGGCCGTGCCCTTCTCATCGGAGTTCCGTTTGTGGGAGCTTATGCCTCTATATCAACGATCCGCCGCACGAGAGGAGATCATCTCGTACGGCGGAATCGAAGAGTTACGTCATCTGCGCGGCTGGGCGTCCAGGACCTGCTGGAGCGCCTCGAACTCCTCGACGCACTTGCCGGAGCCGAGCGCCACGCTGTCCAGCGGGTCCTCGGCGATGTGGATCGGCATACCGGTCTCACGGCGCAGCCGCTCGTCCAGGCCGCGGAGCAGGGCGCCACCGCCCGTCAGAACGATTCCTCGGTCCATGATGTCGCCGGACAGCTCCGGCGGGCACTTGTCGAGGGTCGTCTTGACGGCGTCGACGATCGCGTTGACCGGTTCCTCGATCGCCTTGCGGACCTCGGCGGCCGAGATGACGACGGTCTTGGGCAGTCCGGACACCAGGTCCCGGCCGCGGATTTCGGTGTGTTCGTCAGCGTCGAGGTCGTACGCCGAACCGATCGTGATCTTGATCTGCTCGGCCGTCCGCTCACCGAGGAGGAGGGAGTACTCCTTCTTGATGTGCTGGATGATCGCGTTGTCCAGTTCGTCGCCCGCGACGCGGATGGACTGGGCGGTGACGATGCCGCCGAGGGAGATGACCGCGACCTCCGTGGTGCCGCCGCCGATGTCCACCACCATGTTGCCCGTGGCCTCGTGGACCGGCAGGCCGGAGCCGATGGCGGCCGCCATGGGCTCCTCGATGATGTGCACCTGACGGGCGCCGGCCTAGGACGACGCCTCGATGACGGCTCGGCGCTCGACGCCGGTGATGCCCGACGGGACACACACGACGACGCGCGGCCTCGCGAGATACCGCCGCTTGTGGATCTTCAGAATGAAGTAGCGGAGCATCCGCTCGGTGATCTCGAAGTCGGCGATCACACCGTCCTTCAGCGGACGCACGGCAACGATATTGCCGGGCGTGCGCCCGATCATCTTCTTCGCTTCCGCCCCGACCGCGAGAATTCCACCGGTGTTCGTGTTGATCGCGACGACGGACGGCTCGTTGAGTACGATCCCGCGACCCCTGACGTACACCAGCGTGTTGGCGGTCCCGAGGTCGACAGCCATGTCACGGCCGATGAACGACATTGAGTTCCCCATCAGGATTCGTCTGGCCTTCCCGGGAGCTTTTGAGGGCTTGTCAGGTCGGCGAAGTGGGTGCTGTGACGTGAAGGGCTCCATCGTAATGGCGCCCGCACGAACACTGCGTAAGGGTCTCCGCCATTGTCAGCAGATGCTGGGTGGGTTCGCTTGGTGAGAGGGGCGTTCGGGGGTGCTCGTTCCCTCGATCGGCACGCATATGCCAGAAAGTTGCTACGCGCGGCCGGGGAAGAAAATCTTCACCTCGCGCTCGGCGGACTCCTCGGAGTCGGAGGCGTGGATCAGGTTCTCGCGGACGATGACGCCGTAGTCGCCGCGGACGGAGCCGGGCGGGGCGGCGATCGGGTCGGTCGGGCCGGCGAGCGCGCGCACACCCTCGATGACCCGCTCGCCCTCGACGATCATGGCCACGACCGGACCGGAGGCCATGAACTCCACCAGCGGCTCGTAGAAGGGCTTGCCCTTGTGCTCGCCGTAGTGCTGCTCCAGCGTCTCCTGGTCCAGGGAGCGCAGCTCCAGCGCGGTGATCTGCCAGCCGGCCTTGCGCTCGATACGGCTGATGATCTCGCCGGTCAGGCCACGGCGGACCGCGTCGGGCTTGAGCAGGACGAGGGTGCGCTGGCTCACTGCTGGACTCCTATTGATCAAGGGTTGTGCGGAGGTGTTCCACGACACGCCCGAGGTTACAGGGCGTGCCCGAGCCCTTGTTACGCAGCGTCAGGTGTGGAGGAGCCGGCCTGGGCGGCGAATCTCGCCTTCGCCTCGTCGATCTTGCGGCCGTAGTGGATCGACGCCCACCACAGGGCCGCGAAGACCGCGCCCATGAAGAACATGGTGGGGACGACGAAGCCGGCGGCGATCAGGGCGATCTGGAGGGCCCAGCCGAAGGCGATGCCTCCGGGGCGGGTCACCAGGCCGCACAGCAGCAGGCACAGGAACATCGCGATGCCGCTGACCGTCCACACCGTCGACATGGACAGACCGGGGTCCTTCATCGCGACCAGACCGGCGAAGCCGATCACGAAGAACTCGCCGATCAGGGTCGATGCACAGAGCGTACGCACGGGTTCAGCCCCTTCCCAGGAGCAGTCGGGCCTCGCCCACGGTGATGACCGAGCCGGTGATCAGGACGCCGCCGCCCGCGAACTCGCCGTCCTCCTCGGCCAGCGTGATCGCCTCCTCGATGGCGTCCGGCAGCCGCGGCTCGACCTGGACGCGCTCCTCGCCGAACACCTCCACGGCGATCGCGGCGAGCTCGTCGGCGTCCATCGCGCGATGGCTGGAGTTCTGGGTGATCACGACCTCGGCGAAGATCGGCTCGAAGGCCTCCAGGAGCTCCCGGACGTTCTTGTCGCCGCTCGCGCCCACGACCCCGATCAGCCGGCTGAAGTCGAAGGCCTCAGCGACCGCCTCGGCCGTCGCGCGGGCACCGGCCGGGTTGTGCGCGGCGTCCAGGACGACGGTCGGGGAGCGTCGTACGACCTCCAGGCGGCCCGGGGAGGAGACGGTGGCGAAGGCCTTGCGGACCGTGTCGATGTCGAGGGGCTCGGGGCGCTGGGCCCCGACGCCGAAGAACGCCTCCACGGCCGCCAGCGCGACCGCCGCGTTGTGCGCCTGGTACGGGCCGTGCAGGGGCAGGTAGATCTCCCCGTACTCGCCGCCGAGGCCGCGCAGGGTCAGCAGCTGGCCGCCGACGGCCACCTGACGGTCGACCACGCCGAACTCCAGGCCCTCGCGGGCCACGGTCGCGTCCACCTCGACGGACTTCTTCAGCAGGACCTGCGCCGCGTCCACCGGCTGCTGGGCCAGGATGACGGTCGCGCCCTGCTTGATGATGCCGCCCTTCTCGCCGGCGATCTCACCGGGGGTGTCGCCGAGACGGTCGGTGTGGTCGAGGTCGATGGGGGTGATCACCGCGACGTCCGCGTCGATGACGTTCGTCGCGTCCCAGGAACCGCCCATGCCGACCTCGACGACGGCGACGTCCACCGGCGCGTCCGCGAAGGCCGCGTACGCCATGCCGGTCAGGACCTCGAAGAAGGAGAGGCGGTACTCCTGCTGCGCGTCGACCATCTCCACGTACGGCTTGATGTCGTCGTACGTCTCGATGAAGCGCTCCGCCGAGATGGGGGCGCCGTCCAGGCTGATGCGCTCGGTGATCGACTGGACGTGGGGCGAGGTGTAGCGGCCCGTGCGGAGTTCGAAGGCGCCGAGGAGGGCCTCGATCATGCGGGCGGTGGACGTCTTGCCGTTGGTGCCCGTGATGTGGATCGAGGGGTACGAGCGCTGGGGGTCGCCCAGGACGTCCGTCAGCGCGGAGATGCGGCTGACCGAAGGTTCGAGCTTGGTCTCGCCCCATCTGGTCGCGAGGTCGGCCTCGACCGCGCGCAGGGCCTTGTCGACCTCCGGGTCGGCGGGACGTGCGGGCACATCCGCCTCCGGCGGGCCGCCCTGGGTGCGGAGGGTACGGCTGCCTGCCTCGATGACGGCGAGATCGGGGTCTCGGTCGGTCTCGGCCGCGATGATCTCGTCGAAGGGGTCGCTGTCACTCACGGGGTCAGTCTACGGAGGCGGACCGACAGTGCGCCCAGGGAGTGGGGGGGCCGGACACCGCCGGTGGGCGCGGGGACCGTTGTGGCTGGTCGCGCCCACGCGGCGGTGGCCGCACAGCCGGTACAGCCCCGCGCCCTGCCGGGTCGGCTACTGCTGAGGCAGACGGTCCAGTTGGGCCTGGATTCGGGTGATGTCCTCCTCCGCCTTGGCCAGGCGGGTGCGGATCTTGTCGACCACCTGGTCCGGGGCCTTCGCCAGGAACGCCTCGTTGCCGAGCTTGGCCGTGGCCTGGGACTTCTCCTTCTCCGCCGCCGCGAGGTCCTTGGCCAGGCGCTTGCGCTCGGCCGCCACGTCGATCGTGCCGGAGAGGTCGAGGGCGACCTCGGCGCCGGAGACCGGGAGGGTCGCCGTCGCCGTGAACGAGTCGCCCTCCGGCTGGAGGCGCAGGAGCTGGCGGATGGCGGCCTCGTGGGGTGCCAGTGCCGTGCCGTCCAGGGTCAGGCGGGCCGGGACGCGCTGGCCCGGCTGCAGACCCTGGTCGGCGCGGAAGCGGCGGACCTCGGTGATGACCGACCGGAGGCTCTCGATCTCGCGCTCGGCGGCCTCGTCGCGGAAGCCCGAGTCCTGCGGCCAGTCGGCGACGACGACGGACTCGCCGCCCGTGAGCGTGGTCCACAGGGTGTCGGTGACGAACGGGACGATGGGGTGCAGCAGTTTGAGCGTGACGTCGAGGACCTCGCCCAGGACCCGCTGGGAGACCTCGGCCGCCTCGCCGCCCGCCTGGAACGTCGTCTTCGACAGCTCGACGTACCAGTCGAAGACCTCGTCCCACGCGAAGTGGAAGAGGGCGTCGGAGAGCTTGGCGAACTGGAAGTCGTCGTAGAACGCGTCGGCCGCGGCGACCGTCTTGTTCAGGCGGGACAGGATCCAGCGGTCGGTGGCGGACAGCTTCGACGGCTCGGGCAGGGGGCCCTGGACCGTCGCGCCGTTCATCAGCGCGAAGCGGGTCGCGTTCCAGATCTTGTTGGCGAAGTTGCGGGACGCCTGGACCCAGTCCTCGCCGATCGGGACGTCGGTGCCGGGGTTGGCGCCGCGGGCCAGGGTGAAGCGGACGGCGTCGGAGCCGTACTTGTCCATCCAGTCCAGCGGGTCCACGACGTTGCCGAAGGACTTCGACATCTTCTTGCCGCGCTCGTCACGGACCAGACCGGTCAACGCGATGGTCTTGAAGGGGACTTCGCCGTCCATCGCGTACAGGCCGAACATCATCATCCGCGCGACCCAGAAGAAGATGATGTCGTGGCCGGTGAGCAGGACGTCGGTCGGGTAGAACTTCCGCAGGTCCTCGGTCTGTTCGGGCCAGCCGAGCGTGGAGAACGGCCACAGGCCCGAGGAGAACCAGGTGTCGAGGACGTCGGTGTCCTGCGTCCAGCCCTCGCCGCTCGGAGCCTCCTCGTCCGGTCCGACGCAGACGACCTCGCCGTCGGGGCCGTACCAGACGGGGATGCGGTGACCCCACCACAGCTGGCGCGAGATGCACCAGTCGTGCATGTTGTCGACCCAGTCGAAGTACCGCTTCGACATGTCCTCGGGGTGGATCTTGACCCGGCCGTCGCGGACCGCGTCACCGGCGGCCTTGGCGAGCGGACCGACCTTGACCCACCACTGCATGGACAGCCGCGGCTCGACGGTGGTCTTGCAGCGGGAGCAGTGGCCGACGGAGTGGACGTACGGCCGCTTCTCGGCGACGATCCGGCCCTGGGAGCGGAGGGCGGCGACGATGGCGCTGCGCGCCTCGAAGCGGTCGAGTCCCTCGAAGGGGCCGTGGACCGTGATGACCGCGCGCTCGTCCATGACCGTGATCGACTCCAGGCCGTGGCGCCGGCCGATCGCGAAGTCGTTCGGGTCGTGGGCCGGGGTGACCTTGACGGCGCCCGTGCCGAACTCCGGGTCGACATGGGTGTCGGCGACGACCGGGATGGAACGGTCCGTCAGGGGCAGCTTGATGCGCTTGCCGACCAGGTGCCGGTAGCGCTCGTCGTCCGGGTGGACGGCGACGGCGGTGTCGCCCAGCATCGTCTCGGCGCGGGTGGTGGCGACGACCAGCGTCTCCTCGCCCTCGCCGTACTTGATGGAGACGAGCTCGCCGTCGTCCTCCTGGTACTCCACCTCGATGTCCGAGATGGCGGTCAGACACCGCGGGCACCAGTTGATGATCCGCTCGGCGCGGTAGATCAGCTCGTCGTCGAAGAGCTTCTTGAAGATGGTCTGGACGGCCTTGGACAGGCCCTCGTCCATGGTGAAGCGCTCGCGGTCCCAGTCGACGCCGTCGCCGAGGCGGCGCATCTGGCCGAGGATCTTGCCGCCGTACTCCTCCTTCCACTGCCAGACGCGCTCGACGAACTCCTCGCGCCCCAGGTCGTGGCGGGACTTGCCCTCCTCGGCGAGCTGCTGCTCGACCTTGTTCTGGGTGGCGATACCGGCGTGGTCCATGCCCGGCAGCCACAGCGACTCGAAGCCCTGCATCCGCTTGCGGCGGGTCAGAGCGTCCATGAGGGTGTGCTGGAAGGCGTGGCCCAGGTGGAGCGAGCCGGTGACGTTCGGCGGCGGGATGACGATGGTGTACGCGGGCTTGTCGCTCTTCGCGTCGGCGGCGAAGTAACCCTTGTCCACCCAGCGCTCGTACAGCTTCCCCTCTACCTCGGCCGGCGTGTACTGGGTCGGCAGTTCGGTGCTGGGCGCTGATTGCGGCTGCTGAGTGTTCTCGGTCACGGGGTCAGTTTAGAGGTGTCGCGGGTGTGTCCCGAAACGTGTTTCCTCTGTAACGGTGGGGGCCCCGACGACGTGAGTCACCCGCGTCTGCGCCAGGATGTCGGCACCACATAAACATTCTGGAGGGGAACCCAGTAATGAGTTACAACCAGCCGGGCCCGTACGGCGGGCAGCCCCAGCAGCCCGGTCCGTACGGTCAGCCGGGGCCTTACGGCCAGCAGCCGCCGCAGGCGCCCCAGCCCGGCTACGGATACCCCCAGCAGCCGCCGGCCCAGCAGCCGCCCGGGTACGGCTACCCGCAGCAGCCTCCCCAGGGCGTGCCGCCGCAGCCGACCCCGTACGGGCAGCAACCGCCCTACGGGCAGCAGCCGTACGGCCAGCAGCCCTACCCGCCCCAGCCTCCGGCGCCGGGCGGCGGCAAGAGGACCGGCCTGGTCATCGGCGCGGTGGCCGTCGTGGCCGCGATCGGCGTCGGGGTGTACTTCGTGCTCGGCGGCAGCAACGGCGGCAGTTCCGGCGGTGGCGGCATCGCCGACGACGGCCCGCACAAGCTGACGACGCCGTCGGTCGTGCTCACCGAGTACAAGAAGTCCAGCAGCGACAGCGGCACGATGACCAAGTCCGATCTGGAGGACGCGGCAGCGTGGGGCGTCAAGGACGCCAAGGACGTCAGCGCCCAGTACGAGGTGAAGGACGTCAACAACCCGCTGGGCGGGAAGATCATCTCCTTCGGGGGTGTCTACGGCACGATCGACGACCCCGGGAAGGCCGTCGACGGCTTCTTCACCTACATGAAGAAGGACTCCAAGGACGAGAACGTCACCTTCGAGGGCAGCCCCAAGGAGTACAAGCCCGCTTCGCTGGACGGCGCCGTCCTCAAGTGCCAGGCGGCCAAGGTCGACAACTCGGCCGGGGCCTCCTCCGGTATGGCCAAGGAGATGGGCGTGACCTACTGCGTGTGGGGCGACCACAGCACGCTCGGTTTCGTGATGCCGATGGCGTACTCGGACATCGCGGCCGGTAGGGCCACCGACCCCGCGCAGGCAGCGGAGACGACCGCCAAGCTGCGCGGGGAAGTCCGCGTCAAGGCCTGACGGGTTCCATGGCATGAGAGAGGGGGTGCCGACGGCCACGGCCGTCGGCACCCCCTTCTTGTCGCGTCGGTACCGGCTACGCCGTCTTCTGCTCCCCCGCCCCCCGGCCCCGGGCGTCCCGGGGGATCAGGGTCGGGTTCACGTTCGAGTGGACGACGTCCGCCGTGATGACCACGCGGGCGACGTCCTTGCGGGACGGGATCTCGTACATGACGCCCTGGAGGACCTCCTCCATGATGGCGCGCAGACCACGCGCGCCGGTCTGGCGGAGGATCGCCTGGTCGGCGATGGCCTCGAGGGCCTCGCGCTCGAAGTCAAGCTCCACACCGTCGAGTTCGAACAACCGCTGGTACTGCTTCACCAGGGCGTTACGCGGCTCGATGAGGATCTGCAGGAGCGCGGCACGGTCCAGGTTGTGGACCGAGGTGATGACCGGGAGGCGGCCGATGAACTCGGGGATCATGCCGAACTTGACCAGGTCCTCGGGCATGACGTCCTCGAACTGGTCCTTGGCCTCCAGCTCCCGCTTGGAGCGGATCGTCGCGCCGAAGCCGATGCCCTTGGCGCCGGCCCGGGACTCGATGATCTTCTCCAGGCCCGCGAAGGCACCGCCCACGATGAACAGCACGTTCGTCGTGTCGATCTGGATGAACTCCTGGTGCGGGTGCTTGCGGCCGCCCTGGGGCGGGACCGAGGCCGTGGTGCCCTCGAGGATCTTCAGGAGGGCCTGCTGGACGCCCTCGCCGGACACGTCGCGCGTGATGGAGGGGTTTTCACTCTTCCTCGCGACCTTGTCGATCTCGTCGATGTAGATGATCCCGGTCTCGGCCTTCTTGACGTCGTAGTCGGCCGCCTGGATCAGCTTGAGCAGAATGTTCTCCACGTCCTCGCCGACGTAGCCCGCCTCCGTCAGCGCGGTCGCGTCGGCGATCGCGAACGGGACGTTCAGCATGCGGGCGAGCGTCTGGGCGAGGAGCGTCTTGCCGGAGCCCGTGGGGCCCAGCAGGAGGATGTTGGACTTCGCCAACTCGATCGCGTCGTCACGGCCGTTGCCGCCGCCGTTCTCGCCGGCCTGGACGCGCTTGTAGTGGTTGTAGACCGCGACGGACAGGGCCTTCTTGGCCGCCTCCTGGCCCACCACGTAGCCCTCGAGGAACTCGTAGATCTCGCGGGGCTTGGGAAGTTCCTCCCAGCGCACCTCGCTCGTCTCGGCGAGTTCTTCCTCGATGATCTCGTTGCAGAGATCGATGCACTCGTCGCAGATGTACACACCAGGCCCTGCGATGAGCTTCTTGACCTGCTTCTGGCTCTTGCCGCAGAACGAGCACTTGAGCAGATCGCCGCCGTCACCGATGCGTGCCACGGTGTGCTTCCCCTTCGCCTGGGAGACGCCTAGGTCCAGCGGCTCCTGGTGCTGCCTTAATCCGACGGTACCTTGCCGGGCCCCCCGTTCGGGCCCCCCTTGGCGCGGTTCACTTTGACGTGCAGCGTGTCAAAGCACACTTACCGTGCCAAGGGGCGGCAGACATTACAGCCTCCGACTAGCGGACGGCGGCGTTGTTCATCTTCCGGGTGGAGATGATCTGGTCGATCAGGCCGTACGACAGCGCGTCCTCGGCCGTGAGGATCTTGTCGCGCTCGATGTCCTCGCGGATCTTCTCGATCGGCGTGGTCGAGTGCTTGGCCAGCATCTCCTCCAGCTGCGAACGCATCCGGAGGATCTCGTTGGCGGCGATCTCCAGGTCGGAGACCTG
>Ga0182007_10001109_pt1 | contig 14584 bp, 17 predicted proteins | sample Sormic07211113_1_FD_123023 | JGI IMG/M metagenome (GOLD analysis project Ga0182007, IMG submission 123023) | Rhizosphere microbial communities from Sorghum bicolor, Mead, Nebraska, USA - 072115-113_1 MetaG | ecosystem: Host-associated > Plants > Roots > Rhizosphere | place: USA: Nebraska... | reverse complement strand
GGCCCCAGTCGTCCCCGAGGGTCTCGACCTCAGCGGTGAGCCCGGCAGCCGCGCTCCGCACCTGTGGGTGCGGCACGAGGGCGAGCGGGTCTCCACCCTCGATCTGTACGAGCGGTCCCTGGTGCTGCTCAGCGACGCGGACGGCGCGGGCGACTGGCACGAGGCGGCAGGCCGCCTCGCCGCGCACATGCCCGTACCGGTCTCGTCCTACCGCGTGGGCAAGGGGCCCGATGCCGAGCTGGTGCCCGAGGACGGCGTGGACTGGTCGCAGCGTCATGGTGTGGAGCGCGGCGGTGCCGTGCTGGTGCGCCCCGACGGGTTCGTCGCGTGGCGGTCGGCGGGGCCGGTACCGGACGCCGAGTCGACGCTGCGTCAGGTCCTGGCGACCGTGACGGCACTGACCTGATGTCAGGTGCCGCGAGGCGGGACGACTCCTCGCGGCACCCCCGGTCGGCCGAGCCCGTTCACCCGCGTGATCGTCTTGAGTGGTGGCGGCGCACGATCCGGCTGACGGTGGTTCACGTCGGGGCCGGGTCACCCAGGCTGACGAGACGTCGGCTGCCCAGGCCCACGACGGAAGGAAAATCCCCTATGCGCTCTGCTCGCATGGTCCTGGCCACCGCGGCGGCCTCCGCCGTCCTGGCGATCACCGCACCCGGCGCGTACGCCGCCGACGGCGGCTGGAACCCGGACGACTCCTCCCAGAGCACGGAACACAGCACGGAACACGGCACGGAACACGGCAAGGAGCACGGCAAGGACAGCAGTCACGACGGACCGCACGGCGGCATGCACACCGGTGGCGGAGCGCTGACCACCGTGCGGCAGGACGGCTCGGACAACGCCCGCGACCCCAAGTTCGACCCGAACACCTACAAGGACCACGGCAGCAGCTCGTCCAGCAGCAGCGACTCCAGCGGGTGGAGCGGCGACCACGACAAGGGGTCCTCGACCTCCAGCAGCTCGGACGACTGGAGCGGTGAGCACGACAAGCCGCACGGCGGTATGCACACCGGTGGCGGAGCGCTCGCCATGCCGACGGTGACCGCGGGCGGGCTGGCCGTCCTGGCCCTCGCCGGGACCGGTCTGTACGCGGCGCGTCGCAGGAAGACCGCCGGAAGCGTGGCCTAGCCATGCCGGACGCGATAGAGCAGCCGTGGCCGCCACCTGTTGTCCTCCGGTGGCGGCCCGGCCCGCGTCGCGCCCCACCCGTCCACTCGACTGCCGTGCCCGAGTGAGGTGCTCCTCCGATGCCAGTTCCCTCTCCTCCCTCGTCCGGTGACGCACCGGCCTCCGCCGAGCGGGGCTCCCGTACGAACTCCGTGATGATCTGGACCGCGGCAGCGCTGCTGATGGCCGTCGCCCTGATCACCGGACATGACACGACACCCGACGACCCGCGCGCCCCGCACGCCGGTCAGGCCGCCCCCTCGGCCGCGCCGCCCGTCGAGGCGTCCCCCTCGGCGAGTTCCGCGGGACCGCATCTTCCCTGGTCGAAGCCTGTGCGACTGCGCATCCCGAAGATCGGGGTCGACGCGCCCTTCACCGACCTCGCCCTCGGCCCGACCGGACAGCTGCAACCGCCCCCGGCCGCCGACACCAACCTCGTGGGCTGGTACGCCCAGGGGACCGCCCCCGGCCAGGCCGGCACCGCGATCATCGCCGGGCACGTCGACACCAAGACGTCCGCCGCCGTCTTCGCCGGCCTGAGCGAGCTGCGCAAGGGGGACGTCTTCTCCGTGGAGCGCGCGGACGGCCGAACCGCCTCCTTCCAGGTCGACAGCGCGGAGACCTTCGCCAAGGACGCCTTCCCCAGCGAGCGGGTCTACGGCGACACCGACCAGGCGCAGGTCAGGCTGATCACCTGCGCGGGCGACTACGACCGTACGGTCCACGACTACACGGACAACCTGGTGGTCTTCGCCCACCTGGTGTGAGCCCGCCGTCACCCACCCAGTGCACGCAAGTCGCGCGCCGCACAGGACGGGCACAGGATCGAGGAGCGCCGACGTCGCTCCCCCACGGCCGACGTCCGCCTCCCGCCCAGGCCGTCCAGGCCCCGCCCGAGAAGGAGAAGGTTCCAGGATGACCACCACGTCCGAACGCGCCCCGGGTCAGCCGACCCCCCAGACGACGCCCCGTGTCTCCCAGTCCGTGTTCGACGGCTCCCGGCTGCGGGTCGTCCTGCTGGTCGACGTCTACGACGGCGCCCAGCAGCAGTTCCTGCAGGCGTACGAGCAGTTGTGCCACCAGGTCGCCTCCGTTCCCGGACACGTCAGCGACCAGCTCTGCCAGTCCATCGAGAACCCCTCGCAGTGGCTGATCACCAGTGAGTGGGAGAGCGCCCCGCCGTTCCTCGCCTGGGTCAACAGCGAGGAGCACGTGCGGATGGTGGAGCCGCTGCACAGCTGCGTCCGGGACACCCGTTCGCTGCGTTTCCACGTCGTCCGCGAGACCGGCGGCCCGGCGCCCGACAACGATGTCAAGCGTCGGCTGCAGACCTCTCCCCGCATCGGCGACGGCATGATCCGGCACGCGCTCACCTTCACCGTCAAACCCGGCAGCGAGAAGACGGTCGCCAAGATCCTCGCCGACTACGCCTCCCCCGAGCCCCGCGTGGACGACACCACCCGGCTGTGCCGCACCTCGCTGTTCATGCACGGCAACCGGGTCGTGCGCGCCATCGAGGTCCGCGGCGACCTGCTCGCCGCGCTGCGGCACGTCGCCCGCCAGCCCGAGGTCCGTGCCGTCGAGGAGCTCATCAACCCCCATCTGGAGCAGCACCGGGACCTCGACGACCCCGAGTCGGCCCGGATGTTCTTCACCCGTGCGGCCCTGCCCGCCGTGCACCATGTGACGGCGCAGCAGGAGGATGTGCAGGCCGAGCGGCACGCCCTGTACTACCCGGCCCGGCCCGGCGAGGGCATGCGGCTGGCCGAGCTGCTCGCCCGGCACGACGAGACCGCGGCCGGCGACCCGCACAGCACCGTCCTGCGCAGCACGATCTTCCAGCGCGACGATGTCGTGGTCCGGTTGATCGATGTGCGCGGCGCGCTCGACACCGCCGACCCCGCCCCCTTCCTCGGACTGTCCGAGCCCGCCCTGGTGGCCGAGCTGACCACCTTCCCGCACGGCGATCTCACACGGGTGCTCGAAGCCGCCCGTATGGACTTCGTCACCGACCGCCGTTCGCCCGACGCCTGAACGCCGGCCCGCGACGGCCACGCCCCCCACCTGCCCGTGCAGCGCATGATCGGAGCATTGTCGTGACTACATCCCGGCCCAGAATCGTGGCCCTGAGCGAGATCGAGCCCAACACCCGCCGCGGCGGCGATCTGCGCGCCCTGCTCTCCCCCGCCACGGTCGGCTCCACCAGCGGTTTCATGGGTGTGGCCATCGTGCAGCCCGGCGACCGCATCGGTGAGCACTACCACCCGTACTCCGAGGAGTTCGTGTACGTGCTGTGCGGGCAGCTGGAAGTGGATCTGGACGGCGAGCCGCATCCGCTGCAGCCCGAGCAGGGCCTGATGATCCCCGCCCATATGCGCCACCGCTTCCGCAACGTCGGCAAGGTCGAGGCACGGATCGTCTTCCACCTCGGCCCGCTGGCCCCGAGCCCGCCGCTCGGGCACGTGGACACCGAGGAGACGGACGCCGCGCCGGTGGCGGGCCGAGAACAGGTCGCCTCATGAGCCGGCGTGTGGCGGTCACCGGCATAGGTGTCGTCGCCCCGGGCGGCATAGGTGTCCCGGCGTTCTGGAACCTGCTGTCGGAGGGCCGGACCGCGACCCGCGGCATCACGTTCTTCGACCCGGCCGGACTGCGCTCCCGGATCGCCGCCGAGTGCGACTTCGACCCAGCGGCGCACGGACTGGACGCGGAGCAGATCGCGCGCAGCGACCGCTACATCCAGTTCGCACTGGTCGCCGGGGACGAAGCGGTCCGGGACGCCGGCCTCGACCTCGGCCGGGAGGACCCCTGGCGCGTGGGCGTCTGCCTGGGCACCGCGGTCGGCGGCACCACCCGCCTGGAGCACGACTACGTCCTGGTCAGCCATCGCGGTGAGCGCTGGGACGTGGACCACCGGGAGTCCGAGCCCCATCTGCACCGTGCGTTCGCACCCAGCACCCTGGCCGCGGCGGTCGCCGAACGGTTCGGGGCGTGCGGGCCGGTGCAGACCGTCTCCACGGGCTGTACCTCGGGTCTGGACGCGGTCGGATACGCCTTCCACACCATCGAGGAGGGCCGGGCCGACGTGTGCATAGCCGGCGCGTCGGACTCGCCGATCTCCCCGATCACCATGGCCTGCTTCGACGCGATCAAGGCCACCTCCCCCAACAACGACGACCCGGCCCACGCCTCCCGCCCCTTCGACGCCGACCGCAACGGCTTCGTCATGGGCGAGGGCGGCGCCGTACTGGTCCTGGAGGACCTCGAACACGCACGGGCCCGCGGCGCCCACGTGTACTGCGAGCTCAGCGGCTACGCCACCTTCGGCAACGCCTACCACATGACCGGTCTGACCTGCGAAGGGCTGGAGATGGCCCGCGCCATCGAGCACGCCCTCGACCACTCCCGCCTCGACCCGACGGCGATCGACTACGTCAACGCGCACGGCTCGGGCACCCAGCAGAACGACCGCCATGAGACCGCCGCCGTCAAACGGGCCCTGGGCGCGCACGCCTACGACACGCCCATGAGCTCCATCAAGTCCATGGTGGGCCATTCGCTGGGCGCCATCGGGGCGATCGAGGTCGCCGCCTGTGTGCTGGCCCTGGCCCACCAGGTCGTACCGCCCACCGCGAACTACGAGACCCCGGACCCCGAGTGCGATCTGGACTACGTCCCGCGCACGGCCCGTGAGCGCCGCCTGGACAGCGTGCTCTCCGTCGGCAGCGGGTTCGGCGGCTTCCAGTCCGCGGTGGTCCTGTCCCGGCCGAGGGAGCAGACACGATGAGCGAACCCCTTCCACGACGTGTCGCCGTCACCGGAATCGGCGTGGTCGCGCCCAACGGCAACGGCACCGACGCCTTCTGGAAGTCCACCGAGGCGGGCATCAGCGTCCTCGACCGGATCACCCGCGAGGGCTGTGCGCACCTGCCGCTGCGGGTGGCCGGTGAGGTCCGCGACTTCGCGGCCGAATCGGCGGTCGAGGAGCGGTATCTCGTCCAGACCGACCGCTTCACGCACTTCGCGCTCGCGGCCGCCGACCGGGCGCTGGACGACGCCGGGCTGGGCCGGGCCTACACCGAGGCCGCGCCGTTCTCCGTCGGCGTGGTCACCGCGGCCGGCTCCGGCGGCGGTGAGTTCGGACAGCGGGAGCTGCAGCAACTGTGGGGCAAGGGCAGCCGTTTCGTCGGCCCGTACCAGTCCATCGCCTGGTTCTACGCCGCCAGCACCGGCCAGATCTCCATCCGCCGCGGGTTCAAGGGCCCGTGCGGTGTGGTCGCCTCCGACGAGGCGGGCGGCCTGGACGCCCTCGCGCACGCGAAACGCGCGGTGTGCCGCGGCACCGACGCGGTGGTGGCCGGCTCCACCGAGGCACCGCTCGCCCCGTACTCGATGGTGTGCCAGCTCGGCTATCCGGAGCTGAGCACCGAAACCGACCCGGCGCGCGCCTACCGCCCGTTCACCGAGGCGGCCTGCGGTTTCGTCCCCGCCGAGGGCGGCGCGATGCTGGTGGTGGAGGGCGAGCGGTCGGCGCGGGAGCGCGGTGTCGAGGTCCGGGCGTGGCTCGCCGGGCACGCGGCGACGTTCACCGGGGCCGGCCGCTGGGAGCAGTCCCGGGACGGACTCGCGCACGCCATCCGCGGGGCCCTGGCCGAGGCCGACTGCGCCCCGGAGGAGATCGACGTGGTGTTCGCCGACGGCCTGGGGGTGCCGGACGCGGACCGTGCCGAGGCCCTGGCGATCGCCGACGCACTGGGCGGGCACGGCCGGCGGGTGCCGGTCACCGCGCCGAAGACCGGGATCGGCCGCGGCTACGGCGCGGCACCCGTCCTGGACGTCGCGGCGGCGGTGCTCGCGTTGCAGCACGGCGTGATCCCGCCCACCCCGAACGTCTTCGACATCTGCCACGACCTCGACCTCGTGACCGAACGCGCCCGGGCCGCCGAGCCGCGCACGGCACTCGTCCTCAGCCGAGGGCTCATGGGGTCGAACTCGGCGCTCGTGCTGCGGCACGGCGCCACGAAGATCCCGTGACCAACCGTCAAGGAGCAAGGGAGAACATTCGTATGAGTGACACCATCACGGTGGAAGAACTCGCCGAACTGATGAAGAAGGCCGCCGGCGTCACCGTCGCGCCCGAGCAGCTCAAGCAGAAGTACGACTCCGGCTTCGACACCCTCGGCGTCGACTCGCTGGGTCTGCTGGGCATCGTAGGAGAGCTGGAGAACCGGTACGGCACGCCGATGCCGCCGGACGCGGAGCGCAGCAAGACGCCCCGGGTCTTCCTCGACCAGGTCAACAGCGCTCTGCTGGCGGGGGCGTGACATGAGCGGGCACACCGAGAACGAGATCACCATCGCCGCTCCGGTCGACCTGGTGTGGGACATCACCAACGACGTGGCCGGCTGGCCGCGGCTGTTCAGCGAGTACGCCTCTGCCGAGATCCTCTCCCGGGAGGGCGACAAGGTCACCTTCCGGCTGACGATGCACCCCGACGAGAACGGCACGGTGTGGAGCTGGGTCTCGGAGCGCGAGACGGACCGCGAGGCGCTCACCGTCCGGGCGCGCCGGGTCGAGACGGGCCCCTTCGACCACATGAACATCCTGTGGCGCTACGAGGAGGTCCCCCAGGGCACGCGGATGATCTGGACGCAAGACTTCGCGATGAAGCCCGAGGCGCCGGTCGACGACGACTGGATGACCGACAACATCAACCGCAACTCCAAGGTCCAGCTGGCCCTGATCCGGGACCGGATCGAGAAGGTCGCCGCCGAGCGGGGCCTCACGCCCGGCCTGACCGACTGAGCCGGACGGAGGACATCCCATGCACCAGGCTCTGATCGTCGCCCGGATGGCCCCGGGCTCGGCCCCGGACATCGCCAAGATCTTCGACGAGTCCGACCGCGGAGAGCTGCCGCGTCTCGTCGGGGTCGTCCGGCGCAGTCTGTTCCAGTTCGGCGACGTGTACATGCATCTGATCGAGTCCGAGCGCGAGCCCGGACCCGCGATCGCCAAGGTCACCGACCACCCGGAGTTCCGGAACGTCAGCGAGCGTCTCGCGTCGTACGTCAGCGCGTACGACCCCGAGACATGGCGTTCCCCCAAGGACGCCATGGCGCACCGCTTCTACCTCTGGGAGCGCGACCCGGCCGGCTGACGACGCACCGCACCGGTCGCCGGACCCGCAGCGTCGGGGGTCCGGCGACCGGTGCGTGGACGGGGAGTCCGCCGGGGATTCAGCCGGGGAGGTCAGCCGGGGATTCAGCCGGAGACGTGGCAGTCGAAGGCGTGCAGATAGGGGTTGACGGGGCTGATGTCGTCGATGACCAGGCCCGCGGCGGTCAGCCTGCTGACCATGCTGTCGGTGGTGTGCTTCGCACCGCCGACGTTGAGCAGCAGCAACAGGTCCATGGCGGTGCTGAAGCGCATGGAGGGGGTGTCGTCGACGAGGTTCTCGATGACCACGACCCGGGTTCCCGGGCCGCCCGCCTCGCGGACGTTGCGCAGGGTGCGGGCGGTGCTCTCGTCGTCCCATTCCAGGATGTTCTTGATGACGTAGACGTCCGCCCGCACCGGGACGGCCTCGCGGCAGTCGCCGCCCACGATGTCCACCCTGTCCGCGAGGGAACCCCCGGGCCGCAGCCGGGCGTCGGCGTTCTCCACCACGCGCGGCAGGTCGAGCAGGGTGCCGTGCATCGACGGGTACTTCTCCAGCAGGCTCGCCACGACGTGCCCCTGGCCGCCCCCGATGTCCGCCACCGATGTGCTGCCGGACAGGTCGAGGAGTTCGGCGACGTCCCGGGCCGACTGGACGCTGGAGGTGGTCATGGCACGGTTGAAGACGTCCGCCGACTCGGGGGCGTCCTCGTTGAGGTAGTGGAAGAACTCCTTGCCGTACAGGTCCTGGACGACGTTGCGGCCGCTGCGCACGGCCTCGTCGAGCTTCGGCCAGGCGTCCCAGGTCCACGGCTCGGTGCACCACAATGCGATGGCGCGCAGGCTGTGCGGGTCGTCCTCGCGCAGCAGCCGGGACAGGTCGGTGTGCGCGACGGTCCCGTCCGGCTGCTCCGCGAAGACGCCGTAGCAGGACAGCGCCCGCAACAGCCGCAGCAGCGGCTTGGGTTCGGTCTTCACGGCGGCTGCGAGGTCCTGCACGGTCATGGGGCTGTCACCGAGTGCGTCGGCGACTCCCAGCCGGGCCGCCGCGCGCAGGGCGGCGGCGCAGGCCGCCCCGAAGACGAGTTCTCTCAGCCGCATGGACGGCGGGGTGGTGGTCGGTGCGGTCGTCATGTGCCGCCTCCCTTCCTGGAGTGGTGTGTGGTGCGGTCGCTCAGCACAGGCCCGCGGGCCTGGACGCGCGGCAGGTGTTGCCGACGAAGGTGTTGTCCTTGCCGGGGTCCGTGTTGACGAGGTCGGCCGGAGCGTTGCCCTCCAGCCGGTTGTCGCTGATCCGGTTCCGGTCACTGGTGATGCCCACGAAGCTCTTGAACAGGACGATGCCGCCGGACAGCGGGGAGTCGCCGACGTTGCCGGTGATCGTGTTCCGGGTGATCAGCGTGTCCTCGGCCCCGGTCAGGACGATGCCGGAGCCCTGGAGGGCGGGCAGCCGCTCGGTCTTCGGGCAGGACTTGTTGTTGCGCGCGATGTGGTTGTCGCGCACGGTGAGGTCGCCGGCCTTGGGCGTGTTCTCGTCGCCGACGACGAAGACCGCCGCGCAGTTGCCGGTGAGGTGGTTGCCGGCGACCGTGAGGTCCCGCAGACGGCGGACGGTGATGCCGATCCGGTTGCCTTCCAGGCGGTTGTGCGCGACCAGCGTCCCCTGGGTGTCGGTGGCGCCTTCCTCGGCCTTGATGGTGTTGGCGAGGAAGAGGCCCGCGTCGCCGTTGTCCAGGGCGGTGTTGTCGCGGACGACACCGCGCACCGAACGCTCCTGGGCGATGCCCCACACCCCGTTCTTCACGGCGGTGACGTTCTGCACGGTCATGCCGTCGGTGGCCATGCCGAACACGCCGGTGCGGGGAAAGCCGGTCACCGTCAGGGAGGCCACGGTGACGCCTTCGAGGTTCTTGTCCTTGGTGCCGATCACACAGATGCCGTTGCCGTTCTCGGCGCAGCTGTCCGCGGCCTTCGTCGCGGCGGGTTCGACGACCGTGTCGCGGCCCATGCCCCGCAGGGTGAGGTGCGGCGTGGACACCTTCACGCTCTCGCGGTAGGTGCCGGATGTCACCAGGACGGTGTCCCCGGCCCGGGCGGCGTCGACGGCCTTCTGGATGGACTGCCCCGGGAAGACCAGATGGGTCCGGGGCAGGGAGTCCGGCGGAGCGGCTCCTGGCCCCGCGACGAGGATCGCTGCGGTGCACGCGAGAAACGCGATGCGGCATTTAGTCATATCCGACACGGTATGACCGTATGGTTCACGGACAGCCGGATGAGCCATCCGGCGGCGTGTCACACCTGGACGGGCTGAGCGAGGGCCGTCGACGGCATGAGCGGGGGCCGTCGACGGCATGAGTGAGGGCCGTCGCGCAGGACGACGGCCCTCACTCAGACGGTGCTGCGGATCGCGGCGGGCGCCAGGGGGTCACCCCCTCGGCGACGCCTCACAGGGTCGCGGTGGTCGTCTCCCCCGAAGCGCTGCCCGTGAGCCACTCGCTCCAGCTCAGGTTGAAGTCGGCGTAGCCGTTGTCGGCCGGGGCCTTGCCGCGGGGCGAACCCGTGACGGTCACGGGGTCGCCCTGCTTGACCTGGCCGTAGAACCACTTGGCGTCCGCCATGGACAGGTGGACGCACCCGTGGGAACCGCGGGCGCTGCCGCTGCCCGGGTAGGGGTCACCGGTCGAGTAGTGCACATACGTGCCGGACTGGGTCAGGTGGATGTCCCAGGGCAGCGTGAGGTCGTAGTAGTTGGGGCTGCTCTTGTCGCAGCTGATCCCCACGCTGCAGGAGGTCATGTGGACCTTCTCCTGCTTGTCGATGACGGCCATCGTGCCGTCCCACGTCGGGAACTGGGCGCTGCCCGCGTTGATCGACAGGGTGCGCACCAGCTTGCCGTTCCGGGTCACCTTCATGGTGTGGCCGGTCACCGAGACATCGGCGCGCACATCGTCGCCGATCTTGAAGGTGTGGGTGTAATCGTGCACGCCGTAGCGCCCGTTGCCGTTGCTGACGCCCGTGATGTCGGCGTCGATCTTCACCGTCGTACCGGAGGGCCAGAACGTCTTCGGCCGCCAGTCGGCACGCCGGTCGCCCATCCAGTGCCAGGCGCCGGCCACCGGCTGCGAGGCGCTGACCTTCATGTGCTTCTCGACCGTGGCCCGGGCCTTGGCCGCCACCGGATTGGTGAAGATCACCGAGATCGGCATCGCCACGCCGACCGTGGTTCCGCTCTGCGGGGTGATCGTGTCCAGCAGCATCGGCGGACCCGCCGGCTTCGTCGGCGACGGAGAGGCGTTCGCGCTCGGCTTGCCCGACGTCTTCCCGTCGGCGCCGCTCGCCTTGTCGCCACCACCGCCTCCACCGCAGGCGGTCACACCCACCAGCATCGCGACCGTGCCCAGTGCGACACCTATGCCACCAGCCTTGCGCCGTCCCACGCTCTGCCTCACTCTCTCACCTCGGCCCCCCGACGGGCCCGACTCCCTGTCAGACAACGACAGGGCGGTTCGAAGTTCCGTGCGGCGCGTAAAACGTGCTCCAAGATTCGGAACGCGACGGTCGATCACGGACGGTGAGGTGCCTACTGCCCAAGGCCTCACATCCGGGCTTTCAGTACGTCGACCTCGCAGCCCGGTGCGAAGGCGTCGAAGCCGTGCTCGATCAGCCAGCGGACGATCAGCAGGCTTCGCATCGACCACCAGGCGTGAATCACGTCGAGGTCGATGTCGATGTCGGTGCCGTAGCCGGCGACGACGTCGTCCAGGTGCTCCTCGTGCCCGAGCGTGAAGGTGGCGAGGTCGTAGAGCGCATCGCCCTGGCCGGCCTCGGACCAGTCGATGATGCCCGTGACGTCGTCGCCGTCGACGAAGACGTGCGCGACCTGCAGATCGCCATGTGTGAACGCCGCGGGCCACGGCCTCAGCGCGGCCTCGGCGACCTGGCGGTTGCGGGTGACGAGGTCTGCGGGCAGGACACCGTTCGACACGAGCGCCTCGCACTCGGCGTCGAGTTCCGCCGCCAGCGCGGCAACGCTGCGGCCTGCCCTGCCCGTCCGGGACGGAAGGGGCGCGTCGTGAAGCCTCCGGATGGCGGCACCCGCCGCGGCCCACGCCGCCGGCGACCCGGTCGCCGGGCCACCGAGGCGTGCGAGTGTCGCCCCCGGGAGCGCGGCGACCGCGAGCACGTGCGGCTTGCGCCACAGGACCTCGGGGGTCGGCACCGGCGCGAGCGACATTGCCTCGACCTCGGCGTCGATACGCGCCGGATCGGCGTCCACCTTCAGGAACATGTCACCGACGCGCAGAGTCGCACGCTCGGAGTGGGCGACGACGACTTCGACCTCATCCATGGGCGACCAGTATCCCGGCGGTGATCGCCGACGTCGCGCGGTTTTTCACGTGCGAACCGGCGATCAGGCGTGCCGTCTCATGAGGCTGGTTGCTCGGCGTCAGGACCGGCGGGCGTAGGACGTGAGGCGATCGGCGAGCGCGATGACGAGGTCGCGCAGTTCAGCGGGGCGCTCGATGACGAACGGCCGGTCCAGTGCGGCGAGTACCGGAGGCAACCAGTCCAGCCGCTCCGCCCGTAGCTCGACGCGCAGCCATCGCCGCTCGGCCGCCTGGTCCGGGGCAGCCTCCCGTTCGGACTCCGGCACCGGCACCGACTCCGGCTCCGGCTCCTCCAAACTCGCGACGCCGGCCGGAAGATGGGCGCGGATCTGCTCGGCCGTCCCGTGGATCCGCAAGGTCACCTCGTGCCGGTACTCGGCCGTGGCGAATCCTGACAACACGCGCTGTGCCGGACCGGGTCCCACGGGTGCTTCGAAGGAGCCGGGCAGGGTCCGGGCGTCCGCGATGCGATCGAGACGGAAGGTTCGGTCGTCGTCGATCCGGGGGTCCTTGCCGGTGACGTACCACCGGCCCGCATGGGCGACGATCCCGTAGGCGTGCAGTGTGCGTTCGCTGCGCCGTCCGCCGCGGTCGGTGTAGCGGATCGAGACCGGTCGGCGGTGGCTCACCGCGTCGGCGAGGGTGAGCAGGACCCCGGCGTCCGGGTGGTCCAACTCGCCCGGCTGGTCGGTGAAGTCGAGAGCGTCCTGGAGAGTGTCGAGCCGGCGGGCGATGTGCCGGGGCAGCACTCGTCGGATCTTCGCGGATGCCGTCTCGTTGGCCGTGCGCTCGGTCGTCGTCAGTCCTGTCCGACGGCCGGCTACCAGACCGAGGAGTACGGCCAGTGCCTCGTCGTCGGTCAGCATGAGGGGAGGCAGGCGGTACCCGGGAGCCAGCCGGTATCCGCCGTAGCGGCCGCGCACCGACTCCACGGGCACGTCCAGGTCGATCAGCTGGTTCACGTACCGCCGTACGGTGCGCCCTTCGACGCCGAGACGGTCCGCCAGTTCGGCCACCGTCCGGGTGCCGCCCGACTGCAGGAGCTCCAGGAGTGTCAGCACTCGGCCGGTGGGTCGGGACATGTTCGTAGGCTAACGCGAATACAGGACCGGTTCTGTCCTCTATTTCTCCTAGCCTGCGGCGTGCACGCCTTCAGCCCGGCCAAGGAGATTCCCATGGACTTCGTCTCGATCCGCATCATCACCAGCGACGTGGCGCGCCTCGTCGAGTTCTACGAGCGAGCCACCGGGGTACGGGCGGCGTGGGCCACCGAGGACTTCGCCGAACTCAGGACTTCGGGCGGCGCCACCCTCGCGATCGCCGGTACCCGCACCGTCCCGTTGTTCGCCCCGGGCTCTGCCCGTCCGGCGGACAACCACAGCGTGATCACCGAGTTCCTCGTCGACGACGTGGACCGCGTTCACCGGAACCTGACCGGTTTTGTCACCGACTTCGTCAACGAGCCCACCACCATGCCGTGGGGCAACCGCTCACTCCTGTTCCGCGACCCCGACGGCAACCTCGTCAACTTCTTCACCCCCGTCACTCCGGCAGCCGTCGAGAAGTTCGCACGCTGACGCGAGCCCATCATTGGTCCATACCTGCCCGTCAGTGAATCGTCACCGGCGCAGCCTGTCAATGGGGTGTACTCCTCGGCGGGCTGGCCGAGTTGTACCGCGCGACGGGTGACTCGGCGCTGCTGAGCGCCGGCCGGCAGATCGGGGACGCCTCGACCACCTCCACGTCCCTCAACTCCGGCGGGATCCTGCGGGAGCCGTGCGAGGCGGACGGCTGCGGGGGCGACGGGCCCACGTTCAAGGGGGCGTACATCCGGGGGCTGAGTGCCTTCAACGCGCGGCTGCCGGAGCGTCCTTACACCTCCTACATCGCCCGCCAGGCCGACTCCGCGTATGCGAACGACCGCAACGCCCTGGGCGCGTACGGGCTCCACTGGGCGGGTCCGCTCGACACGACGGACGCCGCCCGTCAGCAGAGCGCGCTGGACCTGATGAACGCGGCGTCCTGACGAACTCTGCTCAAGGGGTCCGTCCGACGGCTGTCCCTGGGCGGCCGGTGTCCGGCCCTGTCGAGCCGCTCCCCCGTGGCGGCTCGACAGGGCCGGGCTCATGCACGCGGCCCGGCCCCGCACAGCGGTCCTGCGTCAGTAGGAACCGGACGAGCCGCTCCACGTCCGCGCTCCGCCGTCGTAGAAGCCCTTCGCGTACGACTTCACGCCGATGTCGTTGACCATCTTGGTGTAGCAGCCCGTCGCGCCGGCGGCCACCGCGCAGGAGTACTCCTTGCCGTCACTGGTGCGGTGGACGGTGACCGTGGGGGCGTGCTGGTCCTGCGGGACCCAGTCGGCCTGGGAGATCCGTGCCCAGGCCGCGCGACAGCTGGGGCTGTAGCGCAGTTCCACATAGGCCGAGCCCAGCCAGATGGCGCCGTTCGAGGGCGTGATGGCGTCGCTCTGGCAGTAGGCGGCGGGGTCCTTGCCCTCGCAGGACGATCCGTAGCAGCCGGCCGCGTTCGCGGGAGTGGCGATCGCGGTGCCCGCCGCGGCGAGCCCCAGGACGGTCAGCGACGTGGCCCAGTTGCGCACCTTCACGTGGTTTTTCCCCTCTTCGGCTTCACTGCCGCACAGGCAGTCGGTCCGGCCGTCGACCTGACGGCCACTCATGTGACGATCTAGGATCGGTCTTGCGAAAACCTTGTGATGGAGGGGCCTTGAAGCTGCTTCTGCTCGGTCCGCTGGAACTGCGTGTCGCGGGGAGCGGGGTGGACCTGGGCCAGCCGCGCAGACGCGCGGTCCTCGCCGCGCTGGCCGCGGACGCCGGGCGGCCCGTGCCCGTGGAGACGATGGTCGGCCG
>Ga0182007_10001107_pt1 | contig 14594 bp, 14 predicted proteins | sample Sormic07211113_1_FD_123023 | JGI IMG/M metagenome (GOLD analysis project Ga0182007, IMG submission 123023) | Rhizosphere microbial communities from Sorghum bicolor, Mead, Nebraska, USA - 072115-113_1 MetaG | ecosystem: Host-associated > Plants > Roots > Rhizosphere | place: USA: Nebraska... | reverse complement strand
TGTCGTCGCGGCTCGCGCAGGCGATCCAGGACAAGGCCAGCTTCGAGCTCAACGACCTGCGGCTGCGCATCCAGCATCTCGAAGGCACCCATGAACTGGACGCCAGGGACATCCTGAAGCCCGAGGCACTGGCCAAGGTCCTGGTCGACCAGTGGCTGGCGACCGGCCTGAGCCGCGGCCTCTGGACCAAGGTCCAGGAGCAGGTCCAGCAGCACATGGTCGAGCCGGTGGTCAAGGCCTACAAGGACGCCAACGCCTTCCTGGTCGGCAAGGACGTGATGCCCGAGATCGATCTCAAGAGCTTCGTGCGCCGCACCGGATCGGTCGGCTCCGGCAGCGCGCCGCTGGGTGGCAGCTTCGCGGGCGGCGCGAGCGCCAGCGCTTCGATGGGCATCGGCCAGACGCGGATGGTGCCGGGCGGCTTCGGCGCGCCGGCCGGCAGCTTCGCGCCGGCGGCGATCGGCGTCGGCCGCGGTCAGGCCGGCATGGGCCAGCAGGCGGGTGGCGACACGCTGGTGGCCACCGGCGGCTCGCCGCTGCTGATGGCGCGCCAGCGGGCCCAGGGGGTGCTGCTCAATCTCAAGCGCTTCGTGACCGCGCGCATCGGCGGCGACATCACGCTGCCGCGCGGCCAGGGCGGCGGCGAGATGGCGGGCGGAGCCGGCGGCGCCGCCTCTCCGGCCTTCGTCGCCGCGATCGCCGACGCCGAGGCGGCCTACCAGGTCGCGGCCTCGCAGTACGTGGTCGGTGAAGAGGCCACGGCCATCCACAACGCATCGGCCGAACTGCGCCGGCGCACCAGCGAACTCAAGAAGAAGGCGCCCACCACCGCCGACAAGGCCACGGTCGAGATCGTGGCGCTGATGTTCCAGGCCATCCTGGCCGAAGAGCGGATCCCGTTCTCGGCCCGCGTCTGGTTCGCGCGGCTGCAGATGCCGGTGCTGCGCGTGGCCATCGCCGAGCCCGAATTCTTCGGCACCTTGCAGCATCCGGCGCGCATGCTGATCGACCGCATGGGCTCCTGCGTGATGGGCTTCGATGCCGCCGCCATTTCGGGCAGCGCGCTCGAGGGCGAGATCCGCCGCGTGGTCCAGGTGATCGAGCAATATCCGGAAACCGGCCAGCGGGTGTTCAAGCTGGTGTTCGACGAATTCGTCGCCTTCCTCAACAAGTACCTCACGCAGAGCGACACCACCCAGCGGGTGATGAGCGTGGCGCAGCAGGTCGAGCAGAAGGAGACGATGGCGATCCAGTACACCATCGAGTTGCGCAAGATGCTCAACGACATGCCGGTGCGCGAGGAGATCCGCGAGTTCCTGTTCAAGGTCTGGGCCGAGGTGCTGGCCATCGCCGCGCTGCGCTACGGCGCCCAGGACGAGCAGACCGTGACGCTGAAGCGGGTCGCCTCCGACCTGGTCTGGGCGGCCAGCGCCAAGCCGAACCGCAACGATCGCACCCGCGTCATCCAGGACCTCCCCAAGCTGCTGCAGCGGCTGCGCCAGGGCATGACGCTGCTCGGCATCGTGGGCGAGCCCCAGGAAGCGCACATCAAGACCATCGGCGCGACGCTGTCCGATGCCTTCCTGTCGAAGACCGAGGCGATCCCGCCGGCCAAGATCGAAGCCATGGCCAAGCGCCTGGCCAACCTCGAGGATTTCGTCTCCGACGAGGGCACCACCGACCTGCCGCTGGACGCCGCGAGCATCGAGCTGCTGCTCGGCGTCGATGCCGCCTCGATCGAGGTCGTGCCCGACACCGGCACCAAGGTCAGCGAGGACATGCTGGCCTGGGCGCACGAGCTGCAGGTCGGCACCTGGTTCATGCTCGACCACAACGACCGTGTGAGCCAGGTCCAGTTCGTCTGGCGCAGCGACCGCAAGCAGCTGCACCTGTTCGCGTCCAGCGACGGCCGCAGCTTCCTGATCCAGGTCGGCCGCCTGGCGTCCTACCTGCAGGCCGGCCTGCTGGTGCCGGCGGAAGAAGAAACCTTGACCGTGCGGGCCACGCGCGAAGCGCTGGCAAAACTCGACGCCAACCCCGAGCGTCTGCTGAATTAGCTAGTGCGCGACGCGGTCGCTCGAAGCGTCGCAGAGCTCGTCCAGCACCAAGGCGTCGGGTTCGACGCCGGTGCTCCAGTGCACCATCAGCACGATGATCTTGAGTTCGTCGAGCGCCAGCGGCTCGCCCGGCGTGGCCATGGCGCGCTCGACCACGATCTCGCGCATGCCGCCCGGCAGCACGCTCGCGGATTCGAGGAAGCTGATGAAGCCCAGGCACTCGGCGCCGATGTGCTCCTGCTCGGCACTGGAGTAGACGCGCATCGCATCGGCCGACTGGGGCAGCGCGGCGTCGGCCGCGATGCCCGGCAGCACGGTGGCGCTGGTGCCGTCGGCATGGCGCTCGAGCTGGACGCCCCGGGTCGCCAGGCTCAGGCCGTCGAGCCAGTGCAGCGCCTCGCGGATTTCGTCCGCATCGAATCCTTGCGCGCTGAGCTTGCGCCCCAGCTGCTCGGGTTCGGGGCAGGCGTCGCCGCGCCAGTAGTTTTCGTAGACATACACGAGCACTTCGAACATGGGTTCAATATAGCCCACTGGAAGCGCCGGCCGTCGAAAGTTGCGCCGACACGACGTTGACCGGTCCGGCGTCCGGCCGCGCAAGGCGGCCTGCGGCCCCTCGGGAGCTGCGACGCACACGCGGACGGACCCTGGTTGATGCCCCAGGAAATGTTGCAAGTCTTCCTTCGCTTGCTGCTCGGCATTCGGAAGAAACTGCCAATTCTGTCGTGATCAATTCCTGCGGACGCTCCGTAGTATTACGGACTCTTCGCGTATTCGCACGAGTATCGGTGCAGCGCCTTCTTCGAAACAATTCTGATCGGCCTTGACGTCTTGCTTTCAAAAGACGATGCGTCGGCAAGGCCGTGGCCACGATGGCATGTTCAATCAGAAAACAGGGAAGGCATCTCCGTGAAGATAAAAATGACGCTGTCCGCAATCAGCGCAATGTGTGGAATTCTGGCAGCTCCGGTTGCCATCGCAACGCCAAACGAGGAGTTGGGTTGGTATGGCTCCATCAAGGCCGCACAAACTTCCCAGCGCGTCAGCGACATGGAAGATTCGTTGCGTCCGGCAGGCGCGGTGCTGCCGCAGGAGACGAGGCAAGAATTTGTCAATGGCTCCTTGGGGATGGGTTACCAGTTTGGCGCTGGCTGGCGTGCCGAGGTGGAATACACCTTGCCCCAGAAACAGGAGTACACCAGCGACGTCGCAGGGCGATTTCGTGGCAGCCTGAATCACCATGAAGTGGATGCCGAGCGCATGATGGCCAATGCCTATTACGATTTGCCCGTCAAGGAAGATATCGCCGTGTTTGCTTCTGCCGGTCTTGGCTGGGCCAAAGTCAAGTCTTCCGGTTGGCAGGGCAATGTCGCCCGTCAATTCGAAAGCAAAACTGTCAATAACCTGGCCTACTCGGTAGGCGCAGGGGTGACGTATTCTCCCGTGAAGAAAATCTCGCTCGACGTGGGTTACCGCTATGTTGATATGGGCCGCATTGAAAGCGGCTTGAACAACTTCGCCAATGCTCGTGGTTTGCGCGATGAAAAAATGAAGGCCAAACTGGTCAGCCACGAGATTTATATTGGCGGCCGTTATCGCTTTTGATGGCGGCCTGCGGCTCCTTCGGGGCCAGTGGCGCCATTCAACCAACCGCGATGCGCTGAAACAATCCGCCCGGCAGCCGCGCGACGTGGCCGGAAAGCTCGAGTTCGAGCAGACGGACTTGCAGCATGGCTGGAGAAAAACCGGTGCGGGCGCACAAGGCGTCGAGGCTGACCGGGTCGAAGCCTACAGCGCGCACCAGCGCCGGTTCGGCCGCCTCGGCGTCGGCACCGGAATCGGCGGAATTGGCGGAGACGAAGGGGCGGGGCCGCGCAGGCTCGTCGGCCAGCCGCAACTCCTCCAACACGTCGGCCACCGATTCAACCAGCTTGGCGCCTTGCCGGATCAATTCGTGGCAGCCCCGCGATTGCGGCGAGTGGATCGAGCCCGGAATCGCGAAGACCTCCCGCCCCTGCTCGGCCGCGAGCCGGGCCGTGATCAGCGAGCCGGAGCGCAGCGCGGCCTCGATCACCAGAGTGCCGCGCGCGAGCCCGGCGATGATCCGATTGCGCTTGGGGAAGTTCTGGTTCAGCGGCGGCGTACCCAGCGGGTACTCGCTCACGATCAGGCCACGCCCGGCGATCCGGTGCGCGAGCTCGCGATGGCGGGCGGGGTAGACGCGGTCGAGTCCGGTGCCGACCACCGCCACCGTGGCCAGCCGGTCAGGTCCGCCGGCCTCGAGTGCACCTTCGTGGGCGGCACCGTCGATGCCGAGCGCCAGACCCGAGACCACGGGAATCCCGGCTTCGCCGAATGCGCGTCCGAAGGCTCTTGCATTCTGGGTGCCTTGCGCCGTCGGATTCCGGCTGCCGACGATCGCGATGCTGGGGTCCAGCTGCGCGAGCTCGAAGCCGGGCGCACCGAGCAGATAGAGCAGCAGCGGCGGATCGCCCGTTTCCAGCAGCGAGGCCGGGTAGCCCGGGTCGCCGAGCGTCAGGAGACGGCGGACGGCACCCTGGTCGTCGCTGCCCTGAAGCCAGTCGAAGGTGCGCTCGAGCAGCGGGGCCAGCGTGGCAGGCAAGCGCTGCAGCGCCCCGGCCTGCGCGCTGCCGACGACCTGCAGCAGGGCCTCGTGCGATTGCGTGAAGATCGCGGCCGGCAGTCCGAAGGCCGCGAGCAGCGTGCGGGCGGTGGCGTTCCCGATGCCTGGCGTCAGCGAGAGGCGGAGCCAGCTCGCGAGTTCCTCACGTTCCACGCCAAGATGACGCTCGCGTCAGGGGTTGACCAGCAGGTCGCCGACCCGCGGGGTGTCGTTGATCTCGAGCACCAGCGCGTAGGAGGCCTTTTCGAACGGCCGGAACACCATCAGCAGGCCGATGCGCTCGTTCGGCAGCTTGAGCACTTCCTTGCCGGTGTCGTTGGGCGCGCCGGCGCGGTCGACGATGGTGTCGCCGTTCTTCAGGATGGCCAGCACGTGGCCGGACTCGATGCCGTCGCGGGTTCCCTTGTTGATGACCACCACCTGGTTCTGGGCCGCGAACTGCACCGCGTTGCCGTAGACCGAGACGATGCGCCCGTCGATGATCTGCTCGGGCGCGCGCGGTGCATAGCTGAGCAGCTGGCGCGTCGGCTCGGGCAGCAGGCGGTCGCCCGCGCGCATCTCCTCGCGCGCGGCCACGATGTCGATGGTCGCGGGGACCACGTTGACCACGTCCTTGCCCTCGACCAGTTGGGTGGCGACGGTCTGGCTGCGCTTGAGCTGGGCCTTGCCGAGGTAGGCCGCCTCGTAGCCGAGCAGTTCGCCGGTGGCGGGGTCCTTCAGCGGCGTCGCGTTGCGGAAGATGCGGTAGGTCTTGATCGGGCCGGCGGTCTCGATCAGCTGTTCGTCGGCCTGGCCCAGTGCGTAGGCGCGGTCGCCGCGGGCCAGCAGCACGCGGCTGTCGTTGCCGGCCACGATGTGGGGCGCGGCCTTGAGGGTGTCCTCGTCGACGATGATCGGCTCGCTCAGGAAAGGCTCGATCAGGCTCGGATTGAGGGTCGGCAGCGCCATCCCCGACAGCGACTCGTAGCGAGCGCGCGGCGACAGCTTGATGGTGCCGTCGGAGGCGCCGCCGCGGCGGGTGCTGAGGCGGGCCCGGCCGCCGCTCTTTTCCAGGTAGAGCACCTGGCCCGGGTAGATCCGGTGCGGGTTCGAGATCTCCTTGATGTTCATGCCCCAGAGCTCGGGCCAGCGCCAGGGGCTGCGCAGGAACAGGCGGGAGATGGCCCACAGCGTGTCGCCGGGCTTGACCGTGTATTCGTCAGGCGCGTTGGACGCCAGTTCGCCGATCGGGATGCCGGCCTGCGAGGTCTGCTGTGCCACCGCCCGCTGTTGTGGCGTGACCGGATAGTTCTGCGCGAAAGCGGTCGTCGCGCCAGCGGCCCCGAGGGCGACGGCCGCCAGGGTGGCCAGAAGGCTGGGTCGCAGGCTATCGTTGATTCGGAGTTTGGTCATGGTTTATGGTGTGCACACACTACGCCACGCAGGATGTACGAATCCTCACAATTTGCTACGAATTTTGCGCTGAAGCCCTTGATAGGGCAACGTATTCGGGCTGTTCCCCGGCAGGGCGTCGCGGAAATGGCGAAAATAGCGACAACTTCTCCTCGCTTTCATGGCAAAAAGAACCATTTTGAGTTACCCGGATCCCCGCCTGCACACGGTGGCCAAGCCGGTCCAGGGCGTCGATGCGCGCATCAAGACGCTCGTCGCCGACATGCTCGAGACCATGTACGACGCCAGCGGCATCGGCCTTGCGGCGACCCAGGTCGACGTCCACGAGCGGCTGGTGGTGATCGACATCTCCGAAGAACGCGACAAGCCGATCGTCCTGATCAATCCCGAGATCGTCTGGGCCAGCGACGAGAAGGTGCTCAATGAAGAAGGCTGCCTCTCGGTGCCGGGCATCTATGACGGCGTCGAACGCTCGACTTCCGTGCGCGTGACCGCGCTCGATGCCGACGGCGAACCGCAGACGATCGAGGCCGAGGGCCTGCTCGCGGTCTGCATCCAGCACGAGCTGGACCATCTGCTCGGCAAGGTGTTCGTCGAATACCTGTCGCCGCTGAAGCGCAACCGGATCAAGAGCAAGCTGCTCAAGCAGCAGCGCGAAGACCAGAAATCGGAACAGCGCGAAGGGCGGCGTTGAGCATGCGGGGCCTGTGGCCGGCGGCGGCGGCGCTGCTGGTGGCGCTGTCCGGCTGCGCGCTCGACCCGACGCGGCTGCCGCTCGGCAGCACCCGCGCCGAGACGTTCCAGAAGCTCGGCCAGCCGACCGCCACCTATGCGATGCCGGGCGGCGGCGAGCGGCTCCAGTATTCGCGTGCGCCATCGGGCTTCGCGGTCAACAACGTCGACCTCGACGCCGGCGGCCGGGTGGTCTCGATCCGCCAGGAGCTCGAAGACGGCATGTTCGACATCACGATCAAGCCCGGTGTCTGGCGGGTCGACGACGTCCTGCGCAGCTACGGCCGGCCGTTCGAGATTTCGCAGGTGCGGCCCTTCGACGGCGATGTCTGGGCCTGGCGCTTCAAGTCGCAGAACAACCCGCGGCTGCTCTATATCTATATCGACCTGGACGGCGTGGTCGACCACTACCACACGGCTGACGACCTGCGCCAGCTGATGACGGACCAATGAGCTCACTGAAAGTCGCGTTCGCGGGCACGCCCGAGTTCGCCCGGGTCGCCCTGGAGGCGATCGCGGCGGCCGGATTCGAGATCGTCCTGGTGCTGACCCAGCCGGACCGTCCCGCCGGCCGCGGCATGAAGCTGCAGGCTTCGCCGGTGAAGCAGTTCGCGGTCGGCCGAGGCTGGCCGGTGGCGCAGCCGCGCAGCCTGAGGCTCGACGGCAAGTATCCGGACGACGCGGCCGCCGCGCGCGAGGCCATCGCGGCCGCGGGGGCCGACGTGATGGTGGTCGCCGCCTACGGCCTGATCCTGCCGCAGTGGGTGCTGGATGCGCCGCGGCTCGGCTGCCTGAACATCCATGCCAGCCTGCTGCCGCGCTGGCGCGGCGCGGCGCCGATCCACCGGGCCATCGAGGCCGGCGACGCGCAGACCGGCGTCACGATCATGCAGATGGACGCCGGCCTCGACACCGGCGACATGCTGCTTCGCGAAGCGCTCGACATCGGCGCCGACAGCACCGCACGGCTGCACGACCGGCTGGCCGGAATGGGCGGCCGGTTGATCGTCGATGCCTTGAGGCAGGCGGCGGCCGGCACGCTGAAGGCCGAGCCGCAGCCGACCGAAGGCGTGACCTACGCCCACAAGGTCGAGAAGGCCGAGGCCCAGATCGACTGGTCGCTGGACGCCGCGGCGATCGCGCGCCGGGTGCGCGCCTTCGACCCCTTCCCCGGCGCCAGCAGCCTGCTCGACGGCGAGACGATCAAGCTGTGGGCCGCCGAGGCCGAGCCGGGCGGGCCCGTGGAGGCGCCCGGCACGGTGCTGGCCGTGACGCCTTCGGGCATCGCCGTCGCGGCGAAGGACTCCGTGCTGCGGGTCACCGAACTGCAGCGCGCCGGCGGCAAACGCCTGGCGGTCGCCGACTTCCTGCGTGGATTCGACGTCAAGCCCGGCCAGCGCTTCCACTGATGTTTCTCTCCTCCGCGATCCGGCGCCAGCCGGAATTCCGCCAGGGCGTGAGAGACATGTCCACGGTCGCCGTGGGCATCGGCGCCTGGGGCCTGATGACCGGCGTGGCGATGCTCAAGTCGGGCATGAGCGTGTTCGAGTCGGTGGCGATGACGCTGCTGGTCTACGCGGGCAGTTCGCAGCTGGCCGCCATCCCGTTGCTGATGGCGGGCGCGCCGGCCTGGGTCATCCTGGCCACGGGCTTCTGCGTCAACCTGCGCTTCGTGGTCTTCAGCCTGCACCTGCGGCCCTATCTGATGCACATGCCGCGCTGGCGCCGCATCACCCACGGCTATCTCACGGCCGACATGAGCTATGCGCTGTTCACCCGCAAGTACGCGCAACCGCCGCGCACCCGCGCCGAGGAGCAGGCCCAGGAGGCCTACCTCACCGGCAACTACTGCGTGACCTGGTGCGCCTGGATGAGCATGAGCCTGCTCGGCATCGTGCTGGCCAACATGATTCCGCAGAGCTGGGGCCTGGGCTTCGCCGGCGTGCTGAGCCTGGTGGCGATCGTCTGCTCGATGGCGACCACGCGGCTTCGGCTGCTGGCGGTGCTGATCGCCTCGGCCACCGCGGTGGCGGCCTATGCGCTGCCGCTCAAGCTCAACATCGTGGCCGCCATCGGCGTCGCGGTGCTGGCCTGCTTCTGGCTCGAGAAGCAGTTCGGGCTGGATGTCGATGCGGAGGATGACAAGTGAGCGCAGTAATCGAGGGCACCGACCTCTGGACGCTGGCCGTGATCCTCGGCCTGGCCGGCGTCACCGTGCTCACGCGCTGCTTCTTCTTCATCCTCGACCGGCCCTGGGGCCTGCCGGAGTGGGCCCACCGGGCGCTGCACTACGCGCCGGCGGCGGCGCTGGCGGCGGTGATCGCGCCCGAGATCGTCATGACGCAGGGCCACCTGATCTCGACCCTGCACGACGCCCGGCTCTACGGCGCCGTCGCCGGCACCGCCTATTTCTTCTGGCGGCGCGGCGTGCTCGGGACGATGCTGGCGGGGATGGCGGTGTACCTGCCGCTGCACCTGGGGCTGGGCTGGTAGCAGGTCCGCCGCCGGGCAGCCCTCAGCCGCGCAGCGTCTGCCACAGTTCGCGGTCGCGCTCCGCGGTCCAGACCACCGGATGCTCGATGCCGCGCAACTCGTCATAGGCCCGCGACACGTCGAATGGCAGCACGTGCTGGAACACCGGCCAGTCGCCGAAGCGCGGCTTCATCGCCTGCTCGGCGCGCTCGAAGCAGCCGCGCAGGCTGTCGCCGGCAACGATGCCCGAGCGCACGCTGGCCAGCAGCGTCGACAGGAAGGCTTTCGTGAGTTCGATCGCCTCGGCGCAGCCCGCCGCACCTTTCACGACCGCGCCGCGACCCGGCACCAGCACCTCGGGGTTGAGTGCGGCGACGGCATCGAGCGTGCCGGCCCAGTCCTGGATGTAGGCGTCGCCGGCATACACGCCGCAGCGGTTCTCGACCACGTCGCCCGAGAACAGCACGCCGCAGTCGGGCAGCCAGGCGACCGTGTCGCCGCCCGAGTGGCCACGGCCCAGGCACATCAAGCGCACCTCGCGCGGGCCGAGCCACAGGCTCATCTCGCGCTCGAAGCTCATCGTCGGCACCGTGAGTCCGGGGATCTCCTCGACGCCGGCAAAGAGGCGCGGAAAGCGCCCGACCTCGGAATCGAAATCGGCCTGCCCGCGCTCGCGCACCCAGTCGAGCGTGCCCTGGCTGGCGATGATGGCCTGGACCTCGTCGAAGGCGCTGGCGCCCATCACGCGCACCGCGTGGTAGTGCGTGAGCACGATGAACTTGATCGGCTTGTCGGTGACCGCGCGGATGTCGGCCAGGAAGTCGCGCGCCATGCGCGGCGTCGGCCGCGTGTCGATCAGCACCACATGCGCATCGCCGACGATGAAGCCGCAGTTGGGATCGAAGTCGCTGATGTAGCCGTACACGTTGGGCGCGAGTTCGCGCACCTGCGGCTTCTGCTCGCGGGTGTCGGAGGCGGAGGCGAAGGAAACGGAGGCAGTCATGCGGGGCTTCGAGGTGGGGTTTCGGACGCCATGCCGGCTTCTCGCGCGGCATCGATGCAGGCCAGCAGCACGGCCTGGTCGCCGCACTGGTTGGCCAGCAGCAGCACGAGGCGGGCATTGAAGTCGGCGCTCTGCGCCTCGGTCAGCCCTTCATGGGCGCCGACCCAGGCCGCGTAGAAGCCGTCGGGATCGGGGATGTGGGGTTCGGTGATCATGTCTTGTGACCTTCAACGGTGCGCCAGCGCGGCGTGGACCGCGGCCGAGATCGACGCCGGCGTGGGCTTGTCCAGCAAGGTGGCGCGATAGGCGTCCGGACGCACCAGGCACAGGCTGCCCGGGGCCGGGTTGCCGAGGTGGCGCGCCAGTGCCTCGTCGGGCTGCAGCGCAGCCAGGCCGCTGTCGCCGCCCACCGCGACCAGCCGCAGCGGCAGCGAGGCCGCGACATCGGCCGCGGCTTCCGCCTGCGCGCGCGTCGGCGCGAACCACAGGCCCAGGCAGCGGGTGCCGTCGGCCAGCAGTTCCATCAGCGTGGTCGGCGTGCCGTCGAGGTGGCGCAGCGGCAGGTTCTGCACGCTGCGTCCGCCCTCGGGCAAGTGAGGTGCCGCAGGGTAGTCGTTGGCGACCGACATGCGGCCCGTGTTCACCAGTGCGCGGGCGAAGGCATGGCGCGATGCGAGCGCGACCACGGCCCGGCGGAGCGTGTGCTCGGCCGGCGTCCGCGGTGCGAGGAAGCGTGCCGAGCGGCTGGTGACGCGGAGGTTCTCGATCGCCGCCGGGCGGCGTTCGGCGTCGTAGGTGTCGAGCAGCGCATCGCCGGCAAGACCCTGCGCGACCAGCGCCAGCTTCCATCCGAGGTTGGCCGCGTCCTGGATGCCGCTGTTGCCGCCGCGGGCGCCGAACGGGCTCACGACGTGGGCCGAATCGCCGATGAACAGGATGCGCCCGTGCCGGAAGTTGTCGAGCAGATGATCGCGGTAGCCGTACGGGCCGATCCAGACGAACTCGAATTCCACGCCGGGGCCGAGTTGCTCGCGCAATCGCGCGCCGGCCACTTCGGGCCGGCTGATGTGGGCCGTGTCGCAGTCCTCGGGCATCTGGTAGTCGATGCGCCAGACGCCGTCGCCCATCAGGTGCTGCCACACGGCGCGGCCCTCGTTGAAGGGCGCATCGACCCAGGTCCAGCGCTCGGTCGGCAGCGGCTTCTTGAAGCGCACGTCGCTGATGCACCAGCGGTCGGTGCTGCGCGATGGGTGCGCGTCGATGCCGAGCCGGGTGCGGATCGGGCTGTTGGCGCCGGTGGCGTCGATCAGGTGGTCGGCTTCGATCGTGTAGCGGCCGGCGGGTGTTTCGACCTCGATGCGCACGCCGTCGGCGAGCGGCGTCACGTCGACCACGCGGTTCTTCCAGCGCAGGTCGGTCAGGCCGAGTTCGATGATGCGCTCGACCAGGAACCACTCGATGTAGAACTGCTGCAGGTTGATGAAGGGCGGCTGCGCCGAGACGCTGTCGGTCTTCAGGTTGAAGTTGTAGACCTCCTGCTGGTCCGAGAAGGTGCGGCCGAAGGACCAGGTGATGCCCTTCTCTGCGACGCGCTCGTAGATGCCCAGCCGGGCGAATATTTCCAGGCTCTTCTGCGCATAGCAGATGCCGCGCGACGAGGCGCCGCGCACGCCGACCGTGTCGTCCTCGTCGAGCAGCAGGGCGCGCACGCCGCGGCGGGCGAGATCGCAGGCCAGCGTGAGTCCTGCCGGGCCAGCGCCGACGATCACGATCGGGTGGCGCGCGACGCTGTCGCTGCCGAGTTCGGGCGGCGCCACGAAGGGCCAGCTTGGCAGTTCGTAGGCGGGGGCGAACTTGTACCTTTCCATGGCAATGCTCACAGCGCGTGCGCCCATTCGGCGATCGCATCGGCGGCTTCCTGCACCAGTTGCGGCTGGCCCGCCAGGTAATGGTTGCCGCCGACGATGTCGACGTTGCGGATGCGCGCACCGCCGGCGGCCAGCCAGGCATCGCGGGTGCTCGGGAAGGTCGACTGGTCGCCGGTGTAGGTCAGCAGCAGCGTGGGCACCGTGGTGCGCGCCAGGTTCGACGGGCCGTCGGCCTGAGAGCGCGACGACCACTGCGAGAGAAACGCGGTCAGCGAGGTGGTGCGCCCCATCGCGTTGGCTGAATAGTTGACCTGCCGCGCATCGCCCCAGACGCTGCCGGGCGCGCGGTCGTTGGCGTCGATCGACAGGTCGACGCAGCGCGGATCGGCATGGGTGCGGTAGACGATGAAGGCCTGGTCGCGCGGCGCGCCCGGGGTGCTGCGCAGCTGGCGAAGCCGTTCGAGCGACCAGCGCTCGATGCGCTCGAGCCGGGCCTGCTGGGCGGCGCTGAAGCGGGCCAGGAATTCGTCGCTGTACGGCAGCGCATGGCGGGAGTCGTACATGTCGAGTTCGGGGTCGACCGACAGCGGGTCGTGTTCGTCGGTCACCGAGGGATCGATCCAGTCGCGCATCAGCTTCGAGCGGCCCTGGTGCGCTGCGCAGAGCGAGATGCCGTCCACCGTCGGCAGGTCGTCCGGGTGCAGGTGGGTCGGGTCGCCGTCGGCGAAGCGGTGGGCCGTGAGCTGCTCGGCCTGCGCCTGGTAGAAGCTGGCCAGCGCGGCGCCGCCCGAGTTGCCGATCAAGACGACCTTCTCGTAGCCGGCCGCGCGCAGGAACTGCACGCCGGCGCCGAGGTCCTGGATCGCGCGCTCCATCAGCAGCACCGTGTCGTTGCCCATGTAGCGCGAGTTGAGCCCCATGCAGCAGATGCCGCGCGCGGCCAGCGGGCCGATCAGGTAGTGGCCCATGAAGTTGCTCGTGGGATGCATCACGATCGCGGCGACCTTCTTCGGGCCGGCCGGCGCCTGGTAGGCGCCATAGATGCGCGGGCGCAGCATCTGCAGGCCGGACTGGCTTTCGAGCGAGGCGCCGGGCTTGACGTCGATGACGGCGAGTTGCAGCTCAGGCATGCGCAGCCTTTCCGGCGGCGGCCGCGCGCAGCCCGGCCTTGCGCTGCGTCCAGGCGTCGAGGTCGGCGCGCGCATGCAGCGCGTGGGCGTCCATCTCGGCCTGCGGAACGGTCGGCGTCGTCAGCTCGACGCGGATGCCGTTCGGATCGAAGAAATAGATCGATTCGATGATGTGGTGGTCGGTCGGGCCCAGCACCTCGATGCCGGCAGCTTCGAGCCGGGCCTTGGCGCTGCGCAGCTCGGCCTGCGAATCGACCCGCAGGGCAATGTGGTTGACCCAGGCCGGCGTGTTCGGCGAAGGCAGCGCCGCGATGTCGTCGCCGAGGTCGAAGAAGGCGATGTACGAGCCATCGCGCATCTGGAAGAAGATGTGGACGTAGGGGCAGTACTCGCCGGTGCTCGGCACGTGGTCGCTCTTGATCACGTGTACCAGCGGCAGGCCGAGCAGGTCTTCGTAGAAGCGGCGGGTCTCCTCGCTGTCGCGGCAGCGCCAGGCGAAGTGGTGCAGGCCGCGCACGGGCACGGGGGGGGGTGGGGGGTGGGGCATGGTGCGTCTCTCTTTAGTCAGTTGAGGACAGAGCAAAAACTGCTGCGCAGTTTCTTGGTCTGTCCCGCAAGGTCTCAGGTTGGTCGAGGACCGAGCAAAAACCTGCTGCGCAGTTTGTTGGTCTGTCCCGCAAGGTCTCAGGCTTGCAGGGTCGGAGCGATTGGGCCGCCATTCTTCTTATGATTCAATCGAAATAAATTCATCGATTGATGAAGCGAGGCCATGAATCTGACCCTGCGCCAACTGCGCGCCTTCGCCGCCGTGGCCGAGACCGGCAGCTTCACCGCTGCCGCCGCCACCCTGCACCTGACCCAGTCGGCGCTCAGCGTGCTGGTGCGCGAGCTCGAACGCGAAATGGGGGTGCAGCTGTTCGACCGTCACACCCGGCGCGTGCTGCTGTCCGAGGCCGGGCGCGAATTCCAGCCCTCGGTCCAGCGCCTGCTGGCCGACCTGGCGGGCGCGGTGGCCGGCGTCACCGACCTGCGCGACAAGAAGAAGGGCGTGCTGCGGCTGGCGGCGCCGCAGCTCATGGCCTGCACGCTGATGCCGCGCGTGATCGCGGCCTATCGCGAGCGGCATCCCGACGTCGATGTCCGGCTGGCCGACACGCTGCCCGAGCACCTGCTCGACGGCCTGCTGTCGGGCGAGGTCGAGCTGGCGGTCGGCCAGGATGTGGCGGTGGACGCCGCGCTGGTCGAGCGCCGGACGCTGTTTCGCGACCGGCACTGGCTGATCTGCCCGCCGGGCCA
>Ga0182007_10001106_pt1 | contig 14613 bp, 12 predicted proteins | sample Sormic07211113_1_FD_123023 | JGI IMG/M metagenome (GOLD analysis project Ga0182007, IMG submission 123023) | Rhizosphere microbial communities from Sorghum bicolor, Mead, Nebraska, USA - 072115-113_1 MetaG | ecosystem: Host-associated > Plants > Roots > Rhizosphere | place: USA: Nebraska... | reverse complement strand
TCGAACCATTCGCGGATTTCCTGGACGAGCGCAAAGGGCGAGAGTTGGCCGGCATGGCCGCCGGCACCCGCGGCGACCGCGATCAGCCCGTCCGCGCCCTTGCGGATAGCCGAGTTGGCGTGGCGGTTGTTGATGATATCATGCAGCACGATGCCGCCATAGGAGTGCACTGCCGCATTCACCTCAGGCACGGCGCCGAGCGAGGAGATGACGATCGGCACCTTGTATTTCATGCAAAGCATCAGATCGTGTTCCAGCCGCTTGTTTGACGTATGGACGATCTGATTGACCGCAAATGGAGCTGCCGGCCGTTCGGGGTTTGCGGCATTATGTGCGGCAAGATCCTCGGTGATCATCGCCAGCCATTCATCGAGCTGGCTTTCCGGGCGCGCGTTCAGGGCCGGGAAGGATCCGACCACGCCGGCCTTGCATTGCGCCAGCGTCAGCGCCGGATGCGAGATGATGAAGAGGGGTGAGGCCACGACCGGCAGCCGCAGCCGCTCGGTCAGGATGGAGGGGAGGGCCATGTACATCATCCCTTTCTTTGACGTTTACGAAAACGTCAAAGAAATAACAGATGTCTTTTTGAAGGGGAAGATGGTGCTCGCATGGAGGTGCAATCGGCGGCCTTATGGCCAAACCCGGTTAAATTCCTCGCAGATTTGGGGAGAGTCTTTAGATTTTATTTTTCCGCTTGAGATAATCTCCCAGCGCCATATCCGGAATCTTTCTCTTGGCCGGACGTCGAGCTTTCCTATCTGCTTCGAGAAGACCCGCTTCCTCATCGACCGTTTCATCGCCGCTCATTTGTGCGACCACGATATTAGAGGCATGTCGGCCTTGCCTATTGGATTGCGCCTTGAATCGTGGAATCGCCTTGCGCTTGGCTTTGTTGTTCTCACCATACGCATCCCGTCCGTCGCGCTCATAGGAAAGAAGCTTGTCTTCCGATGGAGATCGGCTTTCTCGGGTCTTTTGATCACTCATCCTTTTGCACCTCGTTGTAGGGACAAAGGCTATCATTCGAAAATCGATCATGTCGAGAGAGTTCCGCGCAGTCCGATGCGCCTTCCAGCCATCGCAATTGCGTCGTCTTTGACATTTATCCCCGCCCGAGTGCCTGTGGCTTTGGTCGGAGGCTTGCGTATTGACGGACAGGGCGTTACCGAATCCGGTTAACGAATGATAAAGACCGGGACCGTCTTGTCGGTAGAGTCTGCAGGTATGTTGCGAGTGAGAGTAAAGGACCTGATGTGAGCGGATTAGAAACGGCTATCAGAAGCGCGTTGGACCGGTCCGATCGCGCCAATCCGGAAATCCGGGCTCGCATCTATCAGTCGGCGCGGCAGGCTTTGGAAGCCGGCCTCCGCAAGCAGGATATTACCGATATCAATGTCGTCTCCGCCCAGCGTCAGCGGCTGGAAGCGACGATCCGGCAGATCGAGACCGAGGAGCGCGTCCGCCCGGCGGAGGAAATATCGGTTTCGCCGCAGCTCGATGTCCCGCATGTTTCCCCGGCGGTGCCACGACCGGCGGCCGGGCAGCCGGCACAACAGCATGAACCGGTCATGAGCGTGCGCGGTGAAACCCGCAACCCCTCGCTTTCCGTCCACGCTTCCGCTCCGGTCGAACCCGAAACAGTCGAGCCCGCAGCACCGGAGAGCGATTTCGGTGATATGCGCGCAGGGCCGGCCGACCATCTCGGCGCCGATAGCGCCATAAGGCCGGCGACCGCAGCCGCACCGGCAGCGGCGCGAACAATGAATTTCAAGCCCGAGCGCGCTGCGGTTCGCCGCAAGCCGCGCAAGTTCTTCTCTCGCCTGCTGGTGTTCTGCATTCTGCTCGCCTTCCTTGGTGTCGGAGCCTGGTGGATCAAGACTTCGGGCGTGTTCATGTCGGCGGCGCAGAGAGACACGAGTGTCCGCAATCCGCCGGCGCATGTCGATTCGCAGGATTTCAGCGGCAGCAACAGTGACGAAGATACGTCGGGCGACGGGGATAGCAGCGGCCCTGCCAATCCAGGGCTGGCGACCATCGACCCGCAGAACAGCTTTTCCGAAGAGTGGGTCGCGATACTGAAGCCGACGGACGCGTCGAAGGTCACCGCCGGCGCGCAGGCGAAGGCTGAGAATATTTCGGAAAACGAGGGGCCGGCCGTGCGGCTGACCTCTCTCAGCAGCGGCGCAGATGGCGCGGCCTCGGTCCAGGTGCCTATCAATGTGCTGCAGCAGATGGCGGGCAAGCCGTCGACGATCGCGCTGACGTTACAGTCCACCTCGGACACGCCGACGCAGATTACCGTCGAATGCGACTTCGGCTCGCTCGGCAGCTGTGGACGGCATCGCTTTACGGTCAGCCGCCAGAAGACGGATGCGCTGTTTCAGGTCCGCTACGATCGCTCGCTGGCGCCGACGAGCCCCGGCCGCCTGATCATCAACAGCGACGTCGACGGCAAGGCCCGCGGCATCAACGTCTACGCCATCCGCGTGCTGCCCGGACAATAGGCCCGGGCAGCCCTTCCTCTATTTGAGAACGTCTGGCCCCATGCCGAGGATCTTTTCGTCGATTTCGCCGATGGCCTTTTTGTCCTTGCCGTCATAGTCGAGCGTCAGCAGGATGTGACGGATGAGGTTCAGACGAGCGCGACGCTTGTCGTTGGCGCGGATGACCGTCCATGGCGCGTAATCGGTATGCGTATCCTTCAGCATCCGGTCGCGCTTTTCGCCGTAGTCCTTCCATTTCGGCAGGGCGGCTATATCCATGGAGGAAAGCTTCCAGACGGCGCGCGGATCGTGGCATCGGTCGTGGAAACGCTTCAATTGCATCTCTCTGCCGATATCCAGATAGAATTTGAAGAAGGAGATGCCATCCTGGACGATGAGCTTTTCCATCTGCGGCGCCTGCTTCAGGAACTGCTCGTACTGCTTCGGGGTGCAGAAGCCCATGACCGGTTCGACACCGGCGCGGTTGTACCATGAGCGGTCGAAGAGAACGAATTCGCCCGCCGTTGGGAATTGGGCGACATAGCGCTGGAAGTACCATTGCCCGGCCTCGCGGTCCGTCGGTTTGGTGAGCGCCACGACGCGTGCCAGGCGAGGGTTCATATGCGCTGAGGTTGCGGCGATCGAGCCTCCCTTGCCCGCGGCATCGCGTCCCTCGAACAACGCCATCACCCGCTTGCCTGTCGCCTGCAGCCAGAACTGCACCTTGATGAGCTCGATCTGCAGCATCTCCAGCTCTTGCTGATATTCCTCTTCCTTGAGCTTCTTTTTGTAAGGGTAGCCGCCCGAAGTCAGCGCTTCGTCGTTGATCCAGCCCGGCAGCACGGGATCATCGACATCGAATATGCGCTTGCTGCCGCGGATATCCAGCTCCACGGCACGGCTCTTCGCTTGTTCTTCTCCCATATGTCAGGCTCCTCGGCTCTTTACGCTCTGTTAAACATGTCGCTTGGGCACGACAAAAGGCTCGCTGGGCAAACTGGGACTTTTATCCAATGGTTTCAAGCCCTTTGCGGGTTTCCTTCTTTGCCGGCTACGTTTATTGTTGTGAGTTATCGCCTTCTGTGGATAGAGCCGAATACTTCTGTCATGAATCCCGGTTAAGAGGCGGAATCCAGCATTCCGTAACGACAGACAAAGGGACGGGCGCAATTGGAAGACGAATGGTCATTTGTCAGGAGACTGGCGCTGCGGTTGCGGCAGGAGAGCGCTATGCTGATCCTGGCGACGCTGATCGCCGTACTTGCGCTCATCGAGGGCATCAATACCGGCGCTGTCTTTTGGATCTGGGCCATCGTCATGATCGTCGCGCTGATCCGGCCTCCGCTGGTGGAGCGGATCGTCGTGCCGTCGCGGGAGGAACCTCAGCCGATCGATCCGGAAGTTCTGCTGCGCATGGTTTTTGCGGGATTGGCTGCACTCGATATCCCGGTGCTGATCATCGATCGCGAGGCATCCGTACTGGTGCAGAACGCAGCCGTCGAAAAGGCCTTCGGCGCCTTCCCCGCGGGGGCGCATATCTCCTCGAAGCTGCGCTCCCCCGGCCTGCTCGACATGGTGCGCGAGACCATAGCCACCAACACGCCGAACCAGATCGAGCATTCCGAGCGCCTGCCGTCGGAGCGCGTCTATATCGTGCGCATCGCGCCGGTCGAGCTGCCGGAGGCCGATGTCGAGACCGGCTTCTTCCTGCTGTCGTTTCGCGACATATCGGAACTGCGTCACATCGATCGCATGCGCTCCGATTTCGTTGCCAATGCCAGCCATGAACTGCGCACGCCGCTTGCGTCGCTGCGGGGGTTCATCGAAACCATCCAGGGGCCGGCCAAAGCGGATCCGAAGGCACAGCAGCGCTTCCTCGGCATCATGCTCGACCAGACGACGCGCATGAGCCGGCTGGTCGATGATCTCCTGTCGCTATCCAGGCTGGAGCTGAAATCGCACATCGCCCCGGATCAGAAGGTCGATCTCGTGCCGCTGCTCGGTCATGTGCGCGACTCGCTGCTGCCGCTTGCCGGCGATCTTGACGTGACGATCAATCTGCATATGCCGGCGGGCAAGGTGGAGGTGCTGGGCGACCGCGACGAGCTGGTGCAGGTCTTCGAAAATCTCATGGAGAATGCCTGCAAATACGGCCAGGAAGGCAAGGCGGTGGAGGTTACCTTGCTGAACGAGCCGGGCCAGGCGGTTGAGGTCGTCGTGTCCGACAGCGGGCCGGGAATTCCCGCAGAACATGTACCGCGCCTGACCGAGCGCTTCTATCGCGTCAATGTCGAGGACAGCCGCTCCAAAAAGGGAACCGGCCTCGGGCTTGCCATCGTCAAGCACATTCTGACCCGGCACCGCGCCAGATTGATCGTCAAGTCGGAAGTCGGGAAGGGAACGGACTTTACCGTCCGTTTCTAAGAACCCCCATAAATCGCCCATTTTTGGCGTGATTTATTCCATTAATTTCAAAGAGATGACCTGTCATAATTGTTTCACTCGCCTGACATAAAAGGGCGGTGCTTTGGCCGCTAAGAAAGTGATGCTGAACCAGGCGGATGTGGCATCCGTTACAGCGCTCTTCAGAGCTCGTCAGGGGGATTCATTATGAATGCTTTGAAATTGTCTATTCTTGCGCTGGTTGCATCGGCTGCCTTTGCTGGTGCCGCGACGGCTCGCGATCAGATTCAGATCGCCGGCTCATCTACGGTATTCCCGTATGCCAAGATCGTTGCCGAAAGCTTCGGCGAGACCTTTACCAATTTCAAGACGCCCGTGGTCGAGTCGGGTGGCTCCGGGGCCGGCCTCAAGGAATTCTGCAAGGGCGTCGGAACGGATTCCATCGACATCGCCAATTCATCGCGCCCGATCAAGGACAGTGAAATCGAAGCCTGCAAGACTGCCGGCGTCGCTGATATCCAGCAGATCAAGATCGGTTACGACGGCATCGTTTTCGCTTTCGACAAGAGCAATCCGGACATCAAGTTCGAGCCCGTCGATCTCTATAAGGCACTTGCCGCCGAAGTGGTCGTTGATGGCAAGCTGGTTCCGAATCCCTACAAGAAGTGGTCGGAGATCAAGCCGTCGCTGCCGGATTTCGAGATATCAGCCTATATTCCGGGCGAGAAGCACGGGACGCGGGAAGTCTTCGAGGAGCGGGTGCTTGCCGCCGGCTGCAAGGCTTCCGGCGCGGTCGACGTGATCAAGGCAGCCGTTTCCGATGCCGGCCAGCAAACCAAGAAATGCGTCGCTGTACGCAAGGATGGCGTCGCAGTCGATATCGACGGCGACTATCCCGAGACGCTCGCCCGCATCAATGCCAACAAGCACGGCGTCGGCGTTTTCGGCCTGTATTTCTACCAGAACAATGCCGACAAGCTGAAGGTCGCCACCGTCAGCGGCATCGTGCCGTCGGGTCAGACGATCGCCGATGGCACCTATCCGGTGTCGCGTCCATTGTTCTTCTACGTCAAGAAGGCGCATCTCGGCGTCATTCCGGGCCTCAAGGAATATGTCGATTTCTTCACGAGCGATCAGATGATCGGACCGGACGGCCCGCTGGCGGAATATGGCCTCGTGCCCGCTCCGGATGGCGAGCGCGACCAGATCCGCAAGGACTTCGCCGGCGGGAAGATCATGTAAGTGCATAGAGACTATGCGCCGGTGCGGGTTTGATCCGCGCCGGTGTTCGCCGGGGAGTGGGAATGAGCATATCGCTGCTGTTGTTGTGTCTGTCGGTCATTGGTGCCCTTGCCTTCGTGCTCGGGCGCGCGAGGGCGACTGCGCTATCAGGCGGCAGGTCTTCCTCGATGCACTCCCGGCTCGGCTATCATGGCGCCTATGCTGCGATCTGGGCGGTGCTGCCGGCCCTGGCGCTCGTCTGTGTCTGGCTGATCGTCAGCCCGATTATTATCGATCGCCTGGTGGTCAAGTCCTTTCCGGAAGAGGTGAGAACCCTTCCGCAGGCGGAGCTTAACCTCAGCTATGGCATGGTGCGCAGCATTGCCCACGGCATGCGCCTGCTCGATGGCCAGGAACTCGCCGCGGTTGACGGTGGCTCGGCCGATCTCCAGTTGCTTCTGGCGCAGAAGGGCGTGCCACTCGCGGTCCGCCCAACGGGTTACATGATCGATGCCGCCAACAAATATAACGGCATGCGCGAAGTCAGCCGGATGGTGATGTCCGCATCGGCGATCCTTCTGTCGTTGCTTTGCGCGGTTTATGGCTTGCGTGCCATCGCCCCGCGTTTTCGCGCCCGCAACCGTGTCGAGCAGGTCATCCTCGGCGCCCTGATCGTCGCCTCCTCCATTGCGGTGCTGACGACGGTCGGGATCGCCTTTTCGATGCTTTCGGAGGCGGCGCGTTTCTTCAGCATGGTACCTGCCCATGAGTTCTTCTTCGGCACTGTCTGGGATCCGCGCTTCACCGGTGCCGGCTCACAGACATCCGGAACTTTCGGCTTGATACCCTTGCTGGCCGGCACGATCTATATCGGTCTCGTCGCCATGTTGTTCGCGGTGCCGATCGGCTTGTTCGCCGCCATCTACATGGCCGAATATGCTTCGGCCCGCGTGCGCTCGATCGCCAAGCCGCTGCTCGAAGTGCTGGCCGGCATTCCCACGATCGTCTACGGCTTCTTTGCCCTCGTCACGGTCGGGCCGTTCCTGAGAGACATCTCGGCGGAGATCGATGGCCTGCTAACGGGAAGCTATACAAGTTTCATCGAGGCGCAGAGCGTCCTGACGGCGGGCTTCGTCATGGGCGTCATGCTCATTCCCTATGTCTCCTCGCTGTCAGACGACATCATCATGGCCGTGCCGCGGTCGCTGCGCGATGGCTCGCTCGGTCTTGGCGCCACCCGCTCGGAAACGGTCAAGCGCGTTTTGCTGCCGGCGGCACTTCCGGGCATCGTCGGCGCGCTGCTGATGACCGCCTCGCGGGCAATCGGCGAAACGATGATCGTCGTGCTGGCCGCCGGTGTCGCGGCTCGCATGCAGTTCGATCCCTTCGAACCCATGACGACGGTTACCGTGAAAATCGTCAACCAGTTGACCGGCGATCTGGAGTTCACCTCGCCGCAGACACTGGTCGCCTTCGCGCTTGGCATAACGCTGTTCTGCCTGACGCTCTGCCTGAACGTCTACGCGCTCTACATCGTCCGCCGCTACAGGGAGCAATACGAATGAGCGACATCGTATCCTCCCCGTCACAGAATATTCCGCGCGGGCTTACGCCGGGCGCCCCGGCGCGGCGCGATATCGGCATCAAGCAGCGCTATGCCGCCGAGCGCCGCTTTCGGGCCTATGGCATCGCCGCCGTAGTCTTCGGCCTGGTCTTCCTTCTCACGCTTGTCTCGAGCGTGGTCCGCAACGGCTATACCGCCTTCGTGCAGACCTCGATAACCCTACCGATCGAGTTCGCCGAGAAAGTCATCGACCCCACCGGCAAGCGCGCCAGCGATCCGAAGGTGCTGATATCAGCCAACTATCCGGTCCTCATGCGCGATGCGCTGGTGAAGGCCTTGGGCATCGATCCTTCCGATCGCGTACTCGTGCGCGAAGCCACGACAATGGTGTCGGACAGTGCGCGGATTGCACTGCGCAACAAGATCATGGCCGATCCCTCGATCATCGGAACGACTGGGAATGTGACGTTCCTTGCGAGCGCCAATATCGACTCCGCCAACAAGGGGCAGATCGACCTGGCGGCCGACGAGAAGGATCGCAAGGTTTCCGATCGGCAGCTCGGCTGGATGAAGCAGCTGACAGCCAGCGGCGCGCTGCACGAAGCTTTCAACCGCGGTCTCTTCCTCTCGGGTAACTCGAGCCGCCCCGAGGCAGCGGGCCTCGGCGTCGCGCTGATCGGCTCGCTCTATCTGATGCTGACCGTCCTCGCGCTCGCCTTGCCCGTCGGTGTCGCCGCTTCGATCTATCTGGAGGAATTCGCGCCAAAAAACCGGCTGACGGATCTGATCGAGGTCAACATCAACAATCTCGCGGCGGTGCCCTCCATCGTCTACGGCCTGCTCGGCCTTTCGGTGTTCATCAACATGATGGGGCTGCCGCGCTCTGCCTCGCTGGTCGGCGGGCTGGTGCTCAGCCTGATGACGCTGCCGATGATCATCATCGCCACGCGCTCGGCACTGCGGGCGGTACCGCCATCGATCCGCAGCGCGGCACTCGGCCTCGGCGCGTCGCGCATGCAGATGGTCTTCCATCATGTGCTCCCGCTCGCCATGCCGGGCATCCTCACGGGCACCATCCTCGGGCTGGCGCATGCGCTCGGCGAGACGGCGCCGCTGCTTCTGATCGGCATGGTCGCCTTCGTCGCCAACTATCCGGCCTCGCCGCTCGATCCTTCGACGGCGCTGCCGGTGCAGATCTACATGTGGGCGAGCGAAGCGGAGCGGGCCTTCGTCGAGAGGACCTCCGGAGCGATTATCGTGCTGCTCTTCTTCCTCGTTGCGATGAATATCGGCGCGATCCTGCTGCGGCGCCGCTTCGAACGGCGCTGGTAGGGGAGGGCGACCAAATGAACATGATGACGGAAGCCGCGGGCGAAAGAGCATTAGCCAAGAAGATGATGACGATCCCCTACAAGATGATCGGCCAGGACGTCTCGGTCTTTTACGGCGACAAGCGCGCGCTCTTCGATGTCAACCTGAACATTCGCGCCAATACGGTCACGGCGCTGATCGGTCCTTCCGGCTGCGGCAAGTCCACTTTCCTGCGTTGCCTCAACCGCATGAACGACACGATCGAGACCTGCCGCGTCACCGGCAAGATCACGCTCGACGATCAGGATGTTTATGACAACAGCATCGATGTCGTGGAGCTGCGCGCGCGTGTCGGCATGGTCTTCCAGAAGCCCAACCCGTTTCCGAAGTCGATCTACGAGAACGTCGCCTACGGACCACGCATCCATGGCCTGCACAGCTCGAAAGCCGATCTCGAGCATATCGTCGAGACCAGCCTGCAGAAAGCCGGTCTCTGGGGCGAGGTCAAGGATCGGCTCTATGATGCCGGCACGAGCCTCTCCGGCGGCCAACAGCAGCGTCTGTGCATCGCTCGCGCGGTCGCAGTCAGTCCAGAGGTCATCCTGATGGACGAGCCATGTTCGGCGCTCGACCCCATCGCAACCGCAAAGGTCGAGGATCTGATCCATGAGCTGCGGGAAAACTTCACCATCGTCATCGTGACGCATTCCATGCAGCAGGCAGCCCGCGTTTCGCAACGCACCGCAATGTTTCATCTCGGCCATCTGGTTGAGGAGAACGATACCGATAAAATGTTCACCAATCCCGACGATTTCCGCACGCAGGATTACATCATGGGCCGTTTTGGTTGATGATGCCGTGCGCGCGGCTCCTTTCACACAGTTCACCTTGAGGATAGAAAAATGGTCTCCACTCACATTCTCTCTGCCTATGACGAAGACCTGAAGTTCCTGACGCGCCGCATTGCGGAAATGGGCGGTCTGGCCGAGCAAATGGTCAGCGACAGCGTTCGCGCACTGGTCCAAAGCGATACCAGTCTTGCGCAGAAGGTCATTTCCGACGACGTCATTCTCGATCATGCGGAACGGGAAGTCGGCGACAAGGCGATCGTCACCATCGCCCGCCGGCAGCCGATGGCCGCCGATCTGCGCGAGATCATGGGCTCGATCCGCATCGCTTCCGATCTGGAGCGGGTCGGCGACCTCGGCAAGAACACCGCCAAGCGCGTCATCGCCGTGCAGGGCACAGGCGTTCCGCGGCGGCTTGCCCGCGGCATCGAGCATCTCTCCGAACTGGCGCTCAGCCAGCTCAAGGAAGTGCTTGACGTCTATGCCACCCGTTCGCCGGACAAGGCTGTGTCGATCCGAGAGCGCGACGAGGAAATCGACGCGATGTACACCTCGCTCTTCCGCGAGATGCTGACCTACATGATGGAAGATCCGCGCAACATCACCACCTGCACGCATCTTCTCTTCTGCGCCAAGAACATCGAGCGCATCGGCGACCATGCCACCAACATCGCCGAGACGATCTATTACATGGCGACCGGCGCCCAGCCAGAAGGCGAGCGCCCGAAGGATGATACCGCCAACACCGTTGGCGCGGTGACGGAATAATCTGGAAGCGAAGAAAAGGAGACCAGAGGCGCATGGTTCCGAGAGTTGCTGTTGTAGAAGACGAGGAAGCGCTCAGCGTTCTGCTGCGCTACAATCTCGAGGCTGAGGGCTTCGAGGTCGATACGATCCTCAGAGGCGATGAAGCCGAATTGCGTCTCCAGGAGCGCATCCCCGATCTTCTGATCCTTGACTGGATGCTCCCCGGTGTATCCGGCATCGAGCTCTGCCGCCGGCTGCGTATGCGGCCGGAGACGGAGCGCCTGCCGATCATCATGCTGACGGCCCGCGGCGAGGAAAGCGAGCGCGTGCGCGGTCTTTCCACCGGCGCGGACGATTACGTCGTCAAGCCGTTCTCGACGCCGGAGCTGATGGCCCGCGTCAAGGCGATGCTGCGGCGCGCCCGCCCGGAGGTTCTCTCCACGGTACTGCGTTGCGGCGATATCGAGCTGGATCGCGAGACCCATCGCGTTCACCGCAAGAGCCGCGAAGTGCGGCTGGGACCGACGGAATTCCGCCTGCTGGAGTTCCTGATGTCCTCGCCGGGCCGGGTCTTCTCGCGTTCGCAGCTGCTCGACGGCGTATGGGGACACGATATTTATGTCGACGAACGTACCGTCGACGTGCATGTCGGCCGCCTGCGCAAGGCGCTCAATTTCTCCAATATGCAGGATGTCATCCGCACCGTTCGCGGTGCGGGTTACTCCATGGAAGCTTGAGCGGGTACGCCCGTTCAGGCGTCGACATAGCGGCGGAAACAGAAAACGGGCCTTTCGGCCCGTTTCGTTTATCTTATCTGGAGCGGTTACGCGTTTCACGGACTCGCGTGACCGCTCTATGCTATTGTTTTTACGCAATTCCGGACGGAAAACCGCTTCGCACTTTTCCTGGAATTGCTCTATGGGGCATCTCAGCCGCGCGGTTGAGCTGGCCGACGCCGTTCATGCACCGGCTGGTAGGCCAGGCGCTGATGGTAGCCGCAATAGGGCGATGCATCCGGGCTCTCGTTGCCGCAGAAGTGGAAATCGTCCTTCAGCGGGTCGCCGACGGGCCATTTGCAGGTGCGTTCCGTCAGCTCGGTCAGGACGAGGCGCCGAGAGATCGGAACGACGACGTTGGCAGCCGGACGATATTGGATCTCGTTGACCGCATCGACCTCAATCTCTTCCTTGAGCATGGTCGCGCCCTGCTGGCGGGTAACCGTGCGGGTTGCGACGCGCGATGTATAATTCGATGCGCGGGGCGCCGAGGCGCCGCGCTTCGGCGTTCGGGCAGCGGTCGCCGTGCCGCCCGCCTTCGCTCGGCCCGGCAGGCTCAAGCGGTGCACCTTGCCGATGACGGCGTTACGGCTGACACCGCCCAGCTGCGCCGCGATCTGGCTGGCGCTCAACCCTTCGGACCATAGCTTTTTAAGCTTCTCGACGCGTTCGTCTGTCCAATTCATGCCCTGTCTCCGCTGTCGCGTTTCCGATGGCAGAATCCTTCACCATTGCCCCGCATAGGATCGAGGCGCGAAACGCTCTAAAATTGTGGTGACTAGTTCCGCCGCATGCAGTCTAGCAATTGGTTTTTAACCTAGTGTGAGGCTGACTCCGTGACAAGAGTCGCGGGAATCTTGAGGAATCGATTTCGAGGTTTTCCCCAACTTGCTGTCCTGGCGTGGCATTTATGCAATATGATCCGGCCAACGCATCCCGTTCGGCTGCGGCCGCTCTCTCGCACCTGCTAAATCGCCAGTTTTGTTGACATCGCGGTGCAAAACATCAATAGTGCCCACGCCGCCGCAAGGCGGCATTTTTGATTTTTTCGGACCCGTTTCATGGAAAGGAAGCGATTGGTCCTTAGGGTTGTGATCGAGGAGATACGCCATGGCCGAGACAGCGGCGCTTTATGACACCTATATGCGCGCTCCGCTGCGGTTCGAGCGAGGCGAGGGCGTCTGGCTGATCACGGAAAATGGCGAACGCTACCTCGATTTCGCGGCCGGTGTGGCAGTCAATTCGCTCGGTCATGCGCATCCCCATCTCGTGGCCGAGCTGAAGGCGCAGGCTGACAAGGTATGGCACCTGTCCAACCTCTACGAAGTGCCCGGTCAGGAGAAGCTGTCGAAGCGGCTGACGGAAGCCACATTCGCTGACAAGGTGTTCTTTACCAATTCGGGCGCCGAAGCGCTGGAATGCGCCATCAAGACGGCGCGGCGCTATCAGTTTGCCAACGGGCATCCCGAGAAGTTCCATATCATCACCTTCGAAGGTGCCTTCCACGGTCGTACCATCGCGACGATCGCTGCCGGTGGCCAGGAAAAGTATATCGAAGGCTTCGGCCCGAAGGCCCCCGGCTTCGATCAGGTGGCTTTCGGCGATCTTGATGCGGTTCGTGCCGCAATCACCGATGCGACGGCTGCGATCCTGATCGAGCCGGTGCAGGGCGAGGGCGGCATCCGCCCGGCGACCAACGAATTCCTGCGCGGTCTCCGCGATATCTGCGACGAGCACGGTCTGCTCCTGGTGCTCGATGAAGTACAGTGCGGCGTCGGCCGCACGGGCAAGCTTTTCGCCCATGAATGGGCCGGCATCAAGCCCGATATCATGGCGGTGGCCAAGGGTATCGGCGGTGGTTTCCCGCTCGGCGCATGCCTTGCAACGGCAGAGGCAGCCTCCGGCATGAAGGCCGGCACGCACGGGTCGACCTATGGCGGCAATCCGCTTGCCATGGCGGTCGGCAATGCGGTGCTCGATATCGTGCTGGCCGATGGCTTCCTGGAGCATGTGCGTGATATGGCGCTGGTCTTCCGCCAGGGCCTTGCCTCGCTCAAGGATCGCTTCCCGGATATCATCGAGGACATCCGCGGCGAAGGTCTCATGCTCGGCATCAAGGCAGCCATCCCGCAAGCGGATCTGCTGCAGGCGATCCGCGCCGCGCATCTGCTGGGTGTTCCGGCCGGCAACAATGTCATTCGCCTGCTGCCGCCGCTGGTCGTGACCGCCGAGGAAGCGCGCGAAGGTCTTGCTCGCATCGAGCGTGCGGCCGAGCGTGTACGCGCCGCCCGCGTCAAGAAATCAGCCTAAGTTCGACGCCCGCAGTCGGGGCGTTCTTGCCCTATGCGGGCGTTATTGTTTTTTCTGGAGTACAGGTGAGGACATGGCTTCTCCGAAACACTTTCTCGATCTCTCGGCTGTAGCGGCCGCCGATCTGCGCCACATCATCGATGACGCGATCGTGCGAAAGAGGGCGTTGAAGGCGGGTACCGCCGATAAGCCGCTTGCCGGCAAGATGCTGGCGATGATCTTCGAGAAGCCTTCCACCCGGACCCGCGTCTCCTTCGACGTCGGCATGCGCCAGCTCGGTGGCGAGACACTTTTCCTGTCCGGAACCGAAATGCAGCTCGGCCGCGCCGAGACGATCGGCGATACGGCGAAGGTGCTGTCGCGCTATGTCGATGCGATCATGATCCGCACGACCGATCATTCGCGCCTGCTGGAACTGGCGGAGCATGCGACCGTTCCGGTCATCAACGCGCTGACCGACGATACGCATCCCTGCCAGATCATGGCCGACATCATGACCTTCGAGGAGCATCGCGGCCCGGTCAAGGGCAAGACCATTGCCTGGACGGGCGACGGCAACAACGTGCTGCATTCGTTGATCGAAGGCGCTGCGCGGTTCGGCTATCGCATGAACATGGCGGTACCTCTTGGTTCCGAGCCCAAGGATCACTATTTGAACTGGGCCCGCAACCAGGGCGCCGAAATCATGCTCTCGCATGATGCCGACCGTGCGGTCGCCGGTGTCGATTGCGTGGTAACCGATACCTGGGTTTCCATGAATCAGGAACACCGGGCCCGCGGTCACAACGTCTTCCAGCCCTATCAGGTCAACGCGGCTTTGATGGCACAGGCCGGCAAGGACGCGTTGTTCATGCATTGCCTGCCCGCCCATCGCGGGGAGGAAGTGACTGATGAAGTGATCGATGGTCCGCAATCCGTTGTTTTCGATGAGGTGGAAAACCGCCTGCATG
>Ga0182007_10001105_pt1 | contig 14632 bp, 12 predicted proteins | sample Sormic07211113_1_FD_123023 | JGI IMG/M metagenome (GOLD analysis project Ga0182007, IMG submission 123023) | Rhizosphere microbial communities from Sorghum bicolor, Mead, Nebraska, USA - 072115-113_1 MetaG | ecosystem: Host-associated > Plants > Roots > Rhizosphere | place: USA: Nebraska... | reverse complement strand
TACATGGCCCCCGAGCACCTGCAGGGGCTGCCTACTGACGTTCGCAGCGATATCTGGGCCGCGGGAGTGGTTCTGTTCGAAATGGCTGCAGGACAGCGTCCGTTCAATGAGACTCAACCCGCGCGCCTGATCGAGACGATCTTGCACAGTTCGCCGCGTGTGCCGGCTGAATTTTCCCCTGAATTCAAGCGAATATTGTTGAAGTGCCTTGAAAAAGAGCGAAGAAACCGTTATCGCACCGCACAGGATCTCGCTTCCGATTTGCAACGATTGCAAATGGGCGTAAGCACGACGTGGATTCAAACCGTGGAGCGGGCTCGAAGGTCGCGACGTGCTTTCCTTGCTGTGGGCGCTGCAGCCTCCATAACTCTAGTACTTGGAAAAATGCTCGGTTGGTGGGACGGGCTGTTCGGTATGAGGCGTACTCCGATTAGGGCGCTGGCCGTACTCCCTTTCGAAAACCTGTCGAAGGAAGCTGAAGAGAGTTATTTTGCACAAGGCATGACCGACGCACTGATCAACGAGATGTCGCGGGTGGGCGCTTTGCGCGTGATCTCGCGAACCTCGGTCATGCAGTACAAGAGCCTCAACAAATCCGTTCCACAGATCGCGCAAGAGTTGAAGGTGGATGCAATCCTTGAGGGATCTGTTCTACGCTCGGGGAACCAGGTGCGTATTACGACCGAACTCATCGATGCTCGTGCCGACTCTTCCATATGGGCCCGGAATTACGAAGGAACCATGAGCGACGTGCTGGGGTTACAGAGCGAAGTGGCGCAAGCCGTGGTTGGAGAAATTCGCGTCACCCTTACGCCGCAGGAGAAGGTCGTACTCGCCAAAAAGGAGAAGGTTGCTCCTGAGGTGTACGACACATACTTACGGGCAAAATTTTACTTGGGCGAGAGGACTCCGGAGACGCTGCAGAAGGCGGTTGATCAATTCCAAAGGGCAATCGCGCTCGACCCAAAGTATGCGTTGGGTTATGCCGGCATTGCCGACGCGTACGCTCAATTGGGCGTTTATGATGTGCGCCCGGCTGCCGAAGTTATGCCGAAAGCAAAAGAGGCGGCGCTAAAAGCCATAGCCTTGGACAGCAGTCTCGCCGACGCCTACGCCTCGCTCGCCTTGGTTACATGGAGCTACGAATGGAACTGGGACGAAGCACAAACCTCGTGCCAGAAATCGATCAGCCTGGCTCCGGGTTCCGCTGCCGCCCACGACCTCTACGCGCTGTATCAGGCCTCCATGGGTCGCCGCCAAGAATCGTTGTCGGAGATGCGACTGGCCTTGAGTCAAGATCCACTTTCTCCCATCATCAATGCCAATCTGGCCTGGTGCTTCTATCTGGCACACGACTACAATTCCGCCATCCAACAAGCGCGAGAGACTTTGGACCTCCATCCGGATTTTGCGGTAGCACATGAATATTTGGGCCAGGCATACGCGGAGGAGATGAAGACTGATGAAGCATTGGCGGAATTCCAGCAAGCATCTCTGACTGAGCCTTCGCGGCTATCGCTGATGGCATACGCATACGGCCGGTCCGGAAAGAAGACGCAAGGACACCAGGTCGTTCAGCAATTGCGCAAGGATGAGAAGAACATCCCCGCCTATTACTTCTCCATTGCCTATGCTGGTCTGGACGAGGAAGATGCAGCGCTAGGAAGTCTGGACAAGAGCTACGAGGATCGTGACGGTCACCTGGTCAACCTGAAAGTACATCCCGCCTTTGATCGCTTACATGCTCATCCACGGTTTCAGCAACTGTTACGGCGAATGAAGCTTGTGAGCTGATTCATCGCGGCGCGGGAACCGGGCTCCACGTTCCGTGAGAGGGACGCACACCAACCCCAGCCGCGTACAAAACAGATTCGTGCACGCCGTCCACGCCCAAATCCTTCTCTATCCGTGAATCCGCCAGAGCCAATGTGCAAAACGGCGCTAAACTCAGCCAGGTCGCAACCAGGCAAAAGGTCTGGCATAAGTGCCCGCTCTCCGTCAAAACCGCGCGATAAGCGCGCGCTGTCTCGTATTTCCACTGTGTGCGGGGAAATACCGCACTCATCAATATCAGTGCGGCTGCCGATCGAAACCACCATTGCCCAGCCAAATATGTCTCGATCTGTGCAGGGGTAACTCCCTTTCGAAGCAGTTCGAGACGATGATGCTGGGAATTATAGTGATAGAGTCCCCGGGGAAGACCGGTCACACGCGCTGCCAGCACATATGCCTCAATAGGGTGCTGGGCCCCCACTGGAGGGAGAGGTTTTTAGCGGGTACCGGCCAATTCCTGGCGCCTTCAGCCAGCGCTGAACGCCCCAGGTCAGGCCGAGCAGAGTTCCCAAGTCCGACATTTTTAGCGAAGCGCGCGAAAATTGTCTCCAGGTCCGGCGAGCCAGCAGCACGCGCGGAAACTCCGTTAGCACGGGTGGCTCAGGAAGCACCCAGCAGCGCGATCGAGAGTATTCTTTGATGGCAGAATCTAGTGCAGCAGGAGGGGCAAGTCAAGAAATGCCAGAGAGACAGCAGTCACCCTGAGATAGTGATTAGGAATCAGGCGTGACTGGCACTTCGACGTTAACTTCGGTGCCCTCGCCCGACCGTGAGGTTAGCGACAGAGTCCCGTTCACCAACCGTGCGCGCTCCTTCATTCCGACAATGCCGATGCTGGTGCGAGAGCCAGGAGATCGTTCGCCCAAACCCATGCCCGTGTCTTTAACAGACAACCGGACCACACCGTCCACCGCTTCGAGACCCACCAATACCTTCTCTGATTTCGAGTGTTTGGCTACGTTCCGTAACGATTCCTGGGCAATGTGATAGATGCAGCTGGAAACATCTCGGGGCAAGTATTCCGGTACGTTTCGAGTGGAAAAACGGGTCGTGATTCCCGATCTTTCCTGAAATTCGTCGCAGTACTGCTCGAGGGCAGCCGTCAAACCCAGATCGTCCAGAATCGAAGGGTGTAACTCATGCGAGATTTGGCGTACCGTGTCGGCTGCTTCCACCGCGTGCCGCTGCAGGGTACGCAGCTTACCGGCAACGTCGTCGGCAGCTTGTGTCGCGAGCTTGCCAATGTCGATTGCCAGGTGCGCGAGTGTTTGGCTGAGATCATCGTGCAGGTTCCTGGCGATCCGGCGACGTTCGTCATCTTGAGCAGTCATCATCCGGGCCGTCAGATCACGCAGTTCCTGCCGCTGCTCGCGAATGGCCTCTTCGTCTGCGCGGCGTTTGGAAATGTCGCTCACGAAAGCGACTGCCAATGTGCCTTGGGCGCTGTCGACGTAACTCAGGCTGATCTCGGCGAAAAACACGGACCCATCTTTTCTACGCGCCTGCAAATCGAGTCCGAGCCCCATCGGACGGGTTTGAGGATGTTGAAAGTACCGGTCCCGCTCCGCGACATGGGTCGCTCGTAAGTTCGTCGGAAGCAGTACCTCGATTGCTTGCCCTTGTAACTCGTCCACCTGAAAGCCAAACATCTTCTCTGCGGCAGGATTGGCCATGACTATCTTCCCCGAGCCATCGACCATGACAATTCCCTGGGAGGCCGCCTGAAACAAAGAGTGCGCAGTGGCTTCGCTGGCCTGCTGCTGTCGCTGAGCGAGGTCACGTTGAGAAACGGCTCTGCGTACATCCAGCGGAGCGACGATCAGGGCCACGAGAGCGAGAAAAGCAGCTATCAGAGTTCCAACAAACCCTTCCCGTAGGCGTGCCTGACGCATGCGCGAACGGTCCTCTAAGAGGCGTTCCTCGTGTTGCTCAATGTCCCGCTGAACAGCACGTATTTGTTCCATCAATTCGTTGCTGTGACTGGACATGAGCGCCTGTTGCGCAGCCCCGAGGCCTGATTCTCGGCGCAGGCGAATGCGTTCCGCCAACTCCGCCAGGCGTCTGGTAACCAGTGGTTGCAAAGTTTCCAACCGAGCCTGCTGGACGGGATTGTCGGCACTGAGTTGCTTTAGGTTGGCTAATGCGGTGGGGACTTTAGCGATGGCGGAGTCGTAAGCCTGAAGGTAGTCACTCTGGTTCGTGATGATATAGGCGCGTTGCGCCGACTCCGCATCCTTCAAGTTGGAGAAGAATTGCTGAGCATAACTGATCACCTCACGCGTATGGTTTACCCAAAAATCCGACTCGCTCACCTCCCGAACTGTCCAGATGGCGACAAGTCCGATGGCAAGAAGCATGCCGAACCCAATCGCGGACCAGTACAACGAGCGACGCTTTAGCGGATCGGCATCGTGGTTCCGTCGCGAATTGATGATTTCTCTTGCAGCCATTGCAAGGCCCTGCGCTCTTGCATTCTTTTAGCTGAAATCGGAGCCATCATACCGCAACTTCCACCTTTCATTTTCGGCAGGAACTCTCCGCTGCCATGCTTCGCGCCACGCTCGCGTATGATAGTCAAACGGTGGGAGCCATCAGGACCCTGCTATGAAACGTCTGCGCGTGCTGCTCGGGGACGATCACGCATTGATACTGGATGGTATTCGTGCGTCGCTGCAGCCCAGCTACGAGATCGTTGGACAAGCAACCGATGGGAAGAGCTTGGTGGATGCCGCTGAAAAGTTGCGCCCCGATTTAGTCATCCTCGACATCAGTATGCCAATTCTTAATGGCTTGGAGTCGGCTAAACGGATCAAGAGCACCCTGCCAGCCACGGGGCTGATCTTCCTCAGCCAGCATCTGAATCCTGCGTACCTGAAACAGGCATTAAGAGCGGGCGCGTCGGGGTATGTTCTGAAATCTGGCGCTACGGAAGAGCTGCAGCTAGCGATTTCGACCGTGTTGAGAGGAGAGACCTACATCACACCGAGTTTCGGTGAGGATGTTATCGCCCGGCTTTGGGGCCGCTCGGGGGATCTAAATGATCAGTCCGAGGAGCTAACCGAGCGGCAACGAGAGATTCTGCAACTGATTGTCGAAGGGCGGGGAAACAAAGAGATCGCTGACGTGCTACACCTCTCCATCAAAACCATCGAGTTCCATCGCGCTCGACTGATGGAAAAATTGGGCGTTCACACCGTTGCCGAACTCACCAAAATTGCTCTGCAGCAGGGGCTTATCCCGGAATAGAAAACTAGGGCAAACCCTAGTCGCCCCCTCCGCCATTTCCTTTTATTGTGTCCCAGGACTTTCAAGTGCTGGGCCTAAGCGAGGATGGGACATTGAAGGAATATGAACCGGTGGGACGCAAACGCATTCTGCTGGCCGACGATCATGGAACCATTGTCGAGGAGATTCGGTCCCTGCTAAAGGACGAGTACGAAGTCGTAGGTGCCGTCGACAACGGCAAAACCCTGGTTGAGGCTGCTAAACGTTTGGACCCGGACCTTGTCATCAGTGATATCAGCATGCCCGTGATGACGGGGTTCGAAGCGGCTTCGAGAATGCGCGATCTCGGCCTGCGCGCTAAGATCATGTTTCTCACCGTGCAATCCTCTGCGGCTTATCTGAAGAGAGCTCGAAGCCTTGGCGCCTGCGGCTACGTTCTGAAGGTCTACAGCGCGGAGCAGCTGCCGATCGCCGTCTCCAAGGTGCTGGCGGGCGAAACCTACTTCTCGCCACAACTCGAACAGCCACGCCAGAGCTAGTCTTCTCAGCACTCAGCCGCCTCACCTTTACTGTTGTCGTTAAGCCGCCATAGACGCCTCGGGAAGTCCTACATAGGCGCCTGGAGTCTCTGAGGCAAGGTGCGGGACAGGCAAAGACTAGGGATTCACCTAGTATGCACACGTACCCGATACGACTACTTTAAGCATAACAGGGTAAGGCATCTTCAAACTTCAGCAACAAAAGGATGGCGGTTCATGCTGAGTTCAATCACTTCGATTAGTCAACCACAGCAGCCTCTTACTTCTTCTTACATACATCGGTCCGCTGCAAGTTACTCACCATACGGTTTGCCCGTTACTGACAACTGCATGACATGCAAATTGCGTAACAGCAATTTCTGTTGCGCTCTGTCGCACGCATCACTGGAAGGCCTCGACCACATCAAGCATGCCACGGCTTACCCGGAAGGCGCATTGATCTTTGTCGAGGGTCAGGTGCCTCGGGGCGTGTACATACTTTGCCAAGGGCGCGCAAAGATGATGACTACTAACAGCGATGGCCGAAGTTTGATCGTCAAGATCGCGCAGCCGGGCGAGGTCCTGGGCTTGCATGCGGTAGTGAGTGGAAAGCCCTATGAACTTACGGTTGAAACCTTGCAGCCCTCACAGCTGGCCTTCGTCGGGCGCGAGGACTTTCTGCGGTTCCTGAAGTCGCATGGCGATGCCTGCTTGCAAGCTGCGCAGCAACTGAGTCTTGAGTGCCAATCGGCTTACGATGTGATTCGCTCAATCGGACTCAGCCATTCGGTGTCAGAAAAAATGGCGCGCCTTCTCCTGCAGTGGGCAGCGGATGTAAAGTTGACGGACGGTGTCATCCGGCTGAAGCTGTCATTGACTCATGAAGAGATGGCACAATTGATCGGCACATCGCGAGAGACTGTTACTCGTACGTTGAGCCAGTTCAAGAAGCAGAAGTTCCTTGACCTCTCGGGTTCGACGCTTGTGATTCGCAACAAGGCTGCCCTCGAACGCATGGTTGGCTGCTGAACGTGATCTCTTGTCTCGCGGGCCCTGCAGCTTCACACCGCCATGCAGCGAAGGGGTCTGCCAGGTAAGCTAAACCTTAGGTCGAATAATCGGCGTTGATTCTGACATATTCAGCTGAAAGGTCCGTGGTATAGAAGCGCACCGCGTGACGGCCCCGACCTATTTGCACGCGAACCTTGCACTCTGACTGACTCAAATGTTCGTGAGCTGCTCTTTCATCAAAACCGTTGGCGCAGCCGCCGCGGCATACTTGCTGTTGCCCAATGTAGATGTTCACAGCTGAGGGTTTTATGGGTACGCCAGAATTGCCGATTGCGGCCAGAATGCGTCCCCAATTTGGGTCGGCTCCAGCCCACGCGGTTTTTACAAGAGGCGAGTGCGCAATTGTTCTTGCTACTCGTAGCGCCTCTTCCCTGCTCCTCGCGTCCTCGACCGCGAGTTCTATGACGTGCTGAATGCCTTCTCCGTCACTCACGATCTGGTGAGCTAGTGACTGACACACTTCCAGCAACGCGCCGCGAAAGATATTGCTGGCAGCGCCATTCGATGGGATTTCACTCCTCCCGCTAGCCAGCAGCAGCACCGTGTCATTGGTTGAGGTGTCTCCATCGACCGAAATACAGTTGAACGTCTGATCACAGACTTCGACCAGGGTGCGTCGCAACCTTCCAGGACCTGCCACCATGTCGGTGAACAGGTACACCAGCATGGTCGCGAGCTTCGGGTGAATCATCCCCGAACCTTTTGCGACACCCAGGATTGTCGCAGTGCCGCCTCGGACCGGAACAGCAGCACACGCCAGCTTCGGTCGTGTGTCGGTGGTCATAATACTCTGAGCGAATTCCCTGAACGCTTCAGCGGACGCAGCCTGTTTCGCAACCAACTCAGGTAATTTGGCCACAATCCTGTTCACGGGAAGCGGGACACCAATGATTCCGGTCGATGATGGAAATACCTCATGGCACTTCACGCCGAGCCCTCTCGCCGTTGCTCGGCAGACCTGCTGACAACTCCGGACGCCCTGTTCTCCAGTTGCACAATTTGCATTCCCTGAATTAACGATTACGGCGCGAACCAGGCCTCGACTGGCGCGCAGGGCCTCGCGTCCCACGTGGACGGGCGCGGCCGCAAAGCGGTTCGTCGTGAAAACGGCCGCGGCAGTGGTTCCAGAAGAGCAATTAACAAGGGCTAAATCGGGTCGACCGCTTGCTTTCATTCCTGCCGCAACCGCGGAGAACGAAAACCCGGATGGCAACTGAATGGAATTCGTGAGAAAAAGACTGTCCGTCATAACTGGAGCTTCACCAGTGACGAACTCGGCTGCGACAGAATTGCGAACGTGGGAACGTCCCCTCGCACCATTGCGACTTCATCGCAGCAATTCAGCTTTGGGCAGACGCAACAGTCTTTGTACAGCTTGTCTGGGATGTCTTCTCTCTGAACGATGACAAAACCCAGCTTCGAAAAGAATTCTGGGATGCGCGTGAAAAGACATACGCCGCCCACCTGATGTTTTTCGGCATGCTTGAGCAGTTTCTTTACCAGCAGAACCCCAGCGCCTCTGCGCCGGTACTCCGGATCAACGGTGATGGAGCGAATTTCAGCCAGATGCGGTCCATAAAGGTGCAACGCTCCGCATCCAACGATTTTTCCGCGATCCTCCACGACGACGAAATCCCGCACGTTCTCACAAATTTCCGGAAAACTGCGAGGAAGCAGCGTGCCGCTCTCGAAATGGGACGAGATCAAGCCATGAATCTCTTCGGCATCGGGAAGGGTAGCTTCACGCGTGCGCATGCGCTACTCCTCGAATGGCCGCTACCGCTTGCCGTGCTTCGGCGAGCGAGTCCTTCACGCGTTCGGGTGCAGTGCCGCCGGGAACGTCATGAATGGCGATCACGGATTCAAGCGTCACCTGCGAATAGAAGTCCGTGCCGAAGGCCGCGCTAAGCTCGCGCAGTTCTGCGAGATCCAATTGGTGAAGTTCGCAGCTTTTTTCCAGACAACGGCGAACCGCCTTGCCGATAATCTCGTGCGCCAGACGAGCGGGCACTCCGCGACGAACCAGATAGGTGGCTGCCCCCCAGGCGTTCATGAAACCCGACTGCGCCGCGGACTGCATACGACCATAATCAAACTCAACTGCTCTCATCCAACTGCTTGCGATGGGAACGAGCGCAAGAGCTGTCTCGGCCGCGTCGAAGAGCGGCTCCTGCGTTTCCTGCAAATCCTTGTTGTAAGCGAGTGGTAAACCCTTCGTCGCCACCAGCAACGAAGTCGCCGCACCTGCAATACGCCCGGACTTTCCCCGGATTAATTCCAGTAAGTCAGGATTCTTCTTTTGCGGCATCGCGCTGCTGCCGGTGGAGAACGCCTCAGGAAGTTGGACAAAGCCGAACTCCTGGGTAGAGAACAGAATCATCTCCTCGGCCCACCGGCTCAGATGCGCAGCCAGCAGCGCGAGAACATTTACGAATTCAATGGCGAAATCGCGGTCACTAGTCGCGTCGATGCTGTTAGGGGTCGGTGCTTCGAAGCCGAGCTCTGCGGCAACAGCCTCCCTGTCGATCGCAAGAGTAGCCCCCGCTATGGCTCCCGATCCGAGAGGACATAAGTTTGCTCGCTTTCGACAGTCAGCTAAGCGCGCCGCATCGCGCTCGAACATCGCCGTGTAAGCCAGAAGCCAGTGCGCAATCAACACCGGCTCGGCTCTCTGCAGATGTGTGTAGGACGGCATAGCTGCAGTGCCCGCGCTCTCAGCACGCGAGAGAAGCGTTTCCAGCAATTCAGCTAGACCTTCTCGTAACTGATCAATTGCGGCTCGAACATACAGGCGGAGATCCGTCGCGATCTGCTCGTTCCGACTCCGGCCGCTGTGCAGTTTGTACCCAGTCTCGCCAATGAATTCGACGAGCCGCTTCTCTACAAAATGGTGGACGTCCTCTGCTTCCGAATCCTCGACAAAGCCAGCTGAGGCCTTCCCCCGATCTGCGATCTTGTCGAGTCCGAAGAGTATCGACGCCAGCTCCTCTTCGGACAAGATTCCCGCGTTTTTCAGAGCGCGAGCATGAGCGCGACTGGCGTCGAGCTCATAACCAAGCAGCCGTCGATCAAATGGGAAAGAACGCTGCCAACGCTCGAACTCGGGATCCAGCTGCTGCCGGAAGCGACCCGACCACATTTTCACTTTGCCACCTCCGTGCGCGCCTGCGCCCGCGAACGCGAAGGTAGTCCGAGAATGCGAATGAATCCCGCCGCATCTTTCTGATCGTAGCTATCTCCCATTGTGAACGCAGCCAGATCGTTGCGATACAGCGAGTGTTCGGAGCGGCGGCTCACGACCGACACGTTCCCTTTGTAGAGGGAGAGGGTCACGCCGCCAGTCACCTCTTTCTGGGTCGTCTGGATGAATGCGTCCAAGGCTTCACGCAAAGGAGTGAACCAAAGCCCAAAGTAGACCATCTCCGCATACTTAAGCGCGACGTGTTGCTTGAAGTGCATCATGTCGCGATCGAGACACAGCGCCTCCAGTTCACGATGCGCAGTGAGCAACAGGGTTCCACCGGGCGTTTCATAACACCCACGCGACTTGATACCGACAAACCGATTCTCGACCAAGTCAACACGGCCAACGGCGTTCCTGCCACCAATCTCGTTCAGCAGTTCCAGCAGCGAGACAGGATCCATGGGCAAACCGTTCACAGATATCGGGACGCCCTGCTCGAATCCGATTGCCACCTCTTCCGCGCGGTCGGGCGCATCCTGGGCTGAGCGGGTTAGCTGCCAAGTGCTGCTCAGTGGGGCATTGGCAGTGTCTTCCAGTTCCCCTCCCTCGTGACTCACGTGCCACAGATTGCGATCGCGGCTATGTATTTTCTCGCGACTTGCGGCCACCGCAATGCCGTGTTGCTGGGCATAATCCAAGCAATCTTCACGCGACTTCAGTGGCCATTCCCGCCAAGGCGCGATCACTTTAAGCTCAGGTGCGAGCGCCTGGTACGTGAGTTCAAAACGAACCTGGTCATTTCCTTTGCCGGTGCAACCATGAGCGACCGCCGTCGCGCCCTCCTGCAAGGCGACTTCAACCTGATGCTTCGCAATAACCGGCCGAGCCAGTGACGTCCCAAGCAGGTATTTATGCTCGTACACGGCACCCGCTTGAAGTGCGGGAAAGACGTATCCGGTGAGGAATTCCTCACGCAAGTCTTTAACCACGACCTTGCTCGCCCCAGTGGCGTGCGCCTTGCTGACTACGGCATCGAGATCTTCACCTTGTCCAACATCGCCGACCATCGCGATCACGTCATAGGCGTAGTTCTCTTTGAGCCATGGGATAATGATCGAGGTATCGAGACCTCCGGAATATGCGAGAACGACCCTTTCAGGCATGTGCGCTCCTCGTTGGGAAACGGCCCATCCCGCCACCCAGAAGTAGTAGAAGAATTGCTTTCTGAACATGCATCCGATTTTCTGCCTGATCGAAAACAATAGACTGAGGCGAATCAATGACCGCGTCCGTAACCTCTTGCCCGCGGTGGGCCGGCAAACAATGCATGAAGACCGCATCAGTTGCCGCCTCGGCCATCAGGGCTTCGTTCACCTGGTATGGCGTGAAGATAGCTTGTCGCTGCTCGGTCTCACGCTCCTGGCCCATGCTGACCCATGTATCGGTGTAAACCGCATCGACTCCGGAAACAGCTTCGTACGGGTTGTTGAACATGTCGATGTTGGCTCCTGTCTCTGCCGCTATCTCACGGGCATCAGCCAACAACTGTGGATCCGGCCCATAGCCGGAAGGCGTGGCAATCCGGATCGAGGAACCGAGCGACGCGCATGTAAGCATCAGCGAATGCGCTACGTTGTTGCCGTCTCCAACAAAGGCTAGTTTCAGGTTCTTCACGTTGCCGAACTTCTCCACGAGGCTGAAATAGTCGGCTAAAGCTTGGCAGGGATGTTCTAGTTCACTGAGGGCATTCACCACAGGAATGCTGGCGTATTCGGCTATCTGCTCAATCGTGGAATGCGTAAACGTGCGGAGAACGATCACGTCGACCCAGCGCTCGAGATTGTGAGCAATGTCGCTGAGCTTCTCACGGGCGTCCAGACGGCCATGAGTCTGATCCACAAAGAACGACACTCCACCCAGGCCCGCCATGCCAGCCTCAAAAGTCAGCCGCGTTCGTAACGAGGGCTTCTCAAAGAACATCGCTAATTGTTTGCCACTCAATGCACCTCGGAAATCCGCAGGACGCGCCTTCATCAACGCAGTGAGATCGAGGATCGATTCGACTTCACGGGGAGCGAGGTCGCGGATGGAAACTAAGTCGCGGCACCAGAATCCTTTGGGATCCGGAATGCTGGCGACGTGGGCGCTGCCGAGTGGTTGACTGTTCATGAGTTGCTCCTTGCTGAGGCCTGTTTTTTGCGAGCCGTGTGCGGCGCTGAAGATGAACCAGCCGCCAAAGCCGCACTGAGCGCGCTTGTGACGCTGTCCACGTGCTTCTTCTTGATGATGTATGGCGGCAGAAAGCGCAGCACTGTTTCGTGAGTGCGGTTGATGATGATCCCCTCTTCGAGCAGCCGCCGCGCGATGTTTTTGGCGAGATCGGCAGAATTCAGTTCCAATGCCAGCATCAAACCCATTCCGCGGACTTCCCGGATGCCAACGTGTCTTGTCGCAAGCTGATCTAGTTGCGCGCGGAAGTAGTCGCCGGTTTCAACGATATGGGGCAGCAATTCCTCAACTTGTTTTAAGAATTCAATGGCGACTGCGCAGGAAAGCGGACCGCCGCCGAAGGTGGTGCCGTGAAGCCCGGGATGCATGCAGCTTGCAACTGTCTCGGTCGCAAGAATCGCCCCCAGAGGCAGGCCAGCAGCAAGAGGTTTGGCTACCGTTACGATGTCGGGCCGAACTCCATAGCGCTGGTACGCGAAGTAATCTCCCGTTCTACCCAACCCACATTGAATCTCGTCGATGATCAACAGCGCGCCGTGTTTCTTTGTGACCTCGCGCGCAAGTTGCAGGAACTCCGGCGTCACCGGGTTGATGCCGCCTTCGCCTTGGATGGTTTCAAGGCACAGTGCACAGACACTTCCGTCGAATTGCCGTTTCAGGTCATCGAGATCATTGAATGCGACAAAGTTCACGCCCGGGAGCAGTGGCGCAAACGGGGCTCGATACTTTTTCTGATACGTAGTTGCGAGTGAACCGAACGTGCGGCCGTGAAATGAATTCTCCAACGCCAGCATGCGCCACTTTGCTTTATGCCCATTGCGACTGTGCTCATGGGCGTAGGCACGCGCCAGTTTCAGCGCACCTTCCCAAGCCTCTGTACCGCTGTTGCAGAAGAAAGCGCGATCCAGTCCAGCCATGCGGGTAAGCAACTTCGCCAGTTCTGCCTGGTATTCATGGAAGAACAAATTGGAGATGTGAATGAGCTTCGCCGCTTGCTCTCCTAGTACTTTGCGGATTGCAGGATGTCCATAGCCAAGTGCGTTGACGCCAATACCACTGAGAAAATCCAAGTAGCGCTTCCCATTGGAATCCCACAGATACACGCCACGGCCGCGCGTAAACAGCACAGGGTTGCGTTCATAAGTTGGCAGCAGCAGAGCTGCCTCGGACTTCATTACGGAGGCAAGGTTCATGCGACCAGGACCTCGGTCCCGCATTCCAGCTTGGAAAAGTAAAATTGTGGCAAGAGCCTCACCTGCTCAGCTGGGAGTATTCGAACTCTGCCCACGCCGTGCATAAGGGCGTGACCACAGGCCTCAAGTTTGGGAAGCATGCCGCCCACGATCACGCATTCGCGAATCAGTTCTTTGGCCTGCTTCATTCCCAGCCACGGCATGATGCAACCTTCGGCATCTTTCACGCCCGGCACGTCGGTAAGAAAAATGAGTGCATTCGCGCGACAGGCTATGGCGCAAGCGGCAGCCATTTGATCGGCATTCACGTTGTAATATTCGCAGTCAGTGCCGAGCGCGACGCTGGATAAAACCGGAATGCCTTCCTGCTGCCAAATAGCTTCCATCCAGCGAGGTTCAGCGAAAGAAATCTCGCCCACGTACCCAAGATCGTATCCGTCTGCATTCTTCTTGCGCGCGCGAAACGCCATCCCATCACCACCGCAAAGCCCAACCGCCGCTTGCCCCGTCGCACAGATTGCAGCGACTAAACTCTTGTTGACGATTCCAGCGAGGACCATTAGGGCTACGTCACGCGTTTCAGCATCGGTTATGCGAAGTCCATTCACGAATTCACTCGCCTTTCCGAGTTGCTTCAGAGTTCGCGTCAAGGCGGAGCCGCCGCCATGGACCACAGCCACTCGATGTCCATCGCGAGCAAGGTCGACAACCGCACGCGCGCACTGCTGCAGCATCGATTTCTTTTCAAGTGCTGCGCCACCGATTTTGACGACGACCTTCAATTCAGCCCCGCTTCCTCGCTCCATCCATACATCAGGTTCATATTCTGTACGGCCTGGCCCGCCGCGCCTTTGAGGAGGTTGTCGATGCATGACACGAGCACCAGGCGCTGGCCATCATCGGCCAGACAAAAACCAATATCGCAATAGTTCGTATTCAACGAAAACTGGATTTGTGGCAATTGAGGGCTCGGAAATATTCGTACCCACCGCGAGCCCGCGTAAAACTCTCGAAAGCAGCTCTGAACGCCGGAGGGAGATGTCGGTTGCGCCAGATGCACGTAAATAGTCGATAAGATTCCCCGCGGAATGGGCAGCAGATGCGGCGTGAAAATCAGTTCACTCGCTGCCAGGTGCAACTGCTCCAGAATTTCTCCCGTATGCCGATGTCCGAACACGGAGTAAGCCGAGAGATTGTCAGCCACGGACACGAAGTGAGTACGCGAGCTGGGCTCTTTTCCGGCTCCTGAAACACCTGACTTCGAGTCTGAAACGATACCTCGGCTGCGGTCGATCATGTCTGCGCGCAGAAGTGGCGCCAAGGCGAGAATGACAGAGGTCGGATAGCAGCCGGGGTTAGCAACTAGCGCCGCGTCTTGC
>Ga0182007_10001104_pt1 | contig 14652 bp, 11 predicted proteins | sample Sormic07211113_1_FD_123023 | JGI IMG/M metagenome (GOLD analysis project Ga0182007, IMG submission 123023) | Rhizosphere microbial communities from Sorghum bicolor, Mead, Nebraska, USA - 072115-113_1 MetaG | ecosystem: Host-associated > Plants > Roots > Rhizosphere | place: USA: Nebraska... | reverse complement strand
GGCCATTTGGCATTATCGCCATTTTATCCTGTCGTCCATCAAGAACGACCTGCGCTCACGTTTTGCGCGGAGCAAGCTTGGTGCCTTATGGATGGTCTTGCAGCCGTTGGCCCAGGTGGCGATTTATGCATTGGTACTCTCACGCATTATGGCCGCCAAGCTGCCCGGGATCGACAACCGCTATGCGTACGTGATCTACCTGATGGCGGGCATGATTGCCTGGTCGTTGTTTGCGGAAGTGGTGAATCGGTCTCTGACCATGTTCGTGGACAGCGGCAACCTGATGAAGAAGATGGCGTTTCCGCGAGTCTGTCTGCCGATCATTATCGGCGGCTCCTCGCTAGTGAACAATCTGCTCCTGCTGGTCACTGCGATAGGCGTGTTCCTGCTGATCGGCCATCCGCCGACCCTGGCGATGCTGTGGTTGCCGCTGCTGATCGGCATCAATTTGGCGTTTGGCCTCGGCATTGGCCTGGTTCTCGGTGTACTCAATGTATTTGTCCGTGACGTGGGCCAGGTAATGACTGTGGTGCTGCAGTTGCTGTTCTGGCTGACCCCCATCGTCTACATGCCGAGCATCATTCCCGATCGCTTGCGTGCCGTGCTTGAGTTCAACCCCATGATGCACATGGTGGTCGCGTTCCAGAACGTCATGCTGTACGGACGTGCGCCGGGCTTCGACGGGTTGGCAGTGCTTGGGGTGGCGTCGGCAGCCCTGTTGCTGTTCGCGCTATTCTTGTTCAGGCGCGCAGCGCCGGAAATGGTGGACGTGCTATGAACCAGCCACTTCTAGCTGTCCGTGGCCTAAGCAAGGCATTTCGTGAATACCGCTCCGAATGGCAGCGCTTCGCGGGGTGGTTCGGTTTCAATGTGTCGACGAAGTCAGAGAGTTGGGTTCTGCATGACATCTCGTTCAGCGTCTCCAACGGCGAGTCCATCGGCATCGTGGGCCAGAACGGCGCAGGCAAGAGCACCTTGCTCAAGCTGATCACCGGTACCCTCAAGGGCACCATGGGCAGCGTCACGGTGAACGGCCGCATCGCGGCGATTCTCGAGCTTGGCATGGGTTTCAGCCCCGACCTCACCGGGCGCGAGAATATCTACCATTCGGCTGGTCTGATGGGATTCTCGCGGCAGGCCATCGACGGTGCAGTAGACGAGATCGAAGCGTTCGCCGAAATCGGTAGTTACTTCGACGAACCCGCTCGCATGTATTCCACTGGTATGCAGATGCGCGTGGCTTTTTCGGTAGCCACCGCATTCAGGCCGGAGATCCTGATCGTCGATGAGGCGTTGTCAGTCGGGGATGCCTACTTCCAGCACAAGTGCTTCAAGCGGATTCGCGAGTTCCGCGAACAGGGCACCAGTCTGCTGATCGTCTCGCACGATGCAAACGCGGTGCAGAGTCTTTGTGATCGAGCAATTCTTCTCGATTCGGGGCGTCTGATCAGGGATGGGGATCCGGCGACAGTCATGGATTTATATAATGCGTTGATTGCCGAGCGAGAAAACAACACCGTTGTCATTACGCAGCATGCAAGCGGACGCGAGCAAACAGTGTCTGGGACAGGTGAGGCTCGTGTGGAATCGATTACCCTGCTCAATGATCGCGGTGAGCCAGTGGAGTTTGTCGACGTGGGGCAGCCGGTCACGTTGCATATCCGCGTAAGTGTGCACGCAGATATTCCGCGTCTGGTTCTCGGCTATATGATCAAGGACCGTCTTGGTCAGCCGGTCTTCGGGATCAATACGCACTACACAAATCAAGTGATTGAGAACGCAACTGCTGGATCCTTGTTGCAGTTCGATATCATCTTCCCGATGAACGTTGGTCCGGGTACCTATTCCGTGTCGACCGCGCTCGTCAGTACCGAAACGCACCTTGTCAACAATTTCGAGTGGCTGGATCTGGCTCTCGTGTTTAGCGTGTCCAACTTGACCCGTATCCCGTTTACCGGTGTGGCATGGATGCCACCAAGAATCGAGGTGAGCAAGGTATGACTCTGACCTCTTACGCGCAAAACTATGAGGACGTTATGCTGCTGCGCGCGCTGCATGATGTCACATCAGGTTTTTACATTGATGTTGGCGCTCAGGATCCGGTGAATGATTCTGTGACAAAGGTGTTCTACGAGCGCGGCTGGCATGGCATTAACATTGAGCCTGTCTCACACTGGTTTGAGCGTTTAGGTGCCGATCGAGTACACGATATAAATCTCCAGTTGGCAGTGTCTGACAGCCCTGGTTATTTACATCTCTATGAAGTCGAAAATAGTGGGCTTTCGACGACGGACCCCGAGTTTGCCCAGCGGCACATTGAGGCGGGACTCCGTATCACCGAGACGGATGTGCCATGCGTAACCTTGGATGCAATATGTGACGCGCATAATGTTAGTGAGGTACATTTTCTCAAAGTTGATTGTGAAGGGGCGGAGGCTGCGGTATTTCGGGGGTTTTCATTTCAGCGCGTGCGGCCATGGATCATTCTCGTAGAGGCGACCGAGCCCAACACCCAACGCCCAGCCTACGCTGATTGGGATCCGATTCTGGTTGGCCACGGTTACCACTATATTTACGAGGATGGATTGAATCGCTTCTACGTAGCTAAAGAACACAATGAGCTGTGCGCTGCATTTGCGCACCCGCCAAACGTCTTCGATAGGTTTGTACGTGCTTCTGAAGCGACGGCACAGCTACGTCTGCAGCAAGTCGAATCGCAACTTGACCTGTTGACAAATGCGGAGCGCAGCATTCGTGCAGAGCAGGAGCGTGACTCGCTTCATCATCAGAATGATGAATTACATTCCAAGCTTACAGTACGCGATAACGAAATTGGCCGGTTGAATTCCATGCTAGCTGTGAGCGATACCGAAGTTGACCGGTTGAATTCCATGCTAGCCGTGAACGATACCGAAATTGGCCGGTTGAATTCCATGCTAGCTGTGAGCGATGCCGAGGTTGGCCGGTTACACCATGAAGTGAAGTTGCGAGACCGTTGCATTACGGAACTCGAGGGTCAACTGTTGGAGCACCGTCGAAGCACATCATGGCTTCTCACGGCACCACTGCGCTTGTGTGCCGGAGCCATTCGCACATGGATGCTCTGGCTCAGGACGACCTCTTATAGCCTTTTTAGGTGGGCGGCACGATGCGCGCGACCGCTATTGCACATGATCTTGAAATGGTCATGGACTAGAACGATGCTGCGGTCGTTACTCGGAGATAATTCGCGTTTAATGAATAGAGGACGCCTGTTCCTGCATGCGGAAAGAGTTCGGGATGAAGTTTCCCACTCGCATGGTTCGATCGATATGCTGACGGCGAATTTAGAACCCACAATGGGCGAGAAGCACATGCGCTCAACATTGAATCGGGCATGGCGCCGAAAAGGTTGGCCGGTATCAGACAGTAATGGCTTGAAGGGAGAGAAATAAGTGAAGTTTGTACTCGATCTCCAGGCCTGTCAGTCGCCGGAAAGCAGCAAGCGTGGCATCGGTCGATATTCGTTGTCCCTAGCGAAGGCAATGGTGGCTAATGCTGGCACCCACGATTTTTTTATCGTGTTGAGTGGCGTGCTCGAGGAAGAGATCGAACGTCTTCGTGATGAATTTGATGGACTGATCCCGCAGAGCCGCATTCTCGTTTGGGAAGGTATTGATCATGTGGCTGCTATTAATCAGGAAAACCGATTTCGGCGCCACGCGGCGACGATGTTGCGGGAGCAATTCATTTCCTCATTGAATCCGGATGTGGTCCATATTGCAAGCTTGTTCGAAGGATTGGCGGAAGATATCGTCAGTTCGGTGCCGCATTTGCCAAGTTCTGCGCTTCACGCGGTCACCCTTTATGACCTGATTCCCCTAGCGAGCAAGGCAAACTATCTCGGCGATGCCCGTATAAGCGACTGGTATCATGAACGCATCCACCACCTAATGCGAGCTGATGTGCTGCTTGGTATTTCGAAATACACATGCGACGAAGCGGGCGAGTTGCTCGATATACCTACCGAGAAGGTCTTTAATATCGGCGGCGCCGCCGACGCGATCTTCAAGGTGCTCGAAGGGGTGGAGTCGGAGCGTCTCCAGATTTCGCGGCGTTATGGTTTTGAAAGGCCGTTCATCATGTATGCCGGCGGGTTTGATCCGAGAAAAAACATCGGTGAATTGGTGAAGGCGTTTGCCAGTTTGCCGGTGAGTCTTCGCTCGATTTATCAGTTGGTAATTGTGGGGTGGCCTCCTCAGCAGGAGCGTTTGCACCTGGAATCACTGATTGTGCGATCCGGGCTGCTGCCAAATGACGTAGTGTTCGCTGGATATGTTCCAGATATAGATTTGGTCAAGCTCTACAATTTATGTCATTTATATGTTTTCCCATCTTTACAAGAGGGATTCGGATTGCCTGCGCTTGAGGCAATGTGCTGCGGCGCGGTTGTCATCGGTTCCAATACAACCAGTCTGCCTGAGGTCATAGGTTTTTCAGATGCCCTATTTGATCCGCGCCGAGTCGATTCAATTGCAGCTAAGCTTGTTCAAGCACTTACCGACCAAGGTTTGCGCGACAACCTGAAGGCACACGCCCGGTCTCAGCCCGGAAAATTCACATGGCAACAGTCTGCCCTGCGGGCGATCGAGGCATTTGAATCGACCGTCGAGAAGGCTAGCCGAAAGGTGCTTCATCGAACTTCTATAAATCAACGAGTGGAAGGGCTTGCTGTCGCTTGGTTGCCATGCCGATCGCGCACTCATTTTCCCGCTGCAGAGTGGTGTCAGATTGATACTTTCGCGGGGGAGTCGTGTCCGGCGCTTTCAAATCTCGCACAAGCCCGCTCGTTGTTGGAGCTCGCTGGGTCGACGGGAGGTTACGATCTCATTGTCGCCGAGCTCGATGATGATCCATATATCGCAGATGTCCTTCTCGCACTTCACAAAGCCAACTGTCCCGTGCACTTCCGCATTCGAGCCGACAGAATTGGTCACGCCCTCCGGGCACTGATTCAAAAGGGTAAGGCGGGTCGGGATTTATTAGCTGGGATTGTTTATCTGGTAGGGGGGTACGCGGCCCTTCTGCGTGCACAGCAAATGGATTGGGTTGCATCTCTGCTTTCCGATCTTGTGCCTGTCAGAGCACTAGCCGATGCATTCTGGTGTGTCAAAGGCACTGAATCCACCTCGGGCGATGAGGCCGAGATTGCTCATCCAGACGAACCCAGGCAAGGTCGTGAGGAGCTTTTGTCCAGTCTCACGAAGAGAGTAGACATTGATTTTGCCAGCAGGGTGGCAAATCTGCCCGAAGCGGAGCAGGTTGGCGTTGCTGATCTTGCGCGTATAGCGCGGGCTTATGCACGCAACAGCCAGGTTGGTTGCGTCAGGAAACAGTTGCTTGTCGATATTTCCACGCTTGCGGTGCGTGACGCTGGCACTGGTATTCAGCGAGTCGTTCGGAATGTGTTGACTGAGCTCCTCAGGCTGCCTCCCGAGGGTTTTCGAGTCGAACCGGTTTTCCAGGATGAAATCGGTCGCTTCCGTTATGCGCGCAGCTATTGCGCGGCGCGTTATTTTGGGGATATTCAGCTGCCGGCTGACGACCTTGTTGAGTTCGGCCACAGTGACATTTTTTATGGGCTGGATCTGACGGCCCATCTGGTGCCACAGTTTCGCGGTACCTTTGATTGGATGCGCCAGCGGGGCGTGGAGATCTATTTTCTCCTGCATGATCTCCTGCCGATCTTGAGGCGAGACTGCTTCGATCCGGCGATCGTTCCTACGTTCCGTGCTTGGTATGAGGTCACGTCGGAGATAGCAGACGGGATTGTGTGCGTTTCTCATGCGGTCGCGGTCGAGTATCAAGATTGGCTTGACGTCTATCGTCCACTACGTCGGCGTCCGATAAAAATCGGAGTTGCGTATTCGGGTGTCGAGTTCAACGAGTTCAAAACCTCGGAGGCTTCGGAAGCCAACGTTCACGACGAGATCATCAGACCTCTTGGTGACCGCATAACATTCTTGATGGTAGGGACGATTGAGCCAAGGAAGGGGTGTTCGCAGGTATTACTCGCGTTTGAGTGGTTATGGTCGCGAGGCATCGACGTCAACTTAGTATTGGTCGGCAAGCAAGGATGGCTTGTTGAGGAACTGACCGAAAGGATCAGGTCGCACCCTGAGTTGGGTCGCCGGCTGTTTTGGCTCACCGCGGCGGCGGACGATATGCTGGTCGCCATGTATCGAAGGGCGAACGCGTTGGTGATGGCATCAGAAGGCGAAGGCTTCGGCTTGCCGATCATAGAGGCTGCCCATTACGGCGTGCCACTTCTTCTTCGTGACATTGCAGTGTTCCGCGAAGTTGCTGGCGAGCACGCTACCTACTTCTCCGGGTACGATCCGGAGTCGTTGGGAGTTGCAATTTTCGATTGGCTGGATCAGCGCAAGCTTGGTCGCCTAGTCACCTCTGACGGAATCTCATGGCATTCCTGGCGGAGGAGCACGGACCAGGTTATTGAGCTGATTAGGGATCGCCGTTGGCCTTATAGCTGGATGCCAAGTCGGAGGTATGTACTGGCGGCATACGATGTCCGAATGGAATCAGCGGTCGGTGAGTTTCGAAGGGAATGCTTTTGGTCGACGGGTCGTCAGGGGTTGCTTGCAAGTGGGCCAGGCGTTGCAGTTCCGGCTGGCCGCTACCGGGTTACCTTGACTGGTATCTGGACAGAGGCAAATGGATGCGCATGGCTGGATCTGGTGAGCTCCGCTGGAAACCTCAACCATCTGCATATAGAGATGCTGCCATGCGGATTAGGTGAGATGACAACGATCATGAAGGGCTACGTGGAGCTGGAACAAGACGTCGATGATCTCGAGTTGAAACTGGGAGTTGGGCGCTCGGCCGGACTCGCTTTTCGTCGCCTGGAATTGTACGAAGAGAATATTGCCCATCCCGCCATGGTTACGGAACTGGCACTACTTCACCCAGAAGTCATGGAATCGAAATAAATGAAGACCGCACTGATTACAGGTATTACCGGACAGGATGGTGCCTACCTAGCTGAGCTGCTACTGGAAAAAGGCTATCGCGTCTACGGCACCTACCGCCGCACGAGTTCCGTTAATTTCTGGCGTATCGAAGAGCTCGGCATCGACAAGAACCCCAATCTAATCCTCGCCGAATACGATCTGACGGACCTCGGTTCCAGCATCCGCTTGCTTGAGGCCGCCGGTGCCAGTGAAGTCTACAATCTGGCTGCGCAGAGCTTTGTCGGCGTGTCGTTCGATCAGCCCATCACCACCGGCCACATCACTGGCATTGGCGCGGTGCACATGCTTGAAGCGATCCGTACGATCAACCGGGACATTCGGTTCTATCAGGCGTCCACCTCGGAGATGTTCGGCAAGGTGCAGGCCGTGCCGCAAAACGAAGAGACCCCATTTTATCCGCGCAGCCCGTACGGGGTAGCCAAGCTCTACGCGCACTGGATGACGGTCAACTACCGCGAGGCTTACGACATCTTCGGCAGCAGCGGCATCCTGTTCAATCATGAGTCGCCACTGCGGGGGCGCGAGTTCGTGACGCGCAAGATCACTGACGCGGTAGCCAAGATCAAGCTGGGCAAGCTCGAGGTGCTGGAGCTGGGCAACTTGGAAGCCAAGCGAGACTGGGGTTTTGCCAAAGAGTATGTTGAGGGCATGTGGCGCATGCTGCAGGCCGAGGAACCGGACACTTACGTGTTGGCAACCAACCGTACCGAGACCGTGCGCGACTTCGTCAGCATGGCGTTCAAGGCCGGCGGCATCGTGATCGAGTGGCGCGGCAGCGGTGAGGATGAGTGCGGCGTCGACGCAGGCAGTGGGCGCGAGGTGGTGCGGATTAACCCACGTTTCTACCGTCCAGCCGAAGTCGAGCTGTTGATCGGCGACGCCTCCAAGGCGCGCAAGAAGCTGGGTTGGGAGGCGAAGACCTCGCTCGAGGATCTGTGCCGCATGATGGTCGACGCCGACCTGGCCCGGAACGAGCGCGGGGCGTCGTTCTGAGGTGGGCAGGTCACGCGCACTGTTGACCGGTCGCAATGGATTCACTGGAAGGTATGTCGCCGCCGAACTTGAGGCCGCCGGTTACGAGGTCGTCGGCCTGAGCGACCGGCCGGAGCCAGCCGGAGCCCGTTCGATCAATGCCAATCTGCTCGATCGTGAGGCGGTTGCCGCAGCGGTTGCCACAGTCAAGCCGGATGTGGTGCTGCACCTGGCGGCCATCTCATTTGTAGCCCATGGTGACGTGAGCGAGATCTACGCGGTCAATGTGGTTGGCACCCGCAACCTGCTCGAGGCGCTGGCAGAGCTGGAACAGAAGCCGCGGATCGTGGTGCTGGCGAGCAGCGCCAATGTCTACGGTAATGCTGAGGTCGAGCCGATCACCGAAGATACGCCGCCGGCGCCGGCGAACGATTATGCGGTGAGCAAGCTGGCGATGGAGTACATGGCGAGGCTATGGGCCGACAAGTTACCGATCGTGATCACGCGGCCATTCAACTACACCGGCATAGGCCAGTCGGAGCAATTTCTGATCCCCAAGATCGTCGATCATTTCCGTCGCGGCAAGCGGGTGATTGAGCTCGGTAATACGGAGGTGGTTCGAGAGTTCGGTGATGTGCGCGATGTGGCCAGGGCCTACGCGTCGATCGTGAAGACGCAGCCGCTCGGCGGTACTTTCAACATCTGCTCCGGCGTGGGCCATTCATTGGCTGACATACTCGACATGATGGCTGAGATCGTGGGCTATCGGATCGAGGTTCGTGTCAACCGGTCTTTCGTGCGGAGCAATGATGTGGCGAGGCTGGTGGGCTGCAGCAGCAGGCTTCGACAGGTGACGGGTGTCGTTCCAGCAATGTCATTGCGGGATACCCTCGCCTGGATGTACGCCGGCAAGTGATAGCCGATACGTTGTCTTAAATTCGCAAGGCTGGGTCCGAGGGGCGTCGGACAGTCCAGCCTGACAAGCATAGGGGAATGAATATGCAATCCGGGAATTTGGGCGCTCGCGTCGATCGTGTGCTCGAACTGACCGTGGTCTGGATGCTGGCTGTCAGTGTGCTGGGTCTATTGGCCGCACTGTCCGGCCATTTCCTGGCACCACAGATCTGTATTGCGGCCACCCTACTGACGGGGCTCTACGCTTGGCGTGTACGAGGGACCGGGGTACCTATCGCCCATGTACCAGAATGGACGCATCTGGTTCTGCTGCTTTTGGTCTGTCTGTTCTTCCGCTTGCCCGTGTTCAATTACGTATTGGGCGGCCAAGACCAAGGCCTTTACGTCAACATTGCCCACTATATCGAGCGCACCGGTGGAATCGAGGTTCGCGATACTGTCTTGGACAAGCTGCAGGGCTCACCCTTCGTCGACCGCTACCTCTCCGAGAACCGCCATGTACGGGCGTCTAGTGGGCCGCTGAAAGGCGGTGACTTTGTCAGCGGTGTTTATATCAAAAGCCCGACAGGCAGCGGTCTCAGCTTTCAGTTTTACCATCTGTTTCCGATCTGGATGGCTCTGTTCGCTGGACTTTTCGGCAGCACGCTTGCGGTCTACGCGCTGACTTTCTTTGCTTTGCTGTCGGTGGTGTTTATGCACCGACTGGCGCTGGCGCTGACCGACTCGCCACGGGCGGCGTTGATTGCGGGGTTGCTGCTAGCACTCAATCCATTGCATGCCTTCTTTTCGAAATTCCCCGTAACCGAAGTGCCGACGCTGGCTTTTTCCCTGATCGGATTCACCTATCTAGCACGGTTCTGGAGTGCCGTGCCCGGTTCACGCCACAACCGCTGGCTGTTGCTGTCGATGCTGAGCTTCGGCGCCCTGTTTGCCACCCGTATCAGCGGCTTCATGTACATCCCGTTTTTTGTCGCGATGGCGATGGCTGGCACCGTCATGGATGAGGATCCTGTACGACAGAGGAGCATGCGTCGCTGGGTAATGAGCGTTGTTGCCTTGTATGTAGTGTCGGTGGGCTACGGATTGCATTGGTCGCACCAGTATTCAGAAGATATTTACCGATCCTCTTTCGAGCGCATCTTCCCCAGCCACTGGCGAGTCGCACTCGGGGCTATCGTGGTTCTTGGAGTGTTGCTGTGGTGGGGTCTTACTATCGCCGTGAATTCGGATACCGGTCGCGCTCTTGGCAAGTCTGTCGTGACATTGGCGCGGCGTGCAATTGGTCCGGTCGTCTTGGTCGGACTAACCGTTGGCACTTACAGGATCTACCAGCTGGGCTGGACCACGCATTTCCAGGGTGACCACGGACTGAATATTGTTTGGGGACTTGCTGGTAGCCACTGGCGGGCGGTGAGGGCCAGCAGTCTTGCCACTCTATTTGTCTATCTCGGCCCCCTGATGCCGGTGGCATTCGTGGGGTGGGTTTTGCGTCGTCAGGACGAGCCGCGAATAGAATTCCTGCGATTGTTTGTGGCGGGATTTTTTGTCTATGTCGCCCTCCTGCAGTGGATTGTTCCGTATGGCCCTTATTACGCTCGCTATCTGCTCAGCGAGATTGTTCCATACATGCTGCTGTTCATCATGGTGATATGGTCGCGCATGCCTTCGGGATACGGGCGCCATGCGCTGAGTGTGGTCATTACGATTACCCTGATCTACAGTGGCGCAGTCACGGCAGCACAATTGGGCAAGAACGAAAGCGCCGGCTTGTACCAGTCCCTGGTGAAAATGTTTTCACCAGTAGACAGTAACGACGTTGTCTTGCTCGATGTCATGGGACCGGACTTGCCGAATAACAGCGAGATTAAGACGCCGATCATGTTTACCCTCGGCCTCCCGGCAGTCACTATGAGTAGCACGAGTTTGGCCGATCCCGCCTATGTCGCTGCATTGAATGCACGTTACAACGATGTCTTCGTGCTTTCACCATCTGCGGATACGCCGAGCGGATTCCAGCTCATAGACAGCACTTTGATCAAGGTCTGGGCGTACCAATGGGGTCATTCCTATCCGCACAGCATCTTCTTGCGCGAGAACATGAACCTTTACCTCTACCGCCTAGTCAGACCGATTTTCCCGCTCGGCCATCCTCAGGGATTCCAGGCGCCGGGAGCATGGAATCAGTGGCTGGCAAATGGCTGGAGTCACTCGGAGAGCGCCGGAGTCTGGAGCAACGCCAATCATGCTGAGATCGAGATCGACCCACAGGCGCTGTCGCGAGTCAGGCAGGGCATTCGTCTGACTTTCAGGCTGAATGGCCTGATCACGGCAGGCCATCCACGACAACGGATACTAGTGAAGGTCAATGGGGTCCAAGTTGCTACCAGGACCATAATTTACCCTGACTCCCATTTGCTGCTTGATGTGGACATCCCGGCTGAGGACCTCGATTCGACACAAAAGATCCAGGTTGTTTTCGATTTGCCGGATGCAGCAACACCGAAGTCACTCGGCATCAACGGCGATCAACGCCTGTTGGCCATCATGCTCGAATCGCTGACAGCTTCGCCGCTTGACCCAGGTGGCCAGCTATCGACGAAGCCGTCTGCGCCAGCTTCCGTAATAACTAGGCCAAACTCAAGGCAGCAATGACGAACCAGTGTTCCAAGGCCTACGCCATTCGCGGCCGTATTCCGGCTGAATCAGGACGTTGCCTATCGAAATCGCTGGGGCACTTGTCGACATCATCGGTAGTGCTAGGACGCGACGTGCGCCGCGACGGTCCTGCCCTTGCTGCGGCGGTGTGCCTCGGCCTCAATGAAGGCGGCCCCACGTCATCGACGTCGGCCTGTGCGGTACCGAGGAGATATATTTCCGGACCGCGCGCATTGGTGTCGGCGGCGGGATGATGGTAGCCGCGAGCCGCAATCCGATGGACTACAACGGCATGAAGCTGGTGCGCGAGGGTGCATGCCCGTCAGCGGCGATACTGGCCTCAAGGACATCGAGACTCTGGCGGAAGCAGGTATGTTCGCGGCAGCCGGGCGAATGGGCACTGTGCAGATGCTGACAAGTCTGCCTATATCGAGCACCTGCTTCTTACGTTGACTGTGCGCCCTTGCGCCCACTGAAGATCGTGGTCAGTGCCGGCAACGGCGGGGCCGATCTGGTGATCGACGAGCTGGCGTCGCACCTTCCGTTTGAGTTCATCCGTATCCATCACGAACCGGACGGTTGTTTTCCGCACGGCATTCCGAATCCGCTGCTGCCGGAAAATCGCGCAGCCACGGCTGAGGTAGTGCGTAGCAGCGGCGCCGACTTTGGCATTGCTTGGGGCGAGGACTTCGACCGTTGCTTCTTTATTGATGCCGACGGCCATTTCATCGAGGCTATTTCCTTGTCGGTCTGCTGGCGGCACAGCTGATTGAGTAAGTAGCCGGGTGGCAAGGTCTTGCGTGATCCACGGTTGACCTGGAAGACCATCGATACGGCCAAGGCCGCTGGCGGCGTGCCGATGTGTGAAAGACCGGTCGTGCCTTCATCAAGGAACGCATGCGATCAGAGGACGCGGTATATGGCGGCGAGATGAGTACACACCGCTACTTTCGCGACTTCGCCTATTCGGTTCAGGGATGGTTCCCCGATTGCTCATTGCCGAGCGGACCTGCAGCAGAGGTGCGACCCCTAGCGCAGATGGTCGAGCAGCGTATCTATCCCTATAGCAGCGAAATCAATTTCAAAGTGGGAGACGCTACCGCGGTCGTGCATCGGCTGCATGAACGCTACGGGTCGGAATCGCTAGTGTCGGTAAACCACACCGATGGTCTCAGCATGGAGTTTGCGGACTGACGCTTCAACGTGCGTTCTTCAAATACCGAACCGTTATTACGACTGAATATCGAGACCCGAGGCAACGCTGGCCTGCTTGCCGAGAAGACGGCTGAGCTTGAGTCGGCCGTCACCTCGCAACCCTGAACGGCAAAGCACAGGATCGGGAACACTCTGGTACAAACGCCAGACTGTCAGGACATCTCTTCGGGCGGATAGCTCCGGAAAAGCCAGGAAGGCCTTCCGGGTTCAGCTTCGCGCTGGTTGATCGACGCCGTAAATAAATACTGCCCCAGGTCGTGGCATCGGTGGGTCACTGCCCTGATAGCGGCATTGATCGCCTGTGCATGACTCCCGCCGGGCGGTATGTCGTCGTGCACGTTGGCTGTGTAACAGGTTTCTGTCTCAAAGCCACAATGATTGAGTAACTGGATCAGCTCATGGCGGGTGTATTCACGGTTGTGGCGTCCGTAAGCGCCATATTTTGAATATGGGTCATAGATGTTTCGACCCTCGATGAATGCTGAGACATTCTCCATCCGGGCCGCATTAGGGGTGGTCAGAATCAATCGGCCACCAGGCTTGAGCACGCGTTTCAGCTCGTGCATTGCATGCAGCGGATCGACCGTCAGATGTTCCAGGACCTCGCAAAACAGGACCATATCAAAGCTGTTCTCCTCGAACGGCAGTGTGGTCAATTCGAGATTGGCATTGTGGTACGCAAGATCGATTTCTTGCGGGTCCGCATCAAACCCCGGAAACGAGACACGCTGTACCGCTTTATGCGTGTCTCCGCCAAAATAGTTCACAAGGCTGAATTCCATCTCTGGCCGGAACTTTCTGAATAGAAGCGTCGTGAAATAGGGATTCGCTCCAATCTCAAGCGCCTTGCCGTGGACTTTTTCGGGTGCCAAGCTCAGGGTATGAATGAATCTTTCAATATCAGCATGGGCATATGCGGCCATTTCGCCCTTCGCCGAACCATCGATGCTGGTCGGTTCAAGTGCGTCAAGCAGCCGCTCACGGCTATATCCGGCTGGCAGAGGCAGCGCCGGCTGAAATTGGCGCGGATCAATGGCTCGGACATTTCTGCTTGGTGAGAACATGTTCTTCACGGTTCGAATCAACTTCATTGAACACCTGTGCTATGTGGGGGGCACGAGATGAATCGCCCGGGGCTATGTGGATGATCCGATGGCACAAACCTCATCACTGACGAATCGGAAACGGAAAAGCGCGCTGCGCCGGGGGTGATCGCGGCCGCAGTCTGTCATGTTCGGCCGTAAACGTCCTCAAGCCGCACGATGTCGTCCTCACCAAGATAACTGCCAGATTGCACCTCGATCAGCTCCAGCGGAACCTTGCCGATATTGCGCAGACGATGAATGCTGCCTAGCGGCAGGTAGGTGCTTTGATTCTCGCTTAGCATGAACACCTCGTCGTCGCGCGTCACTTCCGCGGTGCCCGATACCACGATCCAGTGCTCGGCGCGATGGTGGTGCTTCTGCAGACTCAGCGCTGCTCCTGCCTTGACCATGATACGCTTCACTTGGAACCGCTCGCCCATGTCGATGGAGTCGTAGCTTCCCCACGGGCGATACACCTTGCGGTGGAACATGTGTTCCGGACGATCGGCCGCCTTCAATTGGTCAACAAGTTTCTTCACGTCTTGCGCGTGGCTGCGCGCGGCGACCAGCACGGCGTCGGGCGTGTCGACCACAACCAGATCCTTCACGCCGAGCAGTGCCACCATGCGGCGATGCGAACTGCGGGCGTAGGAATTATTGCTGTCCAGCGCGAGCACATCACCTTCAAGCCGATTGCCGTTGCCATCGCGTTCGGACGCAGCCCATAAGGCGGCCCAGGAACCGATGTCGCTCCACTCGCAACTGACCGGTACTACGGCGGC
>Ga0182007_10001100_pt1 | contig 14665 bp, 12 predicted proteins | sample Sormic07211113_1_FD_123023 | JGI IMG/M metagenome (GOLD analysis project Ga0182007, IMG submission 123023) | Rhizosphere microbial communities from Sorghum bicolor, Mead, Nebraska, USA - 072115-113_1 MetaG | ecosystem: Host-associated > Plants > Roots > Rhizosphere | place: USA: Nebraska... | reverse complement strand
GATCGTCCGCACCCAGCACCATCTCGGCATCACCACGGTCTACGTGACGCACGACCAGACGGAGGCGATGGCCATGGGCGACCGCCTGGCCGTGCTCAGGGACGGGGTGCTGCAGCAGGTGGGCCGGCCGAGGGAGCTGTTCGCGCGCCCCGTCAACACCTTCGTGGCCGACTTCATCGGCTCGCCGCCGATGAACCTGTTCCGGCTGCCCCTGCGCACCGGCGGTGTCCGGCTGGGCCGCCTGGAGGTACCGCTGCCCCGCTCGGTCCTGGGGGCCGCCGCGGCCGAGGGCGCCGACACCGTCGTGCTCGGCGTCCGGCCCGAGCGGTTCGAACTCCTCCCGGCCGAGGACCGGACCACCCCGGGTCTGGCCCTGGTGGTCGAGGCGGTCGAGGACACCGGCGCCGTCGTCCATGTGCACACCGGCGCGGAGCCGGCCGAGGGGCTCGGGCCCATCACCGTGCGGCTCCCGGGGCGGCCCACGCACGGCAAGGGAGACACCCTCCGCGTGACGGTCCACCCCGACGACGTGCACTGCTTCTCCGCCGTGACGGGCAGACGCTACTGAGACCCCGGTCGACCGCGGTCGACCTCTGTCCCCCGTTGTGACGGAGAGGTGTGACCGATACCCCCAGGGGGTACATTGGTCCGCATGTCCGCGATCCTCCACGCTCTGTCCATCGCCGGTTCGATGACCTGGGAGATCACCTGGGCGCTGATCCTCGGCTTCGCGCTGTCCGCCGTGGTCCAGGCGGTGGTGCGCCGTGCCACGATCGTCCGTCTCCTCGGTGACGACCGGCCCCGCACCCTGACCCTCGCGGCCGGTCTCGGCGCCGCCTCCTCGTCCTGCTCCTACGCCGCCGTGGCCCTCGCCCGCTCCCTGTTCCGCAAGGGCGCGAACTTCACCGCCGCCATGGCCTTCGAGATCGCCTCCACCAACCTGGTGGTCGAACTGGGCGTGATCCTCGCCCTGTTGATGGGCTGGCAGTTCACCCTTGCGGAGTTCGCGGGCGGCCCGATCATGATCGTGGTGCTGGCCGTGCTGTTCCGGCTCTTCCTGCGCGAACGCCTCCTGCGCAAGGCCCGCGAGCAGGCCGAGCGCGGGGTGGCCGGGTCCATGGAGGGCCATGCCGCGATGGACATGTCGGTCGGCGGCGAGGGGCCGTTCGTACGGCGGCTGCTGTCGCGGGACGGCTTCACCTCGGTCTCGCACGTCTTCGTGATGGAGTGGGCGGCGATCCTGCGCGACCTGGTGGTCGGCCTCCTGATCGCGGGCGCGATCGCCGCCTGGGTGCCCGACTCCTTCTGGCAGTCCCTCTTCCTGGAGGGCCATCCGCTCGCCGCCAAGCTGGTCGGCCCGCTGCTCGGACCGCTGGTGGCGATCGCCTCGTTCGTCTGCTCCATCGGCAACGTGCCCCTGGCCGTCGTCCTGTGGAAGGGCGGCATCAGCTTCGGCGGGGTGATCGCCTTCATCTTCGCGGACCTGCTGATCCTGCCGATTCTCAACATCTACCGGAAGTACTACGGCGCGCGGATGACCGCCTTCCTGCTGGCCACCTTCTACACGGCGATGGTCCTCGCGGGGTACGCCGTGGAACTGGTCTTCGGCGGCCTCGGCCTGGTCCCCGACCGGAGCACGGCGAGGATCCCGGACGAGGGGATCTCCTGGAACTACACGACCTGGCTCAACATCGCCTTCCTGCTGCTGGCCGCGGTGCTGGTCTGGCGGTTCGCGCGGACGGGCGGGGCCGCGATGCTGCGGATGATGGGCGGAGCACCCCCCGACGAGGCGGACGCCACCTCCGCCCACCACCACCACTCGCACGGACCGCAGTGAAAGGGCCACGCAGTTCAAGTCCTGTTGGCCGAACCGAAACACGGCCATGATCTGCTGACGGGCGCAACGGCTTGTCCGGCGGAAGGGCTGACGCATGGAGCTGCGCAGTGTCGAAGAGCTGATGGATCTGCTGTACGCCTGCCGGTACCAACACGCGCTGCGGACCGCCGCGCTGCTGCGCCGTAGCCGACCCGCCGACAAGGAGCTCCAGGTGGCGGGGCTGGTGCACGACATCGGCCAAGTGCTGAGCCCCGGCGACGAGACCCGCCGCACGGAGCGGGCCGCCGAGGCCGTACGCCCCCTGCTCGGTGAGCGCGTCTACCGCCTCGTGGGCCGGCACGGGCCCGCCGGTGACGACGATCTGCTGCGCCTGAGGCTCGCGGACGAGGAGAGCGTGGCGGCCGGGTTCGACGCAGGCGTCCTGGAGGACTGGCGCACCGTCCTGGAACTGGTCGCGGCACAGAACTCCCGCCTGGGGGCTGTCGACTGACGGTCCGTCATGAGACGGTACGGCGATGACGTCGTCGTACGCGCAGGACGGGCTGGAGGGCCGCGCCGCCGTCGTGACCGGCGGGACCCGGGGCATCGGGCGGGCGGTCGCCGAGCGGCTGGCGGCGGCCGGGGCACGGGTGTGCGTGACCGCCCGGGACGCGGACGAGGTCCGCCGTACGGCCGCCGAGCTGGGCGGTGTCGGGGTCAGCGGCAGTGTCGGCGATCCGGGGCATCTGCGGGACGTCGTCGACACCGCGGTGGACGCCTTCGACCGGATCGACGTGGTGGTCAACAACGCGGCGACCAACCAGCCGTACGGGCCGCTCATGGACGCCGACCCGCGCGCCTGGCGGGAGGCGTTCGTCGTGAACGTGGAGGCGCCGCTCGTTCTGGTGCAGGGCGCCTGGCGGGCGTGGATGCGGGAGCACGGCGGGTCGGTGGTCAACATCTGCACGGAGGGCGCCGAGCACGCCGGGCCGAACGTCGGGGCCTACGGCACCAGCAAGGCGGCCCTGCTGCATCTGACCCGGCAGCTCGCGGGCGAGCTGGCGCCGAGGGTGCGGGTCAACTCCGTCTCGCCGGGGCTCGTGCGCACCGAGATGGCGCGGTTCGTGTGGGAGCGGGACGAGGAGCGGGTGGCCGCGGGGCTGCCGCTCGGCCGGATCGGGGAGCCCGACGACATCGCGCGGGCGGTGGTGTGGCTGGCCTCGGACGCGGCGCGGTGGATCACCGGGGCCGATCTGCTGGTGGACGGGGGTACCCGCGTGCGGACGGCGCACCCCGGGCCGGGGTACGCCGTCCACGACATGCTTCGCTCATACGCACCACCTCCCTCATGACGGTGGCAGCGGCTCCCTCAGGGGAACAGTGCGATCCCCATGAGGATCAGAAGGATGATGCCGGCGACGAGCGCGACCGTGGCCCACGTGCCGCGGTGCCGCACCGAATCCGTCGGTCCGCCGCCACGAGGTCGGTCCTCCGGCAGCGCGGTCTGCTCAGGCCGGTCGCTCCGGTAGAACTGGTCGTCGGTCGGATAGCGATTGCGCGGATCGTTCTGTGCTCGTGGATCGATGCCGTGTGGACTGCTCATGGTCACTCCCTGGCGCGCGGTTGTCACCGGGGAACGGGTTCCCGGTCGGCGCCGGGCCACACACACGATCGCGGATCACCACTTACCGGGCGCGTAGTCCTTCAGGAAGACGCCGTACAGGTCCTCGCCCTGCTCGCCGCGCACAATCGGATCGTAGACCCGGGCCGCCCCGTCCACCAGGTCGAGCGGGGCGTGGAAGCCCTCCTCGGCCAGGCGCAGCTTGTCGTAGTGGGGGCGCTCGTCGGTGATCCAGCCGGTGTCGACGGAGGTCATGAGGATGCCGTCGGTCTGGAACATCTCCTGGCCGCTGGTCCGGGTGACCATGTTCATGGCGGCCTTGGCGGCGTTGGTGTTGGGGTGGCCCGCGCCCTTGTAGCCGCGGCCGAAGACACCCTCCATCGCGGAGACGTTCACGACGTACGCGCGCCCGCTCCGGGCCTTCTTCGCGGCGGCGGCCATGACCGGGCGCAGCGCGCTGATCAGGATGAACGGCGCTGTGTAGTTGCACAGCTGGGTCTCGAGGAGCTCCACCGGGGAGATCTGCTCGATGGTCTGCACCCAGGTGTTGGTGTCGACGACGTCCGGGACGAGACCGCCCGCGTCGATGGCCGTGCCGTCGAGGTGCCGGGCGACGCTGGCGTTGCCTGCGACCAGGGCGAGGTCGGCGACCTGCTGGGCGTCGATGCCGGAGATACCCGCCGGCAGCGAGGCCAGTCCGTCGACCGCGCCGGAGCCGAAGGCGCCGATGACATGGTGGGCGGGGAGCTCGCCGGCGGGCAGCGGGGCGCTCTCCCCCTCGACCAGGGCGGCGTAGGCGGAGGGCAGGCGCCGTACGGTCTGGGTGGCGTTGTTGACCAGGATGTCGAGCGGGCCCGCCTCGGCGACCTGCTCGGCGAGGGCGACGGCCTGGGCCGGGTCGCGCAGGTCGATGCCGACGACCTCCAGGCGGTGCAGCCAGTCCCCGGAGTCGTCCATGGCCTTGAAGCGGCGGATGGCGTCCTTGGGGAAGCGGGTGGTGATCGTGGTGTGCGCGCCGTCACGCAGCAGCCGGAGCGCGATGTACATGCCGATCTTGGCGCGGCCGCCGGTGAGCAGGGCGCGCTTGCCGGTGAGGTCGGCGCGGGCGTCGCGCTTGGCGCGGTTCAGGGCGGCGCACTCGGGACAGAGCTGGTGGTAGAAGTAGTCGACTTCCACGTACCGGGTCTTGCAGGTGTAGCAGGAGCGCGGGCGCTGGAGTATCCCCGCGACCCGGCCCTCCTCGGTGATCGACGACGGGAGGATGCCCTCGGTCTCGTCGTCGATGCGCTGGGCGGAGCCGGTCGCGGTCGCCTCGGTGACCGCCTTGTCGTGGGCGGTCTTGGCGGCCCGGCGCTCCTGGCGGCGGCGCTGCTTGACCGTGCGGTAGATGCCGGCGGTGGCCCGGCGCACGGCGATCGCGTCCGGGTGGTCGACGTCCAGCTTGTCGAGCTCGTCGAGCACGCTGAGGCAGACGGCGAGCCGCTCCGGGTCGATGCCGGGCCCGTGGACCACCTCGTCCGTGGTCGCCGAGCCTTCCTCTGTCACCGTCATCGCGCTGCCGTTTCCCTGATCACCCGAGCGGCGCTCCGATCGCACCCGCTGTCGAACAGCGAATTTTACGGAGCGCCGGGCCCGTCCTCCAAACCCGTCTCGATCAGGAGCCGCAGGCGGTGATCAGCGCCTCCAGTTCCACGGTCAGCGCAGCGGCCAGGCGGTCCAGGTCCGGCACGGCCCGCGCATCGGCCACGAGCCCGTAGTGGACGCGTCCGCGGTACGTCGACACCGCCACCGCGAGGGCCTGGCCGCGGGCCAGCGGGGCGAGCGGGAAGACCTCGGTGACCGGGTTGCCGCCGAGCTTCAGGCCGAGGCTGGGCAGCGGGACGCTGGTGACCAGGATGTCGAACCAGAGCCGGGCCGCCTGGCTGACCAGGGGGCCGCCGAGCCGGTGGGCGAGCGGGGGCACATGGTCGGCGAGCAGGGCGACGGCACCCGCGCCCCGGTTGGGGCCGGCGTCCTTGTTGCGGTCCATGGCGGTGCGGACCGTGCCGAGGCGGCCCAGCGGGTCGGGGTCGTCGACCGGGAGCCGTATCAGGTAGCCGGAGAGCCGGTTGCCCTGCGGGTGGGCGGTGCGCGGGCGGCGCTTGGAGACGGGGATCAGGGCGCGCGGCCGGACACCCTCGCTGCCGTCGCCGCGCTCGTCCAGCCAGCGGCGCAGGGCGCCCGCGACGACCGCGATCAGCACGTCGTTGACGGTGCCGCCCTCGGACTTGCGGATGCGGTGGACATCGTCGAGGTCGAGGACCACACCGGCGGTGCGCCGGGTGCCGGTGGCCTCGGCGGCGAAGGCGGGCGAGGAACGCACGCCCAGGCTGGACACGGCCAGCGAGGCGCCGATGTCGAGGGCGCGCCCCACGTCGGAGACGGCGCCCCTCACCAGCCCGGGCAGCTTGCGCACATCGGTCAGCAGACCGCCCTTGGGCTGCTCGGGGCGGGGCCCGCGGGCCGGGATGTCCATCGGGTCCATGACGGCGGCGGCGAGCGTCAGCGCGCGCAGCCCGTCGGCCAGGGCGTGGTGGAACTTGAACAGGACCGCGAAGGAGGTGCCGTCCTTCCCCGGCAGCACATGCGCCTCCCACGGCGGCCGGCCGCGCTCCAGCGGACGCTCCATCAGACGGCCCGCGTCCGCGTGGAAGTCGGCGGTGGGGGCGTGCAGCCGTACGTGGTGGAGGGGGTCGAAGCGGGGGTCGGCCTCCCGGGTGGCGCCGCCGAAGGCCGACGGCCGGAAGGCGAACGGCTGCCACACGTCCCGGATGCGCATCCGCAGCCCGGGCACCGCCGCGGCCCGGGACGCGAGGAGGTCGGCGGCGTGGGCGCCCGCGGTGGGCGAGTGGGCCGAGAAGACGCCGATCGCGCCCAGGTGCATGGGGTGTTCGGCGGACTCGATGTTCCAGAACGCCAGGTCGAGAGGAGCGAGCAGGTCAGAAGTCAATGGCTTGCCTCGCGTCGACGACGGGTGAGCAAGCAGTCAACCCCCCGCAGGCGATTACGGTCAAGCACGATCAAGCTACGCTCAGTTAACAAACGATTAAGTCCCGTCGCATGTCCCGCCCCGGGAAAGGGGCGGGACACATGAGACGCACGGGGTCACTTCAGCGCCGGTGGCGCCGCTTCGGGTGACGTACCCCACTCGGACGGGCGCGGGCCGACGGTGAAGTCGAGCGAGCGCCGGGTGCGGAGATCGGCGGTGGTCACATAGGTGCGGTCGTGCGCCGTCCCGTCCGTGTGGACCGACTGGATGTAGCGGTCGGTGGCGGAGGTGCCCGGGGCGGTGATCCGGAAGGTGCCGTGCGGGTAGTAGCGGCGGTCCAGGGTCAGGTCGACGCGGTCGAAGACCGGTGTGGACAGGCCCCAGGTGTCGTAGCCCGGCTGGACCGGGAAGATCCCGATGGACGACAGGACGTTCCAGGCGGACATGGTGCCCAGGTCGTCATTGCCGGTCATCCCGGTCGGCCCGTCCGTGAACAGGGTCAGCGCCGCGTGCACCACGTCGGTGGTCTTCCAGGGCTGACCGGTCGACAGATAGGTGTACGGGGCGATGAGGTCGGGCTCGTTCTGCGGGTTGTACTTGTCGGCGTTGTAGTAGGCGTACGGGCCCTTGACCCACACCTCGCGCGCCGTCCCCGCCGGGTCGGCCAGCAGTCTGTCGTAGGCGAAGAACGAGTCCAGCCGGGCGTTGGCCGCGCGCTCCCCGCCGATCAGGGCGACCATGCCCGGCAGGTCCTGCGGGACCAGCCACTGGTACTGCCAGGACGTGCCCTCGTGGAAGCCCACGCTCCGCGCCGGGTCGGCCGGTCCGGCGAAGGCGCCGGAGGCGTCACGGGCGCGGAAGAAGCCGGTCGACGGATCGAATACGTTGCGGTAGTTCTGCGAGCGGGCGGCATAGCGGTCCGCGTCGGCGTCATGGCCGAGGTCGCGCGCCATCCGGGCGAGCATCGCGTCCGACAGGGCGAACTCCAGGGTGACCGAGGCCCCCTGGTGGTAGTCGGAGTCGCCCATCTTCGTCTTCGGCCGGCCCTTGACGTACGGCGCGAACCCGTCGGCGATGTACTCCCTGTTGCTCTCCCGTCCCACGTACGGCGAGTCGGCGGGCGGCACCCCGTCCGCGTTCTGCCGCAGCGCCCGGTAGGCGCGCTCCTCGTACCCCTTGAGCAGCCCCTGCTGATAGGCGTTGGTCAGGAACGGGGTGACCGGGTCCCCGGTCATGATGTTCGTCTCGACCGTGCCGTAGCCCCACTTGGGCAGCCAGCCGCCCTCCTCGGAGACCCTGATCACCGAGATCGCCATGTCCCGGGCGTCGCGCGGCGCGAGGAGGGACAGCAGCTGGGACTGGGTGCGGTAGGTGTCCCACAGGGACCAGTTCTGGTAGTAGGTGAAGCCCGTGGCGCGGTGGATGCCCAGGTCCCAGCCCCGGTAGCGGCCGTCGGCGTCGCTGCCCACGTTGGGCGCCAGGAAGCTCCGGTACAAAGACGAGTAGAAGGTCCGGCGCAGGGTCCGGTCGCCGCCCTGGACGTGCACCAGGTCGAGCCGCGCCTCCCACGCCCGCCGGGCCGCCTCACGCACGGTGTCGAAGGAACGCCCGCCCTCGGCACTCAGGTTGACCGCCGCGCCGGCCGCGTCGACGTACGACAGGGCGGTGGTCGCCTGGACCGTGCGGTCCGTGGTGGTGTCGAAGCGGACGTAGGCGCCGCCGGTGCCCGTCCTCGCGCCCGCCGTGACCGTGGAGCCGCCCCAGGTGCCGTAGGCGGTGAAGGGGCGGTCGAAGCGGGTGATGGTGTAGACGGTGTACGGCTCGGTGTCCTGGCAGAAGCCGTGGCCGGTGATCGCGGTGCGTACGGTGTGGTCGTCGAGGATCTCGACGCTGCTGGAGACCGTCTTGTGCAGCGCCTGCCCCGCGTTCAGCAGGACGTTCGCCTTGTCGGTGGCGGGGAAGGTGTAGCGCTGCACGCCGGTGCGCGCGGTCGCCGTGAGCTCCGCCTCGATGCCGGTCTTCAGGCCGACCCGGTAGTAGCCGGGGCTCGCCGCCTCGTCGTCATGGCTGAACTCGGCGGCGTACTCGGCGTAGTCCGTCTGTGTGACGTCACCCGTCGTCGGCAGCACCGGCAGGTCACCGCCGATACGGCAGCCGACGCCCGAGAGGTGGACGAGGGAGAAGCCTCGGACATGGGCCCAGGAGTAGTCGTAGCCGGTGTTGTGGCCGGTGTCCGGCGACAGCTGCACCATGCCGAAGGGCACGGCGGCGCCGGGAAAGGTGTTGCCTTCGTTCTCGGTGCCGATGAACGGGTTCACCAGATCGGTGAGTCGGCCGTCCCTCGGCTCGGCCGCCCGGGCGGCGGGGGCGGCGAGCAGCGCGGAGACCGCCACCACCCCCGTCGTGCACAGGCGCAGACGCCGGGTCCATCTCATGTCGGAAAGCCTCCGGAGCGTGAGACATCGTTGTCTGCATGATCCGGTCCGATGGTCATTTCCCCGTGCATCCCGCGGGGTTCGGCCGTGACGCGTCGCGGCCGGGTGCGATCCACCGGTGGCTCCCCCGCCGCCCCCGGCGAAGAATGGAGGACATCAGCGCAGAGACATCAGCGCAGAAAAGGGGCGAGGAACATGTCGAAGGTATCCAGGCAGACGGCATCCCAGGGCGGCGACTTCGGAATCGTTCTCGACCGGTCCGAGGAACTGGACGACTACACGGTGGACTTCATCACCTTCCGCGAGAACGTCGATCACACCCCGCTGCTCAAGGGCCTGCCCGACGACCGCTGCCAGTGCCCGCACTGGGGATATGTCTTCAAGGGACAACTGACCTTCCACTACGCGGACCGCGACGAGGTCTACGAGGAGGGCGACGCGTACTACGCACCGCCCGGACACGTCCCCGTGCGCACCGCGCCGGGCACGGAAGCCCTCCAGTTCAGCCCGACCCAGGAGGTACGGCCGACCAGCGAGGCCATCATGAAGAACCTCCGGACCATGCAGGAGGCCTCGGGCTGAGCCCGCCGGCCCGCCGCTCGCTAGGAGACGATCTGCCCCTTGCCGAGTGCGATCACCCCGCCCCGGGAGACGGTGTACAGCTCCGCGTCCCGTTCCGGGTTGACGCCGATCGTGGCGCCCGGCGGCACCTCGACGTTCTTGTCCAGGACCGCGCCGCGCACCACCGCGCCCCGCCCGATGTGGACGTTGTCGTGCAGGACCGAGCCCTGGACCACCGCTCCCGGGTCGATCCTGACGCCCGGCGACAGGATGGAGCGGGTGACCTGCCCGCGGATGAGGCAGCCGGCGCTGATGATCGACTCGCTGGCCATGCCGCCCGCGTTGAAGCGGGCCGGGGAGAGCTGGTTGGCGTGGGTGTAGATGGGCCACTGGCGGTTGTACAGGTTGAAGGCGGGACGCTCGGCGATCAAGTCCATATGGGCGTCGTAGTAGGCGTCGAGGGTGCCCACGTCACGCCAGTAGCCGCGGTCGCGGTTGGTCTCGCCGGGGACGTGGTTGGCGCTGAAGTCGTAGAGCTGGGCCTCGCCGCGGTCGGTGAGCTGGGGCAGGATCGAGCCACCCATGTCGTGCACCGAGTCCTCGGCCTCGGCGTCCCGCTGCAGCGCCTCGATCAGGGCCTTGGTGGTGAAGATGTAGTTGCCCATCGAGGCGAAGATCGTCTCCGGGTCGTCGGCCAGCCCGGGCGGGTCGGCGGGCTTCTCCAGGAAGCGCTCGACGGTCAGTCCGTCCGAGCCCGGGGTGATCACACCGAACTGGGAGGACTCGGAGCGCGGGACGCGGATGCCCGCCACGGTCACGCCGGCGCCGCTCTCGATGTGCTGGGCGAGCATCTGCCGGGGGTCCATGCGGTAGACGTGGTCGGCGCCGAACACCACGACGTACTCGGGGCTCTCGTCGTGCACCAGGTTCAGCGACTGCAGCAGGGCGTCGGCGCTGCCCAGGTACCAGCGCGGGCCGAGCCGCTGCTGGGCCGGGACCGGGGTGACGTAATTGCCCAGCAGGCTCGACATCCGCCAGGTGGTGGTGATGTGCCGGTCCAGCGAGTGCGACTTGTACTGCGTCAGCACGCAGATGCGCAGGATGTCGCCGTTGACCAGGTTGGACAGCACGAAGTCGACCAGGCGGTAGGTCCCGCCGAAGGTGACCGCTGGTTTCGCGCGGTCCGTTGTCAGGGGCATCAGGCGTTTGCCTTCTCCGCCCGCCAGGACGATCCCGAGCACCGAAGGTCCGCCACGACGCATGGCCGCTCCCCTCACCGTGGTTGATCCATGCCTGCCCCCGAGCGGAGGGGTGTAAGCCTGTTCGACGAACTCCCGACCGTTCCGTTCGGCTTGTCTACTCCTGCTTGAGGATCTTCTCGTAAAGCCGGACGGTACGGCGAGCGACGGTATCCCAGCCGAATTCCCCCACCGCGCGCTCCCGCCCCGCCTCGCCCATCCGCCGGGCGGCCTCCGGGTCACCGACCACCGAGTCCAGCGCCCGCGCGAGGCCTGCCTCGAAGTCGTCGTCCACGTCCACCAGCAGACCGGTCCTGCCGTCGTCCACGACCTCGGGGATGCCGCCCACCCGGGAGGCCACGACGGGCGTGCCGCAGGCCATCGCCTCCAGGTTGACGATCCCGAGCGGCTCGTACACCGAGGGGCAGACGAAGGCGGCGGCATGCGTGAGGAGCTGGATCACGTCCGGGCGCGGCAGCATCTGGGGGATCCAGCGCACATGCTCGCGCACCGCGCTCAGCTCCTGGTAGAGCTCGCGGAACTCACGGTCGATCTCCGGAGTGTCGGGGGCTCCCGCGCAGAGCACGACCTGCACGCCCGGATCGATGTCCCGGACGGCGCGCAGCAGATGGGGCACGCCCTTCTGGCGGGTGATCCGGCCGACGAAGAGAACGTACGGACGCCGTGTGTCGAGTCCGATCCGCACGAGGACGTCGGTGCCGTGGTCGGGGCGGTAGAGGGTGGTGTCGATGCCGTTGTGCACGACCTGGACCCTGGCCGGATCCAGTGCGGGATAGCAGGTGAGGATGTCCTCGCGCATCGCGCCGGAGACGGCGATCACCGCGTCGGCGGTCTCGATCGCGGTGCGCTCGGCCCAGCCGGACAGCGCGTATCCCCCGCCGAGCTGCTCGGCCTTCCAGGGGCGCAGCGGCTCCAGCGAGTGCGCGGTCATCACATGCGGGATGCCGTACAGCAGCTTGCCGAAGTGGCCGGCGAGGTTGGCGTACCAGGTGTGGGAGTGGACGAGTTCGCGGCCTTCCAGGCCGGCGGCCATCGCGAGGTCCACGGAGAAGGTGCGCAGCGCGTCGTTGGCGCCGTCCAGGGCGGCCCAGGGGCGGTGGCGTACGACGCCCACTCCGCGGCCCTCGCCCCAGCAGTGCACCTCGAGGTCGACCAGGGAGCTCAGCTCCCGGGCGAGGAACTCGACATGGACTCCCGCGCCGCCGTACACGTCCGGCGGGTACTCCCGGGTCAGCAGTCCCACTCGCACCCGCAACCCCCATGTCTTGACGTCCGGCTCCTCATGGTCACCCAGATGAGCCGCGCGCGGAAGAGCGTGGCGGTCGTGTGAAGCAACAGTCGCCGCATGTTCCCCCTCCCGGCACCCGGTAGTAGAGGCAGCAGCTGCGGCGCCGGAAGGTGGTGCCGGTGAGGGTGCCGGTGCCGGACAGGAGGGGATGGGCGAGGAGGTCGGCGGTCAGGGGACGGGCCGCGGGGCCGAGCTGCCGGGCGGTTCCGACGAGCGCGGAGGCCGCGTTGCCCCACAGCAGACCGGGTGCGATGCGGTGGTGCGCGCGCAGGGCCGCGGCCAGCGGTTCGAGATGTCCGCGCAGGACGACGTCCGCCACGGTCGCGGCGTCGGCGGGCAGGGGGCGGACCTCGGACAGCCACAGGTCGTCGGGGGTGCTCGCGTCGGGGTCCCAGTGCAGCAGCCCGGGGTCGAGGTCGGGGATCCGTCCGTAGGCCAGCGCGCAGCCCAGCGTCACCGACCACAGCCGGGCCGCGAGCCCCTGCTGGAAGAGGGAGGCCGCGATCCTCGGCTCGGCGGTCCGCAGAACGGAAGCGACCTTTTCGACACGGAAAGTAATAGGATTTCCGTAAACCTCCGATGGTTGATTTTCGTAGGCCGACGCGAGCGTCGGCAGTGGTCCGCGGGCCGCTCCGCCCGTGCGTAGGAGGAAGAAGCCGCCGAGCGGGTTGAGGGCGGCGAGGTCGGGGTCGAGGTCCACGAACAGCAGTAGTACCAAGACCCCTAGGGGGTGCCTCCAGGGGGTGTCCGCCTCCTGTCGCCCACCCTGGGGAGGACAGTGCCCGATTCGTACTCCATCGGCAGTAGGACCCAATGCCTGCTCAGGGACGACGACGGGAACAGATCCACAGGGCATCGTGTTGGGTATGAAGGCCGACCGTTCGTCACGCAGGGGACACCGCCCCCGCCTCACGCAGAGGAGCAGCTCATGAGCGCCCTCGCGTTGTCCGTGATCCTGTCCCTCGTCTCCGCCGTCGCCTACGCCGGCGGGGCGATCGTGCAGGAGCACGTGGCGGTGTCCGCGCCGGGCGAGCAGTACGCGCCGCTGCGCCGGCCGACCTGGTGGGCGGCGGTCGCGCTGAACGGCCTCGGCGGACTGCTGCACGTGGTGGCGCTGGCCTACGGCCCGCTGAGCCTGGTGCAGCCGCTGGGCGCCCTGACGATCGTGTTCGCGCTGCCGATGGCGGCGCTGTTCGTGGGCCGCAGGGCCGGTGCCACCGCCTGGCGGGGCGCGATCATGGCGACCGTCGGCCTCGCCGGTCTGCTGGCCCTGGTCGGCTCCTCGGACGGGCATTCGCTCGACACCGCCCAGCGGGTGGCGGTGGGCGTGGTCACCGGCGGTGTGGTCGTGGCCCTGATGATCGCGGCTCGGGCCGCCCACCGGCACCCGGCGGTGCGCAGCATGCTGCTGGCCTCCGGATCCGGCATAGCGTTCGGCATGTCCTCGGTGTTCACCAAGACGGTCGCGGTCGACTGGACCGGCGGGGTCACGCTCGACGACCTGCCGTCCCTCGCCGTCATCGGTGTCTTCGCCACCGCCGGCATGCTGCTCTCCCAGGCCTCCTACCTCGGCGCGGGCCTCGCGGCCCCGCTGGCCACCCTGACCGTGGTGAACCCCGTGGTGGCGGCCGCGGTCGGCATCACGATGTTCGACGAGACCTTCCGCTACGGCAGCACGGGCACCGCGCTCGCCCTGAGCTGCGCTGTGGTCGCGGCGGGCGGCCTGATCCTGCTCACCACGGAGCGGCTGGCCCGCACCACCGCGGAGTCGGAGTCGGAGGCGGCGGAGCCCGTCGCCGGACCCACGCCCGTCCTCACCGGGTCCACGCCCGCCGAGGACCTGCTCGCCGAGCTCCCGGAGCGGCGGCTGTCGGTGCCACGGGAGCCGGTCCTGGTACCGGCGCAGGTGGGACCGGCGGTCGTGGGAACGGCGGTCGCGGCTCAGGTCGGACCGGCGGTCCTGGAGGTCTCCTACCGGGAGACCGACGAGGGCGACGACCTCCTCACCGATCCCGCCCGGTACCGCTTCTACGGCCCCTTCTACGGCGGCTCGTACGTCCCGTCGCCGGTCGTGGACCGGCACCGGGTGCGGATCAAATCCTGATGCCACCGGCCCTGAGATAGGCGACAGGGTCGATGTCCGAGCCGAAGCCGGGCCCCGTCCGCACCTCGAAGTGCAGATGCGGGCCCGTCACATTGCCGGTGGCTCCCGAGCGCCCTATGCGCTGCCCCTCACCCACGCTCTGCCCGGCCCGCACCGAGATCGCCGACAGATGGGCGTACTGGGTGTAGCGCCCGTCGGAATGCCGGATCACCACCTGGTAGCCGTAGGACCCGCCCCAGCCCGCGCTCACGACCCGTCCCGCCGCGACGGCCTTCACCGACGTGCCGGTGGGGACGAGGAAGTCGACGCCGGTGTGGTAGCCCTTCGACCAGGAGGCGCCCGCCACGTGATAGCCGGTGCCGATCGGGGCGTTGACCGGGGCGACGAGGGAGTGCCGGGTGGAGGTGTGCCCCTCGGTGGGCCCCTCGGTGTGCTCCTCGGGGTGCTCCTCGGGGTGCGTCTCGGGGTGCGAAGAGGCCTTCTCCGCATGGGGTTTGTGGGTCTTGGGCGCGGGCGCCCTGCCGTGCAGGTCCAGCCGCTGGCCCGGCAGGAT
>Ga0182007_10001098_pt1 | contig 14707 bp, 12 predicted proteins | sample Sormic07211113_1_FD_123023 | JGI IMG/M metagenome (GOLD analysis project Ga0182007, IMG submission 123023) | Rhizosphere microbial communities from Sorghum bicolor, Mead, Nebraska, USA - 072115-113_1 MetaG | ecosystem: Host-associated > Plants > Roots > Rhizosphere | place: USA: Nebraska... | reverse complement strand
GCATTGGAAATCGTGAAGCTGCTGGTCGCTTCGGCAAACGGCGAGGACAACGGCACCGCCGTCGAGGCGCTGGGGTCTATACTCGCCGCCAAGACAGGCGATCTGAAAGAGGGCGTCGCTTCCTTCAGCGAAAAGCGCCCGGCACAGTTCAAGGGAGAATGGTGATGACGATTCCGGTGAAGCCAAAGGCGCTGAGCTCTCATGAGGCGCGGGATTTCAAAATGCTGATCGACGGCCGGTGGCAGGCAGGCGATGCCAGGCCGATCGAGCGCATCGCCCCGAGCCACGGCGTCGTGGTCAGCCGCTTTCCCGCCGGCAGCAAGGCGGACGCCGAACGGGCGATCGCCGCCGCCCGCAAGGCGTTCGACAATGGTCCCTGGCCGCGAATGACGGCCTCCGAGCGATCGGCTGTTCTTCTGAGGGCCGCCGATCTCATCGCGGCGCGGGCAGAAGAGCTTGCCTATCTCGATGCGATAGAGGCCGGCAAGCCGATCAGCCAGGTGCGCGGTGAGATCGCCGGCTCCGTTGATATCTGGCGCTATGCGGCGGCACTCGCGCGCGATCTGCATGGCGAAAGCTACAATACGCTCGGCGAGGGAACACTCGGTGTCGTTCTGCGCGAGGCGATCGGCGTCGTCTCCATCATCACCCCCTGGAACTTCCCGTTCCTGATCGTCGGTCAGAAGCTTCCCTTCGCCCTGGCGGCCGGCTGCACCACAGTTGTCAAGCCGTCCGAACTGACGTCGGGCTCGACGCTTGTCCTCGGCGAGATCCTGCAGGAGGCGGGCGTGCCGGACGGCGTGGTCAATATCGTCACCGGAACCGGCCCCGAGGTCGGCGCCGTCATGACATCCCATCCCGACGTTGACATGGTGTCCTTCACCGGTTCCACCGGCGTCGGCAAGCTCACCATGACCAATGCGGCACAGACGTTGAAGAAGGTGTCGCTCGAGCTCGGCGGCAAGAACCCGCAGATCGTCTTCCCGGACGCCGATCTGGACGCCTTCATCGATGCCGCCGTTTTCGGCGCCTATTTCAATGCCGGCGAATGCTGCAATGCCGGCTCTCGACTGATCCTGCACAAGAGCATTGCATCCGAAGTCGTCAAGCGCGTCGCCGATCTCACGCAGAATGTGAGGGTCGGCGATCCGCTGGATCCCAGCACGCAAGTGGGCGCGATCATAACGCCGCAACACTTTGACAAGATTGCCGGTTATGTTGCCAAGGCAAGGGACGGCGGTGCGGACGTGGCGCACGGCGGCGGCACTCTCGACCTTGGCATGGGGCAATTCATGGCGCCGACAATCCTGTCCGGTGTGACGCCGGATATGGCGGTTGCGCGCGAGGAAGTCTTCGGCCCTGTTTTGTCGGTATTGACCTTCGAGACGACCGCCGAGGCAATAGAAATCGCGAATTCGATCGACTATGGCCTGTCGGCCGGCGTCTGGAGCCGCGACTTCGATACTTGCCTGACAATCGGCAGAAGAGTCCGTGCAGGAACCGTCTGGATGAACACGTTCATGGATGGTACCCCTGAGCTTCCGTTCGGCGGCTACAAGCAGTCCGGGCTCGGGCGCGAGCTCGGCCGCCACGCGGTGGAGGATTATACGGAGACCAAGACACTCAACATGCACGTCGGCAGCCGCACCAGCTGGTGGATGCCGCAGAAGGAAAAGCTGGCCTAGCCAGCGGAAGACTACGCCTGAGGAGGGCGGGGAATAGATGCGAGAATGGGTCTCGCATCTAAAAATTGCAAAACTGGGAGGTTTTAAATGCGTAAGTTTTTGACGACGACTGCAATGATCGCACTTGCAGTCGCGGGTGCCGGCGCGTCCGCTCGCGCCGCTGATGTAAAAGAGGTGCAGATGCTGCACTGGTGGACATCCGGCGGCGAGGCTGCGGCGCTGAACGTGCTCAAGCAGGATCTTTCCAAGGAGGGATATGCCTGGAAGGATGTTCCGGTCGCCGGCGGCGGCGGTGACGCGGCCATGACGGCACTCAAAGCCATGGTTGCTGCCGGAAACTATCCGACGGCTTCGCAGATGCTGGGCTATACCGTGCTCGACTACGCCCAGGAAGGCGTCATGGGCGACCTGACCGCGACGGCCAAGAAGGAAGGCTGGGACAAGTCGGTTCCGAAGGCTCTGCAGAAGTTCGCCGTCTATAACGGCAAGTGGGTCGCAGCTCCGGTCAACGTTCACTCCGTCAACTGGCTCTGGATCAACAAGGCTGTCATGGACAAGATCGGCGGCAAGCAGCCGAAGACCTTTGCCGAGTTGATCGCGCTTCTGGACAAGGCAAAGGCGGCCGGCGTCGTTCCGCTCGCGCTCGGCGGCCAGAACTGGCAGGAAGCGACGATGTTCGACTCGATCGTCCTTTCGACCGGCGGCCCGGAATTCTACAAGAAGGCCTTCAACGACCTCGACGATGCCTCGCTGAAGTCCGACACGATGAAGAAGTCCTTCGACAACCTCGCCACGATCGTCAAATACGTCGACCCGAACTTCTCCGGCCGTGACTGGAACCTTGCGACCGCGATGGTCATCAAGGGTGACGCGCTCGTTCAGGTCATGGGCGATTGGGCCAAGGGCGAATTCGTCGCCGCCAAGAAAACCCCAGGGACAGACTACCTGTGCTACCGCTTCCCCGGCACCGAAGGCAGCGTGATCTACAACTCCGACATGTTCGGCATGTTCAACGTTCCTGCCGACCGCAAGGCCGCTCAGGTAGCACTTGCGACCGCAACGCTGTCGAAGAGCTTCCAGTCGGCCTTCAACGTCGTCAAGGGATCGGTTCCCGCCCGCACCGACGTTCCGGACACCGCCTTCGACGCCTGCGGCAAGAAGGGCATCGCCGACCTGAAGGCCGCCAACGAAGGCGGCACGCTGTTCGGCTCGCTCGCCCAGGGCTACGGCGCTCCGCCGGCGATCGCCAATGCCTACAAGGACGTGGTCTCAAAGTTCGTCCACGGCCAGATCAAGACGTCTGACGAGGCCGTCAAGCAGCTCGTTCAGGCGATCGACGACGCCCGCTGATCGGGTCGAGAACGGCTTCCCCGCCCTGGCGGGGAAGCCTCCGATAGCGAGCATATCATTGGGAGGAGATGGACCTCATGAGCTCAGTTGCTACCACGGAACCGGTGTCGGCGCGGCGGCCCGCGGTTTCTCTACGCGCGCGCCTCCAAGATGCCCTGCCGAAGATCGTTCTTGCGCCGAGCTTCGCGATCACGCTTGTCTTCGTCTACGGCTTCATTCTCTGGACCGTCTATCTGTCCTTCACCAACTCCAAGACCTTTCCGTCCTATGCGTTGACCGGCCCGCGCGCCTATCAGCGGCTCTGGCGCTGGACGTTCGAAAGCGATCCGCCCTCGTCCTGGTATACCTCGATCGTCAATATGGGGATCTTCGGCTTCCTCTATATCTTCATCTGCCTGGCGCTTGGCCTGCTGCTGGCGATCCTGCTCGATCAGAAGATCCGCGGCGAGGGCGTGCTCAGGCCGATCTTTCTTTATCCGATGGCGCTTTCCTTCATCGTGACGGGTGTTGCCTGGAAATGGTTCCTGGACCCGGGTCTCGGCCTCGAGCAGACCTTGCATCAGTTCGGCTGGACGAGCTTCCATTTCGACTGGATCAAGAACAAGGATTTCGTCATCTACACCGTCGTCATCGCCGGTGTCTGGCAGGCGTCCGGCTTCATCATGGCGATGTTCCTCGCCGGTCTGCGCGGCATCGACAGCGAGATCATGAAGGCGGCGCAGATCGATGGCGCCTCGCCCTTCCAGCTCTACCGTCGCATCATCATTCCGCTGCTAAGGCCGGTATTCCTGTCCGCTTTCATCGTGCTCGCGCACATGGCGATCAAATCCTACGACCTTGTGGTGGCGCTGACATCGGGCGGCCCCGGTGGCTCGGCCTGGCTGCCCTCCAACTTCATGTATGAATATACCTTCAAGCGCAATGAAATGGCCGTTGGTTCGGCCAGCGCCGTGATCATGCTGATGACCATTTCGGCGATCATCGTTCCCTATCTTTACTCCGAACTGAAGGAGAAGGCGCGATGAGCTCCGTTGTTTCTCCTGCCGTCGGGCTGGCGCATGGCGGCAATCGCGGCCGATGGATCGGCCGTGTCGTGATCTATGGCCTGCTGCTGCTCTTTGCGCTCTTCTATCTCGCCCCGCTCTTCGTGATGCTGGTCACCTCGTTCAAGACCATGGACGAGATCCAGAACGGCAACATGCTGGCCTTGCCGCAGTCTCCCACCTTCGACCCATGGCTGAAGGCGTGGGGCGAAGCCTGCGTCGGCCTCACCTGCGCCGGCATCAAGGGCTATTTCTGGAATTCCATCAAGATGGTCGTGCCGGCGGTGGCGATCTCGACGATCTTCGGCGCCTTGAACGGCTACGTGCTGACCAAGTGGCGCTTTCCGGGCCATACGCTGGTGTTCGGCTTGATGCTGTTTGCCTGCTTCATCCCGTTCCAGTCGGTGCTGCTGCCGATGGCGACGATCCTCGGCGCTCTCGGGCGCTTCGGCGTGACGCTGCAGGATGCGACGGGTTTCAGCTTCGGCTTCGGCAATTCGACGGTCAACCTGGTCTTCGTTCACGTCGTCTACGGTCTCGGCTTCACCACGCTGTTCTTCCGGAACTACTATGAAGCCTTCCCGACCGAACTGGTGCGGGCAGCGCAGGTCGATGGCGCGAGCTTCTTCCAGATCTTCCGCCGCATCATGCTGCCGAATTCCCTGCCGATCATCGTCGTGACGGTCATCTACCAGTTCACCAACATCTGGAACGACTTCCTGTTCGCCTCGGCCTATGCGGGAACCGGTGATTCCATGCCGATGACGGTGGCGCTCAACAATGTCGTCAACACCTCGACCGGCGTGGTCGAATACAACGTCAACATGGCCGCCGCCATGATTGCCGCCGTCCCCACGCTCATCGTCTACATACTCGCTGGCCGCTACTTCGTGCGCGGTCTGATGGCGGGCGCTGTCAAAGGATAATCGCTATGGCTTTTCTTGAAATTTCCGGACTGAAGAAGCGCTATGGCGCACTCGATATCCTGAAAGGCATCGACCTCGAGCTTGAGAAGGGCGGCTTTCTGGTTCTCGTGGGACCGTCCGGTTGCGGCAAGTCCACGCTGCTCAATACCATCGCCGGCCTGGAGGCGATCAGCGAGGGTGACATCCGCGTCGACGGGCGTTCCATCGCCGGTCTGCATCCCTCCAAGCGCGACATCGCCATGGTGTTCCAGAGCTATGCGCTCTATCCGAACATGACGGTGGCCGGCAACATCGCCTTCGGCATGGAGATGCGCGGCGTGCCCGCCGAAGAGCGCAAGAAGGCGATCGACGAGGTCGCCAAGGTCCTGCAGATCAGTCATCTGCTCGATCGGAAGCCGAGCCAGCTCTCGGGCGGCCAGCGCCAGCGTGTCGCCATGGGCCGCGCCCTGGTGCGCGATCCCAAGCTGTTCCTCTTCGACGAGCCGCTGTCCAATCTCGATGCCAAGCTTCGCGTCGATATGCGCACGGAGATCAAGCGCCTGCACGCGCGGATGAAGACGACCATCGTTTATGTGACGCATGACCAGATCGAAGCCATGACGCTGGCGACGAAGATCGCCGTTCTCAAGGACGGCGTTCTGCAGCAGTTCGGCTCGCCGGCGGAAATCTACAACAATCCGGCCAATATGTTCGTCGCCGACTTCATGGGATCGCCCGCCATGAACCTGCTTTCCGGAACGATCGAGAAGGGAAACACCGGGCTTTCCGTCTCGCTGGCGCGCGCGGATGGCGAGCCGATCAGACTGCCGATCGCTGCGGGCCGCGAGCAGCTGGAGGCGCATGCCGGACGTGCGATCGTCTTCGGCATTCGCCCCGAGGCGCTGACCGATCCGGACGGCGCCGATCGCAATGCGAAGACGGTGGCCGAAAATGATTGCCTGATCGAGGTGGTCGAGCCGGCGGGCTCCGACACATTCGCCGTCATCAAGCTCGGCGGCAAGGAGGTCGTCGCCCGGCTGCGTGCGGATGCACGCATCCAGGCAGGCCAGCACGCACGCCTCGCCTTCAATCTCGACAAGGCTGTTTTCTTCGATCCGCAAAGCCAGATGCGGATTGCGTGAGACGGCATCAGAGATATCGACATGAGCAAAACACCTGACATCGTCATCATAGGTTCGGGCGTCGGTGGCTCGACGGTCGCGGCCGGACTGGCGGCGACGGGAGCCGAGATCCTGATCCTCGAGGCCGGCGATCATATCGCCGATCGTCCCGAAAACCGGGACCAGAGGGCGATCTTTCAACGGGGCCATTTTCGCCCGAAGGAGACCTGGTACGAGGCCGGCGGCGCCGGCTTCAATCCGGGAAACTATTACAATGTCGGTGGCAATTCAAAGTTTTATGGCGCAGTCCTCGTTCGTTACCGCAGAGAAGACTTCGGGGAGATACAGCATCGCGAGGGCGTGTCTCCCGCCTGGCCGTTCTCCTATGACGTGCTGGAACCCTGGTACAGCCGCGCCGAGCGCATGTATCAGGTTCGGGGACGCCTCGGCGAGGATCCGACCGAACCAAATCATTCGCGCGGCTATGATTTCCCGCCAGTTCCCGACGAGGCGCCAATCGCCGACGTCAGGGCGCGGCTGAAGGAAAAGGGCCTCCATCCCTATTCTCTGCCGTTGGGCATCGATCTCGAGGCCTGGCTTGCCAAGGCCAAGACGCCCTGGGATGCCCATCCGAATTCGCGTGACGGCAAGATGGATGCTGAAACGGTGGCCCTTGCCGTTGCCCTGAAGCACGGCAATGTCCGCCTTCAGACGGGTGCGCGGGTAACAAGGCTCGAAGCTGCGGCGGACGGCAGGATCGCCAGCGTAGTCTACCAGATGAACGGTGAGGAGATCAGGCTTTCACCCAAGCTCGTCATCCTGTCCGCCGGCGCGGTGCAATCGGCGGTGCTTCTCTTGCGCTCGGCAAATGACCGGCACCCGAAAGGGCTGGCGAATTCGTCCGACCAGGTCGGACGGAACTTCATGAACCACAATTCCTCGGCGGTGATCGGCGTGTCGCCGACCTATCGCAACACCTCCGTCTACCAGAAGACCTTCGGCTTCAATGATTTTTATCTCTCCGACGGAAATGGCGGCCCGCCCCTCGGCAATGTTCAGCTGTTGGGCAGGATTTCCGCCAAGGTACTCAAGGGTTCGCTGCCGAAGGTGCCGGAGTGGGTGCTCGGACAGATGACGAACCGGGCGATCGATTTCTATGCGATGAGCGAGGATATGCCGAACCCGGAAAGCCGTGTCATGATCGATGGCGATCGCATCGTCCTGCAATGGCAGCGCACCAACTGGGACGCCCATCTCGCACTGGTCGCCAAGCTCAAGGACATACTGAAATCCATCGGTTTTCCGCTCGTGCTCTCGCGTCCCTTCGACAAGCGTACGCCGTCCCATCAATGTGGCACGGTCCGGATCGGCAATGATCCGGCGAGCGCACCGCTCGACATCTATTGCCGTGCCTATGACCATCCGAACCTCTTTGTGGTCGACGCGAGCTTCCTGCCGACCTCGGCAGCCGTGAACCCAGCGCTCACGGTTGCCAGTCAGGCTCTGCGCGTCGCCGATCACATCGCATCCAAGGACCTGAACGCATGACAGACAAGGTTGAACGGCCGGTCGCGGTCATCACCGGAGGACGGAGGGGCATTGGCCTCGGCATAGCGACCGCGCTCGCAAAGGCCGGTTACAGCATCGTCATTACCGGCATCGGACCCGAGGAGACCGCTGAGGAGGTGATCACCGGGCTCAAGGCTCTTGGCGGTGATGCATTCTACATTCAGTCCGATCTGTCCGATGTCGGAAAGCATGACGCAACCGTCCACGCCATTCTGGGGCGCTTTGGCCGCATCGATTGCCTCGTCAACAATGCCGGCATGGCCGCGGTCGTGCGCGGCGATTTTCTCGAGCTGCTGCCCGAGAATTTCGATGCGATCCTGGCGACCAATCTCAAGGGCACCGTTTTCTTCACCCAGGCTGTGGTCAAGGCGATGCTGGTGTCAGGCAGTCGCTCGCACCCGCGCTCGATCATTAACATCACGTCCGTATCGGCGGAGGCGAGCTCACCCGAACGACTGGATTACTGCATCAGCAAGGCCGGGCTTGCCGCCTTTTCGCAAGGGCTCGCCTTGCGTTTCGCCGAATCCGGCATCGCCGTCTTCGAAGTCCGCCCCGGCATCATCCGCACGGATATGACCGCAGGCGTCAGCTCCAAATACGACACGCTGATCGAGGGCGGGCTGGTGCCGATGAAACGGTGGGGCGAAGCAGAGGACATCGGCAGGATCTGCGCCGCGCTCGCCTCCGGCGACTTCGCTTTCGCCACCGGCACGGTGATCGATGCGGATGGCGGTCTGTCCATTCCCCGTTTGTAGACAGGATTTGAGATATGCGTTTCGACTATATCATTACCGGCGCTGGACCGGCGGGATGCGTTCTGGCCAATCGGCTGAGCGAAGACCCGGATGTCAACGTGCTGCTGCTGGAGGCGGGAGGCGGAGACTGGAACCCGCTCTTCCACATGCCGGCAGGCTTTGCCAAGATGACCAAGGGAGTGGCCAGCTGGGGCTGGGAGACGGTACCCCAGAAACACATGAAGGGCAGGGTTCTTCGCTATACGCAAGCCAAGGTCATCGGCGGCGGTTCGTCGATCAACGCACAGCTCTACACGCGCGGCAACGCGGTGGACTACGATCTATGGGCCAGCGAGGACGGCTGCGAGGGCTGGGACTATCGTTCCATCCTTCCCTATTTCAAGCGCGCCGAAGACAATCAGCGTTTTGCGGATGATTATCACTCCTATGGCGGGCCGCTCGGCGTCTCCATGCCGGTTTCCGCCTTGCCGATTTGTGATGCTTATATTCGTGCCGGCCAGGAACTCGGCATTCCCTACAACCATGATTTCAACGGCCGCCAACAGGCCGGCGTCGGCTTCTATCAGCTGACGCAGCGCAATCGCCGCCGCTCCTCCGCCTCGCTCGCCTATCTTTCACCCATCAAGCAGCGGAAGAACCTGACGGTCAGAACCGGCGCGCGCGTGTCACGCATTGTCCTCGAAGGGGCGCGGGCTGTCGGTGTCGAAATCGCGTCGCAACAAGGGTCGGAGATCGTGCGGGCGGAGCGGGAGGTCATCGTTTCCTCAGGTGCGATCGGCTCGCCCAAGCTGCTGCTGCAATCCGGTATCGGCCCCGCCGATCACTTGCGATCGGTCGGCGTGAAGGTCCTGCACGACCTTCCGGGCGTTGGCGGGAACCTGCAGGATCATCTCGATCTCTTCGTGATCGCGGAGTGCACCGGCGACCATACCTATGACGGCGTGGCAAAACTCCACAGGACGCTGTGGGCCGGGCTCGAATATATGCTGTTCAGGACGGGTCCCGTGGCGTCTTCCCTCTTCGAGACAGGCGGCTTCTGGTATGCCGATCCCGAGGCGCGTTCTCCCGACATCCAGTTTCACCTCGGCCTCGGCTCGGGGATCGAGGCGGGCGTCGAGCGCCTCAAGAATGCCGGCGTCACGCTGAATTCAGCCTATCTTCATCCCCGGTCCAGGGGGACGGTCCGGCTCTCCTCATCGGACCCCGCGGCCGCTCCATTGATCGATCCGAACTACTGGTCGGATCCTCACGACAGGGCGATGTCGCTGGAGGGCCTGAAGGTTGCGCGCGAGATCATGCAGCAGGCGGCCCTCAAGCCGTTCGTGCTTGCCGAGCGCCTTCCAGGCCCGAAGGTCGTCACCGACGAACAGCTTTTCGATTATGGCTGCGCCAATGCCAAGACCGACCACCATCCGGTCGGCACCTGCAAGATGGGCACCGGTCCGGATGCCGTTGTCGGCCTTGACCTGAAGGTTCGTGGATTGGAAGGGCTGCGGGTCTGCGATTCCTCTGTCATGCCGCGCGTTCCCTCCTGCAACACCAATGCACCCACGATCATGGTCGGCGAGAAGGGCGCGGATATCATTCGAGAGCTTCCGCCGCTCCCGGCGCAGATTTTTGCCCATGAGCGAAACGACGCGCGCCCGAGGGCGCGTGTCGCTATCCGTTAGGCAAAACGGTTGTTGTGAACAGGCGGGTTTCGGGACGAGTTGCTTGATATCCGCGAGTGATCCGCCACGGGTGTCAGGCTTCAATCCGCCGCCGCTTCCCGCCGAGCAGGCGCAGTGCGTTCATGGTGACCAACACCGTCGCTCCGGTATCGGCGAGGATCGCCGGCCAGAGACCGGTGATGCCGACGATTGTCGTGACCAGGAAAACACCCTTCAGGCCGAGCGCGATGGTGATGTTCTGGCCTATATTGCTCATCGTCCGCTTCGAAAGGTCGATCATCTCGATGACGTCGCCGACGCGGCCATGCAACACGGCGGCATCGGCCGTTTCGAGCGCGACGTCGGTTCCGCCGCCCATGGCAATGCCGACGTCGGCGGCGGCGAGCGCCGGTGCGTCATTGATGCCGTCGCCGACCTTGGCGACCCGAAGGCCCTGGCGTTTCAGCTCGCCGACGATGCGCTGCTTGTCTTCAGGCAGCAGCTCCGCCCTGACCTCGATGCCGAGCGTCTTGCCGATGGCCTGTGCAGTGCGCCTGTTATCGCCGGTCAGCATGATCGTCTTGATGCCGACATCCGCAAGTGCCTTCAGGCCCGCCGCGGCATCGGCCCGCGGTTCGTCGCGCATTGCCAGCAGGCCGGCGGCCACGCCCCTGACCACCAGAACGGAGACGGTCTTTCCCTCGTCGTTGAGTTCGGCGATCCGTGCCGATTGTTCCGGGGCAAGGGAAACTCTGTCGGCGGCCGCCTGCGGCGAACCGAGGAAGACCTCGATGCCGTCAACCGTGCCGCTCACGCCCTTGCCGCCGATCGCCTTTGCATCGATGACCGATGGCACTTCCGTACCGTCCGCGGCGGCGCGATCGAGGATCGCCCGGGCGAGCGGATGGTTCGAGCCGGTTTCGAGAGCCGCCGCCAATCGCAGCACCTCTGCGTCGCCCGTGCCGAGGCCGACGATATCCGTGACCTTGGGCTTGCCCTCCGTCAGCGTGCCTGTCTTGTCGAAGGCGACTGCGGTCACCTTGCCGATATTCTCCAGCACGGCGCCACCCTTGAGGAGCAGACCGCGTCTGGCGCCTGATGACAGCGAGGCCGCGATTGCCGCCGGCGTCGAGATGACGAGGGCGCAGGGGCAGCCGATCAGCAGGATGGCCAGGCCCTTGTAGACCCATTCGCCCCAGCTGCCGCCCAGCAGAAGCGGCGGGACGACGGCGACGAGCGCGCCGACAACGACGACGCCCGGCGTGTAATAGCGCGAGAAGCGGTCGATGAAGCGCTCGGTCGGCGCCTTCGATTCCTGCGCCTCCTCGACCAGCTTGACCACGCGGGCGATCGTGTTGTCGGCAGCGGCCGCCGTAACGCGAATGCGCAGTGCCGCATCGCCGTTGACGGTACCGGCAAAGACGGTCGCATCGGCCCCCTTGCGCACAGGCGTGCTCTCACCGGTGACGGGCGCTTCGTCGATGGCGCTTTCGCCAGACAGGATCGTGCCGTCGGCGGGAATTCGGTCCCCCGGGCGCACCAGGATGACGGCACCGACGGACAGGCTCTCAGCCTGTACTTCGCGGGTCTTGCCGTTCTGCTCGACGAGGGCGGTTTTGGGAACCAGCTCCGTCAGCGATTGAATGCTGGCACGGGCCTTGCCGGCCGCAACGCCTTCCAGCAGCTCGCCGATCAGGAACAGGAAGACCACGGTTGCTGCTTCCTCGCTGGCGCCGATGATAACAGCGCCGATCGCCGCGATCGTCATCAGCATCTCAATCGAGAACGGCGTTCCGACCATCGCGGCCATGAAGGCGCGCCGGGCAATCGGCAACAAGCCCACAAGCATGGCGGCGGTGAAGATCCAGCCCTCCAGTCCAGGCACGAGTTTGCCAATGGCCCAGGCCACGACAAGTGCGATGCCGCTGGCGATCGTCAATCGGCCCTTTGCAGATTTCCACCATGGTCCGATGTTCGGCCCATGATCGTGTCCATGGAGACCGGCAACGGTCGCCGCGTGCCCATGTGCGTCGTGGCTGTGTCCCGGATGAGCATGCTCATGGCTTCCGGTTCCACGATCACGATCGCCGTGGCCATGGTCATGATTGTGATCTTTGTGATCATGGCCTTGTGCCTGGTGATCATGATGGTCGTGGCCACAGCCGCAGGCATGGCTTTCGTCTTCCTTGGCCGCGGGCGCGCTACTTTGAGGAAGCGGAATGATCTTGTAACCCAGTCCCGTCACGCGCTTGGCAATTGCCGGCGCGAGAGTGTCATCGCCCTGATGTTTGACTGTCATCGTGCCTGCCGTGACCGATACGGACACGTCCTCAACGCCCTGCAGGCGACGAACGGCCGTGTCGATCTTCGCAGCGCAGGAAGCGCAGTCCATGCCATCGACGCGATAGCGGCTCTGTTGTGTTGTCGAAGTCATATTCGGGTTCCAGATTGGGTCGTGGAACCATTGCTACATCCTCTAGTAACTAGAGGGACAAGAGCATTTTTATGGAATTTTCGCGGTGGCCGCTTGCTGTCGGCGGCAATCTATCGGCGTGGAGTGCGGCTATGCAGTCCCAGCGCCGCTGCTGCAACTGACCCGCGCGCGTGCAGCAGCTGGACACGCTCCGCAACGAGACGCGTGTGTCGAGGCGAAGTGTTTGAATTTATTCGCCGGCTATCGCACCGAATGCTTTGCGGCCAGGGGCGACCCATGGAGAGGGAATGGTTACTCGTGCAAGGAGCCGGTGGCCGATCCGGGAACCGGCGGGCGGCGAGCGCTGCCTGAAAGCTACGGTTTCAATAGAACCTTGCCTGCCTTGCCCGGTGTCAGCGAGGACTTTACCGCCTGGGCGATCTCCGTGATATCATAGGCCGCTTCCACCGGCAGCTTGACATCACCTGAGGCAACGCGCGCGATGAGTTCTTCGATCAGCCGGCGGCGCTCGTCGGCGGACATGGCGGCGCTGATCTTGCTGCCCCAGAATCCCTTGATCGTCAGCTGTTTGAAGATGACGGCGCCGGATGCGATCTGCATCGGCTTGCCGGCTGCCGTGCCGAAGGAAACCAGGAGGCCGTTCTCGCCCAAGAGGTCGGCAAGGTCGTTGCTCGCCACGCCTCCGACGGAATCGACGGCGGCACGGATCGGTGCGTCGCCAATGATGGCGCGCACCTTGGCCTTCCAATCCGGAGAGGCGGTCGAGACCGCATTCTCGATGCCGAACGCGGCCAGCTCGTCTACGCCGGCATCCCGCCGGACGAGATTGACCGCGTGTACGCCGCGACTATGCGCCAGCATGGCCAGGGTCTTGCCGACTGCTCCGTTCGCTGCATTCTGGATGATCCAATCGCCACGGCCGACATCGAGGAACTCCAGAAGCGCAATAGCACTGAATGGCATGGCAATGAGTTGGGCGGCGGCCTCGTCGGTGATGACATCGGGCACAGGAACGAGGCTTGCAGCGGGCGCGATGAATTGCTCGGCCCAGGTTCCATGGACACCGGCTGCAACGACGCGCTTGCCGACCAGCGTCACATCGACGCCAGCGCCGACAGCATCGACGATACCCACCGCCTCGCTGCCGCCGATGGCGGGCAAGACCGGCTTGTAGCCGTAGGCGCCGCGGACGGTCCAAAGGTCGTGATTGTGAATGGGCGACAGAATGGTGCGAATCCGCACGCTTCCCGCAGCAGGTTCGGGAAGGGGCATGTCGGCGAGGCGAAGGACCGTGGTAGGATCGCCGAAGACATCATGGATGGCACTACGCATTCTGTTTTCCTTGTATGTTCATGTGCTGGTCCGGGCCTGGATCAAAGGCTGCCGGGTAGGGAAAGTGCTTGCTCGGTGGCAAGCATTGCCTGGTCGAGCGGTGTCTTGTCCTTTCCAAGCTTGGCCAGGATCGCTGCACCAAGCCACAGGCTGTAAAGCGACCGGGCCATTTTTTCCGGGACGCATGAAGGCGCGATGGAACCATCGTCGCGACCCTCGGTGATTGTTTTGGTAATGCGCCGGATGAGATCCTCGACGCCGCCGAGCAGGATCACACGCATGCCTTCGGAAAGGTCGGATATCTCCGCTGCGAGTTTCACGACGAGGCAGCGATCCGCGAGGCTGGCCGCATGATCGTCGGAAACCCATGCACGCCAATAGTGCATCAGCCTTTGACGGCCATTGCCCTTCCAGCCGAACAGAGCGTCGAGCCGCTCTGCATAGTCGGCGCAATATTCCTTCAGCAGAGCACAGCCGAAGGCTTCCTTGGACGCAAAATAATAATAGAACGATCCCTTCGGCACTGCACTTTGCTCGAGCAGTTCCTTCAGGCCAACGCCGCCAAACCCCTTTCGCAGCACCAGTTCTCGCCCGATCGCGAGGATGTGGTTGCGCGTCAGATCAGATTTTCTTCTGGTGGTCATGATCCGTGCGTAACAAATAATCGACCGGTCGTCTACGACGCCGGGATTCTTTGCCCGTCATATCAGCGAAAGTGCTGCCAGCGAGAGGATCAGTGCTGGAAACATCACGACGATGCCGAGCTTCAGAAAGGCCCATGCGCCCATATGAAGGCCTTCGCGACGCAGGGCAGCGAGCCACAGGATCGTGGCGAGCGAACCGGTCACCGACAGGTTGGGACCG